>ERZ1066122.1360-NODE-1360-length-20065-cov-26.089905_pt1 | contig 20065 bp, 14 predicted proteins | sample MGYA00382769_ERZ1066122 | MGnify/ENA primary metagenome ERZ1066122 (study PRJEB33369, sample SAMEA5778352) | biofilm metagenome | biome: Industrial cooling water; feature: Water cooling tower basin; material: Biofilm | place: United Arab Emirates | collected... | reverse complement strand
ACGTGCTGGCGGCCAGCGCGCGCCTGCGGCGCTACCTGCCGCCGACGCCGCTGCATTACGCCGAGCGCTTCGGCTGCTGGCTGAAGCTGGAGAACCTCCAGCGCACCGGCGCGTACAAGGTGCGCGGGGCGCTGAACGCCCTGCTGGCGGCCCGCGAGCGCGGCGACCGCCGTACGGTGATCACCGCCTCGGCCGGCAACCACGCCATGGGCCTCGCCTGGGCGGCACGCGAGCTGAAAGTGCCGGTCATCACCGTCATGCCGATGACCGCGCCGGTCGTGAAGGCGCAGGGCGTGGCCTTCCTCGGCGCCACCGTGCGCCAGAGTGGCCAGACCTACGACGAGGCCAAGGCGCACGCGCTGCAACTGGCCGAGCAGCACGGCTTCCGCTACCTCTCCGCCTTCGATGATCCGGACGTCATCGCCGGCCAGGGCACGCTGGGCATCGAACTCGCCGCGCACGCACCCGAGGCCGTGCTGGTGCCGATCGGCGGCGGCGGACTCGCGGCCGGCGTGGCGCTCGCGCTGAAGTCGGCGTGCCTGTCCGGGACGCGAGCGTCCCGGCGCGTGCGCATCATCGGCGCGCAGGTGGAAGGCGTGGATGCCATGGCCCGCGCCTTGAAGGGCGAGGCCTCGCCGATCACGCCCCGCGCCACGCTGGCCGACGGCACCCGCGTCGCCGAAGCCGGAACGCTCACGCGCGAGATCCTCTCGCGGCTGCTGGACGACCTGATCATCGTCCGCGAGGCCGAGCTGCGCGAGACGCTGGCCCGGCTGATGCTGGAAGAACACATCGTCGCCGAGGGCGCCGGCGCACTGGCGCTGGCCGCGGGCCGTCGCGTCGCCAGCCGCCGCAAGGTCGCTGTCGTCTCCGGCGGCAACATCGATGCGGCGGTGTTCGCGCAGCTGCTGCTGGACACCCGCCCCCGTCCGCCCCGTCCGCCGCGCCGCCGCGCCGCCGACCCGTTCACCGCCGGGGCGTCCGTCCCGATGCCCCCGCTTTCGCCGGCCGCTCCCACGGCCGGCACCGCTTTCGCCAACGCCTCCCCTGGTCGTTCGGCGACGGCGGCGTCGCCCCTCCCCGGCGACGCCGCCGCTTTCTCCGACCCCTGAAGGATCCCTGCCATGAGCCCCGCCCCGGAGCGCATCCGCATCTTCGACACCAGCCTGCGCGACGGCGAGCAATCGCCTGGCTGCAGCATGGACGCCGCCCAGAAACTGCGCTTCGCGCTCGCCCTGGCCGAGCTCGGCGTCGACACCCTCGAAGCCGGCTTCGCCGCCAGCTCCGACGCCGATGCCGACGGCATCACCCGCGTCGCCCGCGCGCTCCGTGGCACCGGCACCGGGGTATGCAGCCTCGCGCGCTGCCGCCCCGGCGACATCGAGGCCTCGGCCAAGGCGCTGGAGCAGGCCGAGGCGCCGCGCATCCACGTCTTCATCGCGACCAGCCCGCTGCACCGCCAGCACAAGCTCGGCTTCTCGCAGGCCGAGGTCGTCGATGCCGCCGTGCGCGCGGTCGAGCACGCCCGTCGCTTGGTGGATGACGTGGAGTTCTCGGCCGAGGACGCGATCCGCACCGAACCGGAGTTCCTCGAGGAGGTGTTCCGCGCGGCCGCGAAGGCCGGCGCGCGCACGCTCAACGTGCCGGACACGGTCGGCTACACGACGCCGGCCGAGATCGAGGCGCTGTTCCGCCGCCTGCGCGCGGCCATCGGTGACGAGGCCATCCTCTCGACGCACTGCCACAACGACCTCGGTCTCGCCGTCGCGAACTCGCTGGCCGCGATCGCGGGTGGCGCGCGGCAGGTCGAGTGCACCGTCAACGGCATCGGCGAACGCGCGGGCAACGCAGCGCTGGAAGAGCTCGTCATGGCGCTGAACGTACGCGCCGACCGCTTTCCCTTCCGTACCGGCATCGACACCACGCGCCTGGTGCCCACCTCACGCCTGCTGACCCGCATCACCGGCATGGCCGTCCAGCGCAACAAGGCCATCGTCGGTGCCAATGCGTTCGCGCACGAAAGCGGCATCCACCAGCACGGCATGCTGAAGCACCGCGACACCTACGAGATCATGCGTCCGGAGACCGTCGGCTGGGCGCGCTCCCAGATGGTGCTGGGCCGGCACAGCGGCCGCGCCGCGGTGAACGAGCGCCTGGCCTTCCTCGGCTTCTCGCTGGACGAAGCCGCGGCCGAGCGCCTGTTCGCCCGCTTCAAGACGCTGGCCGAGAAGAAGAAGGAAGTCTTCGATGCCGACCTCGAAGCGCTGGTGCTGGGCGAGGATGCGAGCACCGCGGGCTGGCAGCTCACCGCCTTCCACCTGAGCACCGGTGCCGGTCAGGGCGAGCAGCCGGCCGCCGCGATCGAACTGCGTGATCCGCAGGGCGAATCGCACTTCGGCCGCGGCAGCGGCGATGGCCCGGTGCATGCGCTTTTCGCGGCGCTCACCGAAGCGCGTGGCATGCACGTCGACGTGCAGAGCTACGCCGTTCACAGCGTGAGCAGCGGCGAGGACGCCCAGGGCCAAGCCAGCTTGAGTACACGCCACCACGGCGAGGAACTGACCGCCAGCGCCACCAGCACCGACATCCTTGAGGCCAGCGCACTGGCGTGGCTGGCGCTCGCCCAGCGCATCGCCCGCCGCCCTGGCCCGATCGTCGCCCCCACCCGCGACACCGCCGCCACGGAGGCCCGCGCATGAGCACGCCGCGCACCCTGTTCGACAAGCTGTGGGACGCGCACTGCGTCCGCGAGGAAAGCGACCGCGCCCCGGCCATCCTCTACATCGACCTGCACCTGCTGCATGAAGTGACCAGCCCGCAGGCCTTCGCGGAACTGGCGGCCCGCGGCCTGAAAGTTCGCCGCTCCGAGCGCCACAAGGCGACGCTGGACCACAGCACGCCGACCACGCCCGCCGACGCCACCGGGGGACGCGCGTACATCACGCCGCAGGCCGAGGCGCAGGTTGAAGCGCTCCGCACCAACTGCGCCGCACAAGGCATCGAACTGTTCGACTGGGACAGCGGCAAGCGCGGCATCGTCCATGTGGTCGGCCCGGAACTCGGCCTGACCCAGCCGGGCATGACCATCGTCTGCGGCGACAGCCACACCGCCACGCATGGCGCGTTCGGCGCGCTGGCCTTCGGCATCGGCAGCAGCGAGGTCGGGCACGTCATGGCGACGCAATGCCTGCTGCAGCGCAAGCCGAAGACGCTGGCGATCACCGTCGACGGCCGACTGCCCGCGGGCTGCAGCGCCAAGGACCTGATCCTGCACATCATCGGCCGCATCGGCGTGGCGGGCGGCACCGGCCACGTCATCGAGTATCGCGGCGCGGCCATCGAGGCGCTGTCGATGGAAGAGCGCATGACGGTGTGCAACATGAGCATCGAAGCCGGCGCGCGCGCCGGCCTGATCGCCGTCGACGCGACGACCATCGAGTGGCTGCGCGGTCGCGAGCGGGTGCCGCAGGGCGAGGCCTTCGACGCGGCGGCCCGCGCGTGGCGCGAGTGGCGAAGCGACGACGGGGCGCGATTCGATGCCGAAGTCCGCATCGACGCCCGCGACGTGCGCCCCACGCTCACCTGGGGCACGCACCCCGGGCAGGTGGTCGCCGTCGACGCCACGCTGCCGAAGGCGGCGCCGGACACGGTCGGCGCACTGTCCTACATGGGCTTCGAGGGCGGCGCCGCGTTGGCCGGCCAGCCGGTCGACGTGGTTTTCGTCGGTAGCTGCACGAATGGGCGCCTCTCGGACCTGCGGGAAATGGCCGCCGTGCTGCGCGGCCACCGCGTGCATCCGCGCGTGCGCATGCTGGTCGTGCCGGGCTCGGACGCGGTGAAGCGCGAGGCCGAGGCCGAAGGCATCGACCGCCTCGTGCGCGAGGCCGGGGCGGAATGGCGGGAGCCGGGCTGTTCGATGTGCATCGCCATGAACGGCGACACGGTGAAGCCCGGCCAGCTCGCGGTGAGCACCAGCAACCGCAACTTCGAGGGCCGGCAGGGCAAGGGCGCGCGCACCGTGCTCGCCTCGCCGGCCAGCGCCGCCGCCGCCGCGATCGCCGGCTGCATCGCCGATCCGCGCCCCTACGCGTCCACCCCGGCCATTGCCGAAGAGGCCACCGCATGAACCCGTTCCGCACCTTGGAGTCGCCGATCGTCACGCTGCCGCGCGCCAACATCGACACCGACCAGATCATCCCGGCGCGCTTCCTGACCACCACGACGCGCGAAGGCCTCGGCCAGCACGCCTTCCATGACTGGCGCTACGACGAGCAGGGCGCGCCGCGACCCGAGTTCGTGCTGAACCGCCCGGAGCACCGCGATGCGCGCATCCTCGTGGCCGGCCGCAACTTCGGCTGCGGCAGCTCGCGCGAGCACGCGCCCTGGGCCCTGCTCGATGCCGGCATCCGCGTCGTCATCAGCAGCGAGATCGCCGACATCTTCCGCAACAACGCGCTGAAGAACGGCCTGCTGCCGATCGTCCTGCCGGAAGCGGTCGTCGACACGCTGCTGGCCCAGCCCGGCCTGCGCCTGCAGGTGGACGTGGCCAAGCGCCGCGTCTACTGGCCGGACGGCGAACACGTCAGCTTCCCGCTCGACGCCTTCGCCCAGACCTGCCTGCTGGAGGGCGTCGACGAGCTGGGCTACCTGCTGGCCCAGCAGGACGCCATTGCCACCTTCGAACGCCAACGCCCGGGAGGCCATCGCCATGCCGCGTGACATCCACATCACCGTCCTGCCCGGCGACGGCATCGGCCCGGAAGTGACGAGCGCGGCCGTGGCGGTGCTGCAGGCCGTCGGCCGTCGCTTCGATCACCCCTTCCGCATCGAAGAGGCGCTGATCGGCGGCGCGGCCATCGACGCCACCGGCGAGGCCCTGCCGGCGGCCACCGCCGAGGCCTGCGATCGCGCCGACGCCGTGCTGCTTGGGGCTGTCGGCGGGCCGCGCTGGAGTGATCCGAAAGCGCCGGTGCGGCCCGAGCAGGGCCTGCTGGCCCTGCGCAAGCATCTCAACGTGTACGCCAACCTGCGCCCGGTGAAGCCGCACCCGGCGACGCTGCAGCATTCCGCCATCAAGGCCGAGGTGCTGCAGGGCGTCGATCTGGTGGTCGTGCGCGAGCTCACCGGTGGCAGCTACTTCGGCCGCAAGGAACGCCACGCCGATCGCGCCGTGGATGTCTGCGAGTACACCGTCGAGGAGATCGGGCGCGTGGCCCGCCATGCCTTCCGCTTGGCCCGAACGCGCCGCGGCAAGGTCACCTCGGTCGACAAGGCGAACGTGCTCGAGACCTCGCGGCTCTGGCGCGAGACCGTCACCCGCGTGCATCGCACGGAGTTCCCCGACGTCGTCCTCGAGCACCAGCTCGTCGATTCGATGGCCATGCACCTGATTTCACGGCCGCGCGACTACGACGTGGTGGTCACCGAAAACCTGTTCGGCGACATCCTCACCGACGAAGCCGCGATGCTGGCGGGGTCGATGGGCCTCCTACCCTCGGCCGCGCTCGGCGATGGCCCGCGTGGGCTGTACGAGCCCATCCACGGCAGCGCGCCGGACATCGCCGGAGAAGGCATCGCCAACCCGATCGCCGCGATCCTGAGCGTGGCGATGCTGCTGCGCCATTCCCTCCGCCTGCATCGCGAAGCGGAGGCTGTCGAGGCCGCCGTCTCGGCGGTGCTCGACGCGGGTGCCACCGACGAGGCGAAGCGAACGCGCGATCTTGGCGGCATCGCGACGACTCAAAGCCTGGCCGATGCGATCATCGTCGCACTGGGCACGGCCGGCCACGATGGCGGCCAGAGACACGGCGACGCGGACCGCGCCGCCGAACATAAGCCGTTCGCAATGATCGAGCTGCGCGACTGACCGTTGATGCTGCATAGCAACATCGAGCCCTGAAGAAAATGCTGCATCGCCGCACAAAATGACAGAAAAAGTCAGGATGACAACGGCGGCGCTTGCGCGCGCCGCCAACCGTACGCTAGCGTCCGTTCCGCGATGCCCGGGGTGCGCCAGGGGATGAAAGCGCCCGCATCGTGAAGCCGGTCCTCCGGCTTCCAGTCGGACGCGCGCGGGGCTTCTCCCCGCGGCGATCACCACGCCACAGGGGAAAACTCGATGAAGATCCAGCTCCGCCGCATCGCGCGGCAGTGCGCGCCCGCGCTCGCGCTCGCCGCCTGCGCCGCACCCGCCCTCGCCAGCACGCTGAACCAGAACGTCTCTTGGACGATCGACCGCTCGGGCACCACGGCCAAGTACCGCATCGTCGCCTACGGCGACTCGATCTACGCCGGCTACAACGGCTCGATCAGCAACGCCGCGCGCTTCGCCGCGCCCACGGTCGACGCCGAATACCTGTCGGCGCGCTGGAACGCCGACATCGAGAGCGTCCGCCGCACCAAGTCCGGCGCCGTGGCGCGCGACGTCTACGAGAACAAGATCGTGGCGGAGCGCTCGTGGATGCAGAACGCAGCGACCCGCGTCGTGACGTTCGAGATGTGCGGCAACGACGGACTGCAGGCGCGTTCGGCCTTCAAGGGGCAGAGCGGCACCTGCAACTACAGCGGCATCGAGGCCGCCGTGAACAGCTGCCGCACCTACGTCGGCGCAGCGATGGACTACATCAACGCGAACGCGCATCCGAACACGCGCGTGAAGGTCATCGCCAACCTCTACTACCCGGGCTACAACGCCGACAACGTGCAGAGCAGCTGCCGCGACGCGAGCACCGGCCAGACCGTGAACCTGCGCGACCGGTTCCTGCCCGCGATCGCGCGGATGAATTACGCGATGTGCGACCTCGCCCGGCAGAAGGGCTTCCAGTGCGCCGACAGCTTCGCGCAGTACATGGCGGCGGACGTCGACACCAATGCCGACGGCCAGATCGACGCCGAAGCGATCCGCTACGTGGCCGGGGAGTCGGAAAGCAGCTACGTCACGCGGATCACGTCGACGCTGCGCGGCACCCTGCGCGATGCGAACACGAAGTTCGTGACCGGCAGCAGCTCGTTCGACTACATCCAGTCCGACGACACCCACCCGACCTACACGGGCGGCACGGTCAGCGCCGGCCTGTGGGGCGGCACCACCGGTACGGGCGCACCGCGCTACCCGACCATCACCGGCGGCAAGAATCCCATCTGGGCCAGCTACGGCCATGAGCGGATGGGGTGGGCGATCTCGGTGTACAACCCGACCAGCCCCTGATCCCGCCGTGAGCGAGCGCGACGTCCGCGTCATCGTCAAACCACCGTCGGCGTCCGCCGCGGCGTGGCGGCGGCGCGGCTTCGCCGTGATGGCCATCGCCTTGGGCGGTGGCCTGGCGTGGTGGGCCGGGATGGATCGCGGCGTCGCCGCGACGCCCGCCATCGCGCCCGTGGCCCCTCCCGCGACGGCGGGGCCCGTCATGGATGTCGATGCGCAGCGCGTGCTCGCAGCGCTGGCTCGCGAGGCGCCGGTGGCGACCGTCGAGACGAGGACGCGCGAGCCGCGGCCCATTCAGGACGACCCGAACGACCTGGCGGCCTACTTCCGCCCCGGCGACCCGGTGCCCACCGGCGCCAACCTGATCAGGGCGCTGCACGAGGCCGGCATTCGCACCGGCATCGGCGCCTTCAACCCGCCCGGCACCAGCCCGCCGCTCGAAGGCCTCGCGGTCCCGGACGATTTCGATCTGCCGGACGGCTACGTGCGCCACCACCAGTCGACCGACGACGGCGAGCCGATCGAGCCGATCCTGATGTTCGCGCCGGACGCGCAGCTGCTCGATCCGAGCGGGCAACCGATCCCGATGCCGGCCGACCGCGTGGTGCCACCCGCGTTCGCGCCGCCTGGCTTGCCGATTCGCCTCGTGCGTCCGGGGTCGCCTTGAGTTCCTGCCGCGGAGCCCGTTGATTGAGCCACGAGACGACGCCCGCGGCGCGCGGGCCGGCATGGCGCGCGCACGCCCTGGGGATCGCCGCCAGCGCCGCACTGGCGGGCGGATTCGCCGTCGCCCAGGGGCCGAGCTGGGTGCTCGGATTCGTCGTTCTGGTGCCTTGGCTGCTCGTGCTCGACCGGGCCGCGCGCCGTCGGCACGTGCTGGCATCGTCAGTGATGATGAGCATGGCGTTCAGCGCCGCCGTCTTCCCGTGGTTCGGGCTCGCCATGGGCGCCTACACCGGCATGGGCGCGGTGACGGCCACCACCGCCCTGCTCGTGCTGGCCCCGCTGATGCAGGCGCAGTTCCTCGCCTTCGCGCTGGTGCGGCACGCGGTCGGCCCGCTCCACGGCCCCGCGCTGCGCGCGTTGGCCGGCGCGGCGGCGTGGGTCGGCTGCGAGGCGCTGGTCGGCAAGCTGCTGGGCGACACGCTGGGGCACGGCCTGTTTCCGTCGGCCGTCCTGCGCCAGGCGGCCGACCTCGGCGGCGCGGCCGGCCTCACCGTGCTGCTCCTGCTGGTCAATGACGCCATGGCGCAAGCCCTGCGGCGTCGCGGCGACGGCCGTCGGGCGTGGCTGCCGCCGCTTGGCGCCGGCGCGGCGATCGTCGCCGCAATGGCGGCGTACGGCACCCTGAGGCTCCACCTCCTGAGCCCGACGCCGGGCGACGAGGCGCCGACGCTGCGGGTCGCCATGGTGCAGGCCGCGATCACCGACTACGAGCGCCGGCGCCGGGAGGATGGCGCCTATGCCGTGGTCCGCCACGTGCTCGACACGCACTACGCGCTGTCCGCGTCCGCGCTGCGCGACCACGGGGCCGACGCCCTGCTGTGGTCGGAAACGGTCTACCCGACGACGTTCGGCCGCCCGCGCAGCGCCGACGGCGCGGCGCTGGACGCGGAGATCCGCGGCTTCGTCGACCACGTCGGCGTGCCCCTCCTGTTCGGCACCTACGACCGCGACGACGCCGGCGAGTACAACGCCGCCGCCCTGGTCGAACCGAAGCTCGGCACGAGGGCCGTGTACCGCAAGACGCATCCGTTCCCGCTGACCGAACACGTGCCCGCGTGGCTCGACGGGCCCACGCTGCGGCGCTGGCTGCCTTGGACCGGGGCGTGGCGCGCCGGCGACGGCGCCCGCGTACTGCCCCTGCGGACGCGCGACGGCCGCGAGGTGCAGGTGCTGCCGCTGATCTGCCTCGACGACGTGCACCCGCGGCTCGCCGTCGAGGGCGCGCGGCTCGGCGCGCAGGCCATCCTCGGGATGTCGAACGACGCGTGGTTCACCGACCACGGCGCCGGCGCCCGCCTGCATCTCGCGGTGGCGGCCTTCCGCAGCGTCGAAACGCGCTTGCCGCAGCTGCGCGTCACCACCAATGGCCTCAGCGCCGTCATCGACGACACCGGCGAGGTGCTCGTGCAGACGGCGATGGGCCAGCAGGCCGTGCTGACCGGCGTCATCCGCGCGCGCGATCCGGCGCCCAGCCTGATGGTGCGCTGGGGCGACTGGGTGGGCCGCGCCGGCATCGCCTTCCTCGCGTCACTCGCGCTGTATGCCGCGTGGCGCTCCGCGCATCGTCGCCGCCTCGCGCGTGGCGCCCACGAGTCGGCCACCTCGAGCGCCGCCGGCCCCGGGTTCACGGCGACGCGGATGCCGCGTGCGGTTCGTGCGTCGATCACGGCGCTGCGGCTGGTCGCACTGGCGGGCCTCGCTGGGCTGGCGATCGACATGGCCACGCGCATCGGTTGGCAGGTCGCCACGCTCGCGCAGCTCCAGGCCTATGCCCTCGTGGTCCTGCTGCCCTTGGGCGTCGCGGCGCTGATCGGGCGGTGGCAGCGCGCGGCCGTGTCCCTGCAGGGCGACACGCTCGTCATCGACGGGCGGCGCCAACGCGTCGACATCCCGCGCGAGCGCATCGCGCGCCTCGAAGCCTGGACCGTGCCCGCGCCATGGCCCGGCGCCGACGTCGTGCTGGAGGACGGCCGACGCTGGTCGCTGGCCACGCGCGACGTCACCGCGCTGGCCTCGCTGGCGGCGGCCTTGCGGGGCGACGCCCCCGCGCCGACGGCGTTCGCCCGGTGGGCCCATCCCGCCAGGCACCGCGCGCTCGCCCATCGGCCGCGCCTCGACCACCCGCTGCTGAAGTTCGGGCTGTTTCCGCTGCTGCCGGCCCTGGTGGCTTTCCGGCTGCACCAGGTCATCGCCTTCGGCGGCACCTTCGGCGAGTGGCTGACGTACGGCCCTGCCGCCTGGTTCGCCGGGCTCGCGCTCTGGTGGGGCGCCTGGTCGCTCGGCCTGATGCTGCTGGCCGCGGCCCTGCGCCTCGCGCTGGAGCTGGTGAACCTGGGCGTCGCGGCGCTGGCCTCGGACGTCGCCGCCGAGGCCGCTCGCGACGCGAGCGAGTGGCTGGCGCGGCTCGCGTACTACGTCGCCGTGCCGGCGTGGCTGGGGCTCAGGCTTCTGGGCGGCTGAGCGCGCTCAGGCCTGCAGCGCGCGGAGGAAGCGCCGCGGCGCGTCCTCGAAGCCTCCATTCGACATGAACACCACGTGGTCGCCGTCTTCCGCTTCGGCGGCAAGCGTGGCGATCATGGTGTCGACATCCGGAACGGTGCGCGCCTCGCCGCGCACGGCGGCGACGACTTTCGCGGCGTCCCACGCCAGGTTCGGGCGATGCAGGAACACCGTGGCATCGGCCGGATCGAGCGAGGGCGCCAGCGCGTCGGCGTGGGCGCCGAGCCGCATCGAGTTGCTGCGCGGCTCCAGCGCGGCGATGACGCGCGCGCTGCCGACCTTGGCCCGCAGGCCGTCGAGGGTGGTGCGGATCGCCGTGGGATGGTGGGCGAAGTCGTCGTACACGGTGACGCCGCGGGCCGTGCCAATGACCTCGAGGCGGCGCTTGGCGCTGGCGAAACGGGCGAACGCAGGAAGCAGCGACCTCGCGTCGCAGCCGACCGCCGCGGCCGCCGCCAGCGCGGCCAGCGCATTCATGACGTTGTGGCGACCCACCAGCGGCCATTCGACGACACCGAGCGCCACGCCGCGGTGCGCAACGACGAAGCGGGACCCGTCGGCCGCCAGCAGGCGCGCCGTCCAGTCGAGCCCGGGAGCACCAGGGAGTTGCGCCGCCGCAGCGCCTTCGGCGTCGACGACGCCGAAGCGCTCGACCGGCGTCCAGCAGCCCATCGCCAGCACCTCGGCCAAGGCCGCGTCCTCGCCGTTGACGATCAAGCACCCACGGCCCGGGACGATGCGCACGAGGTGGTGGAACTGGCGCTGGATCGCCGCGAGGTCCGGGAAGATGTCGGCGTGGTCGTACTCGAGGTTGTTCAGCACCGCCACCGTCGGCCGGTAGTGGACGAACTTGCTGCGCTTGTCGAAGAACGCCGTGTCGTATTCGTCGGCCTCGACGACGAACTCGGCGCCCGAGCCGACGCGTGCCGAAACGCCGAAGTTCTCCGGCACGCCGCCCACGAGGAATCCCGGCTCGCGGCCCGCCGCATCGAGCAGGAACGCCAGCAGCGACGTCGTCGTGGTCTTGCCGTGCGTGCCGGCCACGGCGAGCGTCTCGCGGCCGCGAAGCACGTGCTCCGACAGCCACTGCGCGCCCGACGTGTAGCGCATCCCGGCATCGAGCACGTGTTCGACCGCGGCGTTGCCGCGCGAGAGCGCGTTGCCGACGACAACCTCATCGACGCCCGCACCGATATTGGACGGCGCGTAGCCCGCGGCGAGCGCGATGCCCAGCGCTTCGAGCTGGGTGCTCATCGGCGGGTAGACGTTCTGGTCGCTGCCCTCGACCGGATGGCCGAGCTCGCGCGCGAGGGCGGCGATGCCGCCCATGAAGGTGCCGCAGATGCCGAGGATGTGGAGCCGCAAGGGACTAACGCTGCGGCAGCGCGGCGACGATCCGCTGGAACACCTCGTCGACCGGGCCGACGCCGTCGACCACGGCCAGGCGGCCGCGCGACTGGTAGAAGCCGGCGACCGGCGCGGTCTGCTCCGCATACACGGTGAGGCGCTTGCGCACCGTGTCCGGATGGTCGTCGGCGCGGCCCTCGGCGGCGTAGCGGATCTCGCAGCGGCCGACGATGACTTCATTCGGCACTTCGAACTTCACGACGGCATCCAGCGGCTGGCCGATGCGGCCGAGCAGCGCGTCGAGCGCATCGGCCTGGGCGAGGTTGCGCGGGTAGCCGTCGAGGATGAAGCCCTTGGCGGTGTCCGGCTTGGCGAGGCGCTCTTCGAGCATGCCGAGCACGATGTCATCCGACACCAGCTGGCCGGCATCCATCACGGCCTTGGCCTGCAGGCCGAGCGGCGTGCCTTCCTTGACGGCGGCGCGCAGCAGGTCACCGGTCGAGATGTGGGCGATGTCGAAGTGCTCGCGGAGCCGGGTGGCCTGCGTGCCCTTGCCCGAACCGGGGGCGCCAAGGAAGACGAGTCGCATTGCTACAGCTCCATAAACGATGACGCACGGCACCGTCTTCACCCCCAACTCGATACGGGAGGCCGCCGACAGGCCGTGCGGACGACCTCACGCTAGCGGCCCCGGGTGGTTAAGTCAAACGGGAAACGCTTCAATGGCGGGCCCGGGCCGCACGCACGCGCGCCCCGCCCCACGGAGTTTCGCGATGCCGAAAGGCCACCTGCTCTATGCCCAGTCCGGCGGCGTCACCGCCGTCATCAACGCCACGGCCAGCGCGGTGCTCGCCACCGCCCGCGCCCACAAGGTGCCGGCCCTGTGGGCGAAGAACGGCATCCTCGGCGCGCTGCGCGAGGAGCTCTACGACACCCGCAAGCTCAAAGCGTCGGAGATCAAGGCGCTGGCGCACACGCCGGGCGGCGCCTTCGGCAGCTGCCGCTTCAAGCTGAAATCCATCGAGCAGGACCGCGCGCAGTACGAGCGCCTGATCGACGTGTTCCGCGCGCACGACATCCGCTGGTTCCTCTACAACGGCGGCAACGACTCGGCCGACACCGCGCTGAAGCTCTCGAAGGTCGCCTCGGAGCTCGGCTATCCGCTGACCTGCATCGGCGTGCCGAAGACGGTCGACAACGACCTCGTCGTGACCGACTGCTGCCCGGGCTTCGGCTCGGCGGCGAAGTACACGGCCGTCTCGGTGGCGGAAGCGGCGCTCGACGTCGCCGCGATGGCGGACACCTCGACCAAGGTCTTCGTCTACGAGGTGATGGGCCGCCACGCGGGCTGGCTGGCCGCCGCCGCCGGGCTGGCGGGCCGCGGCGAGGACCAGGCGCCGCACGTCATCCTGTTCCCGGAAAACACCTTCGACGAAGCCGCTTTCTTGGCCAAGGTGCAGGCGGTGGTGAAGAAGGTCGGCTACTGCGTCGTCGTGGTGTCGGAAGGCATCCGCCACGCCGACGGCCGCTTCGTCGCCGAGGCCGGCGGCAAGGACGCGTTCGGCCATTCGCAGCTTGGCGGCGTCGGGCCGATGCTGGCGGCGCTCTGCAAAGACAAGCTCGGCGTGAAGGTGCACTGGACGGTGCCCGACTACCTGCAGCGCTCGGCGCGGCACCTGGCCAGCAAGACCGACCTGCAGCACGCCATGGCGGTCGGCAAGGCGGCGGTGGAACTCGCGCTCGCCGGCAAGAACGGCGTGATGCCGACCATCCAGCGCGTGAGCGACAAGCCCTACCGCTGGAAGATCGCGCCGCATCCACTCTCCGAGATCGCGAACCACGAGAAGACCATGCCGAAGGCCTTCATCCGCAAGGACGGTTTCGGCATCACCGAGGCCTGCCGCACCTACCTGGAGCCGCTGATCCGCGGCGAGGCCCCGCCGCCGTATGGCAAGGACGGCCTGCCGGCCTTCGTGCGTCCCACCCTGCCCCTGCTGGCGAAGCGACTGCCGGCTTGGTCAAAGTGAGTTGACGCGCACTGTCCAGCGCTGGACAGGCCCCGGGCGGTGGCTATTCTGGGCGCCTGTCCGAACCGCTGGACCGGCATGACGGTGACCAAGGACGCCCCAGGCACCCCGCGACGGCTTCGCGCCTCGCTCGCCAGCATTGGCGGCCGTCTGCTGGCCGCGATGGTGCTGGCCACGGTGCTGGTGACCACGGCGGTGGCAGGCGGCGAAGTCTGGGCCAGCTACCGCGACGACCTGCGCGAGCTGGAGGCCGACGTCGACCGCATCCGGCGGGCGAGCCTCGACCCAATCGCGCTGTCGCTGTGGAACTACGACGATGCCCAGCTGCGCCTGCAGCTTGACGGCATCCTGCAGCGCCCTTTCGTGGCCTCGGTGGAGGTCCGCGAGCGCGCGGCGGACGGCGCCGAGGGCACGCTCCGCGCCCGCGTCGGGGAGGCGGTGCCGGAGCGCGCCCGGGTGGAGCGCCTGCCGCTCGCGTTCCGTCGCGACGGCGAGACGGTGGCGCTGGGCGAGCTGGCGATCGCCTTCGACCTGGGCGCCGTGCGCCAGCGCGCCGAGGAGCGCGCGCTCAGCATCCTCGCCACCCAGGGCGGCATCGCGCTGCTGATCGGCCTCGTGCTGCTGATGGTGGTGCGGCACGTGGTGACGCGGCACCTCTCGGCGCTGGCGCGCGCGGCGCAGGGCTTCGACCTGCGCGACGACCGCGCCACGTTCCGGGTACGGCCGCGCGGCGACGGCCCCGGCGATGAGATCGACCGGGTGATCGACGCGTTGGAAACGATGCGCACCAGCCTGCGCGGCGCCTACCGCGAGCTGGCCGATACCAACGTCGAGCTGCAGGCCGACATCGCGGCGCGGCTGCGCGCCGAAGCCGCGGCCGACCACCTCGCGCACCACGACGCGCTGACCAATCTCCCCAACCGCCGGCTGCTGTTCCAGCGCCTCGCGCACGAACTGGCGGTGGCGGAGCGCAGCCACACGCAGGGCGCGATGATGTTCATCGACCTCGACCACTTCAAGACGCTCAACGATGCGCGCGGCCACAGCATCGGCGACGCGGTGCTGGTCGAGGCCTCGCGCCGCCTGCGGTCCCACCTGCGCGAGATCGACCTGGTGGCGCGCCTCGGCGGAGACGAGTTCGTCGCGGTGCTGCCGATGCTGGGCGAGCAGCGCGAGCGGGCGGCGCACAACGCGCTGGTGGCCGCCGAAAAGCTGCGCGCCGCGCTGTCCGAGCCGATCGTGGTGCGCGACGAGGTGTTCCGGATGACCGCGAGCATCGGCGTGGCGCTGTTCCCCGACGACGGCGACAGCCCCGAGGCGCTGATCAAGCACGCCGACACCGCGATGTACCAGGCCAAGACGGAGGGTCGTAACGCGGTCCACTTCTTCCAGCGCGACCTGCTCGAAGCGATGGAAGAGCGCCATGCCCTCGAAAGCGAGCTGCGCCGCGCGCTGTCCGAGGACGGCCTCGACGTGGCCTACCAGCCGCTCGTGGACGCCGACGGGCGCGTCCGCGGCGCCGAGGCGCTGGTGCGCTGGACGCACCCGGCCCGCGGGCCCGTCTCGCCGGCGCAGTTCATCCCGCTCTGCGAGGAAAGCGGCCTGATCGTGCCGCTCGGCGATTGGGTGCTGCGCGCGGTGCTGGGCCAGATCCGGCGCTGGCGGGCCACGGGCGCGATGTCGCCGGAGCAGTACCTCAGCGTCAACATCAGTCCGCGGCAATTCCGCCAGCAGGGCTTCGAGGACCGGCTGCTGGCCGCGCTGCACGAATTCGAGGTGCCGCCCTCCATGCTGGTGCTGGAGATCACCGAAGGCGTCGTGCTCGACGACATCGACAGCGCGATCCAGCGCATGAACGCCCTGCGCGCCCGCGGCGTCCGCTTCTATATCGACGATTTCGGCACCGGCTATTCGTCGATGGCCTACCTCAAGCGCCTTCCCGCCGACGGGCTGAAGATCGACAAGGCCTTCATCCGCGATCTCGGCAGCGACGCCAGCGACGCCGCCATCGTCGACGCGATCCTCGCCATGGGGCGGCACTTCGGCCTGACGGTGGTGGCCGAAGGGGTGGAGACGCGCGAACAGGCGCAGTACCTCGTCGATCGCCACTGCGACCTGCTGCAGGGCTACCACCTCGGCCGGCCGGTGGACGCGGCGCGTTTCGCCGACGGCTTCCTCGGGCAGCAGACCGCGGTGTAACCGGTGCCCGCCGCGTCGCGAACGGGAGCGTACGCACGAGCCGGCGAATCCGATGATCCCCCTTGCCCTGTGTCTGGACATGGCTGAAGCACCGGCGCCCTCCTCCGGACTCGGCGCGCTTTTCGTCGCCGGTCGACGCGGCGACGAGCGCCACTACGCCGAGGCGCTGCGCCAGTGCGCCGCGATGCTGCGACGCTTCGTGGCGGGGAAGCTGCAGCGCGTGGCGCCCGGGATGGCCGGCGACGCCGAGGACGTGGTGCAGGAGTGCCTGCTTGCGCTGCACCTGAAGGCGCACACCTACGACGCGGCGCAGCCGTTCGAGCCGTGGCTGTACGCCGTGGCGCGCTACAAGCTGATCGACCTGCTGCGGCGTCGCCAGCCCGGCCGCGAGCTCAGCCTCGACCTGCTGGCCGAGACGCAGGAGTTCGCCGACGGCAATGAATCCACCGAGCCGCAGGCCGGCGCCGACCTTGCCGTGCTGCTCGCCCAGCTGCCGGACAAGCAGCGCCGCCCGATTGAGCTGGTGAAGCTCGAGGGCCGCTCGGTGGCCGACGCCGCGGCGGCGACCGGGCTCTCCGTTTCCGCCGTGAAAGTCGGCATCCATCGCGGCCTGAAGGCGCTGGCGAAGCGCCTCGCCGCCGAAGGCGACGCCCCATGAAGACCGATGACCTGATCGCCCTGCTCGCCCGCCAGCCCGACGCGCTGCCGCGCGCCCGCCCGCGCCGCGATCTCGGCGCCGCTGCGGTGGTAGGCCTCGGGGCGGCGTTCGCGCTGATGGCCGTGACGCTCGGCCCGCGTCCCGATCTGTCCAGCGCGCTTTCGGCGCCGCTGTTCTGGCAGAAGGCCGGCGCGCTCGGCCTGCTCGTCGCGCTGGCCGTCTGGGCCGCCCATCGCGCGGGCCTTCCGGGCCGTGCGCTGGCGCCGCTGGAGCGCGCGCGCTGGCTGGTGCCGGCGTGGCTCACGGTGGCGACGCTCGCGACGCTGCTGGCCGCGCCGGCCGGCGAGCGCCTCGCGCTGTTCCAATCGCCGACCATTCTGGTGTGTCTGCTGGGTGTTCCAGCGCTGTCGATCGTGCCCGCCATCGCGCTGATCTGTGCGCTGCGCCGCGCCGCGCCGACCGAGCCGGCGCGCGCCGCACGCGCCGTCGGATGGGCGGCGGGGGCGACCGGCGCCTTCGCCTACGCCTTCCACTGCCAGGCCGACCAGCCGGCCTACGTGCTGCTCTGGTACGGGCTCGCCATCACCCTCACCGTTGCCCTCACCCGAGCCATCGCCACGCGATGGCTGCGCTGGTGATGCGGCAGCGCAGCATCGGCCCCGGCACGCGCTGACGCAGCGCAGCAGCAACGCCGCGCGGGCCGGCATGGCGCCCGCCTCCCCCTTCGGCAATACTCGACCGCAGGCGGCCATCCGGCCGCCGTCGCGTGTCTGTGGTCCATCCGAAATCTGGGGAGGTCAGGATGTTGGAGCAGTACGGAATCGCCATCGCGCTTGCGTGCGCGGTGCTAGCCATTATCTACGGCGTGGTGACAGCGCGATGGATCGTCGCGCAGCCCGCCGGCAACGAGCGCATGCAGCAGATCGCGTCCGCGATCCAGGAGGGCGCCAGCGCCTACCTGCGACGCCAGTACACCACCATCGCCGTCGTCGGCGTCGCGCTGTTCCTGCTCATCGGCCTGCTGCCGGGGCTCGGGTGGTGGACGGCCGCCGGCTTCGCGCTCGGCGCCGTGCTCTCGGGCGTCGCCGGCTTCATCGGCATGGTCGTCTCGGTTCGCGCCAACGTGCGCACGACGCAGGCGGCGACGAAGGGCCTCGACGCCGCGCTGGACGTCAGCTTCAAGGGCGGCGCGATCACCGGCATGCTCGTCGTGGGCCTGGGCCTGCTCGGCGTGGCCGGCTTCTTCCACCTCGTCCTGCAGGCCGGCGGCGCCCCCGGCGGACTGCTCGACGCGCAGGCGCCGACGCAAGCCGCGCTCGACGCCGCCCTGCAGCCGATGATCGGGCTGGCCTTCGGCAGTTCGCTGATCTCGATCTTCGCGCGCTTGGGCGGCGGCATCTTCACCAAGGGCGCCGACGTCGGCGCCGACCTCGTGGGCAAGGTAGAAGCCGGCATCCCGGAGGACGACCCGCGCAACCCGGCGGTGATCGCCGACAACGTCGGCGACAACGTCGGCGACTGCGCGGGCATGGCCGCCGACCTGTTCGAGACCTACGCCGTGACCCTGATCGCGGCGATGCTGATCGCCGGCATCACGTTCGCGACCTACGGTTGGGGCGGCGTGCTCTACCCGCTGGTGCTGGGCGCGGTGTCGATCGTCGCGTCGATCATCGGGACTTACTTCGTGCGCGTGGGCGCCGACGGCAAGATCATGAAGGCGCTGTACAAGGGCCTGGTCGTCTCGGCGCTGGTGTCGGCGGTGGGCTTCTGGTTTGTCACCGACGCGATGATCGCGGTCAACACGTGGCGCATCTTCGCCTGCGCCGTGGTGGGACTGGCGATGACCGCGGCGATGGTGGTGATCACCGAGTACTACACGGCCACCGAGTACCGACCCGTTCGCGACGTCGCCGCGGCCTCCGTGACCGGGCACGGCACGAACGTCATCGCGGGCCTCGCCGTGTCGATGAAGAGCACCGCGGCGCCGGTGATCGCCGTGGCGCTGGCCATCTGGACCTGCTACACGCTGGGCGGCCTGTTCGGGCTTGCCGTCGCCGCGACGTCGATGCTCTCGATGGCGGGCGTGGTCGTGGCGCTCGACGCCTACGGTCCGATCACCGACAACGCCGGCGGCATTGCCGAGATGTCCGAGCTCGGCCCCGAAATCCGCAAGACCACCGACGCGCTCGACGCCGTGGGCAACACGACGAAGGCCGTCACCAAGGGCTATGCGATCGGCTCGGCGGGGCTGGCGGCACTGGTGCTGTTCGCCGACTACGCGCACAAGCTCGACGTCAAGTTCGGACAGGACGTCATCGACTTCTCCATCGACAAGCCCGAGGTGCTGATCGGCCTGCTGATCGGCGGCCTGATCCCCTACCTGTTCGGCGCTTACGCGATGCAGGCGGTGGGCCGCGCGGCCGGCGCGGTGGTCGAAGAGGTGCGCCGCCAGTTCCGCGAGATCCCCGGGATCATGCAGGGCACGGGCAAGCCGCAGTACGACAAGGCCGTCGATCTGCTGACGAAGTCAGCCATTCGCGAAATGATCGTGCCGTCGCTGCTGCCGCTGGTGATCCCGGTGCTGGTGGGCCTGCTGCTCGGACCCGCCGCGCTCGGCGGCCTGCTGATGGGCACCATCGTGACGGGTCTCTTCGTGGCGATCTCGATGTGCACCGGCGGCGGCGCCTGGGACAACGCGAAGAAGTACATCGAGGAAGGCCACCACGGCGGCAAAGGCTCGGACGCGCACAAGGCCGCGGTGACCGGCGACACGGTCGGCGACCCCTACAAGGACACCGCCGGCCCCGCCATCAACCCGCTGATCAAGATCATCAACATCGTGGCCCTGCTGCTGGTGCCGCTGCTCTGACGATCTCCTGACACGGTATGCAGCATCGAAGCCCCGCCCTCACGGCGGGGTTTTCGTTTCAGGCACGTGGCGCGCCGCCACTCACGCTCGCAGCGCGGTGCCCGCTTCGATCATCGCCTCGGCCACCCACTCCGCGGCGCGGATGCCGTCCACACCCGCGGAAAGAATGCCGCCCGCGTAACCCGCGCCTTCGCCGGCCGGGAACAGGCCGCGCGTGTTGAGACTCTGGCCGTCATCGCCGCGCGTCAGGCGCACCGGTGACGAGGTGCGCGTCTCCACGCCGGTGAGCAGCGCATCACTCATGTCGAAGCCGCGGATCTGCTTGCCAAAGGCCGGCAGCGCTTCGCGGATCGCCTCGATCGCGTAGGGCGGCAGCGCGGTGGAGAGGTCGCCCAAGCGCACGCCCGGCGTGTATGAGTTCACGACCGCGCCGAGCGATTCCGAAGGCGTGCCGGCGAGGAAGTCGCCGACCTTCTGCGCCGGCGCCTCGTAGGTTTCGCCGCCGAGCTTGAACGCGACTTCCTCCCAGTGCCGCT
>ERZ1066122.1356-NODE-1356-length-20099-cov-37.610557_pt1 | contig 20099 bp, 12 predicted proteins | sample MGYA00382769_ERZ1066122 | MGnify/ENA primary metagenome ERZ1066122 (study PRJEB33369, sample SAMEA5778352) | biofilm metagenome | biome: Industrial cooling water; feature: Water cooling tower basin; material: Biofilm | place: United Arab Emirates | collected... | reverse complement strand
CGCCCGGGGCGGGCGCCGCGGTCGGGAGTGCGCCGGAGCCGGGCAGCGGTGCGGCCGCGCGGGTATCGGTCTGGCCGCTGCGGCGCAGCTCGTCCAGCTCGGGCCAGTCGATGCCGGCGGCGACCTGTTCGTCGTCCGCAGGCGGCGGGGGCACGCTGTCGAGGCCGGCGCCCCACTCCTCGTCCACCCAGGCGGTGTCGAGGCTGGCGAAGAGCGGCGGCGGCTGGCTGCAGTCGCGCGCCGGCGGCGCCGCGCCGAGGAAGTACTCGGTGTACGTCGGGCCGGCGGCCGGGCAGCCCGGGCCGACGGCGGTGCCCGTGCCCCGCAGCACCTCCGCCGCCAGCACGCCCGGCGGCGGCGCCCAGGCGGCCGGCATACGCCGCCCGGCGTAGACGCGGCGCATGATCCTGGCCCAGACCGGCGCCGCCAGCGTGCCGCCCGAGGCGCCGCGCACGATCGGTGCCGGCTCGTCGAAGCCCATCCACACCACGCCGACCAGCTCCGGCGTGTAGCCGGCGAACCAGACGTCGGCGCCGTCGTTGGTGGTGCCCGTCTTGCCGGCGGCCGGGCCGCGGAAGCCGGCGGCGCGCACGGCGGTGCCGGTGCCGCGGTCCACCACGTCGCGCAGCATGCTGGTCAGTACGAAGGCGCGCTCGGGGTCGAGCGCGCGCTCGCCGCTCAGCTCCGGCTCCCAGAGGACGAGGCCGTCGCGGTCTTCGATGCGGCGCACCAGGTGCGGCGTCACGCGCCGGCCGCCGTTGCCGAAGGCGGCGTAGGCGGCGGCCAGCTCGATCGGCCGCACCTCGGCGACGCCGAGCGCGGCGGCGGGCACCGTCGGCAGCTCGCCGGTCAGGCCGAGGCGGCTGGCCTCGGCGTTGACCGCGTCCATGCCCAGGTCCAGCGCGAGGCGCACGGTCACCGCGTTCTTCGAGCGGGCGAGTGCGTCGCGCAGCGTCATCGGGCCGTCGTAGCGGCCGGTGTAGTTCTTCGGCTCCCACACCTGGTTGCGCGCGAGCGTCAGGCGCACCGGCGCGTCCTCCACCACCTGCGCCGGCGAGCCGTAGCGCTGCAGCGCCGCCAGGTAGACGAACGGCTTGAACGCGGAGCCCGCCTGGCGCTTCGCCTGCGTGGCGCGGTTGAACTTGCTGTCCACGAAGTCGCGCCCGCCGACGAGCGCGCGGACCTCGCCGCTGGCGGCGTCCAGCAGCAGCACGGCGCCCTGCAGGTACGGCGTGGTGCCCGTCTCCTCGGCGGTCTCGGCGGCTTTCGCCTTCGCGTAGGTGGTGTGGCGGTAGCCGCCAAAGCGGCCGGCCTCGATGGCGCCGAGCTGGCGGGCCAGCTCCTCCTCGGCGGCGGCCTGCGCGACGGGGTCGTAGGTGGTGTGGATCTTCAGGCCCGAGGTGTAGAAGACGTCGCCGACCGTCTCTTCGAGCTCGCGGCGCACCTGCTCGATGAAGTAGGCGCCGCGCTGCGCGCTCTCGCGGCCACTCGTCTTGCGGCGCGCCAGCCGCAGCGGCTTCTCCTTCGCGTCCGCGCCCGCCTCGCTCGTCAGGTAGCCGGCGCGCACCATCTCGTCGAGCACCAGGTCGCGACGGCGGCGGGCGGCGTCGCGGTCGGCCTTGGGGTTGAGCTGCGACGGCGCCTTGGGCAGCGCCGCCAGCGTCGCGGCCTCCGGCAGCGTGAGCGCGCGAGCCGGCTTGCCGAAGTACTCCTGCGCGGCGGCGTCGATGCCGTAGGCGCCGGAGCCCAGGTAGATGTGGTTGAGGTACAGCTCGAGGATCTTGTCCTTCTCGAACTCGCGCTCGATCTGCCGCGCGACGCGGACTTCGAGGAGCTTGCGCTTCAGCGAGCGCTGCGAGCTGGGCAGCCGGTCGGGGAAGAGATTGCGCGCCAACTGCATGCTGATGGTGCTGCCGCCCTCGGCAACGCCGCCCGCCTTGACGTTGCTGACGAAGGCGCCGCCCATGCGGCGGAAGTCGACGCCGGCGTGGTCGTAGAAGCGGCGGTCCTCGATGGCGACGAACGCGCGCGGCACGAAGCTCGGCAGCGAATCCAGCGGCACCACGCGGCGGTTCACGGTGGCCAGCATGCCGAACGGCTCGCCGTTCACGTCCAGCAGCTCGCTACCCTCGGCCTGGTACTTCTCCAGGTCGTGCACGGGCGCGCAGCCGCCGAGCCAGCAGGGCGCGAACCAGAGCCAGACGAACGCGACGAGCGCGAGCCCGGCGGCGGCGGTCAGGGCGAGCTGGAGCCTGCGTTTCATCAGCACCTCTCCTCTGCGTCCGCCGCCGCGCCGGCGCTGGGGCTCACGGCCGCGGCGGGGAGGGCGGGTTCTTGGCGCCGTCGCCGGCGACGGGCTTCGGCGGGTTCACGAACTCCTCGGGCCGCGGCACCCGCGGCTGGCCGGGGAAGACGGGCCGGCCGGGCAGCTCGGGCGTCGGGTCCACCAGCTTGGGGACGGTGGGCGTGTCGCAGCCGGGCTCGGGCGCGAAGGCGGCCGGGAAGTAGTCCACGTAGGCGTTGATGGCGTAGACGCAGTCGTCGGTGACGGCCTTGCCCGTCCAGCGGCTGATGCGGCGGGCGACGACGTCGCCCGGGCGCGCCCACGCGTCGGGCGCCTCGTGTTTCTGGTAGTAGGAGCGCACAACGCGTGCCCAGATCGGCACCGCGAGCGAGCCGCCGGTGGCGCCGGCGAGGATCGTCTTGGGCTGGTCGAACCCGAGCCAGACGCCGGCGAGCAGGTCCGGCGTGTAGCCGACGAACCAGACGTCGGTGTTGTCGTTGGTGGTGCCCGTCTTGCCGGCGGCGGGGATCTCGTAGGAGAGTGCGCCGACGGCCGGGTTGCGCGCGTTGTAGCCGGTGCCGTGGTCGACGACCTCGCGCAGCATGTCGGTCAGAATCCAGGCGACGGCCGGGTCCATCGCCGGGCGCGGGTGGTGCGGCGGCTGCCAGAGCAGACGGCCGCGGTGGTCCTCGATGCGGCGGATGAAGTGCGGCTCCACGCGCTGCCCGCCGTTGCCGAAGCTGGCGTAGGCGCGGACCAGCTCCAGCGGGTAGACGGCCGCGGCGCCGATGTAGGTGGAGGGCCAGCCGGGGATGCGCGTGCTGAGGCCGGCGCGCTGCGCCACGGCGCGCACCTTCTCGATGCCGGCTTCGCGGCCCAGCCGGATCGCCGCCATGTTGCGCGAGAGCTTCAGCGCCTGGCGCATGGTGGTGGTGCCGCTGTACTCGCCGCCGTAGTTCTTCGGTGCCCAGACAGTGCCGTCGGAGAGGCGCAGCGAGAACGGCGAGTCCGAGACGCGCGAGAGCGGCGAGCGGCCCTTCTCCAGCGCCGCGGCGTAGACGAACGGCTTGAACGCCGAACCGGGCTGCCGTAGCGCCTGCGTGGCGCGGTTGAACTGCGACTGGCGGAAGTCCCGCCCGCCGACCATCGCGAGCACGTCACCGGTGACCGGCTCCATCACCACCGCCAGCCCCTGCAGGTACGGCGTGCTCGCCAGGTCGTGCACCTCGCCGGCCTGGCGCGCGGTGAAGCGCTCGTAGGTGGTGTGCGGGTAGGGGCCGTACTGGCCGCCCTCGATCTGCCGCAGGTGCTCTTCCAGCGCCTGCTCGGTGGCGGCCTGCAGCGCGGGGTCGAGCGTGGTGTGGATGCGCAGGCCGCCCGTGTAGAGCAGCTCGCCGAAGAGGTCTTCCAGGTCGCGGCGCACCTGCTCCACGAAGTAGGGCGCGCTGCGCGCGCCGACCGGCGGCGCGAGCGCCAGCGGCTGCGCGCGCGCGGCGCCGAGCTCGTCGTCGGCGATGACGCCGGTCTCCAGCATGGCGGCGAGCACCAGGTTGCGCCGGCCGAGCGCGGCGTCCGGGTTGCGGCGCGGGTTGTAGGCGCTCGGCGCCTTGGGCAGCGCCGCCAGCGTGGCGGCCTCCGCGACGCTGAGCTGCTTCGCCGGCTTGCCGAAGTAGGTGCGTGCGGCGGCCTCGATGCCGTACGCGCCGGCGCCCAGGTAGATGTGGTTGAGGTACAGCTCGAGGATCTTCTCCTTGCTGAAGCGCCGCTCCATCAGGATCGCCAGCCGCGCCTCGGCGATCTTGCGGCGCAGCGTCTTCTCGCCCGCCGGCAACTGCTGCGGGAAGAGGTTGCGCGCCAACTGCATGGTGATGGTGCTGGCGCCGGAGGCGCCGAAGCCCTCGAGCAGGTTGTCGCGGACGGCGCCGATCAGCCGCCTCGGGTCCACGCCCTCGTGCTCGAAGAAGCGGCGGTCCTCGATGGCGACGAACGCCAGCGGCACGTAGGGCGGCAGCTCCTGCAGCGTGATGACCTGCCGCCGCTCGCGGTAGAACTGGCCGAGCAGCCCGCCGCTGGCGTCATAGACGAGGCTGGCCTGCTGCGGCGCGAAGTCCTCGATCTGCTGCGCCGTCGGGCAGCCGCCGGCGCAGGCGTGATTCCAGGCGGCCAGCGCGGCGCCGGCGCTGCAGGAACCCAGCCCCAGCGCGGCGAGCCCCAGCAGCACCCAGCGCCGGCGCGCGTCGGAGAGGTCGTCGCGCAGGCGCTGTCCGAGTCGGCGCAGGCGCGCCTTCCAGAGGTCACGGTCCAGGCGGGGCTGCGGCCCCGACGGTGTCTTCGGCATCGTTCGCTAGCGGTTCGCACCGGGCCCCGCGCCTACCGGCGCGCGAGGCAGACGTTTCGGCCCGCCGGCTTGTAAACGCCAGCACGGGTGCGGTTCCGGACGCCAGCGGCCGGCGAAGCCGCGCCACGGCGGCAGCCGCCCGCCTGCTCAGGGCGCCGGCGCTTGCCGCAACCGCCGCGTCCAGTCCGCCAGCTCGCGCAGCAGCCGGCCGACGAACTCGCGCGTCTTCTCGTCCGTCAGCCGGCCGTCGGCGTCGAACTTCTCGTGGGCGCGGTAGACCAGGATCTCCGGCTGCAGCAGCGCGGGCGTCTGCGTGAAGACGAACGCCTGCCGCAACTGCGACTGGGCGCGTGCCGTGCCGGTGACGCCGGGGCTGGCACCGAAGATGGCGGCCGGCTTGCCGGCGAGGACGGAGCCGCGCGGCGGGCGCGAGGCCCAGTCGAGCGCGTTCTTCAGCACGCCCGGCACGCCGTGGTTGTACTCGGGCGTGGCGATCAGCAGCGCGCCGGCCGCGGCGATCGCCCGCTTCAGCGCCTGCACCGGCTCCGGGTCGCCCGCGGCTTCCACGTCCTGGTTGAAGAGCGGAAGCTCCGCCAGCCGCTCGAAGATGCGGACCTCCATCCCCTCGGGCGCCAGCTCCCGCGCGGCGCGCAGCAGGGCACGGTTGTAGGACTTCTCCCGCAGGCTGCCGGCGATTCCGCAGACGACCAGCGGCCCGTCGGGTGCTCTCGGCGGCGTCTCCATCGCGGCTCCCTCTCTGCTCTCGGTCACGTGGCGTGCGCGCGTCGGCGCCGGGGCCGGTGTGCCGCGCCGCTCCCACTCGGGCCGCAAGCGTCACACCAGGACGGCTGGCGGCCGGTGCCGGCCGAGCGGCCGGCCCGCGGGGAACGCGGCTTGCGGCGGCGGCGCACACCACCGCCGGCGGCACCCACCCCGGGAACCCGTCACCATGAACGTATCCGGCGCGCCCGCGCGCGATCCTCATCGCGGGCAGCCCGTCGCCACGGCCGGCCGCGCGCTCCACGAGGCGCGCGCGGCGATGCTGCTCGTCCACGGCCGCGGCGCCGACGCCGAGAGCATGCTCGAGCTGGCGCACCACCTCCCGCATCCGGCGTTCGCGTTCCTCGCGCCGCAGGCCGCCGGGTCCACCTGGTATCCCTACAGCTTCCTGGCGCCGCTGGAGCAGAACGAGCCGTACCTGAGCTCCGCGCTCGGGCTGCTCGCCACCGTGCTGGAGCGGGTCGGCGCGGCGGGCGTCCCGCCCGAGCGCCTGCTGCTGCTCGGCTTCTCGCAGGGCGCCTGCCTGACGCTGGAGTTCGTCGCGCGCCACCCGCGCCGCTACGGCGGCGTCGCGGCGCTCACCGGCGGGTTGATCGGCCCCGAGGGCACGCCGCGCGACTACGCCGGCTCGCTGGACGGAACGCCGGTGTTCTTCGGCACGGCGGACCCCGATCCGCACGTGCCCCGCGCCCGTGTGGAGGAGAGCGCGCGCGTGCTGGAGCGCATGGGCGCGCACGTCACCACGCGCGTCTACCCCGGCATGGGGCACACCGTCAACCCGGACGAGCTGGAGCACGTGCGTGCGCTGATGGACGACCTGCTGCGCGAGCCGGCGGCCTGACCGGCCGACCGGTTCTTCCCTCACCCCGGAGCGCTCATGGCCACCCGCTGCACTCACCAGGACCAGGTTCGCGACGTGGAGCCCCGCACGCCCACGGGCTGCGAGGAGTGCCTGCAGACGGGCGGCCGCTGGGTTCACCTCCGGCTCTGCCTGACCTGCGGCCACGTCGGCTGCTGCGATTCCTCGCCCAACCGGCACGCCACCCGCCACTTCCGCGAGACGCAGCACCCGATCATCGCGTCCTTCGAGCCGCAGGAGGACTGGCGCTGGTGCTACGTGGACGAGCTGATGCTCGCGCCGCCCGCCGCGCGCGCCGACGACGCCTCTCCCGCCTGAGCCGCGTCTGACGGCAGCCGGGCGGGCGCTCCGGCGCGCCCGCCGGAGGCCACACGCCGGAGGCCGCACGCCGGGGTTCGCTTGACAGCCGGCGCCACGCGGTTATCCTACAGCGGCGATCATATGATTTTATGAATTTGCGACTGAGCCGCGGATTGGCGCCATGAACGAGATCTATCAACGGGTCGAGAAGCAGAGCCTGGCCGACGACCTGGTGCAGCGCGTCTGCCACCTGATCGAGCGGGCGGGCTTCCAGCCGGGCGATCGTCTGCCGCCGATCACCGAGATGGCGCGGCGCTTCGGGGTGGGGCACCCGACGCTGCGCGAAGCGCTGCGCAAGCTGGAGACGGTGGGCGTGGTCAAGATCCGGCACGGCTCCGGGGTCTACGTGCTGCGGCCGCCCGACACGTTGCTGATGACCAACCCGATCTTCGGGGTGCCGGCCTCCCAGAAGCTGCTCATCGACCTGATCGAGGCGCGCATGCCCATCGAGGTACAGTCGGCGGTGCTGGCGGCGCGCAACGCGACGGACGCGCACCTGGCCGAGATGCGGCGGCTGCTGACGACCGCGGGCGAGCACCTCGACGACGAGCACATCCTGAACCGGGTCAACATGGCCTATCACCAGCAGATCGCGCTGGCATCGGGCAACACGGTGATCGCGCAGTTGCTGGAGGTGCTCTCCAACCTCTTCCGGCAGGAGCAGCGGGAGATCCTGAGCATCTACGGATCTCGGGAGAAGGACCATCGTGGGCACCTGGCGATCTTGGAGGCGCTGGAGCAGCGCGACGAGGTGCTCTCGGCGGAGCGGATGCGCACGCACCTGGAGAGCGTGCGCAGCGCACTCGTGCAGTGGAAGCCGGGGGAGACCCCTCTCGGCTGACAGGAGACAGGATTCAGGATTCGGGATTCAGGGACCCCCTGTCTCATCGTTCAGGGTCGGCGCAGCCGGTGGGTGACTAATACCGGGTCCGGGTGAGGAGTGAGTGCATGGGTACCTTGGAGGGATCCGCTTTGTCTGAGCGCAGCGAGTTTAGCGGATCCCGGAGAGGTACCCATGCAGGAACGGATCACCCGGACCCGGTATAAGGGCCGCCTGCCGCGGGTGGCGCGGCGCGGGCCGACAGGCTGCTCACATCGACAACGGGAGAAAGCGAGGATGGCGGGTGCGGAGAGGTTCGACCTGGCGGGCAGCGTGGCGGTGGTCACCGGCGGTGGCGGCGTGCTGGGCAGCAGCATGGCGCAGGCACTGGGCGCGGCAGGCGTGACGGTGGCGGTGCTGGACCTGGGCCGGGAGGCGGCGGAGCGGACGGCGGCCATGCAGCGCGCGCAGGGCGGCGAGGCGCTCGCCCTCCAGGCCAACGCGCTGGAGGAGGCCGAGCTGCGCCGCGCGCGCGACGAGGTGGTGGCGGCCTACGGCCGGGTGGACATCCTGATCAACGCCGCGGGCGGCAACGTGGCGCGCGCGCGCTCGGACGACCGCCCGGTCTTCGAGGTGCCGCTCGACGCCTACCACCAGGTGATCGCGCTGAACCTGCACGGCAGCGTCATCCCCACGCTCATCTTCGGCGAGCAGATGGCCGAGCAGCGGCGCGGCAGCGTCGTGCTGATCTCCTCGATGGCGGCGCTGCGCGCGATGACCGGCGTGATGGGCTACTCGCTGGCGAAGGCGGCGATCGACAGCTTCACGCGCTGGATGGCGATGGAGGTCGCGCAGAAGTACGGCGACGGCGTGCGGGTCAACGCCGTCGCGCCCGGCTTCTTCGTGACGCACCAGAACCGCGACGTGCTGCTCAACCCCGACGGCAGCTACACCGCGCGCGCGCAGAAGGTGCTGGCGATGACGCCGATGGGCCGCTTCGGGCGGCCGGAGGAGCTGAACGGCGTGGTGCACTTCCTCTGCAGCGACGCGGCCAGCTTCGTGACCGGCACCGTCCTGCCGGTCGACGGCGGCTTCAGCAGCTTCAGCGGCGTCTAGCGCGGGTTCAACTCACGTGCTCGGCGTCCTGCCGGCCCTCCCCCCCGGCCCCCTCTCCCGCGGCTTCAGCCGCCCAGGGGCTAGCCCCGCGCACCGCGGGGGTCGCGAGGGAACAGCGGCGCGCCCCTGCTGCCGATACTCAGCACGGAGGGAGGTGCGGGTTTCGAGACAGCCAGACGAAAACGGGTGCACGATGAGGCAGAGCGCGGGTCGAGCAGGGTGGAGCGGGGGAGTGGTGACGGCGCTGGGGCTGCTGGCGGCGTGCGCGCGCGAGGCGGGCCCGGTGACGATCGCGGCGGTCGGCGCCTGGGACGGGGTGGAGGAGCGCTCGCTGCGCGAGGGCATCGAGCAGGCCGCCGCCGAGGTCAACGGCGAGGGCGGCATCGGCGGGCGGGAGCTGCGCGTCGTCTTCCACGAGGACCGCAACGACCCCGCGCTCGCCGCGCGCATCGCCGCCGAGCTGGTCGCCGACGCGGGCGTGGCGGCCGTCATCGGCCACACGCGCTCGGACCCGACGCTGGTCGCGGCCCGCGCCTACGACGGCCACCTCCCCGTCGTCACGGCGCGCCTCACCTCGGGCGAGCTCGCGGGCCTCTCGCCTTGGGTCTTCCAGTTGGTCCCGTCGGACTCGGCGTTCGGCGCGGCGGCGGCGCGCTTCGCCGCCGCGCGCGGCTGGCGGAGGGCCTCCGTGCTCTTCAACAACACGGCGCGCGGCCGCACCACCGCCGCCCACTTCCGTGCCGCGTACGCCGGCGAGATCGTCAGCCAGGACCCGGCGACGTTCCCGGTCGCGCCGGTCGGCGACATGCAGGTCTTCGTGGCCTACCACCGCACCCGCCAGCCGGATGTCGTCTTCGCGCCGATCGGCGAGCCGCGCCACGCGGAGTACAGCCGCGAGGCGCAGACGCAGCGGCTGCGCGCGGCGGTCATCGGCTGGGACGTGTGGGCGTCGCTGGCGAGCGACGCGGCGCTGCCCGGCGAGTTCTACTACGTCGCGCCGTTCGACCTGCGCGCGGAGCGCCCCGAGACGCGCGGCTTCGTCGAGCGGTTCACGCAGGCCGCCGGCCATGCGCCGGGGCCGTTCGCCGCGCTGGGCTACGACGCCGTGCGGCTGCTGGCGCACGCGGCGCGGCAGGGCGGCGCGCAGCGGGCGGGCATCCGCGACGCGCTGGCGGCGCTCTCGCCGCGCGCGCCGTACGCCGCGGTGATCGGGCCGGTCGCGTTCACCGCGGAGGGCATGGTGACGGGGCCGCAGCCGGTGATCGTGCCGCTGCCCGCGCGGGCCGGCGCGGCGGCGGGCGAGGTGGCGCCATGAGCGCGCGCCGCGGGCGGATGAGCATCCGCCGCACGCTCTGGCTGGGCATGGGCAGCGTCGGGTTGCTGCTGCTGGCCAGCGGCGGCCTCGGCTGGTGGTCGGCACGGGCGCAGACGGCCGCCGTGCAGCGCTCGCTCGGCGCGCTGCAGCACGAGATCGACCTGACGCTGCGCCTCTCGACCGGCATCGCGCAGGAGCTGCTGGCCGCCGAGCGCTACCTGGACGGCGAGCGCAGCGCACGCGAGAGCTTCGACCAGCTCGGCTTCGAGGTGCGCCGCGCCTACCACGAGCTGGGCCGGCTCGCCGGCCACACCACGGAGGACGTGCGGCTGGTTGCCGCGATGATGCGCGACGTCGCCGACGCCGAGGCGCACTACGCCGTCGCGCATCGCCTGCGCGACCTCGGCCGCGCCGCCGACGCCGAGGCGCGCGCCGCGCGCGCCGCACCGCACACGCGCGCCGCGCTCGCCGCGCTCGTGCACCTCGGCGACCGGCAGCAGCGGACGCTCGCGCGGGCGACGGCTGAGCTGACCGGCGCGGCCGAGCGGCGGCTGGGCTTCCAACTGGCTGTTCTCGCGGGGGCGCTGCTGCTGGCGGCGCTGGTCGCGCGGCAGACGATCCGCTCGGTGGCGCAGCCGCTCGCCGCCGTCGTCGCGCACGCCCGACGCCTCAGCGAGGGCGACCTGACGGCGCGCACCCGGGCCGAGGCGCTGCCGGGCGAGTTCGGCGTGCTCGCCGCGGCGATGAACCGGGCGGCCGACACGCTGGCGCAGCTCGCGGGCGTGGTGGCGGCGACGGCCGGCGAGGTCTCGCAGTCGGCGAACACCGTCGCGGCGGGCGCCGAGCAGATCACGGCGACAGCGGGCGAGGTCGCCCACGCGATGGCGCGCGTCGCCGAAGGCGCGGAGGCGCAGGTCGCGCAACTGCGCGAGGTCGACGGCTCGCTGGCGGCGATCGGCAGCAGCGCGCACGAGGTGCGTACGGGCGCCGAGGCGGTGGAGGCGCTGGCCGACGCCATCCGGCACTCCGCCGAGGAGAAGCGCCACGAGGTCGGCCGCTCGGTGGAGGCGCTGCAGGGTGTGCTCGACGCCGTCTACACCGCCGCCGCCGAGGTCGACTCGCTGCGCGAGGAGACGGCACAGATCCTCCGCTTCGTGGACCTGGTCAGCGGCATCGCCGGCCACTCCGAGCTGCTGGCGCTGAACGCCGCCATCGAGGCCGCGCGCGCCGGCGAGCACGGCCGCAGCTTCGGCGTCGTCGCCAACGAGGTGCGCTCGCTCGCCGAGCAGACGCAGACCGCCGCGCGCGAGGTCGTCCAGACGACGCGGCTGGTGACCGGCCGCATCGACAGCGCGGCGCACTCGATGGCCGCAAGCGTCACCCGCGTCGGGGAGATCGAGCGGCTCTCGCAGCAGCTCGACGGCGCGCTGGGCTCCATCGCCGAGACGGCGGCGCGCACGCGCGCCGCCGCCGACGGCGTCGCCTCCGTCGCCGAGCAGAACACGGGCGCCGTGGCCGCCGCGACCCGCGCGCTCGCCGGCCTCGCCCAGGCCGCCGAGGACTACGCCGCCGCGGCGCAGGAGGTCGGCGCCAGCACCGAGGAGCAGAGCGCCGCCTGCGAGGAGGTCAGCGCTATCGCCGCGGAGCTGCTGGTCGGAAGCGACCGGCTGCAGGACGCGGTGCGGCAGTTCCGCGTCGGCGCGGAGGCGGCGCCGTACCCGGCAGCCGCGCGCAGCCCCGCGCTCGCGCTGATGGAGACCTGAACAGAACAGGATTCAGGATCCAGGATTCGGGATTCAGGGAACCCCGGTTTCGTCGTCCAGGGTCGGCGCAGCCGGTGGGCGACTGAAGGGAAGCAGGGGGTCGGGGATCAGGGGGTCACGGAACGACAACCGCGGCCCTTCCGCTCGGTCACTCGGACGGCCCGCGGACCGGGCCGACGCCCGGTGCAGCGCTGAGCCTTTCGCGCCGCGCGGAGAGCGATCTCGGCGCGGCGCTCCTTCCTTCCATGTCGGGCAGGCTCCGACAGGCTGCTGCCGGGCACTTTCCCCCATTGACCAGGGAAGGGGGACGTCGTAGCTTGTCGATTGATAAAATGACATTAGCTTATGATGCTCTTAGGGTCTCCCCTCACCGACTGTCGGTTCCGCAGGCGCCGCCTGGGGCGCGAACGCCCGGAGCCGCTGCTCCACGAGCCCGCATGACGCGTGTGCCGGCCGTCTCCCCGATCACTCTGCTGCTCGCTCTCGCCGGCTGCGCGAGCGCGGCGCGCGGGCCGAACGCGGAGCTGCACGTGCGCAACAACCACGAGCTGCCGTATGCCGGCGCGGTCGAGGTCCGGACCGGACTGCCGGACGGCACCTACGCGGGCAGGAACGGTGTCGGCGAGGTGCGCTCGGGGTTGGCGCGCGTCGTCGCCTCGCTGCCGCCGCGCGGCGAGGTGGCGCTGACGCGCAGCGGCGGGCTCCGCTCCGATCCCTTCCGAGCCGGACCGCTCTCGGTGGCGCCGGGCGGCTCCGCGCTGGAGCTGCGCTGGGCGACGCGGCCGCTGGGCTCGCTGGAGCTGGGGCTGGTGATGGTGCCGGGCCGCGCGGCGACGGTGGACGACGTGGCGGCGCACTTCCGGCCGCTGGCGCTGGCGTGGCGCGAGCAGGCGGGCGGCGTCTGGGCCGCCGAGGCGGAGCAGCAGGGCTTCCGGCTGCAGTTCACGCTGCGTCGCTACGGCGGCGGCTGGGCGGACGTGCACGCGCGGCTGATCCGCCTGGACCCGACGGGCGGCCCGGCGTACGCGGCGCTCGTGCGGCGCGTGACCACGCCGGGGCTCGGCGGCGTGAAGCTGCGCTTCAACGGCCGCGTGCTCGACGCCGAGGACTCGCCGGACCACTGGGAGCGCGACTTCTGGTACACGCACGGCGTGGACTGGACGCGCTGGCAGGCCGGCGGCCTCGCGCTCCTCTCCATCGGCGGTTTCACGCCGGCGCCCGCGCTGCTGCGCGACGGCATCTGGAAGGAGGGGAGCCGCTTCTACGTCTGGGAGCTGACGCGCCGGCGGGCGGACAGTCTCTACCTCGTCTCCGAGGTCTCCGGTCCGAACCCTCACCAGCGGAACCTGCTCCCGTACGCGCCGCTCACGCAGGGCGACGTCGTGGACCTGAAGTGGCGGCTCGCGGTGAGCGACGCACCGCCGCAGGGCTGGGAGGAGAGCCAGTTGCGCGTCTTCGCGGGTACCCGTCTGTCGACGCCCTCCGCCCCGTCCGCCGCCGCCGCCCGCGTGGACCTGGGCGTGCCCGCCGTGCAGTTCGGCACCAGCTACTTCCCCTACTCCACCTTCGCCGAGAACTTCGACTTCTACCGCACCCCCGCGCTGGACCGCGAGACGTGGTGGCCGTTCTCGCCCGCGCTCTGGACGCAGTGGCGCGCGTTCGTCCCGCAGATGCAGACGGACCTGCACATCATCCGCGCGATGGGCTTCGAGTGGGTGCGCCCGCACCACCTGGAGCTGCTGCAGCAGATGGAGCGCGCGGAGGCGCTCGCCTTCCTCGACTTCTACGTCGGCACCGTCCGCGCGCTGGGGATGAAGGTGCTGGTGGACACCGAGGGCCCGGCGGAGTGGGTGCGGCTGATCGCCGGGCGCTACCCGGACGTCATCACGCGCATCGAGATCGAGAACGAGGTGCTGATCCCCGGCATCGGCCCCGGCGACGCCGAGCGCTGGACGGAGCTGTACCGCACGGTCAAGGAGGTCGCTCCCCAGACCGAGGCGTTCCTGACCAGCGCCGGCAACCACGGCATCTTCGAGCGGCTGCGCGCGTTAGGCGTTCCCTTCGACCGCGTGGGCCTACACGCCTACAAGCATGGGCCGGAGTGGCAGGAGGCGTTCCGCACGCACGCGCTGGGCACCGGCGGCTACGCCAGCGACCTCGGCAAGCCGGCGACGCTGGGCGAGTTCAACTGGAAGGAGTACACCCGCTTCTCGCCCGAGAAGCGCCGCGCGCTCTTCGACACCACCTACCGCATGATGCTGGAGCCGCGGGCGATCCCGAAGTTCATCCAGTTTCACTTCCAGGAGACGCTCTGCGTCAACCCGTCGCTCTCGCGGCAGGGCATCCGGCACTACGAGACGATCGCGCTGGACCGGCGGCCGAAGCCCGAGGCGCTGGCGCTGATGCGGCTGATCCGCGAGCACACGCGCGCCGATGCGCCCGTGCGCGAGCTGCCGATCGAGCTGCCGGAGGTGCGCTTCACGGGCGGGCGCGCCACGGCGGCGTTCACGCTGAGCAACCGCAGCGGGCGGCCGCTCAGCGTGCGGCTCCGGCCGGTCGCCTTCGGCGGCGTCCGCTCGCGGCTGACCTCGGCGCAGCGCGTGACGCTGCAGCCCGGCGAGATGGCGCGCGGCGAGCTGGAGGTGCAGCTCTCCGCCACCGCGCCCGTGGGCACCTACCACCACTTTCTGGTGGCCGAGTACGACGACCAGACGGCCTACGGCTGGGGCGTCGCCGCCAACCCCGGCCGGCCAACGTTCAGCGCGACGCCCGCACTGGGCGAGCGCGTCGACTACCCGCAGGGCGCCGACATGGTGGAGCGCATCGACTGGGAGCGGCCGCTCGCCGTCGTCTTCGGCGCGCGGGCGCCGGTGCTGGAGCTGGAGATGGCGTACCTGCTCGCCAACACCCTGCAGTCGGCGACCGGCCGGCCCGTCTGGCTCTCCAGCGCCGAGGACCTGCCCGATTCGCTGCGGGCCGGCACCCTCTTCGTCGTCGGCTCGCGCGCGGGCAACCCGTGGGTCGCGGCGCTGCCGCCGGCGTTCTCGACGGCGCGGCCGAGCGTGTGGCTGCAGCCGCAGCCGAACGGCGCGCAGTGGGTGGTCGTCAGCGGGCCGGACCGCAAGGGCGTGCAGGCCGCGGCGACCGACCTGGTGCTGCGCTACTGGCCGCAGGCGAAGGACGCCGCCGCGCGCGTGGGCAGGCTGCAGGAGGGCGCCGCCCTGGGCAACCGCGCCGGCGTCACCGATCCGGATCCCCCGTGAGGAACCCCACACCCACAGAGCAGGAGGGCAGCCGGATGCGCAAGTGCAGGGAGGGTCAGGTCGAAGCTCCAGTGGCTAACCGGTAACCCCGAACAACAGCGCAGTGGATACCATGAGCAAGAACGGTTTGAAGCGCGTCACCCTGCTCCTCGGGTGCCTGTGTGCCCTGCTGGGGCTGAGCGCGCCGCTCGCCGCGCAGGCGGTGCAGGTGCAGGGCCGGGTGGTGAGCCCACAGAACGCGCCCGTGGCGGGCGCGATCGTCGGGGTCGACGGTGGCACGGCGCGCACGACCACCGACGCAGGCGGCGAGTTCAGCATCAGCGTGCCCAGTGCCCTGTCGACGCTCTTCGTGTCGGCGCCGGGCTACAGCGCGATGCGCGTGCAGCTCAACGGGCGCACGAACGTGGAGGTGCGGCTGACGCCGAGCACGGTGCAGCTCGAAGAGCTGGTGGTCGTCGGCTACGGCACCCAGCGCCGACAGGATGTGACGGGCGCGGTGGCCTCCGTCCGCTCCGAGCGGCTGGAGGAGACTCCGACGACCAACGTCGTGCAGGCGCTGCAGGGCGCCGTGCCCGGCGTGCAGATCACCACCGGCGGCGGGGGCGCGGAGGGCAGCAACAACGCGCTCGTCATCCGCGGGCGCAACTCGATCCGCGCGAGCAACGACCCGCTGATCGTGGTCGACGGCATCCCGTACAACGGGAACCTCACCGAGATCAACCAGAACGACGTCGCCTCCATCGAGATCCTGAAGGACGCCTCCTCGGCGGCGATCTACGGCTCGCGCGGCAGCAATGGCGTCATCCTCATCACCACCAAGAAGGGCAGGGGCGAGCCGCGCTTCTCCTACGAGGGCTACATGGGGTGCAGGAGATCGCTCACCTGCCCCGCCTGATGACGGGTCAGGAGTTCGCCGAAGCCAAGTGCATGCGCGTCAAGGGGGGGGACGAACTGCGATGCGGCGTTCACGCAGACGGAGCTGACGAACCTGCAGGCCGGCCGCTGGGTTGATTGGGTCGACCTCGCCACCCGCACGGGCACGCAGCAGCAGCACAACCTCTCGGTGACCGGCGGCTCGGGCGGGACGCGCTACTACCTGACCGGTTCGGCGCTCGACGTGAGGGGCGTCGCGAAGAACGACGACTTCGAGCGGTACACCCTGCGCCTGAACCTGGACCAGGAGCTGGGCTCCGTACTGCAGGTGGGGACGAACACCAACCTCTCGTACTCGGACCGCGGCGGGATGCCCGCGAGCTTCGCGAGCGCGTTCGAGATGAACCCGCTGACGAACGCCTACAACGAGGACGGCTCGCTGACGATCCGCCCCTGGATCGAGGACCCCTTCTTCCTCAACCCGCTGCAGGGCCTGCTGGCGAAGAGCGACGACGTGACGCGCCGCGTCTTCACCAGCAACTTCGCGCAGGTGGACTTCCCCTTCCTCGAAGGGCTCTCCTTCCGGGTGAACGCCGGCCTCGACTACGCCAACGGGCACGAGGGGCGCTACTACGGGATGAACACGGGCACCGGCGCGGCGCGCGGCGGTTACGCGATCACCAGCAACTCCATCCGCTTCGACTGGACGCTGGAGAACCTCCTGCGCTACACGCGCTCCTTCGAGAAGCACAACCTGGACCTGACCACCCTGTACTCGCGCCAGGGCAACCGGCTGGAATCCGAGAGCCTGCGCGCGGAGGGCTTCCCGAACGACGTGCTGGGCTACTACCAGCCGCACCTGGCGCGCTCGCTCGATCCCTCCGCCGGGATCACCGAGTCCGACCTGGTCTCGCAGATGGGGCGCCTCAACTACAGCTACGACGGCCGCTACCTGCTCACGCTCACCGTGCGCCGCGACGGCTACTCCGGTTTCGGCGCAAACCACAAGTACGGCGTCTTCCCCTCACTCGCCCTGGGCTGGAACGTCTCCGAGGAGGGTTTCTGGCCCTTCGCGGAGCGCTTCAACGCGCTGAAGCTGCGCCTCTCTTACGGGAAGAACGGCAACCAGGCGATCTCTCCGTACCGCACGCTCGCGCGCCTGGGCGACCGCTCCTACGTCGACCTCGGCACCACCCTGCCGGGCTTCATCCCCGCCACGCTGGGCAACCCGGACCTGAAGTGGGAGACGACGACCGCACTCAACCTCGGCGCCGACTTCGGCCTGCTGGGCGACCGCGTCCGCGGCAGCCTGGACGTCTACTCCTCGCGGACCTCGGACCTGCTGCTGAGCCGCTCGATCTCGCCCACCCACGGGATCGACGTGGTTACCCAGAACATCGGCAAGACGGCGAACCGGGGCGTGGAGCTGTCGCTCTCGACGCTGAACGTGGAGGCGGGCGACTTCAGTTGGAGCACCGACCTCAGCTTCGCGTTTGACCGCAACGAGATCGTCGACCTCTACGGCGACGGCCTCGACGACCTGGGCAACCAGTGGTTCATCGGCCGGCCGATCGACGTCAACTACGGCTATCAGTTCGAGGGCGTCTGGCAGGAGGGCGGCGACATCGCGAACTCCACGCAGCCGAACGCCAAGCCGGGCGACATCCGGGTGCGCGACGTCAACGGCGACAAGAAGATCGACCCGCTCAACCGCGTCATCCTGGGCAGCCTGCAGCCGGACTACACCGCGGGCCTGGTGAACACGCTGCGCTACGGCAACCTGACCCTGACGGCGAACCTGTACACCGTGCAGGGCGTGAGCCGTCCCAACCCGCTGCTCAGCACGAGCCGGTTCGGCGACGAGGGCCGCTACAACACCGTCTACCACCGCTACTGGACGCCGGAGAACCGCAGCAACCGCTACCCGGCGAACCGCGCGGGCACCAACCTCGGGCTGCCGGTCAGCTTCTACGAAGACGCGAGCTTCAGCCGCCTGAAGGACGTCTCGCTCAGCTACGACGTGCCGGAGGCGTTCTCCACGCGCTTCGGGAGGAGTTCGCTGCGGGTGTACGTCAACGGCCGCAACCTCTGGACGCACACCGACTGGACCGGGCTGGACCCGGAGCTTTCGAGCGAGAACCAGACGGGCGCGCCGCTGGAGCGCGTCTTCGTCGGCGGCATCAACGTGCGCTTCTAGTGCAGGATCAAGTGAGGTCCTCGGCAGGTGGATTCGGTGGCTTGGGCCCTCACCCCCCGCCCCCCTCTCCCGCAGGCGTGAGAGGGGGAGCACGGCGGGAGGTTGGCTCAGTTCCCCCTCTCCCCGCATGGGGAGAGGGGGTGGCGAGCGAGGCACGAGCGAGCCGGGGGTGAGGGCCCGAGCTGCAGAGCCTCCCGTTGCCGAGTAGCTGGGTTGAAGTCGCACTAGGAGGCCGCCATGCGTACCTCGCGAATCAACCCAGGGCAACCTGCCATGAAGACGAACTGTGTCACCCGTCGGCTGGCGACTCTCGGCCTCCTGGCGCTCGTCGGGCTGGGCGCTGCCGCCTGCTCGGACGACCTGCTGACGGAGGTCCCCCAGGACATCATCGTCGCCGACAACCTCTACACCAACGCCGCCGGCTTCGAGGCCGGGCTGAACGCGCTCTACGCGCAGGTGCGCAAGGAACGCAACGGCTACTTCGATGCCGGCAACAACATCGTGGGCGTGGCCTGGTGGGTGGGGGTGGACAACGGCTGGGGTAACTACCTGCTGACCGCCTCGCGCGTGCACCAGGAGCTGGGCAGTTACAACAACTCGCTGCACAACAACTACGAGTGGATGTGGTGGTGGCTCTACCAGACGATCAACGCCGCCAACACCATCGTCAACCGGGCGGAGAACCCGGAAGTGCGCTGGACGGAGGCGGAGAAGAACCGGGTGCTCGCCGAGGCCCGCCTCTTCCGCGCCTGGGCGTACCGGCACTTGACCTACCTCTGGGGCGACGTGCCGCTGCACCTGGAGGAGTCCAGCGGTGAGAACATCCGCACCGACTGGGTGTGCGCGCCGAAGCGCGAGGTCTGGGGGCAGATGGAGGAGGACCTGCTCTTCGCCGAGCAGCACCTGCCCGCGACCTCGACCCGGCAGGGCAAGGTGACGAAGGCGGTGGCGCAGCACTACCTCGCCGAGCTGTACCTGGCGATGGGCGACGCGGCGAAGGCGGAGGCCAAGGCGGCGGCGGTGATCAACAGCGGGCTCTACAAGCTGATCACCCAGCGCTACGGCGTGCGAGTCAACCAGCCGGGCGTGCCGTTCATGGACCAGTTCGTCGACGGCAACAGCAACCGGAGCGAGGGCAACACCGAGACGCTCTGGACGCTGCAGCTCGACCGCGATCTGGAGGGCGGCGGCCTCAACATCATGCGCCGCTACTGGGTGAACCGCTACTACACGCTGGCGGGCATCGATGCCGGCGGCGAAGGCCAGGCCGGCCGCGGCATCGGGCGACTCGCGCCCACCAAGTGGGCGCTGCAACTCTACGAGCCGCAGGACGAGCGGGGCTCGCACTACGCCCTGTGGAAGTTCCTGATCTACAACAACGCCAAGACGCTGCCCAAGGGCAAGAAGCTGGGCGACACGCTCTGGCTGAAGTGGGATCGGGAGACGAAGGACGACCCGCTCTGGCCCAGCCCGCGCAAGTGGGACTGGATCAACCCGATCGACCCCACGGGCGGCTACCAGTACAACGACCAGCCGTACCTGCGCCTGGCCGAGACGTACCTGCTGCTGGCGGAAGCGCAGTTCAAGCAGGGCAAGCTGGCGGAGGCGGCGACCTCGATCAACGCGCTGCGCAGCCGCGCCGGCGCGCCGCTCGCCACCGCCGGCGAGATCCCGCTCGATTACCTCCTCGACGAGCGCTCGCGCGAGCTGCTCAACGAGGAGGAGCGCCGGCACACGCTGGTGCGCACCGGCACCTGGCTGGACCGCGTCAAGCGCTACAACCCGGCGAGCGCGGCGGTCGTCACCGCGCGGGACACGATCTTCCCCATCCCGCAGGCGGTGATCGACGCGAACCTGACCAAGCCGATGGCGCAGAACCCGGGATACTGAAGAGAAAACAGGATTCGGGATTCAGGATTCGGGATTCGGGGAACGGCAACGGGGGCCCTCACCCGGCTTGCTCAGGCTCGCCACCCTCTCCCGCGTGCGGGAGCGGGGGGGTAGTCCGGTGCACGCGCAGCGTGCAGCGCCACGGCAGGGAGCTTGTGCACGAGTTCCCCCTCTCCCGCAAGCGGGAGAGGGGGAGCACGGCAGGAGGCTGGTGCAGTTCCCCCTCTCCCGGCATTGGGAG
>ERZ1066122.1355-NODE-1355-length-20108-cov-34.801027_pt1 | contig 20108 bp, 16 predicted proteins | sample MGYA00382769_ERZ1066122 | MGnify/ENA primary metagenome ERZ1066122 (study PRJEB33369, sample SAMEA5778352) | biofilm metagenome | biome: Industrial cooling water; feature: Water cooling tower basin; material: Biofilm | place: United Arab Emirates | collected... | reverse complement strand
ATGAACGAGCGACCGGCCTTATCCTACGCCCTTCGTCCTTCGCATCCGGAGCATCACCATGGATCCCCACCGCTGGCGTCTGGATCGACAGCGTGCCCTGGTCACCGGCGGCAGCGCCGGCATCGGCCGCGCGATCGTGCGCGAGCTGCTGGGCCTGGGCGCGGAGGTGCTGGCCTGCGCGCGCGATGCCGACGGCCTCGACACGCTGCGTGCGGAGTGCGAGGAGGACTTCCCCGACGCGGACCTGCACACCTGGGTCGCGGACGTGAGCGACGAGGACCAGCGCCGCGCGCTGCTCGACCGCGTCGAGGACAGCGGCGACGGCCTGAATCTCCTGATCAACAACGCCGGCGGCAACATCACCCGGGCCGCGACCGACTACGGCGAGGACGAGTGGCGCGGCATCTTCGAGACCAACCTGTTCAGCGCGTTCGAGCTGTGCCGCCATGCGCATCCGCTGCTGACCCGCCACGCGGCCTCGGCCATCGTCAATGTCGGCAGCGTCTCCGGCATCACCCACGTGCGCAGCGGTGCGCCCTACGGCATGAGCAAGGCGGCCCTGCACCAGATGACTCGCAACCTGGCCTGCGAATGGGCCGAGGACGGCATCCGCGTGAACTGCGTCGCGCCCTGGTACATCCGCACCCGGCGCACCTCCGGCAAGCTGGCCGACCCGGACTATCTGGACGACGTGCTGCTGCGCACGCCGATGGGCCGGATCGGCGAACCGGAGGAAGTGGCCTCGGCCGTGGCCTTCCTGTGCCTGCCGGCATCGAGTTATGTGACCGGCGAATGCATCGCGGTGGACGGCGGGTTCCTGCGCTACGGGTTCTGAGCCGGGCGTTGCCGGCGCGTCGACCCTCGCAGGAGCGTCTTCAGGCGCGAGCCTGCGCAGGCCCGCACCCGCGATGGCAACGGTTCCGCCGATGCGTTTGCGCAGGCCTGGTCGCGGCTGAAGCCGCTCCTACCGGGTGCTTCCGATCGATGTCTTGCGCTGGTGTACGCTGACGGGCCTGCATCCACACCGCCGCGGCCCATTCTGCGCGGCCCGCCACCACGGAGATCATCGATCATGAAAAAGGGACTGCTGTCAGCCGTTCTGGCCCTGAGCCTGAGTACCCCCGCCCTCGCCGCCGACTACGGCACGCCGATGCCGAAGGGCGAGGCGGTCGACATCGCCACCGCAGTCGCTGCCGTGGACGCCCACGACGACGCGCCGGGCAAATTCAGCGGGCGGATCGTCGAGGTCTGCCAGAAGAAGGGCTGCTGGGTGATGCTGGAATCCGGCGGCAAGGTGGCCCGGGTGATGGCCAAGGACCACGGCTTCGCCGTGCCGAAGGACGCCAGCGGCGCTGCTGTGGTCTACGGCACGCTGTCGCGGATCGAACTCAGCGACAAGCAGGCCGCGCACTTCGCTGAGGACGCCGGACGTGAAGGTGCGGTACAGACGGAGGAGTACCGGATCGAAGCCACGTCGATCGCCATCGCGGACGCGCAGCCTGCCGCCGCGGACGTGACCACGCATACCGAGATCTGACGCCCTCACGGTTTGCGGCCGGCACGCCTCTGTCGCTGTTCCGCAGACATCGGGCCAAAAAAATCCCCCGCGACGCACAGCGTGGCGGGGGATTTTCGTTGGAGCGCGAAACTGGCGGGAAATCAGAACCGCGCCGGCTGCAGCGCGTAACCCTTCATCCGTTCGGAGAAATCGCGCAGGGCCTGGATGCCGCTGTCCTCGGCCTCGCGGCACCACTGCTGCAGGGCCTGCAGGGTGTCGCTGGCGCTCTGGCTGCGCGCTTCCAACACTGCGGCCAGACGCGCACGGTGTTCGATCAGGGTGCGGATGCGCGGGCGCTCGTCCACCCAGGCCTGCAGCTGGGCGCGGGCCTCGGGCTTGAGCCAGCGGCCGTCGTCGACGATGCCCTTGCGCAGCTGGCGCGGCAGCAATGCGCGCAGCTTGGCACCGGCCTGACGGGCTTCCTCGCGCAGCGCGGGCATCAGCACCTTGCGCTGGTAGTCGGTCATCGCCTGGAAGCGCAGGGCCAGCAGCGCCTTGAGCGTGTCGGTGTCCGGCATCGGGATATTCGGGCGCACGTCCAACTGCGGCGCGACGCGCAGCACCTTGGCCAGGCCCAGCATCTGCAGGCCGCGGATCGCCGCCCAGCCGATGTCGAACTCCCACTTGCGCAGCGCGAACTTGGCCGAGCTCGGGAACGCGTGGTGGTTGTTGTGCAGCTCCTCGCCGCCGATCCACACACCCCAGGGGCTGAGATTGGTCGCGGTGTCGGTGGTCTCGAAATTGCGGTAGCCCCACCAGTGGCCCAGGCCATTGACCACGCCCGCGGCCCAGAACGGGATCCAGCACATCTGCAGCGCCCACACCGCCACGCCCTTGGCGCCGAACAGGCCGAACATCAGGAACAGCAGGAGCGTCGGGCCGAGCGTCGCGTGCGGGGTGTAGACCTTGCGCTCGATCCAGTCGTCGGGCAGGCCCTTGCCGTACTGTTCGATGGAGGCGCGGTCGCGGCGCGCTTCGCGATAGAGTTCGGCACCGCGCCAGAACACGTTGCCGATGCCCTTGACCATCGGGCTGTGCGGGTCGTCCTCGGTCTCGCACTTGGCGTGGTGCTTGCGATGGATCGCCGCCCACTCCTTGGTGATCATCGAGGTGGTGATCCAGGTCCAGAAGCGGAAGAAGTGCGCCACGACCGGGTGGAAATCCACACCGCGATGCGCCGCACAGCGGTGCAGATAGAGGGTCACCGAGAAGATGGTGAGCTGGGTGGCGATCAGGAAGTAGATCGCAAGCCCGCCCCAGCCCGGCTGCAGAGCGCCGCCAACGAGGAAGTCGAGCACGGATTCGGGAATCGCGGGAAGCATGTGAAGCGCCATGGAATGGTGGACGAATCCCCATCATGGAGGCGCACGATGACGATTGCCATCCCTGCGCCGGCGTATGGCCGACGCGCGGTGCGCTGTGGAATGATGCCCGGATGAGCATCTACGCGCTGAAACCCCGCTTCCAGGCCCTCCTGCGGCCCGCTGTGCGTGCACTGCATGGCCTGGGCGTCACTGCGAACCAGGTCACGGTCTTCGCGTGCGCCGTTTCGCTCGCATTGGGTCTCTGGCTGTATCTGGACGCGCTGGCGCCCGTCGCTTTCCTGCTGCTGCCGCTGTGGCTGTTCCTGCGCATGGCGCTGAACGCGGTGGACGGCATGCTGGCGCGCGAGTTCGGCCAGCAGTCGCGGCTCGGTGCGTACCTGAACGAATTGACCGACGTGATCGCCGATGCCGCCCTGGCGCTGCCGTTCGCGAGCGTGGCGGCGGGCGTATCGGGGGTGCTGCCGTTCGCACCGGTCTGGGTGGCGGCCTTCGCGGTCCTGGCGGGGCTGAGCGAGTTCGCCGGCGCGCTCGGGCCGACCGTCGGCGCAACGCGCCGCTACGACGGGCCGATGGGCAAGAGCGACCGGGCCTTCGTCCTGGGCGCGCTGGCGCTGTGGGTCGGTCTTGCCGGCGCATTGCCGGCGTGGGCCGCCTGGATCTTCCCCGCGCTGTGCGCGCTGATCGCGTGGACCATCGTGCGCCGCGTGCGCGCAGGCCTGCGCGAGGCCGCGCAGGGCAGCGCAGGCACGGACGCAGGGTAGCGCGACACGCGACTCCGCACGCCGGCACCCGGGCCGCGGCCCCGCGCACACGGCGGCGGCGTATACCGGGACGGTGCCGCCACCCCGCGGCATCGCGCTCGCACCGCTCCCAGATGTCACAACCACGCTTACGGACTCCGCAATGACCGACACCCGCCAGGCCGCGCTCGAATCCACCTTCGCCAGCCACGACGGCGCGCCCCTGTTCTACCGCTACTGGCCCGCCGCCGGCGCCGCGGACGGACGGCGACCCACCGGTGCGCTGATCCTGGTGCACCGTGGCCACGAGCATTCCGGACGCATGGCGCATCTGGCCGGGGAACTGGGCCTGCCGGATTTCGCGGTGTTCGCCTACGACATGCGCGGCCACGGCCAATCGCCGGGCGAACGCGGCGACAGCCCCAGCTTCGCGCACTCGGTCGCCGACCTGCAGGCCTTCGTCGATCACGTGACGACGCAGCACGGCATCGCCGCCGGCGATGTGGTGGTGATCGCACAGAGCGTGGGCGCGGTGATCGCCTCCAGCTGGGCACACGACTACGCGCCGAAGATCCGCGGCCTGGTGCTGGCCTCGCCGGCGTTCAAGGTCAAGCTGTACGTGCCCTTCGCACGGCCCGCACTCGCGCTGATGCACAGGCTGCGCGGCAACTTCTTCGTCAACAGCTACGTCAAGGCGAAATTCCTCACCCACGACCCCGAACGCATCGCCAGCTACGGCACCGACCCGCTGATCACCCGGCCGATCTCGGTGCGCATCCTGCTGGGCCTGTACGAAGCGGCCGAGCGCGTGGTGAACGACGCCGCGGCGATCACCCTGCCGGTGCAGCTGTTGATCTCCGGCAGCGACTGGGTGGTGCACCACGCGCCGCAGCACCGCTTTTTCGAAGGTCTGTCGCATCCCCACAAGGAGAAGCACGTCCTCGACGGTTTCTTCCACGACACGCTCGGCGAACGCGACCGCGTACAGGCCACCGACCGCATCCGCCGCTTCGTGCGCGGGCTGTTCGACAACCCGCCGCAGCGCGTCGACCTGCGCACGGCGGATGCGGAAGGCCACACCTTCACCGAAGCGCAGGCGCTGGCACGGCCGCTGCCGTGGTACACGCCGCGCGGCGCGTACTGGGCGCTCACCCGCGCATCGCTGAAACTCGGCGGCCTGCTGTCGCGCGGCATCCGCCTCGGGCACGACACCGGTTTCGACTCGGGCAGCACGCTCGATTACGTGTATCGGAATGAGGCGCAAGGCGTGCCGTTGATCGGCACCTTCATCGATCGGACCTATCTCGACTCGATCGGCTGGCGCGGCATCCGTGTGCGCAAGACGCATGTCGAGGCGCTGCTGGCCGAGGCCTTCACGCGCGTGCGGGCGCAGGGCCTGCCGCTGCGGGTGATGGACATCGCCGCCGGGCATGGGCGCTATGTGCTGGACGCGATCGCGGGCAGCGACGCGCAGCCCGAATCGATCCTGCTGCGCGACTACAGCGAGATCAACGTGCGCGACGGTGCGGCGCTGATCGCCGAACGCAAGCTGCAGGACGTCGCACGGTTCGTGCGCGCCGATGCCTTCGACCGCGACGACCTGGCGGCGGTCTCTCCCGCGCCGACGGTGACCGTGGTGTCGGGGCTGTACGAGCTGTTCGGTGACAACGCGATGGTGGCGCGCTCGCTGGAAGGCATCGCGGCCGCGATGCCGCGCGGCGGCTGTCTGGTCTACACCGGCCAACCCTGGCACCCGCAGCTGGAACTCATCGCCCGCGCGCTCACCAGCCATCGCCAGGGCCAGGCGTGGGTGATGCGTCGACGTACCCAGGCGGAAATGGACCAGTTGGTGGAGGCCGCCGGCTTCCGCAAGCTGCGTCAGCGCATCGACCCCTGGGGCATCTTCACCGTGTCGCTGGCGGTGCGCGAGGGATGAGGCGGCGGCAAGGGCCCTGTTCGCCTTCCGCTGTGCGCGCACCGGCGACCCGCGCTGGCGTGCGCGCAGCGCAGGGCTGTGCCGACGCATGAGATCGGATGCCGCTGCCCTCGCGCGCACCACACAGCGCCCCTGGAAACAGGCCGCGCTGTGGCTGGCGTTCCTCGCGCCGTTCTTCTACCTGAGCTACGGCGTCGCGAATCATCTCGCAGCGCAGCGCGCCGACGTGCCGTCGGTGGTGTTCGACTGGGAACACGGCCTGCCGTTTCTGGCCTGGACCATCTTTCCGTACTGGTCGATCAACGTCTTCTACGGCCTGTCGCCGTTCCTGTGCCGCAGCCGCAGCGAAGTGCATGCGCATGGCCTGCGCCTGCTGAGCGCGCAGGTCGTCGCGGTGACCTGTTTCCTGCTGTTCCCGCTGGCCTTCCGCTTCGGCCAGCCCGAAGCCGAGGGTGCGGCCGGCTGGCTGTTCGCGGCGCTGCGCGGGTTCGACAAGCCGTTCAACCAGGCGCCGTCGCTGCACATCGCGCTGGTGGCGATCCTCTGGGATCTCTACCGCGGCGTGCTCGCGCGGCGGTGGCACTGGCTGCTGCATCTGTGGGCGCTGGCGATCGTGGTCTCGGTGCTGACCACGTATCAACACCACTTCATCGACATCCCGACCGGCGCGCTGCTCGGCTGGCTGTGCGTGTGGCTGTGGCCCCTGGAGGGCGGCGGTCCGCTGCGTGCCGCACGGGCGGGCCTGCAGGCGGGCGCACACGCTGCGCAGCGCGGCGTCCGCCTGCGGCTGGGTGCGCGCTATGCGCTGGGCGGCATGGCGTGCTTCGCGCTGGCGGGCATGGGTGCGTGGTGCTGGGCCAACGCCACGGGCGACGCCATGCGCTGGCTCGGCGCCTCCGCGCTCTGGCTGTGCTGGCCGGGCGTGGCGCTGGGCCTGGTGGCCACGAACTACCTGCGCGTCGGGCCGTCGGGGTTCCAGAAATCGACGGCGGGTGCGATGTCGCCCGCCGCGCGCTGGCTGCTGGCGCCCTACCTGCTGGCCGCACGCCTGAACGCCTGGGCCTGGACGCGCGGGCAGGCGCCCGCGGTGCGGGTCAACGGGCGGGTGTGGCTGGGACGGCAGCCCGATGCCGCCGAGGCGCGGAGGCAAGGCCTTGCCGCACTGGTCGATGTGAGCGCGGAGCTGCCCTCGCCGCAGACGCCTCCGCTGGCGGTGTACTGCGTGCCGATGCTCGACCTGGTGCCGCCCACGCCCGCACAGCTGCGCGCGGCCGCGGATGCGATCGACACCGCACTCGCCGCGCATCCGGGCGACGCGCCGGTGCTGGTCTGCTGCGCGCTGGGCTATTCGCGCAGCGCCGCGAGCGTGGCGGCCTGGCTGCTGCGCAGTGGCCACCATGCCGACATCGACGATGCCATCGCCGCACTGCGCACACATCGGCCGCAGCTGGTGTTGCATGCCGGCCATCGCGCCGCCCTGACCGCGCTGCTGGCCGAACCGCTGGCGCACACGGCCTGAGCGCGATGCCGACTCACCGCACGCCAGACGCCGCACCGCCATCCGCATCGCCCGGGACGGCACCGCGCGATGAGGGGCAGCGCGACGCCGAGCGGCGCGATGCGGTGCCGCTCGACGCAGCCCCGCTCGACCCCGCCTCCCGCGCCCGATGCGCCGCCACCGGGCGCTGGTTGCACGCAGCGCAGGCGCTGGAATGGCTGGCACTGCTGGCCGCGGCGGCGGCACTCTGGCGGCTGCTGGATCCACCCGCGGACGGCTGGACGCAGTGGACGGCCTGGTCGACGCTGGTGCTGGCCCTGCCCGAGCGCGTGCTGGCGCTGCGCCTGCGCTTCGACCGCGGCCTGTTCGCCGAACTCGCCGACGGCCGCATCGCCTCGCTGCATGCGCTGGACGATGCGCTGTCGCCGTGGCGCGCCGCGCCCTCCGGCACACCGCGTCCGCTCGATGCGCGCATCGCCGGCACCCTGCGCCTGTGGAGGCGCCACGCCGCGGTCGTCGGCCTGCAGGCCTTGCTATGCTTGTCCGCACTGCTGCCGGGCGTGTGAGTACCCCGGGGGCGGCATCCACGGCCCGCAACATCGCGGGCTGCGACCCGGGGAGAGGCACCGTGCTGGAACGACTGGTCGCTGCGGTCATCATCGGCTTCGTGCGCCTGCTGACCGGGGCGCGCGCGTACTGGCGCTGCCGCACCAGCGCCTCGCTGCGCATCTACTACGCCAATCACGCCAGCCACGGCGATTTCGTGCTGCTGTGGGCCTCGCTGCCGCCGTGGCTGCGACGCCAGGCGCGTCCGGTGGCCGGCGCCGATTACTGGAACAGGAGCGCGCTGCGCCGGTATGTCGGCGGCAAGGTGTTCCGTGCGGTGCTGATCGAACGCGAACGCCGCGACGACGGCCCCGACCCGGTCGAACAGATGGCCGACGCCCTCGCCGACGGCGATTCGCTGATCCTGTTCCCCGAAGGCACGCGCAACACCACCGATGCGGTGCTGCTGCCGTTCAAGAGCGGCCTGTTCCACCTGCACCGCAGGCAGCCGCGCGCCGAGCTGGTGCCGGTGTGGATCCACAACCTCGCCCGGGTGATGCCGAAGGGCCAGCTGATCCCCATCCCGCTGCTGTGCACGGTGCACTTCGGCCCGCCGCTGGAGCCTGTGGAAGGCGAAGACAAGGCCGCCTTCCTCACGCGCGCCCGCGACGCGCTGCTGGCGCTGCGCCCGGCGGACGAGGATGACCCCGTCGCGGTATCGGCCGCCGCCGATGCGCCCGCACCCGCCACTCCCGATCCCTCCAGCACCGCACAGGCCGAACACCGATGAGCGCGACCTTCGCGAGCCTCTCGCCCACCTCCGGCGCAGGCGCCGTGTTCCTCGGCACCGGCATCGTGCTGGTGCTGGCCACGCTGGTCGGCTGGGGCCTGAAACTGCGCTACGCCTTCGACGGCCCGCACGCGGTCATCGACAACCTCAACAGCCGCATCCGCGCCTGGTGGTGGATGGTGGCGGTGCTGGCGGTGGCCTTCTGGTTCGGCAAGGCCGGCGTGGTGCTGCTGTTCACGCTGCTGTCGTTCTTCGCCCTGCGCGAATTCATCACCCTCTGCTACACCCGGCGCGGCGACCATCTGGTGCTGACGATGAGTTTCTTCGTCGCCCTGCCGGTGCAGTACTGGCTGATCTGGATCGACTGGTACGGGCTGTATTCGATCTTCATCCCCGTCTACGCCTTCCTGCTGCTGCCGATCTTCGCCGCCTTCGGCGCCGACACCACGCGTTTCCTCGAACGCGCGGCCAAGGTGCAGTGGGGGCTGATGATCTGCGTATTCTGCCTCTCGCACGTGCCGGCGCTGATGACCCTGGAAATCCCCGGCTTCGAAGGCCGCCACCTGCAGCTCATCGCCTTCCTGGTGATCGTGGTGCAGGGCAGCGACGTGCTGCAGTACATCTGGGGGAAGTTGCTCGGCAGACACAAGGTGGCGCCCTCGCTGTCGCCGTCGAAAACCTGGGAAGGCCTGATCGGTGGCGTCGCCAGCGCCACGGCGCTGGGCGCACTGATTCACGGCCTCACCCCCTTCACCCCGGGCGAAGCCGCCGCGATCGCCTTCGTGATCTGCCTGATGGGCTTCTTCGGCGGCCTGGTGATGTCCGCGATCAAACGCGACCGGGGCGTGAAGGACTGGGGCCACATGATCGAAGGCCACGGCGGCGTGCTCGACCGCCTCGACTCCGTAGTCTTCGCCGCGCCGATCTTTTTCCATATCGTGCGGTATTGGTGGGTGTGAGCCCGACAGGGTGGCGGTGAGCGGAGCGAACCCCGCCTGTTTCTTGCCCAGGAGTCCGCATGCAACGCAGCACCAGGATCATCCTCATCGTGTTCGCCATCCTCGCCGTGCTGGTGGTGATCGGCGCCGCGCTGGCCGCGTGGTATGTCATGCGCCATGCCGATGGCTGGCTGGAGCAGGGCAAGGGCCGGGTGGAGGCCGGGCAGGCCGCGGGCGCGGAGTTGGACAGCGCCGGCTGCGTGGCGCAGGTGATGGCGGACTACAAGCGCGACACCGGGCCGATTTCGGCGCTGTCGGCGCGGCTGTGGCTGGACGGCTGCCTGCAGACGGCGGAGCTGGAAACCGGCATCTGCCCGGAGATGACCGGGGACACCACCCTGAAGCGGGTGGGCGAGGTGATCGCCTGGCGCCAGACGTTCTGCAATCGGCACGGGTTGCCGACCGACCAGGGCTGCCCGCAGATCGCCCTGGGCATCGAGGAATTCTGTTACGGGCCCTACGACGCACCCGCCGAGGAGGCAACGCTGGAGGAGGCGTCGCCGGACGACACCTCGCTCGAGGACAGTGCGCCCTGAGTGCGGCGACACGCCGCCACACGCGGCGCGGCGCGACGCGCGATAGGCTGCGACGCCACGCAGGCCTTACCCTGATGCAATGCCCGAACTCCCCGAAGTCGAAACCACCCGCCGCGGCCTGGCGCCGCATCTGGAAGGCCGCCGGATCGCGGCGGTGACCCTGCGCCGGCCGGACCTGCGCTGGCCGATCCCGCGCGAGATTTCCGATCAGCTGCCGGGCAGCACGATCCGCGCGGTGCGGCGGCGGGCGAAGTATCTGCTGATGGACACCGAGCTGGGCACGGCGGTCTGGCATCTGGGCATGTCGGGCAGCATGCGCGTGCTGCCGGCGGACACGCCGGTCCGCGCGCACGATCACGTGGACCTGCTGCTGGGCCCGGCCCCCCGGGCACGGGGCGGCACGACAACGAAGGCGACCGCCAACGCAGCGGCGCAGGTAGTGCGCTTCAACGACCCGCGCCGCTTCGGCTGCCTGTTGTGGCAGCCGCCGGGCACCACCCACGCGCTGCTGCGCGGGCTGGGGCCGGAGCCGCTGGAGGCGGGCTTCACCGGCGACTACCTGTTCGAACGCAGCCGCGGGCGCAGCGTGGCGGTGAAGGCGTTCCTGATGGACCAGAAGGTCGTCGTGGGCGTGGGCAACATCTACGCCGCGGAGGCGCTGTTCGCGGCCGGGGTGTCGCCGCTGCGCGAGGCCGGCAAGGTCTCGCGCGAGCGCTATGCGCGCATCGCCGAGGAGATCCGCCGCATCCTGGCCTACGCGATCGAGCGCGGCGGTACGACATTGCGTGATTTCCTCAGCCCGGACGGCGCGCCGGGGTATTTCGAGCAGGAACTGTCGGCCTACGGCCGCGGCGGCGAACCCTGCCCCACCTGTGGCCGGCCGCTGAAGCAGGCGATGCTGGCGCAGCGTGCGACGGTGTGGTGCGGCCACTGCCAGCGTTGAGCCGCGCCGTGTAGGCGGGTGCGCGGGGGCATGCGCCTGGCGCGCACCCGAGCCTGCCGGCAACCGGTTGCAGGACGCCCACCGGTGACCGGCGGTAGCCGGGCTGGGGTATAGTCCCCGCTTGTTCCCGGCGCGACCCATTCCCCCATCGCCATGACCGAACCCGTCGACGACACCGGTGCCGAAGACATTCCCGAATCCGGCCCCGAAATCACTCAGTGGCTGGATGCCGCACGCGGCGGAGACCGGGGGGCGCTCGACCGGGTGCTGGGCACGCTCTACAACGAGCTGCACGCGATGGCGCGGCGCCAGCTGGCCGGGCAGTACGGGCAGACCCTGGACGCCACGGCGCTGGTGCACGAGGCCTATCTCAAGCTCATCGGCCGGCGTGAGGTGCAGTTCGACGACCGCGCGCACTTTTTCGCCTATGCCGCCTCGGCCATGCGCAGCGTGGTGGTGGACTACGCGCGCCAGCGCATGGCGCAGAAGCGCGGCGGCGACCTGCACCGGGTGACCGAGCTGCCGGACGACGTGGAAGGCGGCCTGCGCCTGGACGAGGACATGCTGGCGCTGGACACCGCGCTGAGCAAGCTGGCCGATGTCGACGCCAAGCTCGCCCAGGTGGTGGAGCTGCGCTATTTCGGCGGCCTGTCCGAGCAGGAGATCGCCGACCTGCTGAAGCGCTCGGAACGCAGCATCCGCCGCGACTGGCAGAAGGCGCGGATGTTCCTGCTGGCCTCGCTGGGCGAAACCGATCGCCAGTGACTGCGCTGCGCACGCCTCGCGCCCGCGGCGCGCGCGTGCGAGGATGACCGCGTGCTCCACCCTCTCCTGAACCGCTGACCGGACCCGCACCGGAACGATGGACGCCGAACGCTGGCAGCGCCTGTCGCCGCTGCTCGATGCGCTGATCGACCTCGAACCCGAGGCGCGCGCCGCGCGCCTGGCGGAGCTGCGCGCGGAGGATCCGGCGTTGACCGCCGAGCTCGAACAGCTGCTGGCGCTGGAGGAAGACAACACCGACTTCCTCGCCGAGCCGCTGATCGCACCACCGCCCAGCGCCAAGGCCGAATCGCTGATCGGCCCCTACCGCCTGGAGCGGATGCTGGGCGAGGGCGGCATGGGCCAGGTGTGGCTGGCGCGCCGCGCCGATGGCCTGTACCAGCGCCGGGTGGCGCTGAAACTGCTGCGCCCGGGCCTGGCCGACCCCAACCTGCGCCAGCGCTTCACCCGCGAGCGGCAGATCCTGGCGCGGCTGGGTCATCCGCACATCGCCAGGCTACTGGACGCGGGCATCGGCGGCGACGGCCAGGGCGTGCAGAACCAGCCGTATCTGGCGCTGGAATACGTCGAGGGCGAGCCGATCACCGACTGGTGCCGCAGCCGCGATCTCTCGGTCGAATCCCGTCTGCGGCTCTTTCTGCAGGTGTGCGAGGCGGTGAGCCATGCGCACGCCAACCTCATCGTCCACCGCGACCTCAAACCGTCCAACATCCTGGTGACCGCACTGGACGAGGTGCGGCTGCTGGACTTCGGCATCGCCAAGCTGCTGGACAGCCCGGAACCCGGCCGCGACCACACCCGCACCGAAGTCCGCGCCTTCACCCTGCACTACGCCGCGCCCGAGCAGATCCGCGGCGAGCCGGTCACCACCATGACCGACGTGTATTCGCTGGGCGTGGTGCTGTACGAGCTGCTGGCCGAGACCAAGCCGTACAAGCTGGCCCGGCAGAGCGACGCGGCCTGGGAGGAGGCGATCCTGCTGACCGACCCGCTGCGGCCCTCGCAGGGCCTGCTGCGCGAGGCCGACAGCGACCCCTCGCGCACGCCCGCGCTGCGCCGGCGCGCGAAGCTGATCTCCGGCGATCTGGACAACATCGTGCTCAAGGCGCTGTCCAAGCGCGCGGAGCACCGTTACGCCTCGGTCGAGGCGCTGGCGCAGGACCTGCTGCGCCACCTCGAGGGCAAGCCGGTGCTGGCGCGGCCGCAGAGCCTGGCCTACCGCACCCACAAGTTCCTGCAGCGCAACCGCTGGGCGCTGGCCACCGCCGGCCTGTTCGTGGGCGTGCTGACCGCGGCCCTGGTGCTGGTGACCTGGCAGGGCGAGCAGGCGCGGCGCGAGGCCGCCCGCGCGCAGGCGCTGCAGGACTTCATCGCCGGCCTGTTCGAGCAGGCCGGGGGACGCGCCGGACCCGGCCCGCTGGACGTGCGCCAGCTGCTGGCGGATGGCGAAGCGCGCGCCGAAAGCGAACTGGCCAACCAGCCGCTGTCGCAGGCCGAGCTGTTCGGGGTCATCGCGCGGCTGCGGCTGGGGCTGGGCGACTACCCGCAGGCGCTGCGCCTGCTGCAGCGCCAGCAGGCGCTGCTGAAGACCCTGCCGGATGCGCCCGAGAGCCTGCGCCTGTCGGCGGCCACCGACAGCGGCCGCACCCTGCGCCTGCTCGGCCGCGCGGGCGAGTGCGTGGCCCGCATGCGCCCGCAGGAAACCCTGGCTCGCGGCCTGCAGCGCAACCTGCCCGGGCAGGCGGCCGACTTCCACTCCGAACTGGGACGCTGCCAGCACGCGGTGGGCGAACTGGACACCGCGCGCCTGCTGTTCCAGCGCTCGATCGCGATCCGCCGCAACACGCTGGAGGACATGGCCGGCACGGTGGAGAACCTGGGCGATCTGGCGGCGCTGGAGCGCGACGCGGGCAATGTGCAGGCCGCGCTGCGCGGCTATCGCAACGCCCTGGCGCAGCTGGAGGCGAGCGAGGGCAACCGCCACCGGCTGGCGATCGGGCTGCGCCGCAACCTGTGTGCGATGGAGCGCGCGAGCGGCGAGCTGGGCATCGCCGAACGCGACTGTCACGACGCGCTCACCCTCGCCCTCGACCTGCAGGGCGCGCGCCACCCCGACACCATCGACGTGACCCGGGAACTGGCGGCGATCCATGTCGACATGGGGCGCTACCGCGAGGCCGAGAAGGCCTTCATCGACAGCCGACGCTGGCTGCAGGCGCGGCTGGGCAGCCAGCATGCCGATGTGGCCCGCGACGACAACAGCCTGGGCATCATCGCCTGGGAACGCGGACAGACCCAGACCGCGCTGCGCCACCTCGACCGCGCGCTGGCGGTGCTGGAGAAACAGCCGCAGAACCCGCTGCTGGCCGGCGTGCTGTTCAACAAGGCGATGGTGCTGCACGAGAGCGGGCGATCGGCCGAGGCGCTGCCGCTGCTCAAGCGGGTGCATGCGCTGCGCATCGCCCACGGCGGCGAGCGGCACAAGAGCCTGGCGATGCATGCGCGGCTGCACGGCGAGGTGCTGGACGCCCTCGGCCGGCGCGAAGCGGCCGGCGCGGAGCTGGAGCAGGCGCTGCAGCGCGCCCGCGACGGTTATGGCCTGACCCACCCCAACACCCGCCGCGCCGAACTCGCGCTGGTCCGGCATCTGCTGGCGCATATCGACGACACCCGCCCGGCCGGCGAGGACGAGCGCGCCGACCGCAATGCGCGCGTGGACAACGCCCTGGCGCGGCTGGATGCGCTGTCCACCCTGCCGCCCACCGACCCGGAGCTGCGCAAGATCGCGTGGATCGCCGCGGCGCGTGCCGCGGCCTGGCGTTGCCTCCACCCGCAGCACTCCGGCACGCCGCCGACCGAAGCCGACCTGGAGGACGCGGTGTCCGCGGCGACCGAAGCGGGATTCGGCGCGGGCGCCGCCGCGGACGACCTGTCCGGATCGGGCACGCTGCAGGGCACCCCGCCGCGCGAGCCCACACCGCGCGAGCAGCTGGCGGAACTCGCGGTGCAGATCGAGACCGCCTTCCCCGAGGGTGGCTCTGTGGTGCGCGATTTCGAAGGCATCCGCAAGACCTGCCGCTGAGCCTGCGGCGCGCCCTGCGCATCATCCCGCACGCACTGCGCCGACGCCTGAACACCCGCGCGCGCTGCCGATTGCGTGCCGCGCCCACCCGGCGCAGCATGCGGGGGCCGGCGCGCCGTCGGCGTCACCCGCAGCCGCGTATGCCCGCCTTCCGCCCTGTCGCCGTTGCGACGTTCGCCGTGGTCTCGGTCGCGGCGCTGGCCGCCTGCGCACACCAAGCCACGGCGCAGCCCGATCACGATCGCTCGGCCCGCATGTCCGGCGTGATCCTGCACCCGGCGCAGGCCGTGCCGGCGATGCGCATCTGCGCACTGTCCGACAAGAGCGTCGCCACGCCCGCACCCGATGTGTGCATCCGCACGCGCGCGGGCGCAGACGACTACAGCCTCGCCGGCCTGCAGCCCGGCACCTACCAGGTGGTGGCGGCACTCGACCATGCCGGCACGCGCGTGGGCGGCCATGTGCGACCGGTGCAATGCATCCGCGCACCGTGTCCGGACATGCTGGCCGAGATCACGCTGGCCGCGGGCGAACACCGCGAGAACATCGACATCAACGGGTTCTACCCGGAACGCGCGGATTTCCCGGCGATGCCGTGAGCCCGCCGGACGACGGCGCGGGCGGCCGCACCGTCTCGCCGCCTGCTGCCTGCTGCCTGCCGCATGACCGCGATGGAGGCGCCTGTCGCGTCCTGCCTGTCGCGTCCTGCGCGGATGCGCCGCGGTGGAGGCATCGCGCGGCCACGCAGGCTGGCGCCGGCGGTCCGCCTCGCCGACAATCCGCTGCAGTCGCTCGCCTCGCCCTTCCATCGTTGTCCACACCGCCGCCATCGGCCGGGAGTCACGTCGTCATGCGCAGGATGCCCCTCGAGGATCTGCAGGTTCCGATCCGCTACCGCCTGTCCGCACTGTGGGCGGCGACGATGCTCTGCTATCTCTACGGCGACTACTTCACGCTCTACAAGCCCGGCATGCTGCAGGCCCTGCTGGACGGCCAGCTGGAGGGCATGGGCCCGGTGTCGCAGGGCGTGCTGGTGGCCATGGCCGGGATCATGACCGTGCCCGCGCTGATGGTGGCGCTGTCGCTGCTGCTGCCCGCCACGTGGGCGCGCAGGGCCAACATCGTGTTCGGCCTGGCCTACAGCCTGCTCATGGCCGTGTCGATGCTGGACATGTGGTGGTACTACAAGATGCTCGGCGTGGTCGAGATCGCACTCACCCTCGGCATCGCACGGCTGGCCTGGCGCTGGCCGCGCACCGCGGAGGCCACTTCGCCCTGAGCCGCGGCGCCGCCTCCCGCGCCCCTCATCCGGGGGCGAGGTGCGCCATCAGCGCCACATCGACATACACGCCGTCGCGCAGGGCATAGCCGCGCGCGGTGCCCTCGTGGACGAACCCATGCCGGGCGTACAGCGCGATGGCCGCGGCGTTGTCGGTGTAGGTTTCCAGCTCGATCCGCCGCACTCCCAGCCATTGGTGGCTGAGGTCCTTCGCGGCCTCCAGCAGGGCGCTGCCCACCCCCTTCCGACGCGCGCTTTCGCACACGCCCATGCCGATGTTGGCGACATGGCGGCGCCGCGGGTTGGCGAAGGTCTGCACGCCGATCTGGCCCACCAGGTGTTCGCCGTCGCAGGCCACCAGGCTGTAGAAATGCTCCTGCCGCTGCCCGAGCCGCTCCTCCCACAGCGCGAGCGACGGGTACGGCAGCTGCAGGGTATTGGCGTAGTTGCTGCGCTGCGCGTACAGGCGGCGGATCGCCTCGATGTCCTGGGGTTCGCTGTGTCTGATGTGGATGGCCATGGGGAAAATCCGGAGAGGCGGGGCGTGCGCGCGCCGCCGGGCTGACGGTACGGCGGCCTGCCGCAGCTTAGCCGTCGGCGATGCGGGCTGTCTGCGCATGTCGCCATCCGGCCGCCGCGCCCCGCAGCCAGACACCGCGGCTCCGACTTTGGTCGAAGCCCGGCGCGCCGGTGGCGCCGGGTCGTACACTCGTCGCCACCGCCGTTTTCCGAGTGCGCATGATCCCCGGCTGGGTGCTGCTGCTGGTGTCGCTGGGCTACGTGGGCCTGCTGTTCGCGGTGGCCTACGTGGGCGATGCGCGCGCGCAGCGCGCGGTGTCGCCGCGCTGGCGGGCGTCGGTGTATGCGCTCGCGCTGGCGGTGTACTGCTCGTCGTGGACGTTCTACGGCGCGGTGGGCACCGCGGCGCGGACCGGGCTGGGCTTTCTGCCGATCTATCTGGGGCCGCTGCTGTTGCTGCTGTTCGGCTGGCGGATGCTGGAGCGGCTGGCGCTGATCTCGGCCGAGCACCGCATCGTGTCGATCGGCGATTTCCTGTCCTCGCGCTACGGCCGCGCGCCCGGGCTGGCGGCGCTGGTGGCGGTGGTCGCGCTCACCGCCGCGGTGCCCTACGTGGCGCTGCAGTTCAAGGCGGTGGCGATGAGCGTGGAGGTGCTGGCGCCCGGCGGCGGGCAGACGCCGTTCGCCGACCCGGCGCTGTACGTGGCGCTGCTGCTGGCGGCGTTCGCGATCCTGTTCGGTACGCGGCAGATCGACGCCACCGAACACCACCGCGGCATGGTGCTGGCGGTGGCGCTGGAGTCGCTGATCAAGCTGCTGGCCTTCCTCGCGGTGGCGGCGTTCGCGCTGCTGCATCTGCCGGGCGACGGCAGCACCGCGGCGCGCAGTCTGCAGGCGGCGCAGACGGTGGTCGCGCAGGGCATGCCGGCGGGGTTCGTGGCGCAGACCCTGCTCGCGTTCGCGGCCATCATCTGCCTGCCGCGGCAGTTCCACGTGGCGGTGGTCGAATGCCAGGACCCGGCCGACATCCGCGCCGCGCGCTGGATGTTCGGCGCCTATCTCGTGTTGTTCAGTCTGGGCGTGCTGCCGATCAGCCTGGCCGGCCAGGCGCTGCTGGCCGGCAGCGGCGCCTCGCCCGACACCTACGTGCTGGCGCTGCCGCTGGCGCTCGGCCAGGAGACGCTGGCGCTGGTGGCGTGGATCGGCGGGTTTTCCGCGGCCACCGGCATGGTGATCGTGGCCAGCGTGGCGCTGGCGACCATGGTCAGCAACGACCTGGTGATGCCGCTGCTGCTGCGCGGCCGGGCGATGGCCGAACGCGGCATCGACCGCCAGGTGCTGTGGGTGCGGCGCGTGACCATCCTGGCGCTGGCGCTGCTGGCCTACGCCTATCACCGCATGGCGGCGGCCAGCGGCGACAGCCTGGCCCAGCATGGCCTGCTGGCGTTCGCGGCGGTGGCGCAGTTCGCCCCGGCGCTGATCGGCGGCCTGTACTGGCGCGCCGCGAGCCGTGCCGGCGCCTTCGCCGGGCTGCTGGCCGGCGCCACGGTCTGGGCCTACACCCTGCTGCTGCCCACGCTCGCCGAGAGCGGGGGCTTCGGCGCCGCCTGGCTGCGCGACGGGCCTGCGGGCATCGCCTGGCTGCGCCCGCGGCAGCTGTTCGGGCTGAGCGGCTGGGACGCGCTCACCCATGGCGTGTTCTGGTCGCTGCTGGCGAATGTGGGCGCCTACGTGCTGGTCTCGCTGCGCCGGCGCCCGATGCTGCAGGACCAGCTGCGCGCAGCCGGTTATCTCGACCCCTACGCGCAGCGCTCGCCGCTGGCCCCCGGCGGCTGGGCCGGCAGCGTGCGCAGCGGCGACCTGCTGGCGCTGGCCGAACGGATCGTCGGCGAGCGTCTGGCACGCCGCGCCTTCGCCGACTACGCCGACGCCTCGATGCGTCGCCCCTGGCAGCCGCAGCAGCCGGCCGACCGCGCGCTGGTGCAGTTCACCGAGCGCCTGCTGGCCTCGGCCATCGGCGCGGCCTCGGCGCGGCTGACGCTGACCAGCGCGCTGCGCGGCAGCGGCATGGAACTGGGCGAAGTGGTCGCGCTGCTGGACGAGGCCAGCCAGGAGCTGCGCTTCAACCGCCAGGTGCTCTCGACCACGCTGGAGAACATCAGCCAGGGCGTGAGCGTGGTGGATGCCGACCTGCGCCTGATCGCGTGGAACCGGCGCTACCAGGAGATGCTGGGGTATCCGGACGGCATGCTGTACGTGGGCCGGCCGATCGCCGACCTGATCCGCTGGAGCGCCGAGCGCGCCGAGATGAACGAGCTGGGGCCGCAGACGGTGTCGGTCGACGAGTCCCTCGAAGACCGGGTGCAGCGCCGCCTGGCGCACCTGCGCGCGGGCCAGCCCTACGTGTTCCAGCGCGTGCGCGGCAACGGCCAGACCATCGAGATGCGCGGCCAGCCGCTGCCCGGCGGCGGCTATGTCACCAGCTTCAACGACATCACCGATTTCAAGCACGCCGAACGCGCGCTGCGCGAGATCAACGAGACGCTGGAGCAGCGCGTCGAGCTGCGCACCCGCGAAGCCGAGGCCGCGCAGCAGTCGCGCAGCCGCTTCCTCGCCGCGATCGGCCACGATGTGCTGCAGCCGCTCAACGCCGCGCGCCTGTTCGCCTCGGCCCTGCGCGAAAGCGGCGACCCGGAAGAACGCACGCACCTGGCCGAACGCGTGGACACCGCGCTGCGCGCCGCCGAGGACCTGCTGGACGGGTTGCTGGATGTCTCACGGCTGGATGCCGGCGCGCTGCAGCCGGAGCCGGCGGTGTTCGATGCGGGCGCACTGCTGCACGAACTGGCCGCGCAGTACGCACCGGCCGCCGCCGGCCGCGGGCTCGCGCTGCGCGTGCGCGCAGCCGCGCGCACAACAGGTACGGGCGCGGGCATGCACGTGCGCAGCGACCGCAGGCTGCTGCGCCGCGCGCTGCAGAATTTTCTCGCCAACGCGCTGCGCTACACCCGCAGCGGCGGGGTGCTGCTGGCCCTGCGCCCGCGCGGCGACGCGGTGGAGTTGGCGGTGTGCGACACCGGCCCGGGCATCCCCGCACACCATCTGGCGCAGATTTTCGAGGAATTCCGGCGCTTCGATGCCGGCGCCGGCGGCACCGGCGGCGAACGCGGCCTGGGCCTGGGTCTCTCGATCTGCCAGCGCATCGCGCGCACGCTCGACCACCCGCTGCAAGTGCGCTCGCGCGTCGGCCGCGGCAGCGTGTTCTCGATCCGCGTGCCGGCCGCCACCGCGCCCGTCGTCGCCCCCGCCGCCGCGGTGCGCGCGGCCGCGACCAGCGACGATCTGGCGGGCCTGCGCGTGCTCTGCGTCGACAACGACGCCGACATCCTCGACGGCATGCGCGTGCTGCTGACCCGCTGGGGGGTGCAGGTCCGCGCGGCGGCGACCGTGGACGAAGCGCTGGCACTGGTCGGCAGCGGCACGCCTGTGGATGCGGCCCCTGCCGCAGCACCTGCCGATGGCGATCCCGACAGCGACACTCCCGACGCATTGCTGGTGGATTTCCACCTGCACGA
>ERZ1066122.1352-NODE-1352-length-20150-cov-8.535855_pt1 | contig 20150 bp, 14 predicted proteins | sample MGYA00382769_ERZ1066122 | MGnify/ENA primary metagenome ERZ1066122 (study PRJEB33369, sample SAMEA5778352) | biofilm metagenome | biome: Industrial cooling water; feature: Water cooling tower basin; material: Biofilm | place: United Arab Emirates | collected... | reverse complement strand
GGGTGGTAATCGACCGCAACAACTACCACAACTTCCAGCCGCTGCTGTATCAGGTGGCCACGGGCGCGCTCGAACCAGAGTCAATCGCCTACCCAATTCGGAAGGTGTTTGCGGGGCAGAAGAATTTCTTTTTTCGGATGGCGGATGTCACGCGCGTGGCGCCCGAGCGGAAAGTGGTGCAAACGAGCATCGGCGACATCAGCTACGATCAGCTCGTGATTGCGACCGGCTCGCTGACCAACTTCTTCGGGATGGAATCGATTGAGCGGAATGGGATGCAGATCAAATCCATCCCGAACGCGCTGAATCTGCGGTCGTTTCTTTTTCAAAATTTCGAAAAGGCCTTGCTCGTGCAAGACCCCGAAACGCGGCAGGCGTTGCTGAACGTGGTGCTCGTGGGTGGTGGCCCGACCGGCGTGGAGCTGGCCGGGGCGTTGGCCGAGATGCGCAACCACGTGCTGCCGAAAGATTACCCGGAGCTGGATTTGAAGCGAATGCAGATTTACCTCGTCGAGGCGGGGCCGACGTTGCTGGGGCCGATGAGCGAGGAGGCGCAAACCAAATCGCGCCAGTATCTGGAAAAAATGGGCGTGCAGGTGCGGACCGGCACCAGCATCAAGCGCTTCGAAAATTGCCGCGCCTATTACGGCGACGGGCCGAACGACTTTTTCGCGACCGAAAACCTGGTGTGGGCGGCGGGCGTCAACGGGGCGGCCGTGGACGGGCTGCCCGAGCCGGTGGTGACGCGCAACCGGCGCATCAGCGTCAACCGCTGGAACCAGGTGGAAGGCTTCCCGGACATCTTCGCCATCGGCGACGTGGCCAACCTCGTAACCGACGACACGCCCAAAGGCTACCCGATGCTGGCGCCCGTGGCCCAGCAGCAGGCCGACCAGCTCGCCGAGAACCTGCGCCGCCTGCGCGCGGGGGAGGCGCCGCAACCGTTTTCGTACTTCAACAAAGGCGTGATGGCCATCGTGGCGCGCAACAAGGCCGTAGTCGATTTGCCGAAAGACGTCTCGTTCGGCGGCTTTTTCGGGTGGCTCACGTGGCTGTTCGTGCATCTGATGACGCTCGTGGGCTTTCGCAACAAGGTGGTGACGCTCGTGGATTGGGCGATCCAGTATTTCGCCGCCGACCGGGCGCTGCGGCTCATCATTCGACCCTACCGGCGCAATGATTACAAGGACGACAAAGGGAAGAAGGCGCAGGAACAGGCGATGGCCGCCACGCCGCCCGTGGTGCAGCCGCCGATGCCCGCGCAGAATGTGGTGGGGGGGTAGGTGCGGCGATTCAGCTTGCACGTTTTACGCAACGTAGGGGCGGGCCTTGTGCCCGCCCGAGCATCGGGTACGGCGCTACGTTGCCACATCGTCGTAGGGGCGGGCCTTATGCCCGCCCGAGCATCGTGCCGGGCGGCGGTGCGGGCGGGCGCAAGGCCCGCCCCTACGTTGGTTTTTGCACCGTGCCCATCCACCGCGCGGGCGGGCGCAAGGCCCGCACCTACGATATTGTGTTGCACATCTGATCATCGTCGGTGAAATGAAAAGTACTTACCGCTCGGTCTGCTGTAGGTGGTTCGCGCTCGGCGCGATGCTCGCCGCCTGCTCCCAAAAACCACAAGCCGACCAGACCGCCGCTACCAACACGCCGGCCGCCTTGCCCGACACTGCGCGCCACCCTAAAACGGCCACCTCGCCCACCCTCCCCCGGCCCTACGCCACCCGGTCGGCGCGGGTGTTCAGCCGGGTGATGGGGTGGCCCGCTGGCAAGACGCCCACCGCGCCGCCCGGTTTCCGCGTGACGTTGTTTGCCGAGGGGCTGGCGCACCCGCGCTGGCTGTACGTGCTGCCCAACGGCGACGTGCTGGTGGCGCAGGCGGCCACTACGCCCAACTCGGCGGCCAAAAAGGTGGTGGCGGCGCTCGGGCTGGACCCGTCGAAAACACTGCATTCGGTGTCGCCGAACAGCATCGCGCTGCTGCGCGACCGCGACCACGACGGCCGCGCCGACGAGCGCCGCACGTTTCTGGCGCCCGCGCGCGGCCCCGACAAGCCATTCGGGATGGCGCTGCTCGGCACCACGCTCTACGTGGCGGGCACGGCCGAAATCCGCACCTACGCCTACCGTGCCGGGCAGGACAGCATCGGCACGGCGGGGCGAAAAATCCTAGACCTGCCCGCCGGCGGCTACAATAACCACTGGACGCGCAACCTGCTGGCCGCCCCGGACGGGCGGAAGCTCTACGTCACGGTCGGGTCGGCCTCGAACGTGCAGGAGCACGGCGCCGACGTGGAACAGCGCCGCGCCTGCATCCTCGAAATCAACCCCGACGGCTCCGGCGAGCGCCTGTATGCCAGCGGCCTCCGCAACCCCGTGGGCGCAGGCTGGGCGCCGGGCACGGGCGTGTTGTGGACGGCCGTCAACGAGCGCGACGGCCTCGGCGACGACCTCGTGCCCGACTACCTCACCAGCGTACAACCGGGCGGCTTCTACGGCTGGCCGTACTCGTATTTCGGCCAACACGAAGACCCGCGCCTCGCCGGGCAGCGGCCCGATCTGGTCAGGACAGCCCTCGTGCCCGACGTGCCGCTTGGCGCGCACACGGCATCGCTGGGGTTGGCGTTCTGCACCAGAAACGCCTTTCCGGCGCGCTACCGGGGCGGCGCATTCATCGGGCAGCACGGGTCGTGGAATCGGTCGGCGCTGGCGGGGTATCAGGTGGCGTTCGTGCCGTTCAGCGAGGGCCGGCCCACCGGCCCGCCCGAGCCGTTCCTGACGGGCTTCATCGCCGATGCGGCCCGGCAGGAAGTGTATGGCCGCCCGGTGGGCGTGACGGAGCTGCCCGACGGCAGCCTGCTGGTGGCCGACGATGCGTCGGATTGTATCTGGCACGTGCGCGCCACGCGCTGATGGGCGCCGGGCAAGTGCGCCGGGCAAGTGCGCCGAAACGCCGCGCCCGGCCGACCTTTGCGCCCGATGAACAAGAATGTCCAACTGGTTATCAACGTCGTGCTGGGCGCGGCCGTGGCGGTGTTGTTTTCGTTGTATTTCCACACCCCGCGCGGCACTACCTCGCTAGTGCCCGCCGACGCGGCCGTCGTGAAAACGGCGGTGCCCGATGTGGCTCCCGTGGAAACGGTTGCCGAATCGGCAGAAGATTCAGTCGCCGTCAGCGCCGACACTGACGCCGCAACCGATGCGTCCGCCGCTGCTGCTCCGACCACTGATACCACCCCCGCCATTCGCAAGGTGGGTTACGTGAAATCGGGCGAGCTGCTCGAAGGCTACAAAGGGATGCAGAGCGCCCGCGCCGCCTACGAAGCCAAGTTGGGCCGCTGGGAGAAAGAGCATCAGGCGGCCGTAGCGGCTTTTCAGAGTGCCGTGCAAGCCTATCAGGCCAAAGCCGGCTCGATGCTCGACGGGCAGCGCCGCGAGCAGGAAGAGAAGCTCCAGCAGCAGGAGCAGCAGGTGGCCCAGCGCCAGCAGCAGCTCCAGCAGCAGGCCGCCGAGGAGGAAGGCAAGCTCAACGAGCAGGTGCTCGGCCGGGTCAACAAGCTCCTCGAACGCTACGGCAAGGAGCACGATTTTGACCTGATTCTGGTGGCCGGCAACGGCTCGGTGGCCTACGGCAAGCCGGGGCTTGATTTGACGCAAATCATCCTCAAACAGCTTAATGCGGAGTATGCGGCGGGGAAGAGGTGAGGTGGTGGGTGGTGGGGTAGTGAGTAATTTGGCTGTCAGTAACTAAAAAACTCCCCTCCCCGGCTGGAGAGGGGCTGGGGGTGGGGCGACCACGGCGGCTGTGCCACAATAGCCCGGCAGCCCCTACGGGGCTGCGGGTGGCGGTCACTGATTGACCGTTGGTACACATACAGAAACGCCCCCTTTCCGACTTGGGACGGGGGCGTTTTTAGCTTGAAAACGTGCAATTTTCGTTCGTGCGGGGCGAAAAGCTGTTCGTCAGCCTCGATTTTTCGTGTGTTTGACTAAGAAATTTGGTTGTCGCTGACGAAACGCTGTGTGTCAGGCTAAAAATGATGGTGGTCAGCCGCTGAACGCTGTGTGTCAGGCTAAAAATGATGGTTGTCAGCCGCTGAACGCTGTGTGTCAGCGACGAAACGCCGTGTGTTCGCGCCGTGCCGACGTGTGTCAGTAGGATTATACCGTTGTACCGCGCCGCGTCGCCGTGTGCGCGAGGCGCGATGCTGTGTGCGTGATTCGCAACGCGGCTGGGTCGTCTCCGGCACCGTCCCGGTGCCGGAGACGCCTGTCCACGCCGCTCGGCTACCCCGAAGGGGTTGTATAATAGAAGCCCAGGGTTGCGACGCCAACGGCGTTGCTACCCTGGGCCACGGCGGCCATCCTAACACCCACCACCCACCACCCGACACCCACCACCTCACCCCCTCACTACCAAATCACCACCCGCGCCGAATCCGGCCGATACATCTTATGCGTCGGCTTCACCCCGAACGCCTCGTAGAACGCCGGCACATCCGCAAACGGCCCATTGACGCGGAATTTGGCCGGCGAATGCACATCGGTCAGCACCCGCGCGGCGAGGGCTTCATCGCGGATGTGGCCTTGCCAGCCGAGCGAGTAGCCGAGGAAATAACGCTGCGTAGGCGTCAGGCCGCCGATTTTTTTGCCTTCCTGATACTGGTTCGTCTTCTTGAAAGCATCGAAGGCGATGACGATGCCGCCGAGGTCAGCGATGTTCTCCCCGGCGGTGGCCCGGCCGTTGAGGTGCGTCGAGTCGAGCACGGTGTAGCCGTTGAACTGCCGCACGATGGCGTTGACGCGCTGCCGGAAGCGGCGGCGGTCGGCGGGCGTCCACCACTCGCGCAGGTTGCCCTGGGCGTCGAACTGCGAGCCTTCGTCGTCGAAGCCGTGGGTCAGCTCGTGGCCGATGGTGGAGGCCCCGGCGTAGCCATAGACCACGGCGTCGTCGGCGAGGGAGTCGGGCAGGCCGGGGATGGCGAAGATGGCCGCCGGCAACACGATCTCGTTGTTGCTCGGATTGTAGTAGGCGTTGTAGGTCTGCGGCGTCATTGCCCACTCGGTGCGGTCAACGGGACGGCCGAGCTTGTTGGTCTGATACCGCCACTTCCACTCGTTGGCGCGGCGCACGTTGGCGGCCAGCGACGAGCGGTCGATGCGGAGGGCCGAGTAGTCGCGCCATTTGTCGGGGTAGCCGACTTTGCGGCTGATGCGGCCGAGTTTTTCGAGCGCCACGCGCTTGGTGGTGTCGCTCATCCAGTCGAGGGCGCGGATGTGGTCGCCGAAGGCGCTGACCACGTTCGTCACCATCTCGTCGTAGCGGGCTTTGGCGGCGGGCTTGAAGTACTCCTTCACGAAGAGCTGGCCGAGGGCTTCGCCCAGGGCTTCTTCCTGCATATCGAGCACCCGTTTCCAGCGCGGGCGCTGGGCGGTGGCGCCGTTGAGGATGGTGCCGTAGAACCGGAAGTTTTCGTCGGCGAGGGCGCGGTGCAGGGTCGGCGCGTAGGTGCTGGCCACGTGCCAGCGCAGGTAGGTCTGCCAGTCGGCGAGGGGCACCGTGGCGAGCGCCTGGCCGAGAGCCGTCACGAACTCGGGCTGCCCGACCACCACCGTATCGGTGTTGAGGTTGAGGGCGGCGAGCCACGTCGGCCAGTCGATGCCCGGCGCCAGCTTCGTGAGCTGCGCGGTGCTCATCGGGTTGTAGTTGGCGTAGGGGTCGCGCAGGCTCTCGAGCTTGCGCGAGGCGCGCGCCAGCGTAGTTTCGAGGGCCAGCACCCGCGCGGCCTGCGCGCGGGCGGCCACCGTGTCGAGGCGCGGGTCGAGCAGGCGGAGCACCGCGCCGACGTGCCGCTCGTACGCCGCCCGAATCTTGCGGGTGCGCGCGTCGGGGTTGACGTAGTAATCGCGGTTCGGCAGGCCGAGGCCGCCCTGGTAGAAGTACACCACCATCCGGTCGCTGCGCTTGGCGTCTTGCTCGGCCAGCGGGTGCAGCAACACGTTGACGCCCTGCGGAATCAGCCCGGCGGCCACGGCGGGCACGTCGGCGGCGGCGCGCAAGGCGGCGATGCGGTCGAGCTGCGGCTTGATGGGCGCGAGGCCGAGTTGCTCGGCCTTCGCCGAATCTATCCCAACGGCCCAGAAATCGCCGATTTTCTGCTGATTCGAGCCGGGCGCGGCCCTCGCGGCGGCGGCGGCTTCGGAGGTGGCGCGCAGGCGGGCGTACACCTCATTCTGCACCTCTTTGGCGATGCTCCACGACGATTCGGACGCCGGAATCGGGTGCTGCTTCAACCACGCGCCGTTGGCGTACTGGAAAAAGTCGTCGCCGGGGTGGGTGGTGGTGTCGAGGGCGGCGGCGATGATGTCGGGGCGCGCCTCGGTGGCGGCGGGGCGGTCGGTGCCCGATTGGCAGCCGGCCGCCGTCAGGAGGGCGGCCAGCAGCGGCGCCGTAGTCAGAAGACGAGTCATTGGGTTCAAAGGTCGGGTGCGGCGAAGGGTTGGGTGGTAAGGGTGGAGGTTGCACCCACCAGCACCCCACCACCCTCATTACCTCACTACCTCACTACCCCACCACCCTCACGGCTTGGCCGCCGCGCGCCACAGTTGCTCGTGGTCCTTCAAATCCTGCTCCCACGCTTTTTCGTCGCCGGCGGTGCCGTGCGGGTCGAGGCGGCGGGCGAGGCGCGCGTAGTGGTGTGCCAGGGCGCGCTGGTTGCGGAAGTAGCAGGTTTCGCCGAGGGTGTCCCAGGCGTTGGGGTCGGCAGGGGCGCGGTGCGCTTGCAGGTGGGCCAGCGCCTGCGCCTGCGGCAACTCGCGCGCGGCCAGCGCCTGATACACGGCCGTGTTGAGCACCGAGGCGGGCAGCGAGTCGGCGAGGGCGGCAGCCACCAGACGGTCCTGCCGCCCCGTGAGCGTGGCGAGGGGCAAGCGGCGGTAGCGGGCCACCAAATCGGCGCCGCGCACCCCGTTTTTGATGACGTTGGTGAGCGCGCCGATGGGCACGATGTCGGTCGGCTCGCGCGGCTCGACCGGCAGGCGGATGAGGCCGCGCGGGTGCAGCCGCCGCGCCGCCACGAAGCGACTCACGTCTTCGGCGCGGCCCGTCAGCAGCGCGCGCCCGCCGACGAGCGGGCGCTCGACCCGCGTGAACATATACCCCACGTGCAGCAGGCCGTAGCGCGGCAGTCTGAAAAACAAGTAGTCGGGCGTGGGGGTGGCGGGGTAATTTTTCTGCGAGAACCGGTACGCCACGAGCCGCTGCCGCCGGTCGGCAATCACCAGCGAATCGCCCGTCACGAGCCGGATTTGCCTGGTGGCACGGCGCAGCAGCACGGAATCGGCAAAGCCCCGGATGATGGCGAAGTTGGCCTCGGTGGAAACGATGGTACACCCGGCCGCCAGAAACGGCGCCACACTGGAGAGGCTGTGCGGGTGCCAATGGCTGTGCGCCACGTACCGCAGCGGCTTGCCGGGGAAGTGGTGAGCAAGGGTAGCCAGCACACGCCGCCCGATGGCGGGGTGGTCGCGCAAGTGGCGGGCGCCGCCCTCGTTGCTGCCGGCCACTTCGAGCAACACCAAAAAGTTCTGAAACTCCACCACCGTGCTTTTCGAGGTGGAAGAATCATAGTAGAGAAAATGCAGTCCGTCGTCGGCGCGGCGCAGGCGGTAGAGGTTGGGCGGCGCCGGGTGGGCCGGTTGGGCAGCGGCTCCGAGCGAGGTAAGGTAAAGCGGAGCGGACAGCAGCCCGCGAAACCAGCTTTTCATAATGCGTTAACCCTCGGCCGAATTAGTGGCCCGTTGGGTGCGGCAAAGGTGGTGGGGTGGGGGAAGTCTTGGAAAATCCTGCGCGGCAATGCGACTGGGCAGTGGCGGCGTCTGTCGCAGACGCCAGCCTGGTAAATCTCGCTCAACCTTCATTCAGCCACTCCTTAACCGCCCATACGCAAGCGGCTGCGCCGCTTGGCTGGCGGCTGAGACAGCCGCCGCCACTGCCCAACCGCCGCCCGCCCCGTCAGACCACCCGCACCGCCGCTCGGTACGCCACCGGCGTAACCCCCACGTACCGCTTGAAATAGTTGGTGAAGTGGCTCTGGTCATAAAATCCCGCCTCCAGCGCCACATCCACCAGCGGGTGGCCGGCGGTGAGTAGCGCTTTGGCGTGGCTCACGCGGCAGAGCAGTGCGTAGGCGAGGGCGGCAGCCCCGTCACCTGTGAAGGCCCGAATGAAGCCCGTGGGCCGCAGCCGGTAGCGCGCGGCCAGCTCCTCGACGCGCAGCGGCTCGGCGGCGTGGTGGCAGGCGTAGGCGGCGGCATTGAAGAGGGCCGCGCGCGTGGCGGCTCGCACGAAGGTGGCCTCCGGCCGGGTGATGGCGTGGCGCCGCACCAGCCCGCCGAGGGCAGCAAGCAGGTCGGCGGCGGTGGCCGGGGCGGTGGGGTGGTCGTGGACGCGCCGCAGCGCCGCGAACAGCGCATCGTCCTGAATCGCCTCGCGCGGAAACCAGAGCGGTGCCCCGGCCGAGTAGCCCACGGCGCGGGCGGCATAGCGCACCAGCTCCTCACCGACGTAAAGGGCGCAGTAGCGCCACGGGTCGGCGTCGTGGAAGGCGTTGGCGTGGACGTCGGCGGGATTGATGACGATGACCGAGCGCGCCGGGGCCGCAAACGTGCGATCCTGAAACGTGAGCTGCTCGATGCCCTCCTCAATCAGCCCAAACTGTACGAATCGTGGAAATGCGCCGGAAACACCTGCCGCTGAAAGCGGGCGTCTTTGAGCTCGAGACCATTGAGGGCGCGCAGGCGGGTGATGTGCATCAGGGGACGGCAGTGTGGTAGCGAGCCAAACCAGTTTGCCAGACGCGGCGCGTTGAGGAGAGGTTGCCGCTGGTTTGCCCGGCCTTGAAAGGCCGGGCAAAGGAAGTGCGCCTGATCTTGGTGCCCGGCCTTTCAAGGCCGGGCAAACTGGAAGGCCGGGCAATGGATGCTGCTCCACTCTCCTGCCCGGCCTTTCAAGGCCGGGCAGCCCCCCGCTTCACCCCACCGCCCGGTCCGCTTCACCCACCTCACCCGCCCGCTTCACCCCGAAACGGCTACCACTCCCGTGCCCTGAAATCGGAGCTTTGGCCCATCGAATCAGTCGAATCACTTCCAATTCCCGTCGCATTCCGATGACGCCTTCGCTCGACTCCCGCGCCCACCATCTGCCTGAACTGGCCGCCTGGCTGGCGCCTCCGACAGCAACTCCCGCGCCCCCCGTGCAACCCGGCCCCGGCTGGTGGGGCTTCTTGCGTCTGGGCCGCGTACCTGCCCCGCGCCGCCGTACGCTCGGCGGCAAGCTGCTGGGCTGGTGGCTCGGGGCTGCCGCTCTCACGCTGGCCGTCGGAGCGCCCGTGCGGGTGGCGGCGCAGGCGCCCGCCCAAGCCACTACGCAAGTGGTGCGCGGCACCATCACCGACGCCCAAAGCGGCCTCGGGCTGCCCGGCGCCACGGTGCGCCTGCTGACCCCGGCGGGCGCCGCGCCGCAGGGCACCGTCACCGCCGCCGACGGCTCGTTCCGCCTGCCGGGCGTGCCGCTCGGGCGCCAGACACTGGTCGTGTCGATGGTCGGCTACCGCGAAGTGACGGTGCCGAACGTCATCGTCAATTCGGGCAAAGAGTCGATTCTGACGCTGCAATTGCAGGAAAGCCTCACCCAGCTCGACCAGGCCGAAGTGGTCGGCCAGCGCACCGGCGACCGCCTCAAACCCAACAACGAGATGGCCCTCATCTCGGCGCGCACCTTCGACGTGGAAACCACCAACCGCTTCGCCGGCGCCCGCAACGACCCGGCGCGGATGGCGCAAAACTTCGCGGGGGTGGGCGGCTCCAACGATTCGCGCAACGACATCGTGGTGCGCGGCAACTCGCCCGCCGGCCTGCTCTGGCGGATGGAAGGCGTCGCCATTCCGAACCCCAACCACTACGGCGGCCTCGGCGCCACGGGCGGCCCGGTGAGTATCCTCAACAACAACGTGCTCGACAAGAGCGACTTCCTCACCGCCGCCTTCCCCGCCACCTACGCCAACGCGCTGTCGGGCGTGTTCGACCTGCAGCTTCGCCCCGGCAACAACCAGAAGCGCGAGTACCTGGCGCAGGTCGGCATCAACGGCTTCGAACTGGGCGCCGAAGGGCCGGTGAGCAATAAAGAACTGCCCGCTGAGGCGGGCCACGGCCGGTCGTCGTACCTCGTCAATTATCGCTACTCCACGCTCGGCGCCTTCAAGGCGGTGGGCCTGAGCTTCGGCACCGGCTCGGCGGTGCCCGAGTATCAGGATGTGGCCTTCAAGTTCGACGCGCCGCGCAAAAACGGCCGCTGGATGGTGTGGGGCACCGGCGGCATCAGCAAAATCAACCTCCTCGGCTCCGACGTGGACACCACCAAGCGCGAAAACCTCTACGGCGACCAGGACACCGACAACCGCTCGCGCTTTCGGATGGGCGTCGGCGGGGCGTCGTACACGCACTACCTCGGCGACAACTCGTTCGCGCGTGTCACGCTCACGGCGAGCCACACGTACCAGAAGTTCACGCAAGACTCGCTCTCGCGCGAAAACCGCCGCCCGGTGCCCGTCGGCGAGCTGCTGTTTGAGGTGAACCGGCAGGGCGTCCACGCGCTGGTGAGTCATAAGTTTTCGGCCCGCGACAACGCCGTGGCCGGCATCATTGCCGACGTGTACTCCTTCGACCTGCACCGGGCGCGGCTGCTGCCGGGGCGCGTCAGCGGCGATTTCGGGCGCGTCGCCGCTGACGGCACCCGCATCCTCGCGCAGGCCTACGCCCAGTGGCAGCACCGCTTTTCGGAGCGGCTGTCGGCCACGGCGGGCCTCACCACGCTCACGCTCCTGAGCGCGCAAAGCGGCGGCAACGACGAAGTATCGGTCGAGCCGCGCGCCGGGCTGCGCTACCAGCTCAACGAAAAATCGACCCTGAGCGCAGGCTTCGGGCGGCACTCGCAGGCCCAAAGCTGGCAGGTGTACGAAGTGGAAACCCGCCGCGCCGACGGCACTACGGCCACCACCAACCGCGGCCTGGGCTTCACCCGCGCCACCCACTACGCGCTGGCCTACGAGCGCCTCTTCGGCCCGAATGTGCGCGTGAAAGCCGAAGCCTACTACCAGGAGCTGCGGCGGGCGCCCGTCGAGCTGCGGCGCTCGTCGTTTTCGATGCTCAACGCAGGCGCCGATTTCGGCCTGCCCGACAACGATTCGCTCGTCAACCGGGGCACCGGCCGCAACGTGGGCATCGAGCTGACCGTCGAGCGCACCTTCACCGACGGCTACTTCTTCCTGCTCACCGGCTCGGTGTTCGACTCGAAGTATAAAGGCTCCGACGGCGTGGAGCGCAACACCGCCTTCAACGGCCGCTACGTCGCCAACGCCCTCGCCGGCAAGGAGTGGACGATGGGCCCCAACGGCCGCAACGTGCTGAGCGTGGGCCTGAAACTCACCACTTCCGGCGGGCGCTACACGACCCCCATCGACGAAGCCCGCACCATCGCCACCGGCGCCGTGCAGTATCAGGACGACCGCGCCTTCACCCGCCAGGTGCCCGCCTACTACCGCGCCGACGTGCGCATCGGCTACAAGCTCAACCGCGCCCGCCTCACCCACGAAATCGCCCTCGACGTGCAGAACGTGACCAACCGCCAGAATGTGTTTTCGGAGCGGTACGATGTGTATCGACGCCGGTATGCGACGGAGTATCAGTTGGGGCTGTTTCCGATTCCGTTGTATCGGCTGACATTTTAGAGGCAGATTTTCAACAACACCTTCTTCTTTCCTTTCCTGAAAATGCGTTATCCATTGACATCCTCCGCGCTTGGAGCCGCCGCTGTGCTGCTCGGCCTGCTGGGTGTGCCCGGCGCCGCCCGCGCCCAGCAAGCCGCCGTGCAGACCCGCCCGCAGCTTGAACTGAGCATTGGGTTGGCGCAACCCAGATTGCAGGGCGGTGCCGAACTCAATCGCGCCCGCGCCCTGCGCGCGGCCGGGCAGAGCTACCACGCCGGGGCGGGCGGTCGGCGCCGCGCCATCGGGGAGTCGTCGGAGCCGCTGGGCTGGTGTGTGGGCCTCGGATTCTACAGGCCGCTGCCGCGCGTACGCGGCCTGCTGCTGGGCGCGCGGGTGCAGAATGCGCTCACCGGCGCGACGCCCGCCGACGGCGGTTTCGCGGAGAGGTATTTTTTCAACTACCTCTCGTTTGGGGCGGCAGCGAAATACTATCCTCTCGCTAAAACCAATCTCTTTGTTGGTGGCGACGGCGGGCTTGGGTCGGTGTGGACGAAGAACCGCTTTCTGAACGCCGCCGGCGAACAGGAATTTCTGCATCAGTTCGGTATTGGCACGAGCTTCGGCGCGTCGGCGGGTTACACGCTACGCCCCTTCGCAAGCCGCGACCTGGCGCTCGAAATAAAAGCCGTCTGGCAGGCATTTCGGACGCGCGTGGAAGTCAATGGCATCGGCGACGACCAGTGGCGGTTTCAGTCGCTCTACTACACACTGAGCGTATTGCTGTAACTGGAAATCAGGTTAGCTGGCTTGCATAATCGGGCCGCTGCCAGACGCTCCGTGGCTGACGCTTCCGGCCGTTATTGCCCCACCTACTTCGGCCGTTCGCCGGTGGATGAACCCCCGTTCGCCCATCCGCACCCACCCGCGCCGCGTTTATACTATATCTTTCCGCGAAATCCTAATATTTTCCGAAAATCGTCGTGCCCTCTCCGCTGCCGTCGCGCGTATTTCACTTGCTTTTCTGGCTGCTGCTGGCGCCGCTCGGCGCCCGCGCCCAGCAGGCACCCGCGTGGCAGTGGGCGGCCTCGCCGGGCGCCGGAATGGGCTTCGCCACCCTCATCGACCCGGCCGGCGACGTGCTCGTGACGGGCAGTTTCAGCGGCACCATCCGGTTCGATACGGTGTCGCTGGCGCACTCGCTCGGCAGCGCGGGGTTCAATGATGTGTACGTGGCGAAATACTCGGCGCGCGGCGAGTTGCGGTGGGCCGTGCGCGCCGGCGGCACCGACGATGATTCGGGCCTCGCCCTCGCCCTCGACCCACAAGGCAACATCTATGTGGCGGGCGATTTCAACAGCCCCGAAATGGCCTTCGGCGATACCGTGCTGCGGCCGGTCGGCTCCTACGATGTGTTCGTGGCGAAGCTCTCGCCGGCCGGCGAATGGGTGTGGGCGCGGCGCGCGGGCGGTCCCGGCCACGACGGCGTAGGCGGCCTCGCCGTCGATGGGCGCGGCAGCATCTACCTGGCGGGCCAGTTTCAGGATTCTGCCGCTTTCGGCCGCAACCGCCTCCGCAGCCACGGCGACGACGACGCCTTCGTGGCCCGCCTCGACCGCTACGGCCGCTGGCAATGGGCGCGCGGCCTCGGCGGTGCCTACAAGGAAGTAGCCGCCGACGTAGCCGCCGACGCGCGCGGCCACGTCTGGCTCACGGGCGCCTTCGCCGGGCCTACGCTCACGGTCGGCGCCACTACCCTCACCAACAAAGGCCAACCCACCACCGACGACCTCTACGTCGCCGCCCTCACCCACACCGGCGAGTGGCAATGGGCCGTGCGCGCGGGCGGCGAGCAAAACGAAACCGGGTGCGCCGTGGCCGCCGATTCGGCGGGCAATGCCTACGTGGCGGGCCTGTTTACCAGTCCGGCCGTTGATTTCGGCTCCATCCGCCGCGCCAACACCCGCGACCCCTTCCTCGACCCCACCCACACGGCCGATGCCTTCGTGGCGAAACTCTCCGGCGCGGGCAAGTGGCTGTGGGCCACGCAGGCGCAGGGCGACCGCGACGAGCGCCCCGCCGACCTCTGCGCCGATTCGGCCGGTACCGTCCGCCTCACGGGCACGTTCGAGAGTCCGACGCTCGGCCTCGGCGGCACCACACTCCGCCGCGAAGCCAAGCGGCGCGGTGCCACCGCCGGCGCCAACGCCTCGCGCTCGGCGTGGTTCGCCGCCGAACTGAGCGCGGCCGGGGCGTGGCAGTGGGCCGTGGGCGGCCCCGGCGGCACGGGCGGCCTGAGCGTAGGGCGCGGCGGCGAAGTGGCACTCACGGGCTTCTTCCCCGATTCGGTGGTGACGCTCGGCCCCGTCACGCTCAACGGGCCGGACGAAGACGGCGGCCTCTTCATCGGGCGCCTCACGCGCGAGGCGCCGATGGGCACCGGCAAGCGTCGGCGCGAAAAATCGATGGCGGCCAAGCCGTAAGCGGCGAGCGCCTCACCCGCCACTTCCGCCGCCTCACCCCGATTTCGCTACCGCATGGCCGCCCGTGTCGCGCATCTTTGTCGTACTCGTTACGCCGATGACTCCTGCCGCCGTTTTTCAATTCGTCAACACCGCCGTGCTGCCCGCGTGGGCGCTGCTCATCGGGTGGCCCACCGGAGCGCCCACGCAGCGGCTGGTGCGCTCGTACGGCTGGTGCGCCGCGCTGGCGGTGCTGTATCTGGGGCTGGTGCTGAAAGGCTTGCCCGACTGGCCGCAAGACGCTTCGTTCAACACCCTGGCGGGCGTACGGGCGCTGTTCCGGGCCGATTGGGGCCTCGTCACGGGCTGGGTGCATTACCTGTGCTTCGATCTGGCCGTCGGCGTCTGGATTGTAAACGACGCCCTCGCGCGCGGCCTCGATACGCGCTGGCACCGCTGGGCGCGCGTACCGGCGCTGCTGCTCACGTTTCTGTTCGGGCCGGTTGGGTTGCTTACGTGGCTGGGTACGCGCAAGCTGCTCAGTAGTTGATTGTCAGAGGCTTCGGTTCTGCGCTTATCTTTACCAACCGGCGCTGGTTCACGCTTGCATTCTCCGCTTCAATGACTATTCGTCTCAGCTCCCGCCTGTTCGAGTGGCTGGCCATCGTGGCGGCCTCGGTCGTGATGTGCGCCGTGCTCGGCGACGACCAAGGCCACGCCGACGAGCCGCTGGTGCAAAAGCTGCTCATCTCGTTCACGTTTACGGCCTCCATCTGGGAGGGCAACCGGATGCTGTTCGGCGTGATGCGCCGCCGCTGGCCGCGCCCCGACCAAACCGTGCGCCGCCTCGCCGAGCAGATTCCGGTTCAGATTGTTTTCACCATCGTCACCAGTCTGCTGCTCAAAACGGTGTTGGGGGTGCTGCTGCCCGAGTGTCGCACCGATGCGGCCGATATGCTCAAACAGGCCCTTTTCAACCTGATGCCCACCGCCGTGGTGACGCTGTTCTACGAATCGCGCTACTTTTTCGTGGAGTGGAAGGCCAACCTGACGCGCGTCGAGAGTCTGGCCCGCACGGCCGCCCAAAGCCAACTCGACGCCCTGCGCCAGCAGCTCGACCCGCATTTTCTGTTCAACTCGCTCAACACCCTCGCCGCCCTCATCGACGACGACGAACCCGCCCAGGCGCAGCGCTACCTGAGCCAGTTGGCCGACGTGTATCGCTACGTGCTCCTCGCCAAAGACCGCGACACCGTGCCGCTGCACGAAGAACTGGCTTTCGTCGATGCCTACATCGCCCTCAACAAAGTGCGTTTCCGCGAGAATCTGCTCGTCGAGAACACCATTCCGGCCAGCAGTCACCAGCGCCGGGTGGCGCCGCTGAGTGTGCAGACGCTCGTCGAGAACGCGCTCAAACACAACGTCATCTCGCGCGAGCATCCGTTGGCGCTCCGCCTGGAGGCGGCCGGGCCGGATACCATTCGCGTGGCCAACCCGGTACGGCCGAAGGCGCTGCTGGCGCCCGGCACCCGCGTGGGCCTCGCCAACTTGGTGCGTCGCTACGCCCTGCTGACCACCACGCCGGTGGAGGTGAGCGCCGAAGGTGGCGAGTTTCAGGTGAGTCTGCCGCTGTTGTAGAGACGCTTATTCGCGTCTCCGCTGCACGGTAATGCTGCATCGGGCACCTAACCGCCGTTGCACAACCGCCGTGGCGCCGGGCTGGAGCCCGGTGCTCCCAGGCGGGCGGGCGTCGCTCAACCGCCGTCGCCGAGTGGTACTCGGCACTACAGCCTAACCGCCGGAGACGCGACGACGCGTCTCTACATCGTAATTGCACCGCCCAATGAATATTCTGTTGATTGAAGACGAATACCCCGCCGCCGAGCGCCTGTCCCGACTGGTGGCGCGCGTCGAGCCGACGGCGCGGGTGCTGACCGTCGTCGAGAGCGTATCGCAGGGGGTTCGGTGGCTCGCCGACAACCCCGCGCCCGACCTCATCCTGAGCGACATTCAACTCGCCGACGGCCTCAGCTTCGAGATTTTCGAGCGCGCCGTAGTGCGTGTGCCCATTATCTTCACCACGTCGTACGACGCGTACGCCTTGCGCGCCTTCCGCGTCCACTCGCTCGATTACCTCCTCAAACCCATCAAGGAGGAGGAGTTGCGCGCCGCCCTGGCGCGCTTCCGCGAGCGCCGCCCTGCCGCCGTGGAGGCCCAGCTCGGCCGCCTCGAAGCCCTGCTCGATGCGTTGCCGCGCGCGGCCTCTGCCGGTGGAGGCGTGGGGGGCGCCGCCGCGCGGCCCTACAAATCGCGCTTTCTGGTGCGCCACCGCGAGCAGTTCGTGCCCGTGCCCACGCCGGAGGTGGCGTACTTCGTCTCGCGCCACGAAACCACGACGTTGGTCACGCACACCGGTGCGCGCTACCTCGTCGATTACACGCTGGAGCAAGCCAACGAACTGCTCGACCCCGCCGCCTTCTTCCGCGTCAATCGCCAGACCATTGCCGCCGCCGCCGCCATCCGCCGCATCGACCTGCACTTCAACGGCAAGCTGAAACTGGAGCTGGCGCCCGCTCCGCCCGATGAGATTTTAGTGTCGCGCGAGAAAGCCGCCGCCTTCCGCGCGTGGCTGGAAGGGGCGGGGTAGCGGTGGTTGAACCACGTAACGCCGAGTACCACTCGGCGACGGCGGTTGGGCCACGCGGTTAAGCAAGTGGCTGCGTCTGTCCCAGACGCGCGCCAAAAAAATACCCTGCTCGGCGCGTGTCTGGGACAGACGCAGCCACAACCCAACCGCCACTACAACACCTCCCAGCCTTCCGGGCAGCCAATCTACGTGGCACAGGGTCGCTTGGCGAAGGCGGCGGGGCCACCCTCCCAGCCTTCCGGGCAGCCAATCTACCCGTCAGCCGAACAAGCCGTAGCTTACAGAGGTTACGCACCCGCGCACCACCTCACACCACCCGCCAATGCTCGGCTACCGCTTCACGCAATTTACGCCCCCGCCCGCCGGCCCCGACAAAGGCTTCGAGCAGTTGTTGAAGGTGTTTTTGCAGCTCGTCACCATCACGTCCGGCGACGTGCAGGAAGCCCTTTCGTGGCTCAACGAAGTGGACCGCCAATACGGCCTCACCGACGACGAGTACGGAATGGGAGATTTCATCGAAGACCTCAAAAAGCGCGGCTACCTCGAAGAAAACCCGCAGGACGGCTCCCTCAAAGTGACTGGCAAGAGCGAAGGCGAAATTCGTCGCTCGGCGCTCGAAGAGATTTTCGGCAAGCTAAAAAAATCGGGTCGCGGCAATCATCCCACGCCTCACCCCGGCCTCGGCGAAGAAGCCTCCACCGACCAGCGCGAGTTTCAGTTCGGCGATTCCATCGACCAGATTGCGATGACCGAGAGCCTGCGGAACGCCCAGCTCAACCACGGCCTCAGCTCCGACCTGCTCCTGACCGAAGCCGACCTCGAAGTCCGCGACACCGAGCACCGCTCGCAAACCGCCACCGTGCTGATGATCGACATCAGTCACTCGATGATTCTCTACGGCGAAGACCGCATCACGCCCGCCAAAAAAGTGGCAATGGCGCTCGCCGAATTAATCAAGCAGAAATACCCGCGCGATTTTCTCGATATCTGCGTGTTCGGCAACGATGCGTGGCCCATCGAAGTCAAGGATTTGCCTTACCTACAGGTCGGCCCCTACCACACCAACACCGTCGCGGGCCTCGAGTTGGCGCTCGATTTATTGCGAAAGCGCAAAGTCGCCAACAAGCAGATTTTTATGATTACCGACGGCAAGCCGACGTGTTTGAAGGAGGGCCTGCGGTATTATAAAAATTCGTTCGGCCTCGACCGTAAAGTCATCAACAAAACCCTGAATCTGGCCGCCCAGGCCCGCCGCCTGCGAGTGCCCATCACCACGTTTATGATTGCCCAGGACCCGTACTTGCGCCAATTCGTGAAGGAATTTACGGAGGTCAATCAGGGGCGCGCGTATTATTCGTCGCTGCAAGGGTTGGGACATTTGATTTTTGAGGATTACAAGCAGAACCGGCGGAAGAGTCTGTAGTTTCAGGAATGTAACACCGAGTATCACTCGGTGACACGGCGGGCAAGCAACATCTGCCCGCCTGGGAGCACCGGGCTGGAGCCCGGTGCTCCCAGGCGGGCTACCGCCAGCCCAACCGCCGTGCCGAGTGATACTCGGCGTTACGTTTTCTCAACCGCATTTCCGGGGAATGCGCGGCTCATCAAAGACCTACGATCACCCCCATTCAGAAACCGAGTCACCGATTTTCCTTTTTGTGTCAACACCCCCCACCATCACCACCCTCGGCCAGCTAAAAGCCGCCAATTATCACCCCCGCACCGTCAAGGAAGAATTACGGGATAATCTGGTGGAAAAACTGCGGCGCGGCGAGAACGCCTTCCCCGGTATTTTCGGCTACGACGAAACAGTTATTCCTGACCTGCAACGCGCCATTCTGGCGGGCCACCACATCAACCTGCTCGGCTTGCGCGGGCAGGCCAAAACGCGCATCGCGCGGCTGCTCATCGGCCTGCTCGACGAGTGGGTGCCCGCCGTGGCCGGCGCTGAGCTCAACGACGACCCCCTGCGCCCGCTCTCGCGCTTCGCACTTGATGTGATTGCCGAAAAAGGCGACGCTACGCCCATCCGCTGGATGGGCCGCGCCGAGCGCTACACCGAAAAGCTCGCCACGCCCGATGTATCGGTAGCGGATTTGATCGGCGACGCCGACCCCATCAAAGCCGCCACGCTCAAACTGCCGTATTCCGACGAGCGCGTCATTCATTTCGGCCTGATTCCGCGCGCGCATCGCGGTATTTTCGTCATCAACGAACTGCCCGATTTGCAGGCGCGCATTCAGGTCGCGCTGTTCAATATTTTGCAGGAGGGCGACATTCAGATTCGCGGCTTCAAAGTGCGCCTGCCGCTCGATTTGCAATTCGTGTTCACGGCTAATCCGGAAGATTATACCAACCGCGGTTCCATCGTCACGCCGCTGAAAGACCGGATTGACGCGCAAATCATCACGCACTACCCGAAAACGCTCGACGTCGGCCGCGCCATCACGCAGCAGGAGGCCAAGCTCACGCCAAACCAACGCGAAACGGTCAAGCGGCACCCGTTGCTGGCCGATTTGGTGGAGCAAGTAGCCATCGAAGCGCGCCAGAGCGAGTACGTGGACGCCAAATCGGGCGTATCGGCGCGCCTCACGATTTCTGCCTACGAATCGGTAATTGCCGCCGCCGAGCGCCGCGCGCTGCTCAACGGCGAAAAATCGACGCTGACGCGCGTGGCCGATTTACTGACGGCCATTCCGGCCCTGACCGGCAAAATGGAATTGGTGTACGAAGGCGAGCAGGAAGGCCCCGCGATGGTGGCCCACAGCCTGATGGGCAAGGCGCTGCGAACGCACTTCACGCAGTATTTCCCGGACCCCGATAAAGTAAAAAAACAAAAAGGCAAGGAAAATCCCTACGCGCCCATCGTGACGTGGTTCGGCAACGGCAACACCCTCGATTTGCTGCACGACGCGAGCACGAAAGACTACCGCGCCGCCCTCGACTTGGTGCCGGGCCTGCGCCAGATCGTGCAAGCCAGCGTCCCCGACGAACTGACGCCCGACGACGACGCCCGCTACCTGCTGATGGAGTTCGCGCTCCACGGCCTCGTCGAGCACTCGCAGCTCTCGCGGCAGCGCCTCACGGCGGGCGCGCAGTTCAAGGATTTGCTCAGCGGAATGTTCCAGATGCCCGATTTCGGTAGCGGCGACGATGACGACGACGATGAGGAGGAGCCGAAGCCGCGCCGGCGGCGGTGAGAGTACTGAGCGATGAGAACGCCCCTGGCGCGAGTGTTCGCCGAAGGCGGTCACTCGTGCCTACCGATGCGCGGAGTCT
>ERZ1066122.1351-NODE-1351-length-20151-cov-36.022890_pt1 | contig 20151 bp, 17 predicted proteins | sample MGYA00382769_ERZ1066122 | MGnify/ENA primary metagenome ERZ1066122 (study PRJEB33369, sample SAMEA5778352) | biofilm metagenome | biome: Industrial cooling water; feature: Water cooling tower basin; material: Biofilm | place: United Arab Emirates | collected... | reverse complement strand
ACTCCGGCGCCCGCGCCCGCGCCGGCCGCAGCGCCGGTGCCCGCATCCGGCGCCCCCGCGGCCGTGCTGCCGCACGCGCTGGTGCCATTGCCGGCCACCGTGCAGCTCACGCCGGGCGACAGCTTCCGCCTCACGCCCACCACGCCGATCGTGGTGCCCGCCGGCCACGCCGAGGCCGCGCGCGTCGGCCGCGTGCTCGCCGGGCTCGTCTTCGCCGCCGGCGACTCGCTCAACCGGCCGCGCGTGGTCGAGGCTGCCGGGCCCGCGCCGGTCGGCAGCATCGCGCTGGTGCTCGCCAGCCGGCCGGAGTTCGGGGAGGAGGGCTACGAGCTGGTCGTCACGCCCGAGCGCGTCACGCTTACCGCGGCCCAGCCCGCGGGCCTGTTCTACGGCGTGCAGACCATCCGGCAGCTCCTGCCGCCGGTGGTGGAGCACCGGGCCACCATCGCGGGCACGCTCGGCCGCCCGATCCGGCTGGCGCTGCCCGCTGGCCGCATCGCCGACCGCCCGCGCTTCGCCTGGCGCGGCTTCATGCTCGACGTCGCGCGCCACTTCCTGCCCCCACAGGACGTGAAGCACTTCCTCGACCTGATGGCGCTGCACAAGCTCAACCGCCTGCACCTGCACCTCTCCGACGACCAGGGCTGGCGCATCGAGATCAAGAGCTGGCCGAATCTGGCGAAGATCGGCGGCGCCAGTGAGGTCGGCGGCGGCCCCGGCGGCTACTACACGCAGGCCGAGTACGCGGAGCTGGTGCGCTACGCGGCCGAGCGCTTCGTCACCGTCGTCCCCGAGATCGACATGCCGGGCCACACCAACGCCGCGCTGCACTCCTATCCGGAGCTGAACTGCGACGGCCAGGCGCCGCCCGCCTACACCAGCATTCGCGTCGGCTTCAGCGCGCTCTGCGTGGAGCGCGAGGTCACCTACCGCTTCGTGGACGACGTGGTGCGCGAGATCGGCGCGCTGAGCGGGCCCTACTTCCACATCGGCGGCGACGAGGTGGAGAAGCTCACGCACGCGCAGTACCGGCAGTTCGTGGAGCGCGTGGAGGGCATCGTGCAGAAGCACGGCAAGCGCGTGATCGGCTGGGGCGAGATCGCGCCGGCCAACCTGAAGCCGAGCACCATCGTGCAGCACTGGCGGGCCGACAGCTCGGCGGTGCACGTCGCGCGCGGCGGCCAGGTCATCCTCTCGCCGGCGCGGAAGATCTACCTGGACATGAAGTACGACAGCAGCACCGTACTGGGCCACACCTGGGCGGCGATCACCGAGGTGAAGGACGCCTACGACTGGGAGCCGGGCAGCTACATCCAGGGCGTGCCGGAGAGCGCCATCCTGGGCGTCGAGGCGCCGCTCTGGTCCGAGACGCTGGAGGACCGGCAGGACTTCGAGTTCATGGCGTTCCCGCGCCTGGCCGGTGTGGCCGAGCTGGGCTGGTCGCCGCAGGCCGCCCACGGCTGGGAAGACTACCGCCTGCGCCTCGGTGCGCAGGCCAGGCGCTGGGCGCTGATGGGCGTGAACTTCTACCGCTCGCCGCAGGTGCCCTGGCGCGAGTAGACGGCTGCATCAGCGACGGCGCGGGATGAGGAAAGCGCCCGGCCCCTCCGCGGAGGGGTCGGGCGCTTCGGCCACATGCACGGCCCGCGGCGGGCAACAGCATCGGGTCGCGCAGGCGACTACCGCTGCCGGAGCCGGCCTACTCCTGTGTCGAACGACTGCCGCATGTGCACGACTCCGGCGATCGTCACGATGTCCGCTTCCACCCGGTAGATCAGGCGGTAGCTGTAGGCGAGCTTCTCCCGGATCCGCTCGTCCTCGAACTCCGGCACCTGCCGGCCGGAGTAGGGATACTGCCGCAAGTTGCGCCCAGTCTCCAGGAGCTTGCGCACGACTGCAGCGGCCTAGCGCGCCGAATCCTGAGCGATGTACGCTGCCATCGCCTCGACGTCCTCCAGCGCGGCCGGGGACCAGACTACTCGATGAGCCATCGGGAGAGCCGCACTTCGGCCTGGTCCTGCTCGAGCGCGCCCTCGGTGTCAGCACGCTCCAGACCGCGTCGGACCTTCTCCAGCACGTAGAGGTGGTACTGGATCTCCTCGATCGTGCAGTCCTCCGGGAGCCGCCGCAGCAGCGATACGACCTCGTCCTTGACCGAAACCATCGTGCGTCTTGCGAGCCGAGGGGGCCGCTCCACGCCGGGAAGTTCGAGGAGCGGGCGAGTGACCGTTGCAGGGGTCGCCAGTACGGTACCATGCGTGCGCGAGCCGGTCAATCGCCCGATGCGTTCGGCCCGCGGCCGGTGTAGCGCCCGGCCTACGCGGGCGCGGCGCTGAGCCGGGCGAGCGGCTCCAGCCAGCCGTGCGTGTCGGGGAAGCGGCCGCGCACCACGGCGAGGAAGCGCTCCTGCAGCGCGCGCGTGACCGGGCCTACCGTGCCCGCGCCCACCTTCACCTGGTCGACGCTGCGCACCGGCGTCAGTTCGGCGGCCGTGCCGCAGAAGAAGACCTCGTCGGCGCAGTACAGCAGCTCGCGTGGCACGAGCTGCTCGCGCACGGGGATGCCCATCTCGGCCGCCAGCGTCAGCAGCGAGTCGCGGGTGATGCCGGCCAGCAGCGTGCCGTCGATGACCGGGGTGATGAGCACGCCGCCCCTCACCAGGAAGACGTTCTGGCCGCTGCCCTCGCTGACGTGCCCGTCCGGCCCCAGCGCGATGCCCTCGGCGAAGCCGCGCGAGACCGCTTCCAGCTTGATGAGCTGCGAGTTCAGGTAGTGGCCGCCGGCCTTCGCCAGCGCGGGGTAGGTGTTGGGCGCGGGGCGGAACCAACTGGAGACGCAGACGTCCACCCCCTGTTCCAGCGCGCCGGCGCCGAGATAGGTGCCCCACGGCCAGCAGACCAGGTACGTCTCCACCGGGCTGGCGAGCGGGTTCAGCCCGGCCGCGCCGTAGCCGCGCAGCACGAGGGGGCGCAGGTAGCACTCCCGCAGCTCGTTGCGGCGCACCAGCTCGGCGCAGGCGGCGGAGAGCGCCTCCAGCGAGTGAGGCAGCTCCATGCGGTAGATCTTGGCCGAGTCCTGCAGCCGCCGCAGGTGGTCGCGCAGGCGGAAGATCGCCGGGCCGCCGGGCGTCTCGTAGCAGCGGATGCCCTCGAAGACCGAGGAGCCGTAGTGCACGACGTGACTCATCACGTGCAGCGAGGCGTCGTGCCAGGCGATGAACTCGCCGTCGCGCCAGATCCACTTCGTCGCGGGGAAGGGGGCGGCCGCCATGGGCTCTGCTCCTGCCATGAGGGGGTCGGTTTCGGCTCGCGCTCCCGGGCGGGCGCGGCGAGCCGGGGGTGAAGCGCGGGCCCGGCGCTAGGCGACGGTCGGCGGCGCGGCGGTCTCTTCCCGGTCGGCGAGCTGCGCCAGCAGCGCCGTGGTGTGGCGCCGCACCGCGTCCCAGTCGGTGAAGACGTGGTCGCGCGAGGTGTCGGTGGGCAAGCCGCCCTCCTTCGCGACCTTCTTGAGCATCTGCCGCTTGAAGAAGCCGTAGCGCGAATAGCGGAGCGCGCCCGCGACCGGCACCGCGACGTGCGGCTGCCAATCGGTCTGGCCGAGGAAGCTGGCGACGTAGCCGGCGGCCTCGTCGCGGCGCACCGGGTCGTCCGGCTGCGCCGCACTCAGGCAGACGCAGAAGAAGGCGCTCGGCACGCTGCACAGCAGCGCGTGGTGCTGCCGCACGAACTGCAGCGCCTCGGCGGTGTGCTTGCCGTAGTGAATGGAAGCGACGACCAGCACCGCGTCCGGGTGCGGCGCGAGCCGGCCGGGGCGCAGCTTGGCCAGGTCGAGCACCTCCAGCGTGTGCCCGGCCTCGCGCACCGCGGCGGCGGCGAACTCCGCCACCGCGTGGGACTGCCCTTCCTTCGTGTCGTAGACGATCAGCACGTAGGCCATGCTCGGCTCTCGTCGTGCGGGTGGCGCGTGCCGGCGGCTCAGCGCAGGGCGCCGACGGCCGCTTCGCCCGGCTCCAGCCCCGGATGGTAGCGGCGAACGGTTTGCGCGGCGATCGCGGCCTCGCTCAGCGCCACCGGCTTCAGCTCGCCGCGCGCGAACATCGCGGCCTGGTCGGCGTGGTGCGGCGACGCGGGCTTGGCGCTCTGGCCGTAGCCGAGCACCGAGTAGGCGCGCGGCTGCCGGCCGAACTCGACGGCGAGCACCCAGCCGTCGCCACCGGCCACGCTGCGCTTGCCATCCGGCGCATCGTCGAACCAGAGCACGCGGAAGCAGCCGAGCGCGCCGGTGCAGCCGCCGACGGGCACGTCCACCGTGCCGTGGCGCACGCGGTGCACCTCGCCCCAGGCGACGTCCCAGGCGCCGAAGCGTTTCTTCGTCTCCTCCACCGCGCGGGTGAACGCCGCGGCGGCGGCCTGCGCGTTCGCCAGCCCGCGCGGCGTCTGCAGCGGCCGCGCGGGCGTCCAGCGCTCGCGCAGGAGGGCCACTTCGGCTCCCGGCGTGGCGCCCGCCGTGAGCGCGCGCATGTAGTGCGTCCACCAGCTCTCGAACAGCACGCCGCCGCGGCTCTCCGGCGCCACCGTGTTGTCCCAGCGCGCCAGCAGCTCGGCCGCCTGCGCGATCTCGGGCGCGGGGCCGGCCGCGCGCACCGCCGCCAGCAGGTCGGGCTTGACGCGGTCGGCCAGCAGCATGCGGTAGCTGTGCTTCAGCCGCACCACCTCGTCCAGGCTCAGCCGGCGGCGGTCGTGGATCAGCTCCAGCGCGTGCTGGCTGCGCAGCCCCAGCCGCGGGCGTGGCAGGTTGGGCGGGAAGCGCGCCGAGTCCAGCACGGCGTGCAGGTTGGTGTAGTGGAAGGGGTCGTTCTCCTGGTGCAGGTAGCCGCCCTTCGGGTTGAGCAGTTGCGGCAGCGAGTCGAAGGGGAGCAGGTGCGTGAAGACGTCGGCCGAGCTGCGCGCGGGGACGGCCGCCGTGTCGCCGCCGCTGGCGTGCGGCAGCCGCGGCACCCGGCCGTACCAGACGTAGAAGATGTTGCCCGCCGCGTCGGCGTAGGTGAAGTTCGACGACGGCTTGCCCAGCGTGCGCATCGCCTGCTTCCACTCCGTCAGGCTCTGCGCGCGCATCATGCGCAGCCACTGCTGGCCGAGCCGGAACTCGCCCGCGCCCGCTACCTTCCAGACGTAGACCTTGCCGTTCGCGCGGTGCAGCACCGGCCCGAGCGGCGTCGTCCAGTGCTCGCGCGTCTCTGTGGCCAGCGCGCCGCCGTTGCGGTAGGCGAGCGTCGTCTGCTGGCGCTGCAGCGGCAGGCTGGTGCCGTCGAAGAGGTAGTGGTCGGGGCGCTCGGGGTCGGCGTCGAGCGCGTAGACCTCGTCGCCGTCGACGTCATTGTTCGTCGTGGACCAGCCGAGCTGGCGGTTGAAGCCGCCGATCGTCTGGAAGGGGCCGCCGACGCGGTAGTCGCCGTAGAAGTCCAGCACGCCGGGCACCACCACGTGCGCCTCGTAGTAGCCGGCGTCCCAGCCGAGGTGCGGGTTGCGCATCAGGATGGCGTGCCCCGAGCGGGTGCGCCCGGGCGCGAGCGCCCAGGCGTTGGAGCCCTCGTCGGTGGGGCGCTCGCCCTCGGTGCCCGGCACGCCCGCCGGCAACTGCGGCGGCGCGCCCAGGCGCTGCAGCAGGCGGCGCAGCCGCCGCGCGTCGGGCAGCTCCATGTCGGTGGCGAGCGCGTCCACGCCGCTGAAGTCGGCCACGAGCGTGGCGGGGAACTCCGCGGGGTGCAACTGCACGTAGCGGTTGACGCCCTCCGCGAAGCCCTCGTAGACGTCGCGCGTGTCGCGCTCCAGCTCCGGGTAGCGCGCCGCGGCCTGCAGCCAGTTGGGGCGGTGGCGGAAGTCGCTCTCCAGGCTGTCGCGGCCGTAGTGGCGCGCCAGCTCGCCGCGGTTGCGCAACAGGTTGCGCGCGACGATGACGCCGTAGTCCTCCATCTGCACGTAGCCGAGCGCGTAGCCGGCGGCGCGCAGGTTCTCCGCGCGGATGTGCGGCACGCCGTACGCCGTGCGCCGCACCTCCGCCTGCCGCGCCAGCTCCGGCGCCGGCTGCGCCGCGCCGGCCGTCGCCCCGCCCAGCATCGCCCCCAGCACCAGCCCCGTCGCCAGACCCGCCCGCCCGCGACCGCCCCGCACCACGCCGACCCGAACCGCCATGCCTCGCCTCCTGAACGGGCAGAAAACCGCGAGCCTCCACGTGGCTGCCGAATCTACCCCGCGCGCCGCGCGGCCACAACCACGGCCCCGGCTTCGGCCCACGCACGCCGCCGGCGGCTGCAGCCGGTGCAGGTTTTGCTTGCACGCGCCGCGGGCACCGCGCTGTCCGTTTCCCTCTCCCCCCTTTCACCCCGTCGAGGCGCAAGGATGCTGAACTACATCTGGGGCGGCCTGGTCATCGCCAGCCTGCTCTTCGCGCTCGTCTACGACATCGGCGACCTGAACACCGACCGCTACCGCAACGAGCAGCCGCTCCCGGTCGAGCTCGTCTTCCCGGAGGGCTACGACGCGACGGCGCGGCGCGTACCGGTGGAGATCCGCATCGATCCGGCCGCGTACACCGCCTTCTACGGGGTCGAGGAGGCGCCCACGACGCGCTACCCCGGTTACCTGCGGCAGACGCGCGAGGGCGTCCAGCTCCGCTTCGCGGGCGAGGCGAGCTTCCCGGAGCCGCTCGCCACGATTGCCGGCGTCTCGAAGTCCAACGACGACGAGCTGCAGGGCACGCTGGTCGGCTTCACCGCGCCGCGCGCCGCCGCGCTGCCCGCGCTGCCGCCGGTGGCGCCGACGGCGGTGGCGGCCGGGCTGGTCTTCGAGCCGGTGCGCTTCGTCAAGATGAACGCCATCGCCGCCGCCGCGCTGGACTTCGCCGAGACGGCGGCCGAGATCGCGCTCGGCCTGATCGGCGTGCTCACCCTCTTCCTCGGCATCCTCAAGATCGCCGAGGACTCGGGCGTCATCTACGCGCTGGTGAAGCTGGTCCGCCCCGTCCTGCGCCCGCTCTTCCCGGAGATCCCGCCCGACCACCCCGCGCTGGGCATGATCGCGCTGAACCTCACCGCCAACGTCTTCGGGCTGGGCAACGCCGCCACCCCGTTCGGCCTGAAGGCGATGGAGGAGATGCAGAAGCTCAACCCGACCGACGACACCGCGACCAACCCGATGGTCATGCTGCTGGCCATGAACACCGCCAGCGTGCAGCTCGTGCCGCCGGTGCTGCTGATCGCGCTGATGGGGCTGCAGATCAACCAGCTCATCTTCCCCATCATCATCACCACGCTGCTGTCGCTCATCATCGGCATCGCCGCCGCCAAGCTCTACGGGCGGCTCCCCGGCTACCGGGCCTCCGACCCCGACCGCAACCCGCCGCCGGCCGCGGCGCCCACCGCCTGAGGCGACGACCATGGACACCCTGCGCGACTTCTTCGCCGTCGCCTCCGTCTTCATCATCCCGTTGATGGTGGTGGGCTTCCCGCTCTACGGCCTGTACAAGCGCGTTCCCGTCTACGAGAGCTTCGTGGAGGGCGCGAAGGAAGGCTTCCAGGTGGCCGTGCGCATCATCCCCTATCTGGTGGCGATCCTCTTCGCCATCGGGATGTTCCGGGCGAGCGGCGCCATGGGCTTCCTCTCCACCGCGCTGGCGCCGGTGCTGGGCGTGATCGGTTTCCCGCCCGAGGTGCTGCCGATGGCGATCATCCGCCCGCTGACCGGCTCCGGCTCGGCCGGCCTGGTGGTCGACATGATCAGCCAATACGGCGAGGACTCGATCTTCGTGAAGATGGCCGCCGTCATGTTCGGCTCCACGGAGACCACGTTCTACGTGATCGCCGTCTACTTCGGCGCCGTCAACATCAAGAAGACGCGCCACGCGCTGCCGGCGGGGCTCACCGCCGACATCGCGGCCATGATCATCGCCGTCTGGACGGTGCGCTTGCTCTTCGGCTGACGTGGCCGATGGCGGGGAGCGGGTAGGACCGGCAACACACCTCAGCTCGGGCCCTTGCGCGCCGCCTACGGGCGCGACCCGGCGGCGAGCGAGTCGGTGATGACCGAGGTACCCGCGCCGGCGCCCATCGTGTCGTCGTTGCCCTGCAGCGCGCCCTGCAGGGTGGCGTTGGCGCTCTCGGCGGGGGTGGCCATTCCGCCCGGAAGCTGGCCCTCCTGCTGGAAGCCCGGCCCCGCGGCCTGACCGGCGCGGGAGGCGTCGTGCGTCTGGTCGCTGCCGACGTTCCGGCCGTCGCCCGTCTCATTGCCGCCGCAGGCGGTGGCGCCCAGCAGCGCCGCCAGGGCCAGGGGGGTGAGGAATCGTGCCCGCATCGTCTTCTCCCGGTTGAAGTCCGCCCTCGTCGAAGTCCGCCCTTGCGCCACCCGGCGCCCCCCACCCATCACCAATCACCGCTCCGCCAGGTACTGGTGGATGAACTGCACGGCCATCGCGCCCTCGCCGACCGCGGAGGCGACGCGCTTGACGGAGCCGGCGCGCACGTCGCCGGCGACGAAGACGCCGGGCACGCTCGTCTCCAGCAGCAGCGGGTCGCGCTCCAGCGACCAGCCCTCGGGCCGGCGGCGCTCCGCGGCGAAGCTGCTGCCGCTGAGGATGAAGCCTTGCTGGTCGCGCTCGACGCAGCCCGCCAGCCAGTCGGTCTGCGGCGCGGCGCCGATGAACACGAAGAGCGCGCTCGCCAGCACCTGCTCCGTCTCGCCCGTCTTCATGTTCTCGATGGTGATCTCCTCCAGGCGGCCCTTGCCCTCGGCGGAGCAGACGGTGTGGCCCGTACGCACGTGGACGTTCGGGGTGCGGCGGATGCGCTCGACCAGGTACTGCGACATGCGCTCCTCGATGGCGTCCTCCAGCACCAGCATGGTGACGCTGCGCGCGTAGCGCGAGAGCAGCATCACCGCCTGACCGGCGGAGTTGCCGCCGCCGAGCAGGTAGACGTCCTGGCCGCGCACCGCGTGCGCCTCGGCGCTGGCGGCGCCGTAGTAGACGCCGGCGCCGACGAGCGAAACGCAGCCGGGCGCGTCCAGCACCCGCCAGGCGACGCCGGTCGCCAGCAGCACCGCGTGGCAGTACAGCTCCTGCCCGGCATCGTCGCCGTTCTCCAGGTGCACGCGGCGGTAGGGCTCGGCCACGCCGAGCGCGGTGACGTGGCGCGCCGCCAGGATCTCCACGCCGAAGCGCTTCGCCTGCGCGACGGCGCGCTGCGCCAGCTCCGCCCCGCTGACTCCCTCCGGGAAGCCGAGGTAGTTCTCGATCGACGCGCTCTGCCCCGCCTGCCCGCCCGGCGCCTCCTGCTCCACGATCAGCGTGCGCAGGCCCTCGCTGCCGCCGTAGACCGCGGCGGCCAGCCCGGCCGGCCCGCCCCCGACGATGATCAGGTCGTAGAACGGGCGCTCCGCCTCGGTGCTCAGCCCGATCTTCGCCGCCAGCTCCGCGTCCGAGGGCTCGGCCACGAAGCTGCCGTCGGGGAAGAGCACCAGCGGCAGCCGCTCCTCCGTGAGCCCTCGCTCCTCCAGCGTGGCGTGGGCGGCCGGGTCGCGCTCCACGTCCCGCCAGCGGTAAGGCACGCGGTTGCGCGCCAGGTAGTCCTTGACCTCGTGCGTCTTCGGCGACCACTGGTAGCCGATGACGTGGACCTGCGCTGTCTCGCTCATACGCGGTGCCCCGATGCCCCCCGGAATGCCGGCTCGCAGGCCGGGCCCGAGCGCCCGGCGGCGCCGCAGCTTCGCACGATGCAGGCCGGACGCGGCGCAGCGTGGGCTGGCAAGCCCTTTGCACACCTACTTCTAGCTAATCTTCGCGGTACCCTTTACCCCGGCTGGTCATGCTACCTGCGCTGGACAACCCCGGCAGCTTCACGGATCCCGAAGCGCGCCCGCTGCGGGAATATGTGAACGCCCTGCGGCCACACCTGCGGCGGCTCAGCCGCTGGACGGACGACGCGCCCGGCGCGACGCACCCGCTGCTGAGCGACTCCATCGCCCAGCTCGATGCCGTGCTGGAGGAGCTCTCCGCCGGGCACGAGCAGTTGCGCGCGGCGAGCGGGCTGCTCGCGCAGGCGCACTGGGCGAGCACGGAGCAGGGCGCCGCCGAGCAGCGCGACTTCTGGCTGGCACCCTTCGCCTACCTGCTGAGTGACGCGGCCGGCACCATCCGGCAGGCGAACCAGGCAGTCGAGCATCTGCTCGGCGCGCCGTACGAGGAGCTCGCGGGCAAGGCGCTGACCGCGTTCGTGCCGGACGAGCGCGCGCTCCGCGCCCGGCTGCTTCGCCTGGCGCCGGATGGGCAGCGCGAGAGCTGGACGGGCGAGCTGCGTACCCGCGGCGGCCGCGTACGACGCGTCCACTTCACCGTGCGTGCGGACGCGGAGCCGGACGGCAGCGTCGCGTTGCGCTGGGCGCTGCACGAGCTGCCGGAGCCGCTCGGCGGCGAGCCGGCGAGCAACGGCGCGGGCGGCGCGGCGCCGGCAGCCGCTCCGGCGCCGCTCGCGCTCCACGGCTGGCTGCGCGAGCGGCTGGTGCGGCTGCGGCCGGCCTCGCCCGACGACCTGACCCCGGCGCTGCGGCAGGTGGTCGCCGGCGGGCTGTACCTCGGCTACCTGCGCCCCGGCGACGCACTGCTCAGCATCCGGCAGACGGCGCAGTCGGTGGGCCTCGATCACCGCGCGGTGGCCGCGGCCTATCACGCGCTGGCGGTGGAGGGGTTGGTGACGGTGCGCACGCGCGAAGGCGTCTGCGTGGCGGACGGGCCGCCGGCGGGCAGCGTCGAGCTGAGCGAGAGTGCCGAATGGGTGAGCGACCTGCTCGTGGGCGCGTCGGCGCTGCAGCTCCGCATCCGGCACCTGCCGGAGCTGCTGCAGCGGCTCAGCTCGCGCGTGCCGCTGCGCTGCGCCTGCGTGGACGCCACCGCCGACGGGCTGGCGATGCTCGCCGGCGAGCTGCAGCAGTACTGGGGGCTGGATACCTTCGCGCTGAAGCTGCCGGCGAACGGCGAGATCCCGCGCGAGGGTGCCGCGCTCGCCGCGCTGCGCGAGCAGGCCGCCGGCGCGCACCTGCTGGTGAGCACGGCCTACCACGCCGCCACCGCGCGCCTGCTCGCCGCCGCGCTCGGCCGCCCGCTGGTGGTGATGAAGCTCAACCCCGCCGTCGTCGACGCCGTCGAGAGCCGGCTGCACCGCGGTCCGCTCACCGCCGTGGTGAGCGACGCCGCCTTCGGCGAGCGCCTGCGCGCGATCCGCGGCGCCGAGAACGGCGCGCTGCGCATCGTGCCGGCCGACGACGTGGCCGCGCTGGCCGCCCTCGACCCCGCCGAGCCGGTGCTGCTCACCCGCGCCGCCCAGGAGCGGCTGCCCGGAGCGCGGCTGCGCATGATCGTCCCGGCCTCGCGCTTCCTCTCGCCCGACGCCGCACCGGAACTCGCTTCCGTGCTGGTGCAGCACAACCTCACGGCCGGGCCGGGCTGAGCGCCGCGCCGCGCCGCGCCGCGCACCCGCCTCAGCCGTCGCGCCTCAGCCGCTCGGCCTGCTGCAGCAGCCGCCGCTCCGCGCCCTCCACCAGGTTGGCCACGGTGCCGTGGACCTGCTCCAGCGCACCCTGCGCCTGGCCGGTCAGCGTGTCGCTGCCGGCGCCCATCTCCTCCAGCACGCGGCCGACCCAGCGGTAGTGCCGCTCCTCGTCGTCAGCCGCGCGGCGCAGCACCTCCTGCACGTCTACGGAGTGTGCGCGCGCGACGTGCTCGCGGTACTTCGCCCGGACCTGCCCCTCGTTGGTCTTGAACGCCAGCAGCAGGGCGCGGTCGCCGCCCAGCCGCCCCACCGCCTGCACCGCCAGCTTGAACGCGCCCGTCGGCAGGTGCGGCAGGTTCAGCGGGATGCCGCCGAACGACTGCACCAGCCGCGTCAGCTCCTCGACGTGCCGCTCGTGGTCGGCCCGGTACTCGCGCAGCGTGGCGCGGTGGCGCTCGTCCTGCAGCCCGTCGAGCGCCAGGCCGTAGGCCTGCACGGCGTCGTGGTCCAGTTGGAGCAGGTCGTTCAGCTCGGCGACGAGCTGCGCCTCGTTCGGGGGTGTGGTCGACATCGGCAGCCTCCGGGCTCGGGGAGGCGCGCGAGCGCTACCGGCCCGCGCGCAGCCGGCTGGTGTGTGCAAGTTCCGGGGCAGATACGTCCCGCCCTGCCGCCCCGCCTCGCCCCGCCCCGGCTACCGGCTGCCAGCTACCGGCTGCCGGTAGCCGGCAGCCAGCTACCGGCTGTCGGTCGTCGGCACCGGCGCCGCGACGGGCGGCTGAAGCCGCGGCTGGAACGGCACGAAGCCGCCCTGCGGCGGCTGGTCTGTACCCGGAGCGGTTCAGCCCGCGCAGGCGGGCTTTGCGCAGTCGTTGCCGCGGCTGGCGCTGCATCGCTGCGCGATGTACCGGACCACCCAGCCGCCCGGCGCGGCGCTTTCCGCTCCCCTGAACTGGGGGCAGTGCATAGCCCAATGCCGGGAGAGGGGGAACTGCACCAGCCTCCCGCCGTTCTCCCCCTCTCCCAGACTTGGGAGAGGGGGCCGGGGGGTGAGGGCCGCCGTTGCCGGTAGCTGGCAGCCGGTAGCTGGCAGCCGGCTGCCCACAGCTCAGCCGTGCGGCTTCTCGGGGATGAGCTCGCCGCTCGGCAGGCGGGGGCGCATGGCCTGCAGGTCGAAGCCGTAGCCAGCCGGCAGCACGTGCAGCACGCTGTCGGTCGCGGCCAGGATCGCCTCGTCGCCGACGTCGGCGGCGTTGCTGTGCGTGACGCGCCCGTCGAAGACCATCACCGCCCCGCTGCCGAGCACGCGGAAGCCCGTGCCGGGCTGCAGCTCGACGGCCGTGTCCTCGTCCAACCCGATGCCCAGGACCTGCGGGTTCTGGGCGAAGATCGTCATCAGGCGGTGGACGCGCCCGCGCTGGTTGAAGTGCGTGTCGACCACGCTGTCGCGCCAGTAGCCGAGGCCCGGTGCGAGGTCGACGTCCGCACGGCGTACGGTGTGCCCGCCGGCGCCGCCGCCGATGATCATCACGCTGCCCGCGGCGGCCGCGCCGGCGCTGGTGCCGGCGACCACCAGGCCGTTCTCGAAGAGGCGGGTGCGAATCAGCTCGGCGAACTCCGTCCCGGCGACCAGGCTGCTGAGCCGGAGCTGGTCGCCGCCGGTGAAGAAGACCGCCGTCGCCCGGCCGACCGCCTCCAGCAGCGCCGTCTCGTCGGCCTGGTTCCGCTGGGCGATGGGCGCGCCCACGACCTCCGCGACGCCGAGGCGCCGGAACAGCTTGCCGTAGGTGTCCACCTTCTCCTCGGGCTCGGCCGACGGCGCGGAGCAGACCACGAGGCGCGCCTTGCGGCCGCCGGCCATCTGCACCAGGTGGGGCAGGATGTGCGGGTTCCGTTCGTCCGGGTCTTCCGCGCCGCCGATCAGCAGGAGGCGCGCGTTGCGTGGCTGTGGCCGCTTCGCGGGCATGGCTTCGGGGGGGTGAGGGTCGTCACGCGCGGTCGGCCCCGGCCCGGGCGCCGACGAGGTGGATCGTTCGGTTGCTGCCTTCCAGGAAGCGCTCGCGCAGCACGAGCCGGCCTTCGCGCAGCAGGCGCCGGCCGCGGGCGATGACCTCCACCGGCTCCAGCGTCTCGCGGCGCAGCACGAGCAGGTCCGCCTGCTTGCCGGGCTCCAGGGCGCCGGTCTGTGCGTCCAGCTTCAGTACGCGCGCGGTGTTGGTGGTCACGAACGGCAGCACCTGCTCCAGCGCGTAGCCGTGCCGCGTCACCAGCGAGCGGAGCTGCTCGCCGAGCGTGCTCGGGCTGGAGATGGAGGCGTCGGAGGAGACGGTGAGCTGCGCCGGGTCGCCGCCGTGGTCGAGATAGTAGCCGACCCAGCGGTGCAGGTCCTGCTCCACCGTGTCGAGGTCGACGAAGGCGCCGCGCGCGGCCAGCGCGATCGCCTCGTCCATCAGCGCCTCACTGCGCTCGACGTGCGTGGCGTAGAGGCACGCCGGCGCGATCGCGTAGCGCTCCAGGAGCTCGCGCAGCAGCCGCAGCCGCCCCTCGCCCTCGCCCACGTGGAAGTGCGTCACGCCCGCCTTGCGGCTGAGCAGGCCGCCGACGTGCGCGTCGCTGACCAGCTTCGCCAGCTCCTGCGGCGTCGGCTCCAGCGAGCGGTGGTCGGCGATGGCGACCTCGCCCGCGCCGAGGACCTCGTCGAGGAAGAGGATGTCCTCGCGCACCGAGCCCAGCACCGTGGTGGGCGGCACGTTGTAGCCGCCGGACCAGACGTAGGCGCTCAGCCCCTCCTCGCGCAGGCCCTTCGCCTTGGCGAGCAGCCCGGCCATCGTCTTCATGGTGGTGTCCACGCCCAGGCAGCCGACGACGGTGGTGATGCCGGCGCGCACGATCTCGGAGGGCGCGATCTCCGGTGTCTGCGTGCGGAAGCCGTCCTCGCCGCTGCCGCCGAGCAGGTGCTGGTGCGGGTCGAGGAAGCCGGGCGTGACGACGCAGCCGCTGCCGTCGATGACCTCCAGCTCCAGGCCCAGCGCCTCGACGGCGCGGCGCTGCACCGCGCCGACCTGCGCGATGCGGTCGAACGCCAGCAGCAGCGACTGCCGCCCGCGCGGCGCAGGCGCGTAGACCTCGGCGTTCTCGATCAGTGTCAGCATGGCGGGTGCGCACGGGGGTTGGCCGCACCCGGGCGCACGTTCCACACCGCGGCCGGGCGCGCCGTGTAGCACCCGGCTGGGCCAGGCATGGTATGCTTCGTGCCGCCCACGGGCTAGGCATCAGAACCGCGACCGGGCGCTGCCGCCCGCTGCCGGACCCGTTCCCAGGTGCAACCCATGCCCGCCGTCCCCGATCCGCGCGACTCGCCGAGCCCGTCGAGCCCGCCGCCCGTCCGGCCGGTCGCCGCCCGGCCGGGACGCTACCTGCGCCAGATCGACTGCTCCGAGACCGAGCACCTCGCGGCGGCACCGCGCTCCGGGCGCAGCCCCGAGGCGCAGCGGCCGGGTGAGCGCGAGCGCCGCTCTCGCGGCTACCTGCGCTGAGCCGCCGCCTCGCCCATGGCCGAAGCCGCCCCGCCGCGGGCCGAGGAGCTGCGCATCTCGCGGCTGCGCGCGCTGCGCGGCCCCAACTTCTGGCGGCTCGCACCGGTCATCGCCTGCGACGTGACGCTCGGCGCGCTGGAGGACGTGCGCTCGCTGCAGTTGCCCGGCTTCAACGAGCGCCTGCTCGGTCACCTGCCGACGTTGCAGGAGCACCACTGCTCGCGCGGCGAGCCGGGCGGCTTCGTCGAGCGGCTGCAGGAGGGCACCCATCTGCCGCACATCCTGGAGCACGTCGCGCTGGAGCTGCAGACGCTGGCCGGCAGCGACGTCTTCTTCGGGCGCATCGTCGCGAGCGGCGACCCCGGCGTCTGGTGGCTGATCGTCGCCTACGAGGAGGAGGAGGTCGGGCTGCAGAGCGTGCGCGACGCGGTGCGCCTCGTCCAGGCGTGCATCGCCGGCGAGCCGTTCGACGTGCCGCGCACCGTCGCCGACCTGCACGAGCTGCTGGAGGACGTGCGCTTCGGCCCCTCCACCGCCGCCATCGTCGAGGAGGCGCGCCGCCGCGGCATCCCGGTGCGCCGGCTGAACTCGCACAGCCTGGTGCAATTGGGGTTGGGCAAGAACCTGCGCCGCGTGCAGGCGGCGATGAGCGACTACACCAGCGCCATCGCGGTGGAGATCGCGCAGGACAAGGACGACACGCGCCGCGTGCTGGAGAGCATCGGGCTGCCCGTGCCGCGCGGCGACACGGCGACCAGCGTGCAGGGCGCCCTTGAGATCGCGCGCGCGATCGGCTTCCCCGTGCTGCTCAAGCCGCTCGACGCGAGCCACGGGCGCGGCATCTCCGGCCGGCTGGAGACGCCGGACGACGTGGCGCGCGCCTGGCCGGTGGCGCAGGAGCTCAGCCGCCGGGTCGTCGTCGAGCGCTACGTGCGCGGGCGCGACCACCGCGTGCTCGTCGTCGAGGGCAAGGTCATCGCGGTCGCGGAGCGCATCCCGGCGCACGTCGTCGGCGACGGCGAGCACCGCATCGCCGAGCTGATCGAGCGCGCCAACCGCGACCCGCGCCGCGGCAAGGGCCACGCGCGCACGCTCACGCGGCTGCCCGCCGACGCGCGCACCGAGGAGTTCCTCGCCACCTGCGGCCTCACGCTGGGGAGCGTGCCGAAGGCCGGCGAGACGGTGCGCCTGCGCGCCACCGCCAACCTCTCCACCGGCGGCACCGCGGTGGACCGCACCGACGAGATCCACCCTGACAACGTCACCGCCTGCGAGATGGCCGCCGACATCGTCGGGCTGGACATCGCCGGCATCGACGTGCTCAGCCCCGACATCCGGGTGCCGTTCCGCGAGAACGGCGCGGTCATCATCGAGGTCAACGCCGCGCCGGGGCTGCGCATGCACACGCACCCCAGCGAGGGCGAGGCGAGGAACGTGGGCGCGCCGATCATCGACATGCTCTACCCGCCGGGCACGGAGTACACCATCCCGGTCATCGCCATCACCGGCACCAACGGCAAGACGACGACGACGCGCCTGATCGCGCACCTCTTCCGCCAGGCCGGCAAGACGGTCGGCTTCACCACGACCGACGGCGTCTACCTGCAGAACCGCCTGGTGATGGAGGGCGACATGACGGGGCCGTTCTCGGCCAACATCGTGCTCGCCAACCCCACGGTGGAGGTGGCGGTGCTGGAGACCGCGCGCGGCGGCATCCTGCGCGCCGGGCTGGGCTTCGACGAGGCGGACGTCGGCGTGGTGCTCAACGTCAGCGCCGACCACCTGGGGCTGCGCGGCATCCACACGCTGGAGCAGTTGGCGGAGGTCAAGAGCGTCGTCGCCGCGGTCGTCAAGCGCGAGGGGCACGCCGTGCTGAACGCCGACGACCCGCTGGTCTACGCCATGCGCGAGCGCACCCCGGCGGACGTGGTGCTCTTCTCCACGCGGCCGCCGGGCGAGAACGAACGGATCGAGGACCACCTCGCGCGCGGCGGCATCGCGGCGCGCATCGAGGACGGCACCTTCGTCATCCGGCGCGGGCGGCTGAGGATCCCCATCGCCGCGGTCAAAGAGGTGCCGCTGATGCTGGGTGGCGCGGCAGCGTTCCAGGAGCAGAACATCCTGGCGGCGATCGCCACCGCCTACGTGCGCGGCGTGCGCTACGACACCATCCACACCGGGCTGCTCTCCTTCTTCCCCTCGCCCTCCATGACGCCCGGCCGCCTGAACCTGCTGCGGGTCGGCGAGGCGCGCGTGCTGGTGGACTACGCGCACAACGCCGCGGCCGTCGCGGGGCTGATGCAGTTGGTGCGGCGGCTGCCGGCGCGGCGGCGCATCGGCGTGCTGGCGGCGCCGGGCGACCGGCGCGACGAGGACATCCGCAACGTCGGGCGCCTGGCCGCCGGCCTGGACCGCGTGATCCTGAAGGAGGACCACGACCGCCGCGGCCGCGCGCCCGGCGAGATCGCCGCGCTGCTGACGCAGGGCCTCATCGAGGGCGGGCTGCCGGCCGAGCGCATCGAGCGCATCGACGACGAGGCCGAGGCCGTCGAGCGGCTGCTGGAAGAGCTGGGCAGCGGCGACCTCGGCTTCGTGCTGGTCGACGACGTGGGCGGCGTGCTGGAACGCATCCGCCCGCACGTCAGCGGCATGGGCGCGGCGTGAGCCGCAGGCGCTGCCGCCGGGGGCATGAAGCCCCCGCCGCCGGGCGTATGAAACGCCCGGCGGGGCACGGCCCGTCCTCCGGACGGTACCTGCGTCCGGCAGGACGCGCCGTGTGCTGCCGGGCCCTTCATGGGCCCGGCGCGAGGTCGGCTTCCGCCTCGGCCGGATGTGGGCAAACGACAGGGCTTCAAGCCCCCGGCAGCCAACATCGCGCCCTCGCGGGCGCCCCCCAACCCACCGCCTCAGTGGCGGGGTGGGGCCGCCCGGCAGGGCGGGCAGTGCCCTGCCGGGGGCTTCATGCCCCCGGCGGCTGGGGCGTCATGTGCCTAGCCGGGTAGGCGCGATGGCGCGCCCCGACCCCTTCCACGAGATCCGGCTGGTCAGCCTCTTCTCGCTGCGCGGCGCCAACTTCTGGTCGACGCGGCCGGTGACGCGCATCGACCTGTCGGTCGGCGCCTACGACGAGCTCTCCTCCGCGGAGGCGCCGGGCTTCACCGACTCTCTGCTGGCGGCGCTGCCGGGGCTCGTCGAGCACCGCTGCAGCATCGGCGAGCGCGGCGGCTTCGTCATCCGGCTGCGGCGCGGTACCTACGCGCCGCACATCGTGGAGCACGTGGGGCTGGAGCTGCAGACGATGCTCGGCCACGAGGTCGGCTACGGCCGCGCGCGCGACGGCGACCGGCCGGGCGAGTACACGGTGGTCTTCGAGCACGAGCACGGCGAGGTGGGGCTGCGCGCCGCGGCACTGGCGCTGGAGACGGTGCAGCGCGCCTTCGCCGGCACGCTCGCCGGCGTGGACGACGCGCTCGCCGAGCTGCGCGCGCTCGCCGCCACGCCGGACCTGCCGCGCCCCTCGCAGCGCGTGCTCTGCGGCCTCACCGGCGGCGGCAACCGCGCGGCGCTGCGGCGCGAGCTGCTGCGCCGCGGGCTCTCGCCCGAGGAGCTGATCGTCGACGTCTCGCCCGCCTACCTGCTGAACGTGGGGCTGCCCTACGCGCGCTCCCATCTGGCCGTGGTGCTCGACGCCGAGCCGCGCGACGTGCCGCCGCGCTATCGCGAGCCCGAGCGCGCGCAGCGCCTGGTGGCCACACTCGCCGACGGCGTGCGCCGCGACGGCGTCGTCGTCGTGCCGGCGAAGGAATGGGAGGTGCAGGAGCTGGTGCGCGACGCCGGCCGCCGCGTTGCCGTCTTCGCGGCCGACGACGAGGTGAGCGCCCGCGACACGCGCGTCGCGCACGCCGTCGCGCGCGTACGCGACGGGCGCATCCTCATCGAGAGCGGCGGCGTCGGTCGCGACGCCGGCGCGCTGTATGGCGACGCGTCGGCCGCCGCGCAGGCGGCGGCGGCGCTGACGGCGGCGGTGGCACGAGAGCGGGACCCCTCATGACGGAGCTGTTTCACGAGCCGCCGGCGCCGGGCGACGAGCACGCCACGCCGAACCGCCGCCGCGGGGACGAGAAGGCCGGCACGCTGGTGCTGATCGGCGGCGCCTGCGACCCGCTGGGCGAGGCGTTCGACGTCTTCCTGCAGCGCTCCGGCGCGCGGCAGGGCGCGCGCATCGTCGGGATCACCACGGCGTCGGCCGACCCGGCGCAGTCCGCGCGCGACTGGGCGGACGCGTTCGCGCGCGCTGGCGCGCCGCACGTCGAGTTCCCGCTCATCGAGCGTCGCGACCGTGCGCAGGACGAAGGCATCGCCGCGCTCGTGCGCCAGGCCGACGGCGTCTTCCTCGGCGGCGGCGACCAGGTGCACCTGGTCGCCACGCTCGCCGGCTCGCTCGTCGAGGGTGCGCTGCGCGACGCCTACGCGCGCGGCGCCGTCATCGGCGGCACCAGCGCCGGCGCCGCCGCGCTGACCGAGACCATCCTCGCCGGCTTCGAGCCCGACGAGTACGGCCAGATGCAGGACCTGCACCTCGGCCCCGGCTTCGGCATTCTCGGCTTCCGCGCGCTCATCGACACGCACTTCGCGCAGCGCCGCCGCCTGCAGCGCCTCTTCATGGTCGTCGCGCGCAACCCCGCGCTGCTGGGCCTGGGCATCGACGAGGACACGGCGCTGGTGGTGCACGGCCACCTGGCGGAGGTGGTGGGGCGGGGCAGCGTCACCTTCGTGGACGGCCGCGCGGTGCGCTTCGGCAACGCCGAGGAGGCGATGCACGGCCACCCGCTCACGCTCTCCGCGCTGCGCGTCGGCATCGTCGGCGCCGGCTACCGCTTCGACCTGCGCGAGCGCGAGCTGGAGATGGAGTAGGCTGCCGGCTGCCGGCAGCCGGCTGCCGGCAGGCCCTCACCCGGCTCGCTCAGGCTCGCCACCCTCTCCCGCTTGCGGGAGAGGGTTGAGCGGCAGGAAACTCGTGTGCACGTTCCCCCTCTCCCAGACTTGGGCTATGCATTACCCACATTTCAGAGGAGCGGAACG
>ERZ1066122.1350-NODE-1350-length-20186-cov-9.945606_pt1 | contig 20186 bp, 21 predicted proteins | sample MGYA00382769_ERZ1066122 | MGnify/ENA primary metagenome ERZ1066122 (study PRJEB33369, sample SAMEA5778352) | biofilm metagenome | biome: Industrial cooling water; feature: Water cooling tower basin; material: Biofilm | place: United Arab Emirates | collected... | reverse complement strand
GTATCCAATATCCGCGCTCGGTCGATCAATTGACCGAGCTTGTCGGGCGCAAGACACTGAAAGAAATCGTGCGCGAAAGCACGGATTTGATCGAGCGTATGTGTATCGAGGCGGCACTGGTCCATACCTCCGACAATCGCGCCTCGGCCGCCGAGATATTGGGCCTCAGCCGCCAGAGCCTTTATTCCAAACTGCATAGGCACGGCCTCGGCAACCTGTCCGATCAAGATTAAGCCCGCCATCATGCGTCGCCTGTTTGCGACAAAGCATATGTCCAAATAATTTGACACTGGTTTCTGGCTGACATAGCCTTGTCCCATGCCAGACTCGGCACTGCTCCGCGCCCAGATGCGTGTGCCCGCCCTGCGGGATATGCTGGAACTGGCAAAGCCGGTCACCTGGTTCCCGCCCATGTGGGCCTTTATGTGTGGCGTTGTGTCTTCGGGCGCTTCACTGCTCGACAACTGGCTTTTCCTGCTAGCCGGAATTGCGCTGACCGGGCCGATTGTGTGTGGCACGTCGCAGATCATCAATGATTATTGTGACCGCCATGTCGATGCGATCAACGAGCCCAACCGCCCCATACCCTCGGGGCGCATTCCGCCGCGCTGGGCCATAGGTCTGGCGGTCGGAGGAGCCGGGTTGGCGCTGCTTGTCGGTGTCGCGTTGGGCCCGTGGGTGCTGGCGGCGACAGCTGTCGCGCTCTTCTGTGGCTGGTCGTACAGCGCCATGCCGTTCCGGTTCAAGCGCAGCGGCTGGCTTGGCCCGCTTGTTTGCGCCTTGAGTTATGAGGGGCTGTCCTGGTTCACCGGAGCCAGCGTGATGCATGGCGGCTTACCCCCAGCGCTGACGCTTTTCGTGCTGCTGCTCTACAGCATTGGCGCGCACGGCATCATGACGCTCAATGATTTCAAGGCGGTGAAAGGTGATGCCGCCACGGGGCTACGCTCGCTGCCTGTGGTGATGGGTGTCCGTAATGCCGCACTGTTTGCCTGCGCCGTCATGGCGCTCGCCCAACTGGCGATTGTTGCACTGTTGCTGGCAAGCAACCTTGTCCTTTCCGGAGCAATTGTCGGCCTGTTTCTGGGCGTCCAGATCGCGCTGATGGTGCGGTTGGTGCAGAACCCTGCGCGGCTGGCACCCTGGTACAATGCCACCGGCGTGTCGCTTTACGTTTTCGGCATGCTGGCAGCCGCGCTTGGTCTGGGAGGATATATATGACGGCAAAAGTGCAGGGTATCGGCTGGCTGTCGATCATGCGTCTTGGCACGGTGCAGGCTGCCATCGGCGCTATGGTGATGCTTACAACGTCGCTGCTCAACCGGATCATGGTCGTCGAATATGCAATAGCGGCGGCAATTCCAGCAGGGCTAGTTGCCTGGCACTATGCGGTGCAGCTGTGCCGTCCGCTATTCGGGCACCAATCCGACCAATCCGCGCGGCGGACCCCGTGGATAATCTTTGGCATGGGCATACTGGCTTTCGGGACATTGCTGGCGGTTGACGCGGCAATCTTCATGGGTGGCGGCGGAGTCATGCCCTATGCGCTCGCTATAACCGGCTTTACCCTGATCGGCGTCGGTGTCGGCATGTCGGGCACGGCACTGCTTGCCCTGCTGGCCTCACGCGTGGCGCCCGAACGCAAGCCTGCAGCAGCCGCGATCAGCTGGACAATGATGGTTGCAGGCATCGTCATGTCGGCGGCGATAACTGGCCAATATCTGGAGATATATAGCGAAGCGCGGCTGGCGATCATTTGCAGCCTTGTGGCGCTGGGCGCATTTATTGCTGCCATGCTAGCCTTGCGCGGACTGGAAGACAGCAGCCAGCCGGTTGCGCGTGCCGCAGCGCAGGCAAACGAAGCTTCGTTCGGACAGGTGCTCGGCGAAATCCGCGCCGATAGCCAGGCCTGGCGCTTCACCGGCTTCGTCTTCATCTCGATGCTGGCCTATTCGATGCAGGACCTGATCCTCGAACCCTTTGCCGGGATCGTATTCGGCATGACACCCGGCGCCTCCACCAAACTCGCCAGTGTCCAGCATGGCGGAGTCCTGATTGGAATGCTGGCGACCGGGGCGGGCGGCACATTATACGCGCGTCGCTTTGGCCAGAATGTGAAGCTGTGGATCATCCTCGGTTGCTTTGCCTCGGCGCTGATGCTCGCGGGCCTTGCCTTGGCGGCTGAGGTCGGAACCGGCTGGCCGATCAGGGCCAATGTTTTCGGTCTCGGGCTTGCCAATGGCGTGTTCGCTGTCGCGGCGGTTGGTGCCATGCTCGGTCTAGCGAGCGAAGGCGACAGGGCCGGGGAGGGCGCGCGCATGGGCGTGTGGGGCGCGGCGCAGGCCATCGCATTCGGCATGGGCGGGCTGATCGGTGCGCTGGTCGTCGATGCGCTCCGCCGCAATGGCGGTCAGGACGGCGCGGCTTTCGGAACGGTGTTTGCGCTGGAGGCAGCGATGTTCGTGCTTGCAGCATTGGTGGCAACCGGGACCAGAATGGCGCGAACCGAAACTTCAGGAAAGGCGATGAAAGCATGACACAGGCAGCGGATTTCGATGTCATTGTCGTTGGCGGAGGACCGTCCGGCGCAACTGCCGCGCATGATCTGGCCGTGGCGGGCCATAGGGTTATGCTGCTCGATCGGGCGGGCCGGATAAAGCCTTGCGGCGGCGCGGTGCCGCCCCGTTTGCTCAAGGATTTCGACATTCCGCAGCATCTGCTTGTTGCCCATGCCAAATCGGCGCGCATTATTGCGCCGTCGAACAGGGCGGTGACGATGCCTGTCGGCGAAACCGGCTATGTCGGCATGGTTGACCGCGATGTGTTCGACGAATGGCTCCGCAAACGTGCGGCGGATTCGGGCGCCACCCGCGTCACCGGGCGGTGCGAGCAGGTGGACGACAGCGAAGAACTGGTTCGCCTGTCCTATCGTACCGATCGTTCATCGGCATTACAGACGGTAACGGCGCGCGCCGTTATTGGCGCTGATGGTGCACGGTCATCGGTAGCCCGCCAGTGCATAAGAAATGCCGACCGCGTGCCTTGCGTCTTTGCCTATCATGAGGTGGTCGAGGTGCCCGAGGAAATCGATGCCGATTATGATCCGGTACAGTGCGATGTCTATTATCAGGGCCATTTGTCCCCCGATTTCTATGCCTGGGTTTTCCCGCATGGCAAGCATGCCAGCATTGGCCTTGGCAGCGCGGACAAGGGCTTTCCCTTGCGCGAAACCACCGAAAAGATGCGTGTCCAGACCGGCATGGCGCACTGGAAAACGGTGCGCAAGGAAGGCGCCCCGATCCCGCTGAAGCCGCTCAAGCGGTGGGACAATGGCCGCAATGTCGTGGTCGCGGGCGATGCTGCAGGCGTGGTCGCGCCATCCTCTGGCGAGGGTATTTATTATGCGATGACGGCAGGCCGCATGGCCGCCGAGGCAACCGCGCTGTTCCTCAAAACCGGCCAGCCCCGCGCGCTTGGGCTTGCCCGCAAATCCTTCATGAAGGCGCATGGCCGGGTGTTCTGGATTTTGGGCGTGATGCAATATTTCTGGTACAAAAATGACAAGCGCCGCGAACGCTTTGTGTCGATGTGTGCCGACCCCGATGTGCAGCGCTTGACTTGGGAAGCCTATATGAACAAACAATTGGTCCGGCGCGATCCGATGGCGCATGTGCGGATCTTCTTCAAGGATCTGGGCCATTTATTCGGGCTGAAGACGGTGGAGCGTTGAGGGACCATTCCCGAGCATGAATGCAGGCATGAATAAAGCCCGACTGGTCCCGATCCTGATCGCAGGGTCGCTGGCATTGATCACCGCCATGGTAGGCGGCAGCATTACGGTGCTCGACCAATGGTTTTACAGCCTGCAACAACCCGCATGGGCCCCGCCCGATTATATGTTCGGGGTCATCTGGACTGCGGTGTTCGCGCTGATTGCCCTGTCTGCAGTTGTCGCCTGGCAGCGCGCCGAGACACGACGCGATGCTGAAATGATCATCGGCCTTTACGCGCTCAACGGCTTTCTGAATCTGGCCTGGAGCTTCATCTTCTTCCGGATGCAGCGGCCCGACCTCGCCTTTTACGAGCTTGTTCTGCTGTGGCTGTCGATCCTGGCGCTCATCCTGTTCTGCGGCCGCTTTTCGAAATTGTCGGCGGTGCTGCTCCTGCCCTATCTGATCTGGGTGACGATCGCCGGGGTACTGAACTATCAGGTAGTGCAGCTTAACGGACCGTTCGGATAGCGGCTTTGGAGGCGCTGTTCGCCAGCGGCCATGCCGTCGATATCGTGCTGGCCGTATTGGCGGTCGAGGCCTTGTGGCTCAAGACGCGCGGCAGCCACTGGGCCGACATCATTCCCGCGCTGTTGCCAGCCGTCCTGATGATGCTTGCCCTGCGCGCCGCCCTCACCGGCATGGCATGGCCCTTCATCTCGATCCCGCTGGCGTTGGCCTTTCCCGTGCATCTTTACGATTTGCGACGTCGGAGAATGTAAAGTCGACGGGACGGACGACAAAATCCCCGTTTGTCCGTCATCCTGTCTTTCCGTTTTTGCAAGAGACATTTGCAGCGCGACGGACTGCGCGCACAAAAAACCCGGCCTTAAAAGCCGGGTTCTTCATTTGCTTCGGGGCAGCCGCCGCCTAATATTCGGGCGCGTATTTGTGTTCGATGGCCCAGAGGTACCAGTTATCGACCACTGTCCCGGTCAGCAATATGCCGATCCCGCCGGTCAGCGTGCAGAGCACGGCGAACCACCAGGCCCAACGGTGGATCGATTCCATCGTCGCGTTGAAGCCCATCGTCCACCTCCAGAACAATGCGGCGCGTTCGGATGCGGTGCCGCGGTCGGTGATCTGTTCGAGCTCGCGCTCACCGCCATAACGGCCGACCGCAAGGATGGTCGCGCCGTGCATCGCAAAGAGCAGGGCCGAGCCATAGAGGAAGGCAATCGAAAGCGCGTGGAACGGGTTGTAGAACAAATTGCCATAGGCCAGCGAGAAATTGTTCGTCCATTCAAGGTGCGGGAAGATGCCGAAAGGCACCGATTCCGACCATTGCCCCATGAAGAAGGGGCGGATGAAGCCGATGACGAGATACAGCCAGATTGCCGAGGCAAAGGCCCAGCTGACATGCGTTCCCATGCCCAGCGCACGCGCGCGGCGGTATCCGCGCACCCACCAGAGGATGATCGATGTGGTCAGGAAAAAGCCGGCCATGATCCACCAGCCGCCTTCGTTAAGCGGGACGAAGGGATCGAAGCCATGCTCCGGCCCCGGAGGCGCAAGCCCCAGCCAGAAGAATTGCCGGACGAATTCCAGCGGGCTCCAGTTAACCGAGGCCAGCATGTTGAGCCCGATAATCTCGATCGCGAAAAAGCCGAACAGCAGCGATGCTATGCCCGTCCAGCCGAGATAGATGGGGCCGAGCTGTGCCTGGCCGAATTTACCCATCCAGTAGCTGAAACCGGTAATCATATGGCGCGGTTCGTCGCGTCCATTGTGCGGCATGCCCGGTTCGGGGACATGCGCCAGCTGCACCTGTGTGAAGATATTCTGATAGCGTGCCATGATGCTTTCCCCTCAGTTCAAGACCAGATCGGAATGTTGCGCCACCATTCCCACCACTCGGGGAAGCTGCCGGCATAAAGCGGCCCTGCAATGATGATGCACGCCGCGCTCCAGAAACCGGCATTCAGCGCCAAGAACAGCCCTAGCCGGTGGATGCCGATGGTGCCGACCGAATAGCCGATGAAATCGCGGAAAAACGTATCCTCATATTCGGGCGTTTTGACCGGCTCACCCTTTTTGGGGTTCACCGCCGAGAGGATCAGCGCGCCGTGCAGTGCAAGCGCCAACGTCGTCGTGAAAAAGAACGACACGGCGATCATGTGCAGCGGATTATAGTGGAAATTGACATAGGCGTAGCCGACGTTCGAAACCCAGTCGAGGTGGGTGAAAATGCCATAGGGGAAACCATGCCCCCATGCGCCCAGCAGGAACGGGCGGAAAACCACCAATGTGACATAGGCGAGGATCGCAAAACCGAAAGCGATGGGGACATGATAGCCCATGCCGAGCTTTCGGCAGATTTCGACCTCGCGCAGCGCCCAGGAGACAAAGGCCCCAATCGCGCAGATGGTTATGACTTGCCAGAAACCGCCTTCTTTCAAAGGCGCAAAGCCAAGGCCATATTTGATGTCGGGTGGATTGATCGAAATCAGCAGCGGGTTCCATGTCGGACCGAGCGAAGCTGCATAAAGGATCAGCGCTGTGCCCAAAATCGCGAAGATTGCCGACATTATGCCGAAAAAGCCGATATAAAATGGCCCGATCCAGAAATCGAACAGGTCGCCCCCGATCAGCGTGCCGCCGCGAACGCGATATTTTCTCTCAAAACTTAGCAGTGACATAGCACGTCCCCTTCAACCCTCAGGCCCTCGAGTCCGACACCGGTCCGACACCGATCGGGCAGGGCGTTCGGAACGCCTGTCCGGCTGGACAAGCAACCCGTTGCAAGCAATCCGTGGCCCAAACCCCTATGGGACAGGTCGTGACGCGAGTGGCCCCCTCAAAAGGCCGCTGTTGCCGCCGCCATTGTCCCGCAAGGTGTGACGCCGAAGCGCCACGACCTTTTCGGGGCCTGGGATCGGCTTATTGGGCAGGCGCAGCCGCAGGAGCTGCAGCAGCCGGAGCCGCCGCCGCAGGTGCTGCCGCGACAACCGCCGGTCCTTCAATCCAGTTGAAGCGATCGGTGCTCAACAGGATGAAGTGTATCAGCAGCGCCAACACAAACAGGAATGTCGCCAAAGCAACCAGCGTCCTGCGCGGATCAAAGATCAACCAAAGTCTCCACATGGCGATGTCTCCTTATGCCAGAAATGTGGTGATGGTGTTGCTTGCAAGGCTCACTGCATCATTGACCATTGCATAGCCATTGACACCCGGGAACCATGGCCTCCACGCCCACACCAGGAAATGCGCCACGATGGCGATTATGGTGAAGATGATGAAGCTGCTCACAAACATTTTGTGAAATTCCTTGGCCTCTTCCGGAGTCAAATAGGCTCCGGGACCAAAGCGTTCATTATCGCTCATACTCCGTCCTCCAATCTTGCCCCATATGAGCGACAATGCGTAGCTCTCCTGGGTACTTTCCCTGCAGCGGACTGTGCTGCAAAGCTCTGGTCAGCGGGCGGATGCCCGGTGCAATTTATCTGCGAAGGGCGAGCGGTCATGCCGCTGCTCCTTCCAATGGGTTTTTGGACAGCATGGTCGCTGCCAGCCGGTCGGCGGACACATGGTCTTCGCCTGCGGCCCGCGCGCCGCGTTCGGCAGCATCGCGCAAATTTTTGGCGGCCGAGATGCGCACCAGCACGGGCTGCGCCTCTACAATCGCGTCGAGTTTTTGCTTGGCGGCAGCATCCCAGCGCAGCGATGCCTCGCGCCGTGCGGGTGTGGCCGCGCCGCCATCCATTTGCGTCGATAGGGGAAGGATGTGAAACAGCGCATCGAACAGCGCATTGCACACTTCCTGCACAAGATATGTCGCGCCCGAATACCCCATATAGGGCGTGCCGGTATGGCGGCGGATCGCAGCTCCGGGGAAACTTGCCGGGATAAAAATGCCACGCCCCCCCGTCTCCGCCATATACATGCGCTCATTATAGCTGCCGAAGACGACTAATGGCGGGTTGGACGCGATCATTTCACGCACGGCATGATTGTCGGTCTTGACCCCCGCAGTACGGCCCACGGCAAAGTTGCACGGCAGGCCCATATCATCCTCCAGGAATTTGCGGATGCCGCGCGCGTAGGTTTCATTGGCGACAATGCCGAAACTGGCCGTGCCGAAGAAATCCTGCGTGACCGAGCGCCAAAGATCCCAGAGCGGCTTGATCGTTGTGTGCTTTTCCTGAGTGATGAACGGTTCGGGGTCGACTCCTGTAAGTTCGCCTAACTGGCGCAAAAAGCGCGTGGTGGAATCGAGCCCGATGGGTGCCTGCAAATAGGGCCGCTCCAGCATTTCGCACAAATTGCGACCGAATTCGCGGTACATGCAGATATTGACCTCGGCATGGGCGAGCCGGGCGATGTCGGCGAGGTGCGCTCCCAGAGGGAAGACCATGTTGACCTCAGCCCCAATGCCCTCGACCAAGCGCCGGATTTCGTGAAGGTCGCTTGGCATGTTGAACATGCCATATGACGGGCCGATGATATTGACCTTCGGCTTTTCACCCTCTGCGCGCACCTTTGGGGCGGGCATTTTTTTCGGCCCGAATTCGGTCCACAGCCACGAAAGCGCGCGATCCTCGGATTGCCACTGATCCTCGTCGATCGTGCGCGGAAGGAATCGTTTGATATTGGTGCCCTGCGGTGTGACCCCGCCGCCGATCATTTCGGCTATGGATCCGGTGACGACGACAGCGGGCAAATCGGGGTCGAGCGTTTTCCACGCGCGGGTCATTGCGGCTTCGGTGCCGGTCTTGCCCAGTTCTTCCTCGCCAAGGCCGGTAACGACAATTGGCAGTTCGTGCGGCGGCAGGCCATCGGTGTAATGCAGCACCGATGTAACGGGCAGGTTCTCGCAACCCACCGGCCCGTCGATGATGACCTGCAAGCCTTTTACCGCTGTAAAGGCATAGACCGCGCCCCAATAGCCGCCTGCGCGATCATGATCGAGGATCAGTGTCATGACTGTCCTCCCCAAGCTTGCTTGGGGAGGGGGACCACCCGCAGGGTGGTGGAGGGGTATATTGCGTACGATACCCCTCCACCGTCCTGCGGACGGTCCCCCTCCCCATCAAAGATAGGGAGGATATGCGTGAGCGTGACGCTCATGATCCTACCGCCTCTGCGGCCTTGGCGGCTGCAATATTCTGCGCGGCATATTTGGCTTTGAACTTGGGCCGGTCGGTTGGAGTTTCTTCCCAGATTCCGGCTGCATACCCGTCACCCACGCCTTCGAAAAATTCGGTCATGCGGTCAAAGCGCGCCTTGTTGGTCATGGCGGCGTTGACGACCTGTGCTAGGCTCCCTGCTCCCGCGACGCCCATCAGCGGCCGGGCGGATATCAGGTTGGTGAAATAGAGCGCTGGCGTGCCTTTGGCTTTCGCATGTTGCACAACCGGCGTCGTGCCAATGGCAAGGTCGGGTTTGAACTTGTTAACTGCGGCAATGTCCTGCTCCAGGCTGGCGCGATACTGCACGCGCGTGCCCTGCGACTCCAGCCAGAGCCTGTCCGGCTCCGACCACCAGGTTTTGGGGCAGGCGGTGCCGACATAGGGCACATCCGCGCCGCTTTCGATCAACAGCCGTGCGACCAGCAATTCCGAACCTTCATAGCCCGAAACGGTGATCCTGCCACTGATGGGTGCTGCAGCCAAGGCGGCCTGGATGGCGGGTAAGGTTTTCGCCTTTGCCGCTGCTATCTTTTCCTCACTGACCCCCGCAGCCTTTCCTATGGCATCGAGCCAGGCCGAAGTCCCTTCGACGCCGACAGGTGCGGAACCGACAATAGGCCGCCCCGCTGCCTCGAACTCGCGAATGCTTGCGGTGTAAAAAGGATGGATTGCGGCAATCACCGCGCCATCGAGCGCGGCATATAATTCGCGCCATTCGCGCGTCGGAACTGTCGGCCCTGCGGCAAGCCCCAAAGGCTCCAGCATCAGTCCGATACCCATCGGGTCTGCAGGGAACATTTCGCCCAGCAGGGTGACCGTGGGCCTGTCGGCCAACGCGCCGGGCGCAGCCACCGGGCCTTGCTCGGCCTCAAGCCGTGCATAGTTCAACATCGCGCCGGCAAGCACATCTTTGGCTTCGGCATGGGTTGGGATACCGAAGCCCGGCACATCAATGCCGATCACGCGGACACCGTTGATCGCATCGGGCAGCAGCCGCAACGGCACCCCGCTTGCCGTCGGCACGCACAAATTGGTGACGACGATAGTGTCATATTTTTCCGGATCGGCCATTTGCTCGACGGCTTCCTTGATGTCCTCGAACAATTTGCCGGTAACCAGCGTTTCCGAACTGAAGGGCACATAGCCGACACTGCGCCGAGCACCGTAAAAGTGGCTGGTAAAGGTCAGGCCATAAACACAGCAGGCGCTGCCCGACAGGATCGTTGCGGTGCGCCGCATCCTAAGGCCAACGCGCAAGGAGCCAAAGGCTGGACACATTGACTGTGGCTGGTCATGCGGGCCCAATGGATAATCGGCGGCATATTGGTCGAGAATGTCGCTTTTGCCCGCTTGGCGCGCGGCATCGCGCAGCGTATCCTTGGATGAGCAGCCGCCTGCCTCCGGCGTAGCCAGATCGATGCGATCGGGCGCGCGGGCTGTTTCGGCAGGGGCGGTCGTCTCAGTCACGCATCACACCTCGTCATAAATCACCTCGAGGCTCGGTTTGGCTTCAAATATGCCACCACGCATGTCGGCCTGCGTTGCAGGCGTTAAAGTGATCGCGCCGCCGACATCCTCGGGGGAGAAGAGTCCAAGCAACCCGTCCTGGTCCAATGGACGGGGCTGCCGCGGCGGCGCGTTGGCGACATTGGCCGCCAATTCGGAAAAGAGGCTGCCCCACTCGCTGTCGGGGGTGCCAATGATCTGGTAATTGGCCGATTTGCGGCGGATATCCTCATTGGCGGGAATCGCCGTCAGCACCGGGATATCGACGGCCTTGGCAAAGGCCTGTGCTTCGCCGGTGCCGTCATCCTTGTTGATGATCATGCCGGCAACGCCGACATTGCCGCCCATCTTGCGGAAATATTCGACCGCCTTGCAGACATTGTTGGCGACGTAGAGCGATTGCAGGTCGTTGGAGCCGACGACAATCACTTTCTGGCACATGTCGCGGGCAATCGGCAGGCCGAAGCCGCCGCAGACGACGTCGCCCAAGAAGTCGAGCAGGACATAATCAAAGCCCCATTCGTGGAAGCCCAATTTCTCCAGCGTCTCAAAGCCGTGAATGATACCGCGCCCGCCGCAGCCGCGGCCGACCTCTGGCCCGCCCAGCTCCATCGCGAAAACACCATCGCGCTGGAAACAGACATCCTCGATGCCGATCTCTTCGCCGGCCAGCTTCTTGGCGCTGGAGGTTTCGATGATCGACGGCGTCGATTTTCCGCCGAACAGCAGGCTGGTGGTGTCGCTTTTGGGATCGCAACCGATCAGGAGCACGCGCTTTCCCTGCTGCGCCATCATGTAGCTGAGGTTCGCGAGCGCAAAGCTCTTGCCGCTGCCACCCTTGCCATAGATGGCGATGATCTGCGTTTCGGATTTCACCTCGCCGCTGTGCACGGGATCGGGTTCAATCGCGGCTTCGTCGCGCAGTGCTGCGATATCGAGCATGCTCATGGATATTCTCTCCAGTCGAGCACCATTTTCAGGCAGTCGGCATCGTTAAAGGCGGTGGGATAGGCGGTTTCGGCTTTGCCCGCAGGCACGACCGCAGTGATCAAATTGCCGAGATCGAGGCTGCCCGTTTCGACTAGGGCATGGACAGAGGCCAGATCCTCAGGCTGCCATTCGGCGGCAATACGCAACCGGGTCTCGCGCATGAATGCGGGCGGAAAAGCGAACTGGATGGGCTTGCTGTAAAAGCCAGCAAGCACCAGCTCTCCTCCCTTGCCCAGCCGGGCGATGAAATTATCGAGCGCGGTGGCATCGCCGCTGACGTCGTAGATGTGACGATAATCGCGCCGGTCATCGTCGTCGGAATGAATGACGTGATAGCCCAGCGCGCCTGTGTGCCGCGCAGTGTCGGTTTCCCATACCAGCGGCGCCGGTGCGCCTGCCGCGATCGTCAAACGCGCCAGCAACCGCCCAAGTACGCCATGGCCGACGATCACCTGCGGCGGAGCGCCATGGGCAATCGCGTGAAGTGCGGTGGCTGCCAGCGCATATAATATGCCTTGTTCGGCAAGATTTTCGGCAACGGGCATTGCGCGGGCCGAAGGAATGATGACGCGGCGCGATGCTCCGCCAAACAGACCGCGAGCATCGCGATAGCAACTGGCACCCGGGACGAAGACCCATTCGCCGATCCTCGATTGATGGCCGGGCGCTGCATCAACAATCCGGCCGACCGATTCGTAGCCCGGGACAAGCGGATAACCCATGCCCGGAAAGGCTGGCATCTGGCCTGTCCAAAGCAGCTTTTCGGTGCCCGTGCTGATACCACTATAGGCGATTTCGACGAGGACATCGTCCTGCTCCAGCCCCGACTCGCGCAAAGTCAAGGCTGTGTCGCGAAGGACTAACCGACCGGGTGCTTCAAAAATGATCGCAGGACTGTCCAAAACGCCCCGATCCTCCTCCTGATCCCTTGCGCAAACCCTGCATAGGGATTCTTCAAGGTGTCAGACTATCGGAACAGTTTTATATGTCAAATTATTTGGACATTCAGTGTGTCATGGTCTCGCCTCGATAGCGCTGGTGATGATCGGCAGGTTGGTTTTTATCGTCCTGATTTTTGAAAAGCCTGCGGCATTGAGCATATGGCGATACTCCGAAAACGTCCTCGGCCGTCCGCTGCCCATCGCCCAGAGGTAGAGCCCGAAATAGGCGTCGCCCATTTTGGCCGCGCCTTTGGTGCCTGCGATTGGTTCGACAATCAACAGTCGGCCATCGGATGGCAGAATAGCGTGAATTTTGGTCAGAAGGGCCTGAACCACCTGGTCGTCATGATCATGCAGAATGCGCACCAGCGTTATGAGATCATGTCCTGATGGCAGCGGATCGGACTTGAAACTGCCGGAGTGGAATTTGATGTCTGCGCGCATGCCGGATTGCGTCCCGGCCTTGGCAACGACATCGGGTAGGTCGAATATTGCAATCGGCAATTGAGGCGCTACCCCTCGCACCGCATTGGCAAATGCCCCGAAACCGCCCCCGATATCGAGCATGGCGCGATGGCGGTGAAAGGGGTAGGCTTGTACGATCTGCTGAAAAACCATGGGCTGCGTTGCCGCCATCAAAGCGGAATAGCCTGCCGTATCGCCCTCGCCAGCGGAATGCGAGGCATAGGTCCAATAGGCCGATAATGCTGTTTGCTCCTGCCGGTCGGCACGCAGCAATCCGACGGGATCGGCAAGATCACTATATAGCAGTTTATGATGACGGATCATCGACAGTGCGCCAATATTGGCAGATAGAGCCGCTCCAGCCTCTCCCAAAGTCCACAGACCCTTTTGTGGCGACTCGGACAATTTCAGTGCTTCACCGGCGCGCAGCAGACGGATGGCCGCCTCTTCGCTTAGCTTGCAACGTGTGGCGATGGTCTCAACAGTCCGCAATCGCCCTTTGAGAAATTCGACAAGGCCGGTTTCGACGAAGGCCGCCAGGATCTGCGAATAGACAAATCCGGCGACGAGATCGAATTGCAATGCTGCATGGCGACGTGAGATGGCGCGGAAGAGCGGCACTCTGGAAGCCAGTGACTGGAAGCGCAGGCTGCCTAACAGACTGTTTCGCCGCAGCACCCAGCGCGATCGAAAACTCAACTTGTCAATTTGGCTGGACATATATTTCTGTCACAACAGATGGACTTCTGATAGCCTTGCGTCAAATGAATCTGTTGTTGAGGAGGCTGGCCATAGCGGCGCACCGTCCGATTATCGTCATTGGTGTAGGCATAGGCGGCCTCGTGAGCGCGCTGTTGCTGGCGTCTGCAGGCGAGTCGGTACTTGTGGTCGAAAAAGAGCGAGGTCCGGGCGGGAAAGTGCGCCAGCTTAATGTTGGCGGCGCTTCAATCGACGCGGGTCCGACCGTCTTTACGATGCTGCCCGTAATCGAGGAGATTTTTGCGGCTGCGGGCGCGCGCCTTGGCGACTATCTGAACCTGCACAAATCGGAGCGCATCGCGCGTCACGCCTGGAGCCAGAGCGATCAGCTCGACCTCTATGCCGATTTCGAACAAAGCTGCGATGCGATTGGCGACTTTGCCGGGGCGAAAGCTGTCACGGGCTTTCGCCGATTTTCCCGCGAGGCGCGGCGGTTGCACAAAGCGCTTGACCGGCCTTTCTTGAGGGGTTCGAAAACCGATCCTTTGACCCTCGGCTGGCGGATGGGTTGGCGCGGGTTTCCCGACTGGCTGACGCTGCGTGCCTATCGCTCGCTTTGGTCAGCATTGGGAACCTATTTCCCCGATCCCCGTCTGCGCCAGCTTTTCGGGCGCTACACCACCTATTGTGGCTCCTCGCCTTTCGAGACACCCGCCACATTGATGCTGATCGCCGATGTCGAGGCGCAGGGCGTATGGGCGATAGATGGTGGCATGAGCGCTCTGGCAAATGCGCTCGAAACATTGGCCCGCCAGAAAGGCGTCGTTTTTCACTACGGCGAGCCAGTTGCACGCATATTGGCTGCCAACAAGAAGGTCACAGGGATCCTGCTGCAGAGCGGCGAGCAATTGGCGGCCGACACTATCCTGTTTAACGGCGATCCAGCCGCTTTGGGCGCAGGACTGCTGGGCGCTGACGTCGCGCCTGCGACGCGCGCCATGCCCGAAAAAGCACGGTCACTTTCGGCAATGGTGTGGCTCGCCCATGCAAAGACCGGCGGTTTCGAGCTCGGCCATCACAATGTGTTTTTCGGGCCGGACTATGAGACGGAGTTCCGCGCGATAAAGGCAGGCCGGCTGCCGCCACAGCCCACAGCATATCTTTGTGCGCTCGACAGGACGGTGCCGGGTCATCGGCCAACGGGGCGCGAACGCCTGCAAGTCATCGTCAACGCACCGGCCAACGGCGATCACCATGATTATACCAGTGAGGAGAGGGAGACATGCACAGCAACAATGCTGGAACGACTGAGCAGTTGCGGGCTGGAATTGGAAAAGCCGCTTCCCCACATTTTGGTGACGCCGAACGATTTCGCGACGCTCTTCCCGGCGACGGGTGGAGCCCTTTATGGACGGGCCTCGCACGGGTGGGCGGCAAGCTTCCTGCGCCCCGGCAGCCGGACCGCGATCCATGGGCTTTACTGCGCGGGCGGGGGGACGCATCCTGGCGCGGGCGTGCCGATGGCCGCCTTGTCGGGGAAACTGGCGAGCGAAGCCGTGCTGTCCGACCTTGGTTCGACGCGGCGGTTCCTCCCCAAGGCTATCGCTGGTGGTATGTCGACGCGCTCAGCAATGACGGCGCATTCGGGCTGACCATCATCGGTTTCATCGGCAGCGTCTTTTCGCCCTATTACAAGAAATCGGGACGCAGCATCCCGCTCGACCATAGTTGCCTCAATATCGCGCTGTATGGCAAGGGCGCGCGCTGGGTGATGACCGAGCGGGGCGCGGGTTCAACCAGCCAGCAGGCAGACTGTCTGCAGATCGGGACAAGCGCGATGCGGTGGGAAACCAATGGCTCCGGGGACCGCCTTATCATCGATATCGAGGAACGCGATATCCGCCTTGGCATTCCCTGGCGGCGGCGGGTGAAGGGGCAGATCATCCTGCATCCCGAAATGCTCAACCAGCGGAGCTTCAGGCTCGATCCGGCCGGTCACCACCATTGGCAGGCGCTCGCGCCGCGCGCCCGGATCGAGGTGCGAATGCAGCAACCCGGCATCGCATGGAACGGCAGCGCCTATCTCGACAGCAACCATGGCAGCGAACCGATAGAGGATGGTTTCCAAAGCTGGCACTGGAGCCGTGCGCATATGGGGAGGGAAGTCGCCGTCATTTATGAAGGCCAGCGCCGCGACGGCAGCTTTTTCGCCAGCGCCTTGCGTTTTGGTCCCGATGGAGTGCCGCAAGAAGAGGAACTGCCCTTGGTCGCGCCGCTACCGCGCACATGGTGGGCGATGGAGCGCCAGACCCGCGCCGACCGTGGCCATGCCTCCGTGGTCAAGACATGGGAGGACTCGCCCTTTTACGCACGCTCCACCGTGGCATCGCGATTATGGGGGCAGCCGGTTGTCGCAGTGCAGGAGAGCATATCGCTGGACCGGCTGGTCAATCCGGTGGTGCAGTTCATGTTACCGTACAAAATGCCACGGGAGGTTTAGGCTGCAGCGTTGCAATGACCTCACGCCAAGAGCGCTAAGGCGCCAAGAAGAGCGACCATCATAACAGGCGCTGTGCATATAGCGCTTTTTCGTCCAAGCGCGCGATGGGCGAATTATAAAAAGTCTTAGCGCCTTAGCGCCCTTAGCGTGAGATTTAAGCGTAGCTGAGTAAAAATGCCGAATAATCAGGATTCCGACTGACCCTTTTCTCCAGCCTTCTCCTTGTCCTTCGCTATCTCTCGATTAACCGACCAGAGTTGCCAGAAACCGATACCAAGTGCGACCGCGCCGACGAACACGATCTCGATCCAGCCCATATTGTCCAGTGCGCTTGTTTCCATACAGCCTCTCCTCGGTTGGCGTAGCTTATGCGGTGGTAGCAGACTTGGCAAATTCCAACACAATCGCCGCCGCCTGCGCCGGGTCTTCCTCATGCGCCAAATGCCCCAATCCTGCCATTTCCATTGTCCGACAACCTGGAATCAGCGCCGCCGCCTCCATTACCGCTGATTTGGGAATGGCGCTGTCGCGGCCGGCGCAGACCAGCAAAATCGGGGAGGCAATTTCGCCCAGCCTTGCGCCTAATGTCTCCAGCCGCCAGTTGGCCATCATGCGGATCGCGCCGTCGCAATGGCCCGACTTGCTGAACAAGCGGCTATAATAGCGCGCCCCTGCCGCATCGATCCGCGAACCGGTCGAGCGCGCGAGGAATTTTTCGACCTGTCCCGGTCCCTGCGCCATGCGCGAAAAGATGACTCCGACAAAGGGGTTGGTGAACAGCATTTTTGCCAGCGCGGGAAAGACGCGCGCGGCGAGCCCCGGGAACGGCAACAACGCAGGAGTAAAGCCGACCAGCGGGATACGCCAATTCCGGTCGAGCAGAAGCTGCGTGGCGATAGCCAATCCGGCGCTATGGCCGACGATCAGGTCGGGCGTAAGCTTTAATTCGCCCAGCAATGCCGCGACCGCCGATGCCATCCCCTCCAGCGTGGGCGGCCTTCCCATTCCTTTGGTAAAGCCGTGACCCGGCAAATCCATGGCGACGACGCGATAATGGCTGGAGAGCAATGGCATCAGATCGCGCCAGCTGTGCGTCGCGGCCCCGGTGCCATGGATCAGCAGGCAGACGGGCGCCCCGTCCGATTCCGACCCCATCATCTGCACGTGCCATTCATACCCGCCCGCGCGAACAAAATGGCTAGAATGACCGTTGGGCCAGTCTTTGCCTTCTACGGCCCAGTCGGGATAGCGGCTCACAGGCCTTCGATGGCCGCGACCATCTTTGCACTATTGGCATGCGGCAGCGGCAAATATCGACCACCCAGCGCAGCGGCGAGGCTGGCGGCCTCGTCGCGCGGGCGCGGCGATATGTCGATGACAATGCTGTTGATCGATGCTGCTGCAAGTGTGCGCGCGGCGGCAAGCGATTCATCCATGGCGGTTGTCCGGTCGGCGCTGCCGTCGATGGCGACATTGCCCTTGCCATCGGTAAGGATCGCAATGGTCGGCGTCTGCCCCGCGCGCTGCGCCATTTCAGCCAGCTGCCGCGATGCCATCAGGCCTGCAGCCAATGGCGTGCCGCCTCCTCCCGGAAGCTCTGCCAGCGCACGCCGGGCGCGGGTCAGCGAGCGTGTAGGCGGCAGCAGAAGTTCGCTGCCGGCCTGCCGGAATGCAATCAGCGCAACCTGGGACCGCTTCACATAGGCTGCCGCCAGCATTTGTTCGACCGCACCCTTCGCCTCTGCCAGCCGCGCAAGTGCCGATGAACCGGACGCATCGACGGCAAAGATTGTCAGGCTTTCGGCGCGCTGCCGATAATGGCGGATGCGCAGGTCGGATTTGCGGATATGGACGGTGCGCCTGTCCTCCGCCCTCGCACGTTCGCGCCGGATGGCCTGCCAGGGCGCTGCGGCGCGCAGACTGTCGATCAGGGCCAGCCTTTTGCCATGTCCCGGAACCCCACGACGCGAACCCATGGGACGACCGCGCAGCGCCGATTTCTGCTTCTGCCCGGCCTTTCCTCCCTGACCCTTGGCAGTGCGGCGCGTTGCGCCGTCGATCCGGTCCAGAATATGCCTGGGGATCGCCGCAGCGGCCGCCTCCAGCATGATATCTTCCATGTCGATATCGTCAATCTGCCGTTCCTCATCGGGCCCGTCCGCTTGCCCATCCTCCGGCTGGTCCTGGCGGGGCGGCGCTGGTTCGTTCTGTGGCAGCTGCGTTGCACGGGGTGAAAAGACAAGGCGTATTGCCGCCGCAACATCCTCTTCCAAAGATCTGGTGCGTCCATGAAGCGCAGCGTGCGCGCGCACCGCCAGTTGCGCAAAATGGAGCGCGCGAGCCGAGGCAATTCCCAGTGCGACCGACGTCGCGGCAATGGCGCGCAACTGGTCATCGGACAGCATTTCAACGTCGGCGAGAGCAATTTCGTCCGGCCAGCTTTCCAGCTGGAAGGTTCGCAATGCCGACAGTTCGCAATGAAACGCCATACGCTCGCAAAGCACGGCGGGTGGCGCTTCGTCTGGGCCCTCGCCATCGTCAAGCAAGATCGCCGACAGCGAGCCATTGTCCATAGCCTGGGCGATATGGGCAGCAGTGGCGCTGGAAAGCCGCTCGGCCATTGGCAACAGCACGGCACCGCCAGCGGCGCTTTCGAGCAAGCCGGGGCGCATCACGCTGTGTCCGCTCGCCAAGGTTGCGGTAAGATCGAGTCCGCCCAGCAGGCGTTCCTGATCGACGGTAGAGGGGATTTTCACGAACGCACCGCGTCGGCCGGTATGCTCCCTAACCGCCTCGACCATATCGTCCCGTAGCGGGCCAGACCCGCGTAGCACCATGCCGCCAAAACCTTGCGGGTTGCGGATGAACAGGGTCAAGGCAAGCGCCGCATCGCCGATAGCGGCAGCTTCGCTCACCCGAACAATTCCGTCAGCGCGCGGTTGATCCGGACAGTCGAGCCGGTTTCGTCGAGCACATTGCGCCGCAACCGGTGGCGCAGCGCAAGCGGAGCGATTGCCTTCAAATGCTTGCGGGTCACGGCCTTCTTGCCGTCAAGCGCGGTCAAGGCGCGACTGGCGCGCATCAGCGTCAGTTCGCCGCGCAGCCCGTCTGCGCCGACGGCCTTGCACAGGGTCGCCATATCCTCAAGCAGGCTATCTGGCATTTCGATCTTGGCGAGCGTCGCCTTCGCCTTGGCAATGCGCTTCAAAATGCCAGCATCTTCATTTGCCCAGGCGCGGCCGAAACCGTCGGGATCGCTTTCATAAGCTGCGCAGCGGCGCATGATTTCGACCCGCGTATCGACATTTTCGGGCGTGCGCACCTCGACTGAAAGGCCGAAACGATCGAGCAATTGCGGACGGAGCTCGCCTTCTTCGGGATTGCCGCTGCCGATCAGCACAAATCGCGCCGGATGCCGCACCGACAGCCCGTCGCGCTCGACCAGATTCTCGCCCGATGCCGCGACGTCGAGCAGCAGATCGACAACATGATCCTCAAGAAGGTTGATTTCGTCGATATAAAGAAAGCCGCGATGCGCTTTTGCAAGCAGGCCGGGTTCGAAATGCCGTTCGCCATGCGCCAGCGCACGTTCCAGATCGAGCGTACCCAGCACCCGGTCCTCGGTCGAGCCCAGGGGCAGATCGACAAAGGGCACGCGCATCTTGACCGCCTTTACCTTGGCACCGCGCACATAATCGGGGCTTTCATGATATGCATCGGGCGCGCTGTTGAACCGACAACCCTCGACCATAGTGATCATCGGCAAGGTCGCCGCGAGCGCGCGCGCGGCAGTTGATTTCCCTGTCCCCCGGTCGCCAAAAATCATCACCCCGCCAATCCGCGCATCCACCGCCGCAATCAGCAGGGCCTGTTTCATTTCGTCCTGTCCGACGATTGCACTGAAAGGAAAGCCCATGGCTGATAGCTAACATGGGATAGCTTTTGTGCAAGTATGTGTTGGGATGAGACGGAGGGATTGACCTCCGCTTCGCTCCAGTCGCCTTCGCTGCGCTTCGGCCCCGAACCAGAGGGTTCTTATCCACTCTCATTTCCGCCACAAAAAAGCCCCCGAAATGGGGGCCTTTTTTGTGGCGGAGACGGAGGGATTCGAACCCTCGGTACCGGATTTACCAGTACGACGGTTTAGCAAACCGTTGGTTTCAGCCACTCACCCACGTCTCCGCAC
>ERZ1066122.1349-NODE-1349-length-20186-cov-36.642690_pt1 | contig 20186 bp, 13 predicted proteins | sample MGYA00382769_ERZ1066122 | MGnify/ENA primary metagenome ERZ1066122 (study PRJEB33369, sample SAMEA5778352) | biofilm metagenome | biome: Industrial cooling water; feature: Water cooling tower basin; material: Biofilm | place: United Arab Emirates | collected... | reverse complement strand
GCGCCGGGGGGTGCCCGTCGCGGGCGTGCGGCTGGTCGCGCTCTCGGCGCCCGCCGCCGCGCCCGCCGTCACGTCGGCGCCACCGTCCGCAACCGCGGGGTCGGCCGTGGGCTTGCGCGCGCGCGACTTCTTCTGCACCCCCTCCTGCGTGGTCTCCTGCTTCCGTGTCGCCATCGTTCACCTCTGCATGGTTCGGTGATCCTCCGCTCCGGGGCCGAGCCGCCGTGCGGCGCGCGTGCCCCCCTCTGCCGGCGCGCGGCGCCGCGGCCGCGCACCCGCGCCTAGCCCTCCCGCTTCAGCACCAGGAAGCCCAGCGGCGGCAGCGTCAGCAGCACGGAATACGGCCGGCCGTGCGCCGGCTCCGCCTCGGCCGCCACGCCGCCCCCGTTCCCCGCGTTGCTGCCGCCGTACAGCCCCGCATCGCTGTTGAGCAGCTCGCGGTACCAACCGCCCTCCGGCACGCCCACCCGGTAGTCGGTGCGCACCACCGGCGTGAAGTTGCACACGAAGATCAGCTCGTCGCCCGGGTGCTCGCCGCGGCGCAGGAACGAGACGACGCTGGCCTGGGCATCGTGGAAGTCGATCCACTCGAAGCCCTCGTAGCTGAAGTCCCGCTGCCAGAGCGCCGGCTGCGCGTGGTAGAGGCGGTTCAGGTCGCGCAGCCAGTGCTGCAGGCCCTGGTGCAGCGGCCACTGCAGCAGGTGCCAGTCCAGCGAGCGCTCCTCGCTCCACTCCCGCCACTGGCCCAGCTCGATGCCCATGAAAAGCAACTGCTTGCCGGGATGCGCCCACATGAAGCCGAGCGCGAGGCGCTGGTTGGCGAACTTCTGCCAGTCGTCGCCCGGCATCTTGCCCAGCAGCGAGCGCTTGCCGTGCACCACCTCGTCGTGCGAGAGCGGCAGCACGAAGCGCTCGCTGAACGCGTACATCAGCGAGAAGGTCAGCAGGCCGAAGTGGTACTTGCGGTGGATCGGGTCTTCCTCGACGAAGCGCAGGAAGTCGTTCATCCAGCCCATGTTCCACTTCAGGTGGAAGCCGAGCCCGCCGAACTCCGGCGGCTGCGTCACGCCCGGCCAGGCGGTCGACTCCTCGGCGATCATCAGCGCGCCCGGCACCTGCTCGCGCACCGTGCGGTTCAGGTAGCGCAGGAACTCCAGCGCCTCCAGGTTCTCGCGCCCCCCGTACTGGTTGGGCACCCAGCCGCCGGCGGGCCGCGAGTAGTCCAGGTAGAGCATGGAGGCGACCGCGTCCACGCGCAGGCCGTCGACGTGGAACTCGTCAAGCCAGTAGAGCGCGTTGGAGACGAGGAAGTTCTTGACCTCGTTGCGCCCGAAGTTGAAGACGTGCGTGCCCCAGTCCGGGTGCTCGCCCTGGCGCGGGTCCGCATGTTCGTAGAGCGCGGTGCCGTCGAAACGGCGCAGCGCGTGCGCGTCCTTGGGGAAGTGCGCCGGCACCCAGTCCAGCAGGACGCCGATGCCGCGGCGGTGCAGGTGGTCGACGAGGTAACGGAAGTCGTCGGGCGTGCCGAAGCGTGCGGTCGGCGCGAAGTAGCCGGTGACCTGGTAGCCCCACGACGGGTCGTACGGGTGCTCCATGACGGGCAGGAACTCCACGTGCGTGAAGCCCATCTCCGAGACGTAGTCCGCCAGTTGGTGCGCCAGCTCGCGGTAGTCGAGGAAGGTGTTGCCCTCGCCGCGCCGCCAGGAGCCGAGGTGCACCTCGTAGACGGCGAGCGGCCCCTGCGCGGCGTCGCCGGCGCGGCGGCGTTCCATCCATGCGGCGTCGCCCCAGTCGTAGTCGCTCAGGCCGTAGACGACGGACGCGGTCGCGGGCCGCAGCTCGCCGGCGAAGCCGACGGGGTCCGCCTTGAGGAACGGGGGGCCCTGCCGCGGCTTGATCTCGAACTTGTAGACGGTGCCGCGCGCCAGCGCCGGGATGAAGATCTCCCAGACGCCGGCGCCAGGGTGGAAGCGCATGGTGTGGCGGCGCCCGTCCCACTGGTTGAAGTCGCCCACCACGCTGACGCGCAGCGCGTTCGGCGCCCACACCGCGAAGCGCACGCCCTCCACGCCCAGCAGGCTGCTGGGGTGGGCGCCGAGCTTCTGGTACATCTGCAGGTCGGTGCCCTCGCCGAGCAGATAGAGGTCGAGGTCGCTGAGGCTGGAGGGGAAGGCGTAGGGGTCCGCCGTCTCCCACTCGTGGCCCTCGGCGTCGCGCGCGCGCAGCCGGTAGCCGGCGGCGTCGAGGCGCTCGTCGAGCGGCGCGCCGAAGACGCCGGCGGCGTGCAACCGCTGCAGGGCGAGCGGCTCGGCGCCCTCGCGCACCAGCCACGCCTCGGCGGCGGTGGGCAGCAAGGCACGCACCAGGTAGCGCGGGCCGCCGGCCTCCCGCAGCTCGTGCAGCCCGAGGAACCCGAAGGGGTTGGAGTGCTCACCGCGCACCAGCGCGTCGATCTCGAGGTCAGGGGGCAGGGCCGTCGCCATCGGGCAGTTCTCCGGGAGAAGACAAGGTTTGGCGGACGCGCACGCGAAGCGCGTGCCGCACCGGCTACGCGCCGGACGCCACGCGCACCAGCTTCTCCTGCACGCAGCTCAGCAGCTCGCGGTAGCTCTGCGCGAACTTCTCCACGCCCTCCTCCAGCAACTGCGCGGTGACGGCGTCCAGCCGGATGCCCAACTCGGCGAGCGCGGCCAGCTCGCGCTCGGCGCGCGCGTAGTCCTGGTCCAGCGTGCGCTGCACGCGGCCGTGTTCGGCGAACGCCTGCACCGTCGGCAGCGGCATGGTGTTGACGGTGTGCGGGCCGATCAGCTCCTCGACGTAGACCACGTCGCGGTACGCCGGGTTCTTGGTGGAGGTGCTGGCCCACAGCGGGCGCTGCACCCGCGCGCCCGCGGCGTGCAGCCGCTCCCAGCGCTCGCCCGAGAAGACCTCGGTGAAGCGGCGATAGGCGAGCTTGGCGTTGGCGATGGCCGCGCGGCCGAAGAGCGCGTCGATGCGCGCGCGCTCCGCCTCGCCGCTCGCCTGCCGCCGCTTCTCCTGCAACTGCTGGTCGACGAGCGTGTCGACGCGCGAGACGAAGAACGACGCGACCGACGCGACGCGCGCGAGCGGCTGAGCGCCGGCCCGCCGCGTCTCCAGCGCGCGCAGGTACGCCTCCATCACCCGCTCGTGGGCGGCGATGGAGAAGAGCAGGGTGACGTTGACGTTGACGCCCTCGCTCAGCAACTGCTCGATGGCGGGCAGCCCCGCGTCGGTGCCGGGCACTTTGACCATCAGGTTCGGCCGGTCCACGAGCTGCCAGAGCCGGCGCGCCTCGGCGAGCGTGGCCTCGGTGTCGTGCGCCAGCTCCGGCGAGACCTCCAGCGAGACGAAGCCGTCGCCGCCGTCCGTGCGCTCGTAGACGCCGCGGAAGAGGTCCGCCGCGCGCTGGATGTCGGCGACGGCGAGCGCCTCGAAGGCCGCCGCAGCGTCGACGCTCTCGTAGACCGCGCTCTGCAGCGCGGCGTCGTAATCGTCGCTGCCGCTGATCGCCTGCTCGAAGATCGTCGGGTTGCTGGTGACGCCGCGCAGCGCGTACTGCGTCAGCATCTGCTCCAGCTCGCCGTTCTCCAGCATGCCGCGGCGGATGTAGTCCAGCCAGACGCTCTGCCCGGCGCGCGTCAGCTCCCAGAGCGGCCCGGTCTCGTCCGGCATCTCGCGGGCCGGGTGCTTGGTATCGGTCATTGCGGTCCTCCAGCAGTCGGTGGAGTGTGTCGCGCTAGGATTCGGGATTCAGGATTCGGGATTCAGGGAACGGCAACTGAGACATCCACTGCATTGCCGTTGGGGTTGAAGTTCCCCTGAATCCCGAATCCTGAATCCCGAATCCTAGCGCGCCTACCTCGGCTCAACACTACGAACTCGTCTCGTCGTTGCCCTCGCGGGTGGGCCCGGCCGCCACCTCGCCGCCGGGCAGGTTCTGTTCCGCCTCCAGGCCCAGCGCGGTGCGGGCCTGCGCGACGATGCCCTCCACCGTGAAGCCCAGCTCGTGGAAGACCTGCTTCGCCGGCGCGGAGGCGCCGAAGCGCGAGATGCCGACGACCTCGCCGTCGCAGCCGATCCAGCGGTGCCAGCCCATCGGGCTGGCGGCCTCGATGGCGACGCGCGCCGTCACCGCGGGCGGCAGCACCGCGTCGCGGTACGCGCGCGGCTGCCGCGCGAAGAGCGTCCAGCTCACCAGGTTGACCACGCGCGTGGGCAGGCCCTCGGCCTCCAGCCGCTCGCGCGCCGCGAGCGCCAGCGCCACCTCCGAGCCGCTGGCCAGCAGGATCACGCGCGGCGCGCCGCCCGCCGCGTCCGCCAGCACGTAGCCGCCGCGGCGCAGCTCGCGTGCACCCGCGTGCTCACCGCGCTCCAGGTGCGGCACCGCCTGCCGCGTCAGCGCCAGGAAGACGGGCCCCTCGCGGTACTCCAGGATGAAGCGCCAGGCCTCGGCGGCCTCGTTGGCGTCGGCGGGGCGCAGGTCCACCAGGCCGGGGATGGCGCGCAGCGCCGCCATCTGCTCGATCGGCTGGTGCGTCGGCCCGTCCTCGCCCAGCCCCACGCTGTCGTGCGTGAAGACGTAGACGACCGGCTGCTCCATCAGCGCCGCCAGCCGCAGGGGCGGGCGCATGTAGTCGCTGAAGATCAGGAAGGTGCCCCCATAGGGCCGCACGCCCCCGTGCAGCGCCATGCCGTTCATCACCGAGCCCATGGCGTGCTCGCGCACCCCGAAGTGCAGGTTGCGCCCGGCGTAGTTGTCGGCGGAGAAGCTGGCCTCGCCGGCGAGCCGGGTGTTGTTCGAGGGCGCCAGGTCCGCCGAGCCGCCGAGCAGCCACTCCACGCGCTGCGCCAGCGCGTTCAGCGCCTGGCCGGAGGCGGCGCGCGTGGCGATCGGCTGGTCGGCCGTCGTCCAGCGCGGCAGCTCCGCGTCCCAGCCCTCGGGCAGGCGCCGCTCCAGCGCGGTGCTCAGCCGCTCGGCCGCGTCCGGGTGCAGCTCGCGGTAGCGCGCGTAACGCTGCTCCCACTCGCGCTGCCAGGCGGCGCCGCGCTCGCGCGCCTGGCGCAGGTGCGCCAGCACCTCGTCCGGCACGCGGAACGTCTCCTCCGGCCAGGGCCAGCCGAGCGCCTGCTTGGTCAGCCGCACCTCCTCCTCGCCCAGCGGCTCGCCGTGCGCCTTGGCGGTGCCCGCCCGGTTGGGCGAGCCGTAGCCGATGACGGTGCGCACCGCCACCAGGCTGGGGCGCGGGTCGGCCTGCGCGCTGCGGATCGCAGCGTCCAGCGCGTCCAGGTCGTTGCCGTCGTCCACGCGCAGCGTCTGCCAGCCGTAGCCCTCGAAGCGGGTCAGCACGTCCTCGCGGAACGCCAGCGCCGTGGAGCCCTCGATGGTGATCGAGTTGTCGTCCCAGAAGTAGATCAGCTTGCCCAGCCGCAGGTTGCCTGCCAGCGAGGCGGCCTCGGCGGCGACGCCCTCCATCAGGTCGCCGTCGGAGCAGATGGCGTAGACGTGGTGGTCGACCACCTCGTGGCCGGCGCGGTTGTAGCGCGCGGCCAGGTGCGCCTCGGCCATCGCCATGCCCACGCCGTTGGCGAAGCCCTGCCCGAGCGGGCCGGTCGTCGTCTCCACGCCGGGCGTCAGGCCGTATTCCGGGTGGCCGGGCGTCTTGCTCTCCCACTGGCGGAAGTGCTTCAGGTCGTCCAGCGAGAGGTCGTAGCCGCTGAGGTAGAGCAGCGAGTAGAGCAGCATGGAGGCGTGGCCGGCCGAGAGGATGAAGCGGTCGCGGTCCACCCAGTGCGGGTCGGCGGGGTTGTGGCGCAGGTGGCGCGCCCAGATCACGTAGGCCAGCGGCGCCAGCGCGATGGGCGTGCCCGGGTGCCCGGAGTTCGCGCGCTGCACCGCGTCCATCGAGAGCGTGCGGATCGTGTCGATACTGAGCTGCGCCAGGCGTTGCTGCTCGGTCATGACGGACCAGGGGTTGAGAAGTGGGACGTACAGCCGGGCCGCGGCTTCGTGGCGGCCGGCGCAGGATAGTAACAGGGGTGCCTCGCCGTAGGCGAGGCACCCCTGTTCTCTCAGCGTCCCGCCGCGGCGTCAGCGACGATTCCCATCGTCGTCGATGCGGTCGACGTCGCCTTCCTTCGTCACCTCGGCGCGCTCGCGGCGCAGCTCGGCCTCCACCGTCTCCTGCTCGGTGACGGTGCGCTTCTGCACCACTAGCTCCTCGGTGGGCACCACGCGCTTCTCGATGACCGCCTCCTCGCGGGTCAGCGGGATGCGGATCTCGTCCTCGGTGATCTGCGGCGTGGTCGCGGCGTTGAGCGGGTCGCTGATCGGCCGCCGCTCCACGATGACCTCCTCGCGCTCCAGCGGCACCGCCTCGCGCACCGTCTCCGTCTCCACCCGCTTGTGCACCTCCACCTCGCCCGCCTGCACCTCGCGCTTGCCCAACGCGAGCTGCTCCTCCGAGAGCGTCAGGCGCGCCTCGTCGCGGTCCGCCAGGCGCGAGCTCTCGCGGCCGTAGAAGCGGTCGTCGTCGTAGGCGTCGTGCGCGTAGAAGTCCTGCCCGGTCAGGGCCGTGCCCGCCGCCGTGCCGCCGGTGAAGTCGCGGTCGAAGCTCTGGCGCAGCGAGGTCTCGTAGTCGCGCGTCAGGCCGCTCGTGCCGTACTCCGGCAGCGCCATCACCTCGCTGGCCGTCATCTGGTCCAGCACCACGCGGTGGTCGTCGCGCTCCAGCCGCGCGCGGCCGATGGGCACCAGCACGTGGCGGTCACTGTCCTCGAGGTCCACGTCCAGGTAGCGCACCTTCAGCGCCTGCGTGTCGACCATCAACTGGTCGACCTCGCCGACGCGCCGCCCGTCGGCGGTGATGACGTCCCAGCCGCGCACGTCCGGATCGCCTTCGGCGACCTTGAAGTCCGAGAGCTCGTTGAGCGGAACGACGCGGTCCATGTCTTCGTTGCGCATGCGATCCTCCTGGTGGTAGCGCGCCGCGGCGCGGGTGGACGGTCGACCGGCCCTCACCGACAAGCCTTCGACTCTGCCGGGGGAGGAACCCCAGCGCAAGTCGTGTTCCATCCTGTCGTTATCCACACAGGAATACGCGCCGGCTTGGACGGCGCCCAGGCGCCGTGTTAGCTTCCGGCGCCGCACCCAACCGGCTGGAGGCGCACCCACCCCGCACGGCGGACGAAGCATGGAGCCAGCGCCAGCACGACAGCTCCTCCAGCAGGCAGACGCGCTCTCGGAGGAGGAGTTCGATCAGCTCCCCTTCGGCATGATCCAGCTCGACCGCAGCGGCCGCATCCTGAAGCTCAACGCCGCCGAGTCGGCGCTCGGCGGCGTGCCCAAGCACGATGCCATCGGGCGCAGCTTCTTCGAGGAGGTCGCGCCCTGCACCAACGTGCAGGAGTTCCACAGCTGCACGCCACCTTCGACTACGAGTTCCGCTTCCGCGACGGGCGCCGCAGGGACGTGCTCATCGCCATGTTCTACAGCCGGGTCAGCGACACCGTGGGGGTGATGGTGGCACGGCCGTGACGGAGAGTTGCGAGTTGAGAGAAACCCCACCCCTCCGCGCCGCGGTGGCGGTGGAGGGGTGGGGTTGCCGTCCTCTCTCAACTCTCAACTCTCAACTCTCAACTCCGCCCGGTAGCCCGGGCAGCGCAGCACGGGCAGGCGGGGGTAGCGCGGGAAGCGGGGGTCCACGCGCGAGAGCTGGCAGAGGTAGAAGCGCGAGCCGGTGCGCGTCTCGACGACGCGCGCGTGCTGGCAGCTCCCGCACAGGCCCGGCTCGATGCTCACTGCGCCTCCGGCACCAGCGCGCTGCTGGAGAGCATCTGCGCCTCCGCGTCCTGCCACTCCGCCAGCGCCGCCGGCATCTCCGGCGAGGCGAAGCCCGGCGCGATCAGGCTGACCACCGCCTGCGGCGGCACGTTGCCCGCCGGCCCGCGGAAGAGCCCCTTCACCACCGCCACCGCCACCGTCTGCCCGCCGCGCTCGAAGCGCTGCTCGATGTAGAACCACTTCGCGTCCCAGCAGAGCAGCCGCGAGTGCAGGGTGTACGCCTGCAGCGGCTGCAGCGAGCGGCGAAAGCGGATGGCCAGCGAGCCGACGACCGGCCGCCAGCGCCGCCGCGCCAGGTGCCGCAGCAGCCCCATGCGCGCGATCAGGTCCAGCCGCCCCAGGTCCATGAGCGAGAGGTAGCGGCCGTTGTTCATGTGCAGGTTCGCGTCCAGGTCGGGCGGCAGCACGCGGAAGCGCACCACCGACTCGCCCAGCGGCTGCAGCCGCGCGCGGCGGCGCGCGCCCAGCAGCACCAGCAGGAAGCGGAAGAGCAGGTTCATCGGTCAGGCGGTCACCCGGTAGAACGTACCCGGCTGAAGCCGTGGCAGGAGTGCGCACACCTGCGGAATCAGAGGCCGCAGCACATCGACGTCGTTGCTCGGCGCCACCATCAGAACAACCGGGAGCAACCTGCCGTCCTCCACGCCGCTCCAGCCCTGCTCCACGATCATGCGCACCTCGTGCCCGGGCAGCTCGTGCCGGAGACGCCTCGGCCCACACTCGTCAAGCAGCACGCGCACCGGACACCAGCATGCGCTTGGCCTCGTCGAGTACGGTGATCGCCTGCTCCCGGGTGACGCTCGGGAAGTCTTCCAGGAACTCCGCCAGCGGGTGCCCGCCCGCCAGATAGGCCAGTAATGTCTGCACCGGCACACGCGTACCGATGAACACGGGGGTGCCGCCCAGGATCTCGGGATCGCTGTGGATGACGCCGCTCGGTGGTTGCGACTCGTTCATGGAACCTCTCTGGTGGCGATCAACCCTCACGGCGAATGGTAGAGGCGGTAGCCACGGAAAGCGAGCCCGAGACACTCGATCGCCTCCCGCGGCTGCAGCGCGCGGCCCCCCGTCGCCCTGCCTGAGCTTGCATTTCCGATCTCGTCTTGGTCATCTCGCTCGCAGGCCCGGGATTGCCTGTGTCCCTTCGCGGCAGAACCTATACCGCAGGAGACGGCATGGAACGTCGCCCCGTCGTACACTCGCACCCGGAGATCCTCTCAGGCACACCGGTCTTCCTCGGCACGGGCGTGGCTGCGCCGGGGCTCGTCGCCCTGCCCACCGTCTCATCGCCCGCGCGCCGCGACTTCCCACTCGCTGAGCACCTCGCTCTCGCGCACGCCCCGGAGCCGCTCCTGCAGCGCGACGCTGACGCAGACGTGGTTGGGCACCACGCGCACGCGCTCGCCGATGCGCGGGCGCCAGTCGCTCTGCGAGAGGTCGAGCATGCCGTGCTCTTCCGAGAGCGCGCGCACCACCACCTCGGGCCGCTCCAGCAGCGCGCCGTAGCCGGCGAGGCCGGGCACCTCCTCCTTCGCCAGCGCCTTGGAGCCGGCGTCGATCACCGCCTGGCCGGGCACCGCGGTGCTGACCACCGTCGCCAGCACGGAGTAGGCGAGCTCGTCCCAGCCGCAGGCGCCGACGTGCACGCTGGTGCGGTCGTAGAAGACGTTGATCCCCGAGCGGATCTCGGTGAGCCCCGCGATCTCGTGCGTGCGCCACTGCGTGGGCGTGCTGCCGCCGCTGACCACGCGCGGCGGCAGCCCGGCCGCGCGCAGCGCCGCCAGCACGCCGGCCAGGTACTCCGACACGGCCCGTAGCGATTCGCCCTGCTCGGCGAGCGGCGCGCGGACGTGGCCGGGATAGAAGGCGACGCCGCGGTAGTCGATGCCGTCCGCCGCGCGCGCGACAACGAGCCGCGCCAGCGTCACCACGTCCTCGGGGCGCTGCAGCCCGACGCGGCGCATGCCGGCGTCCAGCTCCACCAGCACACCCACCTTCCGCCCCGCGGCGCGCGAGGCGTCGGCCAGCGCGCCCAGCGCCTCCACCGAGTCCAGCGCGACGGAGAGGCGCACGCGCTCGGGCAGCGCCAGCACGCGCGCCAGCTTGCTCGCGCCCAGCAGCGGGTAGGCGAGCAGCAGGTCGTCGCAGACGGCGGCCATCACCTCCGCCTCGCGCGGTGTGGCGACGGTGAGCCCCACCGCGCCGGCGGCGAGCTGCATCGCGCCCAGCTCCGGCGTCTTGTGCGTCTTCGCGTGCGGACGCCAGGCCAGCCCGTGCTCGGCGCAATACTCGGCCACGCGGCGCAGGTTCGCCGTCATGCGGCCCACGTCCACCAGCGCGGCGGGCGTCTCCAGCGCCGCGACCTCCGGCAGTGCTTCGTTCATGGCAACGTTGAGAATGGTTCTCACCGGTACGTTAGGCGGGGAGCGCGGCGTGCTGCTCGACGCGTGTCCCCGGCACGGCGACTACGGACGCTACGGAAAGGGCCTGCGCGCCGAGCGCCGCGTGTCGGCGGCTGGCTGTCGCCCGACCGACTTACACGTGCCCGCCAAACGCCGGAGGGCGGCGTGTAGGCAATCCCCCGACTTCGTGCGCGGCGTATCCTCCCACGGCGGTTTCCGCTCAACGCTGACAGACAGGAACGCCCGTTCGATGGTAGCTTCCCCTCCAAAGCTGATAGGCCACCCGCGCCCGTGAAGCTCACCACATGGCTACCATGCACCCCCCGCTCGAGGACCGCGTCCTCGCCGCGCCGGCGCGCCGCCCGGTGCAGACGCACCGGCTGCCGTCGCACACCGTCGAAGTCGTCTCCGACCCCGGCGAAGGCGCGCAGAAGTGCGGGCAGATCTTCGGCACCGTCAGCGCCAAGATGGGCAACGGCGTCTGGACTGTCGAGATCATCCCGGCAGAAATCCAGCCACCGGCGCGCGACCCGGCCGGCGCCAGCGGCAACCGCATCCGCGTCGGCACCGACGCGGTGACCAACTGGGGCGACGAGACGAACCTGGTCGTCGCCTTCAACGAGCAGGTGCTGCTGGGCCGCCACCGGCTGGGCGCGCTGGCCGAGGACGCCGTCGTCCTGCTGGAGAACAAGTGGGCGACGGACGACGACCCCGCCATCCGCGCTGCCTGGAGCGCCGCGCTCGCCGACCTCGCCGGCACCGCCTACCGCATCGTCGAGGTGCCGATGGAGGCGGAGTGCCTGCAGGTGGTGGACGACGCGAAGAAGGGCAAGAACATGTTCGCGCTGGGGCTGCTCTGCTACGTCTACCAGCGCGACCTGGAGCGGGCGAAGGAGCAGATCGCGCAGACGTTCCGCAAGAAGAGCGAGGAGGTCTACCAGAAGAACGTCGCTCTGCTGGAGCGCGGCCACGCCTGGGGCGAGCAGCACCTGGACTTCCGCGTGGAGGTGCCGGCGCGGCCGAGCGGGCAGCCGATGGTGGTGATGAACGGCAACCAGGCCGCCGCGCTGGGCGCCGTCGCCGCGGGCATGGAGCTGACGGCGATGTACCCGATCACGCCGGCGACCAGCGTCTCGCACTTCCTGAGCGACATCTTCGAGAGCTTCGGCGGCGTGGTGCACCAGGCGGAGGACGAGATCGCCGCCGCGGGCGTGGCGATCGGCGCCAGCTACGCCGGCAAGTGCGCCTTCACCGTCACCTCCGGCCCCGGCTTGGCGCTGAAGACCGAGTTCCTGGGGCTGGCGGTGATGACCGAGACGCCGCTGGTGCTGCTGGACGTGCAGCGCGGCGGCCCGAGCACGGGGCTGCCGACGAAGGTGGAGCAGTCGGACCTGCTGGCGGCGATCTTCGGGCAGCCGGGCGACGCGCCGCACATCGTGGTGGCGCCGGCGACGATCGAGGAGTGCTTCCACATCATGGTCACCGCGCGGCGCCTCGCCGAGGCGTTTCGCACGCTGGTGATGGTGCTCTCGGACGCGAACCTCGCCACCGGGGTGGCGCCGTTCCCGCGCCCGCAGCTCGACCCCGCCTGGATGGGCGCGCCGCCCGACCTCTCGCCGCTGCCCGAGGGCGTGCGGCCCTACGAGTGGGACGCCAAGACCGGCCTCTCACGCCGCGTTCTGCCCGGCACGCCGGGCGGCATGCACACGGTGACCGGGCTGATGCACACCGAGGCCAGCAAGATCGCCTACGACAAGGCCACGTTACAGCGCAGCTCGGCGATGCGCAGCCGCAAGCTGGCGGTGCTGCAGCAGATGCTCACGCCGCCGGTGGTCAACGGCGACGCCGCGGGCGGCGACCTGCTCGTCGTCGGCTGGGGCAGCACCAAGGGCGCCATCGACGAGGCGGTGGCGCGCGCGCGCGCCGAGGGGCTGAGCGTCAGCTCGCTGCACCTGCGCTTCCTCTCGCCGCTGGAGCCGGGGCTGAAGCAGATCTTCTCGCGCTTCCGGCAGGTGATGACGGTGGAGATCAACTACAGCGACGAGCCGGGCGACCCCTACGTCACGGAAGAGAACCGCCGCCGCGGCCAGCTCGCCTGGCTGCTGCGCGCAAGCACGCTGGTGGACGTCGACTGCTGGACGCGCGTGCTCGGCGAGCCGCTGCGCCCGGCGGCGATCCACCAGGCGATCCGCGCCAAGCTGAACGGAGGTGCCCAGTGAGCGCCACGCTGAGCCTGCCCGTCTGCTCGCTGCTCGACTGCGCGGTCGAGGACGAGCGCCACTTCGAGATGCACGACTACGAGGGCCCCGTCGCGCGCTGGTGCCCCGGCTGCGGCGACCACGGCGTCCTCACCGCCGTCACCAAGCTGCTCAGCGCCGAGCAGTTGCGGCCCGAGACGACGGTCTTCGTCAGCGGCATCGGCTGCTCCAGCCGGCTGCCGCACTACGTGAAGACCTACGGCTTCCACGGCATCCACGGCCGCGCGCTGCCGCTCGCCACCGGCGTGAAGCTGAGCCGGCCGGACCTGACCGTCTTCGTGGCGATGGGCGACGGCGACTGCACCAGCATCGGCGCCGCGCATTGGCTGCACGCCACGCGCTACAACGTCGACATGACCGCCCTGATGTTGGACAACAACATCTACGGGCTCACCAAGATGCAGACCTCGCCGACGACGCCGCAGGGCTTCGCCAGCAACACGCAGCCGCGCGGCAGCTACCTGCCGGCGCTGAACCCGATCGCGGCGACGCTGGGCATCACCAACGCCAGCTTCGTGGCGCAGACGGCCGAGTGGGTGCCGCAGCACCTCTACGCCACGCTGCAGGCCGCGTATCGCCACCGGGGCTTCAGCTTCGTGCGCATCCTGCAGCGCTGCCCGCAGTACACCACCAGCATCTTCCAGCAGGCGGTGAGGAAGCCCGACCTCGTCGAGCTGCTGGTGCACGAGCAGGGCGTGCAGCTCCCCGAGCTGGACAAGCTCTACAAGCGGCAACGGCGGCACGACCCGAAGGACCTGGACGCCGCGCGCCGGCTCGCCGAGCCCGACGACGTCATCCGGCTGGGCGTCTTCTTCAAGGACGAGACGCGCCCGCGCTACGACGAGATGCGCCGCCTGCCCCGGCACACGGCCGAGGAGAAGGTTCGCCTGCTGAACGAGGAGATGGAGCGCTATGCCATCTGAGGAGCGCAGCCGCCAGGCCCTGCAGGCGCTGGCCGCGCCGCGGGAGCGGTTCCTGTCGGCGGTGGCCACCGCCGTCGAGCAGGTGCGCGGCTACCTGAACACGCATCGCACGCCGCCCGCCGGGCCGGTGGCGCAGAGCCTCGCGGAGCTGGGCGGCTTCGCCGCCGGCCGCATCGACGCCGCCCGCTTCGCCGCGCTCTTCCAGGGCGGCGACCCGCTCGACGCCGCCAGCCTCGCGCGCGTGGAGCGCGCGCTGGGCGTGCTGCAGGAGGTCGCCGCCGCGGGCGACGACCTCTTCCACGTCAGCGTCGCCAGCGGCGCGGACCTCTACGGCGTCGTCAACGGGGCGCTCGCCCGCGCCGGCCGCGCCTTCGGCGCCGCGCAGACGGTGGAGCTGGTGCGCACCGGCCGCTTCCGCGTGGACGAGCACGGCGACCAGCTCTACGCCTTCCCGTTCCGCCGCTGGAACCGCGCCGAGCGCCAGATCGCGCCGCCGCTCGTCGTCGAGGTCGACGGCGCGGACCTGCGCGCCGGCGTGCTCGCCGAGTTCCTCGACGGCGCGCAGAAGATCGTGCTCATCGTGCACGGGCTGCTGGCGCCCGCGCCGCTGGCGCGCCTGGTCACGCCCGGCGTCTTCGTGCTGCAGACCACCGACCCCGCCGAGCTGAAGAAGCTCGCCGCCACGGAGGCGCCCGCCGTCGCCGCGCTGGTGGGCGAGGGCGCTGCGCGCTTCACGCACGACCCGGCCGCCGGCCAGACGCTCGCCGCGCGCCTCGCCGTGCAGGCGCTGCCGACCGACCGGCTCGCCGGGCCGCTCGGCGGCCTGAGTGCTTTCCAGATGGCCGACGAGCTGCGGCACCTGGAGCTGCTGGCTACGGGCCCTCACCCCCCGACCGCCTCTCCCAATGCTGGGAGAGGGGGGGAACGGCAGGAGTTCGACGGTGGTCCCCCTCTCCCGCCAGCGGGAGAGGGGGTGGCGCGAAGCGCCGGGGGTGAGGGCGCCGTCGCCGGCAGCCGGCAGCCGGAAGCTGGCAGCCGACAGCCGACAGCCGACAGCGTCGACACCGTCGACCAGCTCGCCGCCTGGCTGCTGCGGCAGGCGGACCTCTCGGGGCTGGCCTGAGGGCCGGGGAGGCGGAGCGATGAGCCTGAGCGTGGTGCTGCTCGCGGTGGCGATCGTCGGGGGCGTGGGCCTGGTCTTCGGCGGGCTGATCGCGCTGGCGAACAAGAAGCTCAAGGTCTGGGAGGACCCGCGCATCGACCAGGTCGCCGGGATGCTGCCCGGCGCCAATTGCGGCGGCTGCGGGCTGGCGGGCTGCCGCGCCTTCGCCGAGGCGGTGGTCGCCGGCACCGCGCTGCCGGCCGGCTGCAACGTGCTGAGCGCCGACGGCGTGGCCGACCTGGCCGCGTTCCTGGGCGTGGAGGCCGGCGAGGCGAACAAGCGCGTGGCGCGGCTGCTCTGCGCCGGCGGCCACGACGTGGCGGTGCGCAAGGCCGACTACTACGGCGTGCAGAGCTGCGCCGCCGCCGCGGCGGTGGCCGGCGGCGGCAAGGGCTGCGCCTGGGGCTGCCTGGGCCTGGCCGACTGCGCGGTGGCGTGCACCTTCGACGCCATCGAGATGAACGCCACCGGCCTGCCGCTCGTCGACCCGGAGAAGTGCACCGCCTGCGGCGACTGCGTCAGCGCCTGCCCGCTCGGGCTCTTCACGCTGCTGCCGCTGGAGAGCAAGCTGATCGTGCAGTGCAAGAGCCTGCTGCAGGGCGAGGCCGCCACCCGCGTGTGCAGCGTGGCGTGCAACGCCTGTGGCCGCTGCGTCGCCGACGCGGCGCCGGGCCTGATTTCGATGCAGAACGGCCTGGCCGTGATCGACTACGGCCAGATCGCGCTGCAGGACCAGGCGGCGATCGCGCGCTGCCCGACCGGCGCGATCGCCTGGGTGGAAGGGGAGCAGTTCCACGTCGCCGCGCCGGTGCGCGCAGGCGCACTGGTGGGCAGTGGAGTCTAACCGCGAGGGAGCGAGAGAGATGATCGGCAAGAAGACGGAGGCGGCGCCTCCAGCCCCGAAGTACCCCGGGATCGCCGAGGCGCTGGACGGCAGCAGCGCCGTCGTGGCGATGGAGACCGCGGCGAGCGAGGCCGCCGGCGCGTACCCGATCACCCCGTCCACGCAGATGGGCGAGGGCTGGGCGCTGGCCGTCGCGGCCGGCACGCCCAACGTGAACGGCCGCAAGCTGCTCTTCTTCGAGCCCGAGGGCGAGCACGCCGCCGCCGCCGTCACCGCCGGCATGAGCATGACCGGCCTGCGCGCGACCAACTTCTCCAGCGGCCAGGGCATCGCCTACATGCACGAGTCGCTCTACCCGGCGGTGGGCAAGCGGCTGACCTACGTGCTGAACGTGGCGGCGCGCGCCATCACCAAGCACTCGCTCAACGTGCACGCCGGGCACGACGACTACCACTGCGTCGACGATACGGGCTTCTTCCAGCTCTTCGCCAAGGACGTGCAGGAGTCGGCCGATCTGAACCTCATCGCGCACCGCGTCGCCGAGCTCTCGCTCAACCCCGGCCTGGTGGCGCAGGACGGCTTCCTGACCAGCCACGTCATCGAGACGATCAAGCTGCCGGAGCCGGAGCTGGTCAAGGAGTACCTGGGCGACCCGAGCGACCTCATCGAGACCCCGACGCCCGCGCAGCGCCTGATCTACGGCGAGAAGCGCCGCCGCATCCCCGAGCTGTTCGACTACGACTATCCCGCGATGGTCGGCGTGGTGCAGAACCAGGACAGCTATGCGCAGGGCGTGGCGGCGCAGCGGCCGTTCTTCTTCGACCACATCGCCGAGCTGACCGAGCTGGCGATGGCCGAGTACGCCGCGCTGACCGGCCGCCGCTACGAGCGCGCCCTCGGCTACCGCCTGGCCGACGCGGAGTACGTGCTCGCCGGGCAGGGCTCGGTCATCACCAACATGGAGGTCGTCGCCGACCACCTGAGGGAGAAGGGCCTCAAAGTCGGCGTGCTGAACCTGACGATGTTCCGCCCCTTCCCGGCCGACGTCGTCACCGAGCTGCTGCGCGGCAAGAAGGCCGTCACCCTGCTGGAGCGCACCGATCAGCCGCTGGCGGTCGACCCGCCGCTGATGCGCGAGTTCCGCGCCGCGATGATGAAGGGCCTGGAGAACAGCCAGTACGCCAACGGCAGCCGGCCGTACCCGCAGCTCGCCAGCGTCAAGCCGCAGGAGATGCCGGAGTTCTACTCCGGCGGCTTCGGCTTCGGCAGCCGCGACCTGCAGCCGGGCGACCTCATCGCCGCGGTGGAGAACATGCTGCCGAAGGGCCGCAAGCAGCGGCAGTTCTACCTGGGCATCGACTTCATCCGCAAAGGCACGCGCCTGCCCAAGCTGCAGGTCTGGCAGGAGCAGTTGCTGGAGGCGTACCCGCACCTGGAGACGCTGGCGCTGGAGAGCGCGGGCGACCTCAACCTGCTGCCGCAGGGCGCCATCGCGCTGCGCATCCATTCGGTCGGCGGCTGGGGCGCCATCACCATGGGCAAGAACGTGGCGATGACCGCGTTCGAGCTCTGCGGGCTGAACGTCAAGGCGAACCCCAAGTACGGCTCGGAGAAGAAGGGCCAGCCGACGACGTTCTTCGCCACGCTCTCGCGCGAGCCGGTGCGGCTGAACGCCGAGCTGAAGCACGTGCACGTGGTGCTCTCGCCGGACGCCAACGTCTTCCGGCACAGCAACCCGCTGGCGGGCCTGGGCGAGGGCGGCGTCTTCATCATCCAGGGCGACCAGCGCCCGGAGGAGGTCTGGAAGAGCTTCCCGGCCGGCGCGCGGCGCACCATCCAGGAGAAGAAGATCCGCGCCTACGTGCTCGACGGCTTCGCCATCGCCGGCGAGGAGGCGAGCGACGCCGAGCTGCGCTACCGCATGCAGGGCGCGGCGTTCATGGGCGCGTTCTTCAAGGCCAGCCCGCTCGCCGAGCGCGAAGGGCTCTCCGAGCAGCAGGTGCTCTCGGGCATCGAGGCGCAGATGCAGCGCAAGTTCGGCAAGCTCGGCCAGAGCGTGGTCGCCGACAACATGCGCGTCATCCGCCGCGGCTACGCCGAGGTGAAGGCGATCGCGCCCGTGGAGCTGCCGGCCGAGGAGCTGACGGCCGCCGCCGGCCGCCCGATCCCCGCGCTGATGGACGTGCCCACCGCCGAGCCGGGGCTGGGCAACCCGGGCCGCTTCTACGAGCAGGTCAGCTCCCTGTATGCCGCCGGCCAGGAGCCGCTGGCCGACCCGTTCAGCGCCCTCAGCGTCATCCCGGCCGCCAGCAGCGCGGTGCGCGACATGACCGGCATCCGCTTCGAGGTGCCGGAGTTCCACCCGGAGAAGTGCACCGGCTGCTCGCAGTGCTGGACGCAGTGCCCCGACGCCGCGATCCCCGGCCTGGTCAACTCGGTGGAGGACCTGATCGAGACGGCCGTGCGCAGCGCGGGCAACGGCAAGCCGCTGAACCTGGTCAAGCAGGTCTCCAAGCACCTGGCCGCGGAGAGCCGCAAGGTCATCGCCGCGGTGCCGTTCCAGCGCTTCGGCGAGGTCACCGCGACCGCCTACAAGACCGTCGCCGACAAGCTGGCCTGGGCGCCGGAGAAGCGCGCCGAGCTGGACGCCGAGTTCGCGCGCGTCCACTCCATCCTCTCCGACTTCCAGGTCGCCAAGACGACGCCGTTCTACGACGCGCCCGAGCGCAAGCAGAAGGGCAGCGGCGGGCTGCTGGCGATCACCGTCAACCCCGAGGCGTGCAAGGGCTGCAACATCTGCGTGGACGTCTGCCCCGAGAACGCGCTGGTGACCATCAAGCAGGACGACGAGGTCGTCGAGCTGCTGCGCCGCAACTGGAAGTTCTGGGAGCAGTTGCCGGACACGGACGACCGCTACGTCAACGTCGCCAACCTGGAGGAAGGCATCGGCGTGCTGCCCACGCTGCTGCTGAAGAAGGAGAGCTACCGCTCGATGGCCGGCGGCGACGGCGCCTGCATGGGCTGCGGCGAGAAGACCGCCGTGCACCTGGTGGTCAGCAGCGTCGAGGCGCTGATGCAGCCGCGGGTGAAGAAGTTCGTCGCGCGGCTGGACGCACAGCTCGCCGGGCTCGACGCCCGGGCCCGCGCGCTGCTCTCGGCCGACGCCGACCTGGACCTCGCCGCCGCCGCCAACGGGCACGTGGACGTGGCGCTCGCGCCGGCGAAGAAGGCCGAGCTGCAGAAGATCACCAGGTCGATCCACGAGCTGAAGGACGTGCGCTGGCGCTACAGCGAGGGCCCGAGCGGCAAGGGCCGCGCGAACCTGGGCATCACCAACAGCACCGGCTGCTCCTCGGTCTGGGCGGGCACCTATCCGTTCAACCCCTACCCGTTCCCCTGGGTCAACCACCTCTTCCAGGACTCGCCGAGCGTGGCGCTGGGCGTCTTCGAGGGGCACATGCGCAAGATGGGCGACACCTTCGTCGCCGTGCGCCGCGCCGAGAAGCTGCTCGACGGCAGCTACGACGAGCCGGCCGACGAGAAGTTCTTCCGGAACTTCGACTGGCAGCAGTTCAGCGAGGAGGAGTTCCAGCTGTGCCCGCCGCTGCTGGTCATCGGCGGCGACGGCGCCATGCTGGACATCGGCTTCCAGAACCTCAGCCGCCTGATGGCCAGCGGCAAGCCGATCCGCGTCATGGTGCTGGACACGCAGGTCTACTCCAACACCGGCGGCCAGGCGAGCACCGCGACCTACACCGGCCAGGCGGCGGACATGTCGCCCTACGGCCAGGCGCAGCACGGCAAGACGGAGACGCGCAAGGAGCTGGCGTTCATCGCGCTGGCGCACCGCGGCACCTACGTGCTGCAGAGCAGCCAGGCCTCGCCCAGCCACCTGATCGCCGGCGTGCTCAAGGGCCTGCAGGCGCACCGCCCCTCGATCTTCAACATCTACACGCCCTGCCCGGTGGAGCACGGGCTGGCCGACGAGTGGGCGCCGCACGCCGCCAAGCTGGCGCTGGAGAGCCGCGCCTTCCCCTACCTCGTCTTCGACCCGGACGCCGGCGAGAGCCTCGCCGAGTGCCTGAGCCTGGACGGCAACCCCGCGCTCGACCAGCGCTGGCCGACCTACGAGCTGAAGTTCACCGACGAGGCCGGCGAGCGGCAGACGCTGGAGCTGCCGCTGACCATCGCCGACTGGGCCGCCACCGAGGTGCGCTTCAAGAAGCACTTCAAGGAGATCCCGGCCGACAGCGACGCGGAGCTGGTGCCGTTCCACGAGTTCGTAGACCTGCCCTACGACGAGCGCGAGGGCAAGACGCCGTTCATCTACACGCTCAAGAACGCCCGGCTGGCGCGGCTGCGCGTCTCGCCGGAGATCGTCACGCTCGCCGAGGACCGGCTGAAGTACTGGGCGCAGCTCTGCGAGCTGGCCGGCGTGCAGGTGCCGGGGGTGGTCAAGAGCGCGGTCGGCGCCGAGCTGGAGGAGGAGTTCGAGGCGAAGATGCAGGCGCTGCGCGCGGAGTACGAGCTGAAGCTCGCGGAGCTGAAGGCGACCTACCCCGCGCTCATCGCCCGCAAGCTGGCCGAGGGACTGGTGAGGAGCGGCAACGCCAACCGCAGCGTCGCCGAGGCGCTGGCCGAGGCGCAGGCGCTGCCCGCGGAGCCGATCCGGCTGGACGCAGCGGCCGTGGCCGCGCTGGCCACGCCGCCCGCCGCGCCCGCCCCCGCCGCGCCGC
>ERZ1066122.1347-NODE-1347-length-20233-cov-9.491377_pt1 | contig 20233 bp, 22 predicted proteins | sample MGYA00382769_ERZ1066122 | MGnify/ENA primary metagenome ERZ1066122 (study PRJEB33369, sample SAMEA5778352) | biofilm metagenome | biome: Industrial cooling water; feature: Water cooling tower basin; material: Biofilm | place: United Arab Emirates | collected... | reverse complement strand
TGCCGGTCGGCATCTCGACGACGGGTTGGTACTGTTCGGCGCGCTCGATCAGGTACTTGCTGACCGTGTCGGCGGCGTCGGCGGCGCCCTGGCCGAGCCCGCCTGTCACGATGTCGCCGGCCGAGAGCTGGCCGCGCGTGCCGTCGGGGTTGGTGGTGATGCCGGAGAATAGGCTGTTGGCATTGGCCGAGAAGCCGCGGCCGAACCCGCCGATGATCCCGGCGAGCAGCGCCTGGCTGACGAGACTGCCTTCGCGGCTGACGACGCGCCCACGCACGCCGGACTTGCCAGCGAAGCTGATGAACCCCTTGACCTCGCTTACCGCCACCCGGCCGCCGGGCTGGTCGCAGGTCATGCGGGCCAGCTTCACATAGACTTTCTCCGAGGAGAGGTCCCCGCGCGCCGCGCCATTGACCACGCACCCCTGGATCCGGGTGGTAAGCACCTTCCCGTTCTGCATCACGGACCGCGCCGGGCCGGTGATCCTCAGCACGACCGGCAGCGGATCGGTCTGGCTGGCGACGCCCGCGGAGGCGTCGACGCCGACGATCACCCGCGCCGGTGCATACGAGTTGGGCGGAAGGTAATCGGGCGAGTCCTCGACCACGACCGGCGGCGCCTCGGGGCGTGCCGCCCGAAGCCCGGTCGCGCCGGCCTTCTCGCTGGTGAAGCTCAGCAGCTTCACCTCTCCCGGAGACGGGATCATCGCCTCGCCGCCTGCCGCCGTGGTGGGCGGGGTGGTTCCGCGCGCATCATAGCTGCCCGCCTGCGGTCCATAGGCCGGGGGCGGCGTTGCCGGTGCGGGCGCGGAAACCTGCGCGGCGAGCCGCGACTTGAGGTCCGCGTTCTCGGCCGAGATCGCGTCGATCGCGGCCTGCCCGTCGACGCGCATGGCCTGGTTTTCTGCCTTGAGCGAGGCGAGCTGCGCCTCGACCTCGCTGCGCGGGACGGCGGATTCCTTGAGCGCTTTCTGCTCGCGCGTCACCGCGTCGAGCCGGTTGCCGTAGCTGGCGACAAACTCGCGCTGCGAGAGGTCGCGATTGACGAGACCGGCAGTATCGATGGTCTGCGCCGCCTGGGGGTCGTCGGACGCGCCGTCTTCGTCGCCGCCCAGGATGAACCAGCTACCGCCGACCAATGCGACGGCGGCGATCCCGCCGAGCAGCAGCCTCTGCCGGCGCGCGGTCCGGGCGTTGAGGCCGGCCACTTCTGACGGCGCGGCGGGCTCGGCCTGCAGCGGAGCGGGATTCTGGTGCAAGTCAGTCATGGCTGCTTTCCCCGTTGGCGCCGACCACGAAGGCCGTCGTGCTGGAGCCGGGCTCGAGCGTCGGGCTGACGATCGACACGGCGAGGGTGTCGCGGGGCGCGAGGTCGCGCTCGGCGAGCGTGATGGACTTGCGTCCGCGGTTGGTGATCCGGACGACCTTGCCGGCGAGGCTGGCGCCCCGGTATTCGGCGACAAGCTGGATCTCGAGGTCGCCGGCGCGGGCGGGCAGGTCGCTTGCCTGCCGCACCTCGAAGCCGTCGATCGTTCGGTCGTTCGCCATCGCCTGCACGAGGCGGACAGCGCTGGTCGAGAGCGGGGTTTCGCTCTCCCATTCCGCGGCCTGGTTGGTGGCGATCGCGGGGTTGGTGATGAACACCTGCGCCGCCGGAATCGGCTCGACCCGGCACGAGACTTTGTAGACGAAGCCTTTCTTCGTCGTCGCAAAGAAGCTGATCGACCCGGCCGCATAGGTCTCGGGCACCGAGACGTAGATGTCGCCGCGAATGGGCTCGTTGGTGATGGCGAAGTCGTTGTACGGCGTGCCGGTTGACATCTTCGACACGCTCGCAAACTGGTCGCCGACGAGCGCGAAGCGGGTGAGCTCGCGGGCCGAGACCGAGCACTCGATGCCGGCGCCGTCCGCCGCCTGCTTGAACTGGTCGGCCGCATGCGCCGGCAAGCTTGTGAGCGCGAGCATCGCGGTCAGGCTGGGCAGCGCGCCGCGCGCAAGCCTCCTGCGTTGGTAAGCCATCACTGGGCCTCCTTGGATTTGTCTTGGGGTGGCAGCTGGACGAAGCCCGAGAGCGCGAGCCGCAGCCCCCGGTAGGTCCAGCTGAAGCGGAACCGGCGCTCTTCGCTGGCGATGACCTGCGCACCGACGAAGGTCTTGAGCGTGCCCGTGACCTCGGACGTGAGCGCTTTCGGATCGACGGTCATCGTCCGGATGACGAATGCCTGGGTCACGTCCGAGCCGCGCTGCTCTTCGACGATGCGGATGAGCTCTGCCTTGAGGCGGCCGTGACTGGCCGGATCGGCCAGCTTCAGGATCTCGCTCATCCAGTAGTCGAGGCCCTCGGGGCTGCGGTTCAGGAGGACGAGCGCGGTGTCGCGGGTGACGAGCTCGAGATAGTCGGCCTCGACCCCGGCGCTGCTCACCGTCAGCTGCTTCGGCAGCGTCGGCAGAAGCACCACCTCGCGGTCACGGGTCGCCGCGAGGCTCGTTGTTACGGCAAGCGCGACGGCGAGGCCGGCGCTGGTCAGCGCGAACAGGTTGCGCTGCCTCAGCAGCGACTGCTGGCGCTCGTGCGAAATGTCGGCGAACATGGGTGTCTCCCCTCAACCGGCAAGCAGGCGGCAATGGGAAGGCGGCGTCGCACGGAGGCCCAGGAATCCGGCCGGCAGATACCAATATGCGGCATGGGTGAGCCAGGAGCTGGCGCGTCCTGCTTTTGCCTTTCGCAGCGCGAACCAGGCGCCGAAGGCGACAACGATGCCGATGAAGATATGCTGGCTGAGGATGCCCCAGGTGAAGGGGACGATCATCCCGGCGAACTCGTCGATGGTCCAGAAGCCGATGAGCTCCGGATCGTCGAGCCGACGGGGAATGATGTATCGATCCGCCATGGCGACGCGCCTTCCCTGCCCGACCGTCAGATGACCGCGGTCACGACCGAGGTGACGATCGGGACACCCGTGCCCACGCCGATGCCGACGCCGACGGGAACCGCGACCTGGCTGAGCGAGAAGCGCCCGGAGGCGAGGCCGATCAGGCCGCCCGCGAGGCTGAGGACGGTGATGATCTTGCCGCCCGAGCCTTCGAGGAAGTCGGTGAACTTGGTGAGCGCCGGGGTGAAGGTCGTGTCGGCGCCGGCATAGGCGGCACCGGCCGCGAGTGCGGCGATGGCGACGGGGATGGCAATGTTGGCGGCCCTGCCAACGCGATTGAGGCCGAGGCCGCTTGCGCCGAAGCGCCGGGGGAGGCTGAGAGACTGCATGTGAAGCTCCGCTTCGAGGGGTGAACGCAGCGTTCTTTCGTTCGCTGTGTGTTCCACATGCATCTAGGAAACGGTTGTAGGAAATAGGTGCCGGTGCATTGCCGGCCACCGCGGACGCATATGGACGAACCGCTGGTGGCGCTGGCGGAGAGTCCCGCTGATCTCAACCGCTTAGCAGGGACTCACCGCTGGAAAGCTCCGTGCGATGCGCCGGGGATCACCGGCGAATCGCTGCCTCGGCATGATCCGCCTAGAAACGAGATGTTCCCTATGTGTTCTTTTCGTTTTCCTACAGTATAGCTCTCGCGATATGCCTGCGACTCACCACACCAACGGAAGAGTCGTGCCATGTATCAGCCAACGTCCCCCACCGGTCACGCGAACGACTGTATCGCGCGTACCCTGGCCCATGCCGTCGAGTGCGCCGACAAGCCGCGGCACCAGATCGCCCGCGAAGTCGGCATGCACCGCGAAACCCTTCTGCGCGTCCTGCGCGGCGAACGTCCGATCGGCCTCGATGAAGCAGCGCGTATCCTTGTCGCCTGCGGTGCGAGTCCGCGCGCGACCCTCGTGCTCGCGCTGACAGGGCAGGAAGACCTGGCCTGCGAATGGATGCGCACTGAGATGGGCGAGTTCCTCGAAGAGTTCATCAGCGCCCTGCCAGCGCATCTTGAGCGCACGCTGGGCCGACGAGTCGAAGACGTCAGGCCGCGCTGGGCCAACGGCACGTCACAGCTCGTGGCGCGGATGTTGGCCAAGCATATCGATGACTTTGTGGGCCGCGACATCGCGATGTCGCTGAGCCGCTAACCGATCTGCCTCGGAGGGGACCGAGCTAACTAACGACTGGACGACAAATGAATGCCCTTCCCCAGAGCAATGATGCCATGCCGCTGTCGATCGAAGCCCATCCTTCGCGGCTCGCGCCCGGGCGGCTTCTGCGCTTGCCCGAGGTGATGGCCCGGGTCGGTCTGAGGCGATCCGCAATCTATCAGCGCATGAGCGATGGCCGGTTTCCGCGATCCCGTTCGCTTGGCCCGAAATGTACCGTTTGGGTGGAGTCCGAGATTGATGACTGGATCCGAAGCGTTGCCGGCACCTCTTAAAGGATTTGTCCGCTGGCGCGGACCCGTTATACCCCTAAAATTGGGGGCCAGATATCATTGATTCCGACCGGAAAGATCAGCGCAAATTTTGCCTCGCGCATTGCCGGCGAGGTCATCACCGCGAGCGGCCAGGCCTGCGCCGAAGTGTCGAGCGCGGAACGGGGCGCCGACGGCACCATCACAGCAACCTGCTCGGGCGGCGAATCCTACCAGGTTTACACCGATGCCGCGCAGGGCCCGGTGGCCGTCGCCCGGTAAGAAGCTGATCGAGCAAGCCGGCCCCGCCACACGGCGGGGTCGGCCGGCCCGGCTTCAGTCCAGCAGTTCGGCGGGGACCTTGCCGCCGTTGGCCGCGAGCTCACGCATCGTTGCCTTGTGCAGCCAGATGTTCATCTCCGCGCTGCCGTCGAGCTCGCCGGTGTAACCCAGCTCGCGGGCCAGTTCCTTGCGGTTGTCGAGGCTCGAATCGACCCCGATGAGCTTCATCAGGTCGACGATCGACGACCGCCAGTTGAGATCCTTGCCCTCGGCCATCGCCGCCAGGGTCTGCTCGAAGTCCACTTCGGAAACCGCGACGGGCGCCGCCGGCCGGGGCTGCGGGGAGAGGCCTCCGCCCGGGGCGCCGGTCCCGGCGGGAGGCGTGGCGGCGCGCGCCTTGGGGAAGATCGCGTCCTTGATTTTGCTGAAGATGCTCATGGGGGTACTCCTCTTGGGGGACAGGGAGCGTGGCCCCCGGCCCGGGCGATGGCAAGCGCCATGTGCCGACAAGTTGCCAAGCGTCGGCAAGCGCCTACAACCAGCCGGCAAGCCATTTTGGAGACGACCATGGACCTCAACGACATCCTTCGCTCGCAAGGCGGCATCGAAGCCATTGCCGGCCAGCTGGGCATCTCCGAAGCCGAAGCCCAGCGCGGCGCGGCGGCGCTGCTGCCCTCGATCCTCGGCGGTTTCGGGCAACGCGCCGGGGGTGCGAGCATGGGCGGACTGGGCGGGCTCGGCGCGGTGCTGGAGTCGCTCGGCGGCGCCGACCTGACGCGCGAGGTCGTCAGCCCCGCCCCGACCCCGGTCAACAAGGGCAACGACATCCTCGGCGAGATCTTCGGCTCGAAGGAAGTCAGCCGCGAGGTGGCCGGTGAAGCCTCGCAATCGACCGGGCTCGATCCGGCGCTGCTGAAGAAGATGCTGCCGATCCTCGCCATGCTGGTCGCGGGCTACCTGTCCTCGCAGTCCGGCCGGACGGGCCAGGGCGGCGGTGGGCTGGGCGCTGTGCTCGGCCAAGTGCTCGGCGGCATGGGCGGCGGCAATGCCGCCGACGGCATGGGCGGAGGACTGGGCGGAGTACTCGGCTCGATCCTTGGAGGACGCCGCTAGTCGCGGTGGTCAGGAGGGTGGGCGCGAGCGCCCATCCGTCCCGATCAGCGAATTTGTTTGCGCTGCACGAGATTCACGATTCCGAGCAGGATCACCGCGCCGACGAACGCAACGATCAGTCCAGTAAGCGAAAACTCCTGCACGCTGCCACTAATCCCCAGCAGCGGGCCGGCGATCAAATTGCCAATCAGCGATCCGACAATGCCAACTATGATGTTCCAGAAGATGCCCATTGAGGCATTGCGGTTCATCACCATGCTGGCCAGCCAGCCCGCAACGCCGCCGACAATAAGCGCGATAATCCATCCCATGTCTTCACTCCGTAACCGTGACGCGACCCGTCGTGGCTTGGCTAGCAACCGTGGTTGCGTACGATATCTGCGACGTCAGCCTCGTCCGCGAGGGTCATTCCCGTGGCTGTCGGAACTGCCGATCTGTCCGTCCTTGTTGTGGATGCTGAGCTCGGTACCTTGGTTGCGGCTGATCTCCCGGCCGATCTTTTCCGCTTCGGCTTTGGTTTCGGTGACGTGGCTTGCTCGCTTGCCGCCGTCGCGCTTGACCTGCCAACCATCCTTGTGCGGCATTATTCGATGGGTATCTCGCGCCATTCGCTCTCTCCCCGAGGAAACCGCAAGTCTGTCGCATTGGCGGAAGGATCGCAAGCGCGCACCAATTCCAGCGTTGAAGCTCTCTTACCGAGCGCGAGACCTAGAGGGAAAACGTCGCCAATCTCCAAAGCCGACTGTCGCGGCTCAGCTGGGAGGAGATGATCGCGGCCCAAGCTCGACATCGGCGGACTGAAATGGCGACCGGTTTGCCGCGGGTGTTGAAGGTCCAAGGCGTCGAGTTCCTGCCCGTATGGTTGAAACACATCGATCACATCGTGCAAATCGTCGGCGACGTCATGGGCGACATGCCGCCCGGTCTAGGAAAAAGTTCTGGAGGACGGTATAACTCTTACCGACGGCGGAGCGCTTGTAGCGCTTTCTCGCCGAGCGGATCGAAGGGGCTACCGGAGTCCGCGCCCACGTCGCGCCGGAGCCCACGCGATGTGCAGCGCGGGGGCTCGAACGTCTGCTGCAAGCCGAGGATTCCAGCCGATCTGGTAGGGTTGTCCAGCAACTTTCCCGCTTGTCAGCATGATGCGCGAAAATCCGCTTCATCTGGTGCAGCGAAGATGCGTCAACCACTCGACGTGTTGAATTTTCAAGTGCTCGCGTGCTGCCGAGGCAGTTAGGCTATTTCGATTTCCTTTTTCCGTTACGAGGTCTCGCTGGCTTCGCGTCGAGGTCAACACTAAGTTCGCGTTGCCAGAACCGTAACGGTGCGCATGCCTCGATGAACTGCGAGGCCTTACCCGGCGCATCAAGCCCAATGCAGGCTTCGTCCAGTTTTTCCCCGAGCCCCGCAGCCGTCATGAGCGCGGTACCGCCCTCACTGAGACCCAAAAACTTGCAATGAGCGAATGCGTCGCTCACGAAATCGCGGCTGGGCGCGTCTGCCGCCAGGACATGGGCACCGTTCATCGACGGGATCACCGCAACCGCGTCAAATAGCACCGATGGCCCACCGTCGATCATATGCTTGGCGGCGAGCCCTTCTCCGTTGGATAAGGTGACGCCGCCGATTCTGGGCGCGATTACTTCATAGGTGCCGCCAGCGGCAGTTACCGCTTCGACGAGCGCGTCAAACAAAGATGCATCGGTACCGTCGGTCACCAGAATTCCGAGTTTCCGCCCCGCAAAACCCTCCGGTCCGTTGACCACGATGCTCAGCGCCGGCGAAGGGTCGAGGTCGTGGCGCGTGGGCATGGCAGCTTGCGCCGGCTTCGGTAGCACTGCCCCCAGCCCATTAGCGACGGTCTGAGCGAGCTCCTGATCAATGTTAAGAAGATGAGAGACAACCCGCACCCGGATGTCGGGTCGTTCGACCTTGCTCAGCTCGAAGACGAGCGCGTCACCGATGTGCTTCTGCTCGATCGGAGTCTGGCTGATATAGAACTGCCTCGCCTGGCTGTAGTGGTCCGCGAAACTTTCAGCACGGAGCCGCTGCTTGGGCTCGCCGTTCACTTCGACAAAGCTGCGGAAGCCGCGCACGGGATCCTCGCGTGGACCGCCCATCTGGGGGCCCCAGCTATTGGGCTCGTAATTCACGCGCCCCTTCGGGTTGCGCATGGCCATGTGCCCATCCTGCTGGAAGTGCGCCATCGGGCAACGCGGCGAATTGATGGGGATGTGCGTGAAGTTGGGTCCACCGAGGCGCTTGAGCTGCGTATCGAGGTAGGAGAAGTTCCGGCCCTGAAGCAGTGGATCGTTGCTGAAGTCGATCCCAGGCGGCACGTTCTGGGTGCAGAACGCCACCTGCTCGGTTTCGGCGAAGAAGTTGTCGACCACCCGGTCAAGCACGAGCCGGCCGATTGTCCGCACGGGCAGGATTTCTTCGGGAATAAGCTTCGTGGGGTCGAATACATCAAAATCGAACTTATCCGCGAAATCCTGGTTGAACAGTTGAACTCCCAGGTCCCAGGCGGGAAAATCGCCCGCTTCGATTGCGTCCCACAAATCGCGGCGGTGGAAGTCGGGATCGGCTCCATTGATCTTCACCGCTTCGTTCCAGACGACCGACTGGAGGCGCAGTCTGGGCTTCCAGTGGAACTTCACGAAAGTCGAATTGCCGTCCGCATCAAGCAACCGGAAGGTGTGGACGCCAAAGCCCTCCATGAAGCGATACGACCGCGGAATCGCCCGGTCCGACATCGTCCACATGATCATGTGCATCGACTCGGGCGTGAGACTGATGAAATCCCAGAAATTATCGTGCGCGGTCTGTGCCTGGGGAAACTCCCGGTCGGGTTCAGGCTTGGCGGCATGCACGAGATCCGGAAATTTGATCGGATCCTGGATGAAGAATACGGGGATGTTGTTGCCGACAAGATCCCAGTTACCCTCGTTGGTGTAAAGCTTGACAGCAAACCCGCGCACATCCCGCGCCAGGTCGAATGAGCCTTTGTTGCCGGCAACCGTCGAGAAGCGGACAAAGGCTGGGACACGCTCCCCCACTCGCTGGAGGACATCGGCGCGGGTAACGTCTGCCAAGGACTCGGTAAGCTCGAAGAAGCCATGAGCGCCGTATCCGCGGGCATGCACCACGCGTTCGGGAATTCTCTCGTGATCGAAGTGAAATATCTTTTCGCGGTAGTGCGCGTCTTCAAGAAGGATAGGCCCGCGCGCGCCCTGCTTCAGAGAGTTTTGGTCGTCGGCAACCGGGATGCCCTGCTGCGTCGTGAGCGTGGCCACCCCCTTGCCGGCGACCTGGTGCGTCTCGCCACCCGCGCCTTGTGGCTCCGCATAGCGTTGGGAGATCTCGGCGCCCGGCGGCACCTTGGGAGCCTTGCGCGGGGTCTCTCCGCTCTTGATGGCGGGGGGCGTCATGTTCTTGGGATTCCGGGCCACAGCGGGGTTCCAATCAGCTTCGAGGATCAGGAAAGGGCGAGTATCGGATTGGAAACGGCGAAACCCGTCATCAACTCCTGCTTGCGCATCTTCATCCGGACCCCAAGCGCTTCGAGGTCAATCTTGCTGCGCGCGCATTGAGGGAAGATTTCGCTCTCCTCCTCCTTCACGTGATGTGCGACATATTCGGCCAGAACTTGTACTCGCGCGTCGAAGAATGCTTCTCCAGGTGCACCAGCCTCGATCTGCGCAATAAGATCCTTGGCGCTGGCATGTTCGACCTGCGCCTCGTCGAGCAGGGTCTTGTCCTCGAGAACGCCGAACGCAGCAGGATAGAACAACTCTTCTTCGAGACGGGCGTGAACTTTCAGCGCGACGCAAATAGCGTTGGCAAGATCGCGTTTTTCCGCGTCACCAGCCGCGCTCTCGAATCGGCTGAACAGATCCTCGACCTCGCGGTGGTCGGCCTTTAGCAACGCGATGGCCTCTCTGGGGGCTTCGGCCGGCGGCGTAAGCCTGCTGGCCTTGCTCGTTTTGTTGGCTCGCGAATACCGCTCTTCGGATTTTGATGGCGCTGGCGAAGCGGATGATTTCAGCTTCTTGGATTTGGGCATGTCACGCGCTCCTGTTGCTTCCTGTGAACCGGTCACCAGTATGCACGTTCCGCCTCTGCACGGAATAAAGCAGTTTCGGGCTAGTCCTCTGCCTGAAGTGTGTGAGAATCCTGCTCTCGCAGCCAATTATGGGCGTTGGTGGCGGCGACCGCACCATGCCCCATTGCGACACTTATCTGGTCAAGCCCTTCCGTCACGTCACCAGCAGCAAAAAACCCTGCGACTCCGCTGTCGTTCACGGAACCGGCCGGGATGCAGCCATCGGGCTCGAGGGTGATGCCGGCGCGTGAGGCGAGCTCGGCACGCGGCCGAACACCAAGCGCGGGATAGATGACATCGAACCGTAACGGCTCATCGCGATCTTCAAGGTGGACGGCCATGTGATCGACATGAGGCTCAAGTAAGGTCAGCGCGCCTGTCTCGACCGCGATCCCGGCTCTGCGCAACTCCCGGGACTGTTCAGGAGACAACTCCGGATAGCCGAGCGGCATCAATGTTATGTTGGCCGAATACTGCCGAAGGAACAACGCCTCGGCCGCTCCATTGCTGTCGCAGCCGATGACACCGATTCGTGCATCGGAATGCTCAAAGCCGTCGCATATGGGGCAGTACCGCAAAACCCCTGCTTCGATCGCCTGTTCATGTAGATCGGGGGGCAGGTCGACCTGATTGAGCAATATTCCGCTGGCGAGGATGACGCTGCGGCTGTTCCATGCGCGCCCGTCCTCGCCAACCAGCCGAAAGCCACCCTCGGACTGCTCAAGATCGGTAATCTTCGCCTCGAGAATCTTCGCGCCGAACTCGACGGCATGACGCGTCATTCTCTCGATTAGCTCAGTCCCGCGAATGCCATCCGGAAAACCCGGCGCATTATGCGTGGTCGGTATCCGCAAGGCGCGACTGTTGCCATCGTGGATGACAAGCACCTTGCGCCGGAAGCGAGCGAGGTAGAGCGCAGCCGTGAGTCCAGCAGGGCCAGCCCCGACAACGATGACTTCGTAGTTCTTGGCCTTATTACTCATCGCTCGGCTCTTTCCTATTCGCACTATTGAGGGGGTTGTTGGCATTGCTCGATGTCCCGAGTCTCCGCGACCGGATCCGCGTGAGCCCTTCTCGCCAGTGACGTCGCAAGCCACGTTCGCCGATAGGGTCCAAAAAACTATCCGCGCTCTCAGGATCGAGCAGTTCGTTGTCAGCGATGAACTGGTCCAATGGCCCCGGCTTGGTAAGATCGAGCAGGTCCAAGGTCTTGCCTTGTCCACGTATCGCTTCAATCGCGTCTACCAGTGATCCACGTTGCTGAAACTCATGCGCGAAAGCTTTAGGCTCAACCGCGAGGTGCTCAGCGATCAACCGCGTGCGCAAGCGTGCAATCTCGGGAACCGTTTCTCGGTTGGCCGGCAAGGCCGCATCGATCACCACGTCGCATTCGCTGTCCAGCCCGAGCGAGCGATTGTTAAGGTTCGACGAGCCCACTCGTATCAGGCGGTCGTCGACGATCGAGACTTTGGCATGGACGTAGATGTCGGTGCCTCCGCGCGTCATCGGCACATAGATGCGGAACCGGTTTTGCCGATCAGCCTGGGCGATCTCGCAAGCAAGGCGCACTCGCGCGCCGTCCATCGCTTTCTGCTCGAGCCAACCGTCAGCCTGGCGCGGCATGACCATGACAAACTCTGGCGGCTCTTCTTCCTGCAACCTTTTGGCGATGGCTGCAGCCAGTTTGGCGGACGTGAAATACTGGTTCTCGAAATAGATGAAGCGTTTCGCGGCCGCGATCATGTCGAGATAGAGCGCTTCGATCTCGCGGATTTCGCTGGCGCCTTGATATTCGGCGCGCGTTCGACTGATGGCGACATCGACGTTCACGAACTGCACGGGAAGCTCGTCAGGCCACAGCGAGTCAGCTGGGGAGTGCGGGGGCGAGAGGTCCATCCCTGTTGCCCGATGCCAGCGGTCGCAGCCGAGAGACCCGAGAGCCGAAGCAATCGGGCCTTCCAGCATCATCGTCGCATCGTGCCACGGCGCATAAGCCTTGCCGTTTGGCAGCCGCCGGCGTTCGTCCCCATCGGCGTGCTCGCAAGTGTCCCAACGCGCGGTCGAAATATCGATTCCGCCGCACACAGCCAGACTGTCGTCAATCACCACTATCTTTTGATGGTGACTGCATCCTGGCTTGTGAGCGCTGTCGAACCGAAAATCGATCGCCTTCGTTCGCTCCCATTTCCATAGCATCAGCGCGGCGGTCGGCCGGAAGAACTGCTTTTTTGCGCCGAAGCTCCATTTGAGAATCGCTATTCGGCGATCTGGCTTTTTCCGGGCCAAGGTGAGGAAGAATTGCCCAAGCGTGCTTTTCGACGAGCCCCGGCTTGGTTCCAGTTGAATGCGAGTGTCGAAATGCCAGCCGATCACCAGAATGAGGTCGCGCGCCCCTGCCATGACCTTTTGTACGAGATGATAATAATCGGCTGCGTCCACAATGACCGAAGCTCGGCGACAAGCTTCGATGCGCCAGCAGTTACGTCCCATCGCAACGATTGGCTCCAGGCTCGTAAGGCCCGCGCGCCGATCATGTCGCTCCTCATCGTTCATCATGAGCTCTTAGCTCACCTCGCGCGTCGCAGAAGAATATTTTGATCGGATAGGGGCTGCATTGGACCTGGTTGTACGCGCAAGCTAACCAGCTTCTGCGAGAGGCTGCCGGAGCAGAGTGATGGCGCGTCCAGGAAAAGGCGGTTCCTAAAGCAGTCCAGCCGCACGCTCGTCAGAAGCGTCGCGTGTCGGCATAGGTTGCCAGCGTGTCCGGCTCTTCAACCAAGCCACCGGCCTCGATTGCAACTCTTTGACCGTCATCCCCGCGAATGGCCGTTACCTGCTTCGCGGTTAGAGCCATGCCAGGCGCAGACACCACGTGGATGGCCCCAGATTCATGAACGGCAAACGTCAGGCCCGCCATGGACGGCTTATCGCCAACTGTGTGAAGGCGGCCGCGGCCATCAGTCCAGCCAGAACCAGCCCTATCATCACAGGTACCGGCGACAGTCGCGCTCTCATGAAAGTTATCCGCCCTGGTATTGCTGCCGTGGTTTTCAGACTTAGGACGGCGGAGATTCGCGCCACCCCCGGAACGGGTCATTCGCCTACCCCCTCCGGAACTGGGGTGACGGGTCTATCAACTGGTGCGACGTGCACGCTTCTTCCTGGCTGGGCACACATCCTCATCTCGGCATGTCGACGAACTGGCCGGGATGAACTCCGACACGATCTGTTCACCCCAGCCAGCGCCAATTGTAATCGGTATGGACAAACAAAAGGCGCCCGATATGCTGCAGGCCTGAGCGGCCCCGTCCGCCCGAACAATTTAGAAGCGATGCAATTCGGCGCAGATCTGGTGTTTCGTGCGATGCCCGGTGCATACAGGGTCCCTACGCCTACCGGGTTATCATCTCTCGCCGGTAATCGCCGACCGAAACCCCACATTCACGCTACAACGGGTAGAAGTCGAGAGGGGAGACAGTGTTGAGGCTATGGAGCGAGGACGACAATCTGAAAAAGTGTGGGCTTAAATGTGGGCGTAATATTTGCGAGATCAATAATTTCGAATTACTTCAACGCGATAGGAGGTAGGTTCGAATCCCTCCGTCTCCGCCAGCGCCGATCCAATCGAAATCGTCGTTCGTACACTGCGCCAGCCACCGAGGCTTGAAGGCGCCCGCTGCGGCCTGGAACAAAGAAAAAGGGCCCGCCCCGAAGGACGGACCCTTGTTTCCGGTGCGCTCCGAAGAGCGCACCTCAGGCGTGAACCTGTTAGCCGCGCTCGGGCGCCGGCGGCGGCGGCGGCGGCGGCGGCGGCGGCACCGGGCAGGTGTCGGTCGCCAGGATCACCGAGCCGTCCGGGCAGGTCTGCGTAGCAGGCGGCGGGGGCGGCGGCGGGGGCGGCGGCGGGGGCGGAGGCGGCGGCGGAGCCACAACCTCGTCGGCACCGCCGAAGCGCAGGCCCAGGCCGATCAGGCCGGTCAGACGCGACGAGTTGGTGCGGTAGTTCGAGTAGCGGCCCTCAACCTTCGCGTAGAAGTTCGAGCTGAGGTTCTGCTCGATACCGCCACCGACCTGCCAGCCCTGCGTGCGATACTCGTTGCGGTAGCTGAAACGCGGGGTGTCGGCGGTGAACAGCTTCCGCTGCTCGTTCACGACGTACATGCCCTTGACGTAGAGCAGGGTGTCGGGAGCAAGCGCGACACCGGCCCGGAGACCGACGCCATATTCCTCGAACGACTTGCGGCGAGCAACGCCGGCGCCGTCACGGGTGATGTTCTCGTTCGGAGCCCAGAGGAACGAAACCTCCGGTCCGACCACAGCGGTTTCGCCGATCGCGAAGTCGAAGCCTGCCGAGGCGCCAACCACCAGCTCGGTGTTGTTGTTGCCCTCGGAGTAGAAGCGGTCGCCACCGCCCTGAACGTCGATGCGGAGACCGTCAAACCGGTTCTGCGCGCTCGCTGGCTGCGAGACGAGCATAGCCGCCGACAGGAGTAAGGCTGAACGTACGAAGCTCATGATGCTCCCCTTCTTTTACTTTTACACTATTACAACTGCGAAACGAATTAATAAAACCTTAACAGCGAGAATAGGCCTTCAGCAACCAACTACTTGATTTGCATGCGAAGTAGAGCTTACACTCTCTTAATCATGACGAAGTTGCATTCCGATGCGGCTTGTCCCACTGGAGGGTGAATACGAAGTGCCTCGATCTCTGTTCCGCGTCAACGTGGGATAACGGACATTGTTGCACGCATGCAACATGTTTTGGTCGAGGTTAGTGAAAGTCACGTTGGGTTCTTGGATGTCAGGGTTAGGTGTCTAAGGACCGGCAACTCGATGATGGAATGAAGACCGTGCCGGGCGCCGCTCGCGGCGGGCTATGGGTTGGGGGCGTAAGCAGATGACCATGCAGTTTGCCTTTACGGCGGTGCCGTCCGGCGAGGAGATCCTGCGGCGCGGTACCGAGGTCATCAGGGCCGAGGCGAACGCCCTCAACGTTCTCGCGGAGCGCCTGGACCAGGATTTCGTAGACGCCTGCGAGCTCATCATGGGGGCGAGCGGCCGTGTCGTCATCACGGGCATGGGCAAGTCCGGCCATATCGGCCGGAAGTGGGCCGCCACCATGGCTGCCACCGGGACGCCTGCGATCTACGTTCATCCCGGCGAGGCATCGCACGGCGATCTGGGCATGCTGGTCCCGGGCGATATCCTGGTGGTAATCTCCAATTCGGGCAACACAGGAGAGCTTCGCTGCTTCCTGCGGTATGCCGCTAGCATCAACGTTCCCGTGATCGGCGTGGGCGCCCAGAAGAATTCGGTCGTGATGCAGAATGCGCGCGTGAAGCTGTGCTATCCGGCGGTTCGTGAGGCCTGCCCTGTCAATGTGGCGCCGACGACTTCGACGACGCTGCAGCTGGCACTGGGCGATGCCCTTGCGCTGACGCTCATGGACATGCGCGGTTTCTCGGTCGAGTCGATGAAGCGTCTTCACCCCGGCGGCACCCTCGGCCTCCGCCTCACCTCCGTGCGGGACATCATGCACGCTGATCGGCTTCCCTTGGTCCGGGAGGACGCGCCGATGCAGGACGTCGTGGTCCTGATGACGTCCGCCGGCTTCGGGATCGCGGGCGTGGTCGATGTCGCGGGGAGGCTTGCCGGCGTGATCACCGATGGGGACCTCCGGCGGCACTTCGATCATGTCCTGACCGCAACCGCAGGGTCGGTCATGAACGAGGAGCCGAAGACCGTGCCCGCCGACATGCTGGCGGAAGAAGTGCTTCGTGTCCTGAACGAGAACCAGATCACGGCAGCCTTTGTGATGGAGCCGGGCGCCCCGGTGAACCACAATGTACCCATCGGGATCGTGCACGTGCACGATCTGCTCCGACTAGGGCTCTGCTAAGTCCACGTGCGTCGCGATTTCGCAATTGTCATCCCGGCGCGCTACGCGTCGACAAGGTTTCCAGGCAAACCGCTAGCCCGCCTCAAGGGCGCGGGTGGCATCGAGAAAAGCCTGATCCAGCGCAGCTGGGAGTGTGCGCAGGAGGTGCCAGACTGCGTGGGCGTTTGGGTCGCGACGGACGACGAGCGGATCGCTGCGGAGGTGAGCCGGTTCGGCGGCAAGGTCGTGATGACCTCGCCCAATTGCCGCAACGGAACCGAGCGCTGCGCCGACGCCGTGCGGCAGCTGCCTGAGCTTCCCGACATCATCGTGAACCTGCAAGGCGATGCACCGCTCACACCCACCATGGCGATACCCGGCCTGGTAGATCGCCTTGCATCCGATGACCAAGCTGCAATGGTGACCCCCGCGGTTCGCTGCTCATCCCAGACTTACGCTCACCTGTGCGCTGATGAGGCTGCTGGCCGGGTTGGGGGGACTACGGTGGTATTCGATCAGTCCGGTCGAGCGCTGTACTTCTCCAAGCGTATTCTGCCCTATATTCCGGCGCCGAGCGCAGTCGACGCGAACGCCTTCGTGCACTTGCACCTCGGCATCTATGCATACCGTCAATCGCACCTGATGGCCTATGCCTCGGCCGCTCCGTCCAAACTCGAGTTGATCGAAGGTTTGGAACAGCTTCGGTTTTTGGAGCTGGGACTACAGGTTGGGATCATGACCATGGAATCGCCCGGCTGGGAGCCTGTTGAACTCAACAATCCTTCCGACGTGCAGATTATCGAGAAGGTTCTCCTGTCTCGTGAGATCTCCTAGGCGCATACCCTGTGGTGGCTGGAAGGAAGAACGGCGCCCGAGCGCTGGACATTGGGGCGCCCCTGTGGCTGTCCGCTAGAGTTCATGCGCAGGCATTCCGGCTAGCTCCGCTTCGTTACCTGGTTGCCGCATTCTGGTGGTGCCGCGGCTATCGCGTGAGGGCGCGCAACTACTTCTCATCACTGCTTGGGCAGGCGCCTGCAGCCTATCAGTTGTGGATAAGGCGGGTGGAGTCTAAGCGCGTAGCCGACCGACGGACTTCTTGTGCAAGGCAGGTGACAATCGTCCCTGTGATCGATTGCACGGAAGGGCGGGACGGCCTCGATGAGACCCTTGGATCGCTGGGGGACACGGGCCACACGACTGCTCGACCGATTGTCCTGGACGCGCGGAACCTGACCGCCGGGACGATGGACGATATGCGGCAGCTCGCCGGTCACCCGGGTGTCTGGTTTTGTCTGATACGACCGGGTGATCGGCTCGCTACTGGAGCTCTCTGGCTTTATTCGAGAATTGCCGAGCGGGAGACGGACGCGAGCCTCATCTACGCCGACGATGACCTGATCGACGCCGCCGGACGGCGTTCCGATCCGCACTTCAAGCCGGACTGGAATCCCGAGCTGTTCGAGCATCACGATTTCATCACGGGTGCTTGCATTTTTCGCGCAAATGCCACGCTCCTGGACTTAATTGCCGAGCGAGGCTTATGTGCGCAACTCGTCGCGGATGCGGTGCGGCAACGAGGCGCGCCCGTTCATGTGCGGGAAATCCTTCACCATCGTCGTGCTCGCCCCGGGCCACGGGTACCGGCAAACTCCTCTGCTTGGAAGCAAGGTGACTGGCCAAGCACGACGGTGATCGTGCCGACCCGCAACAAGCTCGATCTGCTTCGCACCTGCGTGGACGGAGTTTCAAGAACCAGCTACCCCGCCTTGCATCTGTTGATCATCGACAACGGCAGCGATGAACCCGATACCCTTGCTTACCTCGATCAGCTGGAGCAGTCGGGTGTTGAGGTGCTGCGGATTGCTGGTCCGTTCAACTACGCGGCCATGAACAATGCGGCCGCCGCGGGCTGTGCGAGCGAGTATCTGTGCTTCCTCAACAATGACGTGGAGATACTGGAGACCGATTGGCTGCGGTGGCTGGTGCAGGAGGCGGTTCGTCCGGACATCGGAGCCGTCGGAGCGCGGCTTCTATATCCTGATCACAGCGTGCAGCACGCGGGTGTCGTGATTGGGATGGGACAGGCTGCCGGTCATGCGCACCGGTTCGAGCGACAAGGTGCCTTCGGCTACTTCGCCCGATCCCAACTTCCACAACGCGTTTCGGCCGTTACGGCCGCCTGCCTGGTCGTTGCCCGCGAAAAGTTTCTTGCTGTCGGTGGCTTCGATGAAGTGAACTTTCCGGTGGCGTTCAACGATGTCGACCTTTGTCTTCGGCTGAACGAACGTGGTTGGCAGTCCTATTACGAGCCTCGCGCGACCTTGATTCACCATGAGTCCAAATCGCGCGGCAAGGACAAGTCCAAAGCCAAGCGGGCACGCTTCGCTGGGGAGCTTGAGGCCTTGAAGCGACGCTGGCGGACGGATGAGATCCGAGACCCCTTCCACCATCCCGATCTTAGCCGCGATTGTGAGCAATTCGTGATCGCGCTTTAGTAATCCCTGATGAGCCGGTTGAAACTTCCCTCTGTCACGCTCTGCGCGGCTACATCGGTCAATGTTGAAGCGACCGTTGCCGCGCTACGGCGATGCCAGGAGCAGATCGACTTCGCCGACACCCTGCTGTTCACGGATCAGCTGCCGGCCTCGCATTCCTCGGCGCTGGGGATCGTCCAGATCGAACGTCTGCGCTCCTCAAAGGATTACTCCTGGTTCCTGCTCGGGAAGTTGGCAGACCACATCGAGACCGAGTTCTGCCTGGTCGTGCAGTGGGATGGCTTTGTGCTCGATTCTTCCCGGTGGGACCCCGCGTTCCTGACGTTCGACTACATCGGAGCCCCATGGCCGCAGTTCCGCGATGGTCAGGATGTCGGAAACGGGGGCTTTTCCTTGCGAAGTCGTCGTCTTCTCGATGCTTGCCGCGACCCGGATTTTCAACCGTTCGATCCAGAAGACCTGGCGATCTGCCGTACCAACCGCCGCCTCCTCGAGAGCCGGCACGGGATCAGATTTGCGGATCGCATGACAGCGGCTTCGTTCTCGCTCGAGAGAGGCAGGCACGAGGTTCCAACCTTCGGCTTTCATGGTGTTTTCAACATGATCCCGCTGCTCGGAGCGGATGCTTTCTGGCAGGTTTACGAGGGACTCGATCACCGCGGTCCCGTCTTCCACGACCTCAAACTGTTGCTTCGGCAACTCCGGTCGTCGGACCGCATGTGGCAGCGCCGCGCCGGATTGCTGCGAGATCGTACTCTTTCTTGGCTGAATGCTTGACCCTGACCCCTCGGAACCCTTACGCGCTTGCCCGAACGCGCGCGGCGCTTTTTCCCTCACCGGAGCCCAGTTTAAATGAGTGCCCCAAAGCAAGATCCCCGACATCGTAATGTAAGCTTGGATTGGTCGACGATTCAAAACTACAAGGAAGGCTACGCCACCTTGCTGGCCGAGGCGATAAGCGGAGTATCCGGCGCTGCGGTTGAGCGGGTGTGCAACGAGGTGCTGGCGGCAACTAGCCGAGGCAACAAGATATTTGTGATCGGCAATGGAGGATCAGCGGCGATCGCGGATCATCTATGCTGCGATTGGTCCAAGGGGACCAATTGTGCCGGGCATCAGCCAATCTCGTCGCAATCGCTCGTTTCGAATGTCGCGCTCTACTCGGCCATCGCAAATGATTTCGGGTTTGAGCATGTCTTCAGCACGCAGCTGGACTACTTTGCACGCAAGGGCGACGTTCTGATCGCGATCTCCTCGTCGGGGAACAGCCCCAATGTCATCGCCGCCGTGGAGAAAGCCAAGGAGCTCGACGTCTTCGTCGCGGGTTTCAGCGGCTTTGAGGGGGGTGCTCTGGCAGAACTCTCCGATGCCTCAGTGCACGTGGCGACGCACAACTACGGCATCGTCGAGGATGCCCACCAAGCGGTGATGCACATCATTGCTCAATTCATCGCTTGCCGCCGTGATCATGAGGGACAGTAAGACCGACACGTCGATGCGCGTTCTTGTCACCGGGGGTGCCGGATTCATCGGTAGCCATCTTTGCGACGCATTGCTGTTGGCGGGTCATCAAGTTCTTGCGCTCGATGATCTGTCGCTCGGACGGGAGGAGAACGTCTCGCATCAGGCGAACAATCCGGCCTTCCGCTTCGTAAAGGCGGATATTCTCCAGACCGATGGTTTCGAGACCATCGTGCGCGAGCTTGCCCCGGAGTGCATATTCCACATGGCGGCAAACTCCGACATTGCCCGTTCGCACGCCGACCCGGCGGTCGATCAGGAACGCACGTTCATGACGACGTTTCGAGTACTAGAGGCGATGCGGAAGAACGGGATCAAGCAACTCGTCTTTGCGTCGACCTCAGCCGTCTATGGAGAAGTCGAGGGCGCCGTAACGGAGCATCATGGACCTCTTCAGCCTATCTCGCATTATGGCGCCGCAAAGCTCGCCTCTGAAGCCTTCATCAGTTCGTATGGCGAAAACTACGGGATCCAGAGCTGGATCACGCGTTTT
>ERZ1066122.1346-NODE-1346-length-20239-cov-36.784483_pt1 | contig 20239 bp, 16 predicted proteins | sample MGYA00382769_ERZ1066122 | MGnify/ENA primary metagenome ERZ1066122 (study PRJEB33369, sample SAMEA5778352) | biofilm metagenome | biome: Industrial cooling water; feature: Water cooling tower basin; material: Biofilm | place: United Arab Emirates | collected... | reverse complement strand
CCATGCTGCTGGAGGCCCAACGGCGTCACTATCGGCTCTTCTACGTCACCCCGGGCCGGCTCGGCCTGGTGGACGGCCGCGCCGTGGCCGAGGTCGCGCCGCTGACCGTGCGCGACGACCCCGCGGACTGGTACGAAACCGGACCGAAGTCACAGCGTGCGCTGGACGGCGACTGCCTGGTGCTGATGCGCAAGGACCCGCCGGTGGACGCGGACTACCTGCACGACACCCAGATCCTCGATGTCGCCCGCCGGGCCGGGGCGCTGGTGGTCAACGACCCGCGCGGCCTGCGCGACCACAACGAGAAGCTGGCGGCGCTGGAGTTCCCGCAGTGCTGCCCGCCGACGGTGGTCTCGCGCGACCCGGCGACGCTCAAGGCCTTCGTGGCCGAGCACGGCGACGCGGTGCTCAAGCCGCTGGACGGCATGGGCGGGCGCTCGATCTTCCGCGCCCGGGCCGGCGAGTCCAACCTGAACGTGATCCTGGAGACGCTGACCGATGGCGGCCGGCACCTGGCGCTGGCCCAGCGCTATCTGCCGGAGATCGTCGATGGCGACAAGCGCATCCTGCTGATCGACGGCGAGCCAGTGGATTACTGCCTGGCGCGGATCCCGCAGGGCGACGAGTTCCGCGGCAATCTGGCTGCCGGCGGGCGCGGCGAGGGCCGGCCGCTGAGCGAACGCGACCGCTGGATCGCCGCCCAGGTCGGCCCGGCCATGCGCGCGCGCGGCATGCGCTTCGTCGGTCTGGACGTGATCGGCGATTACCTGACCGAGGTCAACGTGACCAGCCCGACCTGCATCCGCGAGCTGGACAAGCAGTTCGGTCTGAACATCGCCGGGCTGCTGTTCGACGCCCTGGAGCGCGATCCGGGCTGAGCCGGTCCCTGCACAGGCCCGCCCCTTCTGCCGCACCGGCGACCAACGTCGCCGATTTCGCGGTCAATTTCCGTCAAAACCACAAGAACATCGCGCATTCCGCAGACCATGTCCGCCACGTCCCTGCCCCCGCCGCCCGGCATCGATGAAGACCAGCGCTTCGGCGCCACTCTGGTCCTGTCGGTGCTGGTGCACGGGCTGCTGATCCTGGGACTGGGTTATGCGGTCGAGCAGGCGGCCCCGGTCACGCCGATGCTGGACGTGATCCTGACCCGCACACAGACCCCGCTCACGCCGAAGCAGGCTGATTTCCTGGCCCAGGCCAACAACCAGGGCGGCGGCGAAAGCGAGAAGGCCGAGCGTCCGCGCGACACCCAGCCCGGGCTGGCGCCGCAGGCCGAGGCAGGCGTGGCGCCGCAGCCGGTCCGCGCGCAGGCGCCGCAGCCGCAGCCGGCCACCGAGGCGCGGGTAGTCGACACCCGTCGCAGCGAGACCCGCGTGGCCCAGCCCAGCCCGCGCCCGGAAACCGACCCGCTGCCGCTGCGCGCCGGGCCGGCCAAGGTCGAGCACGACATGGAAATGGCGCGGTTGGCGGCCGAAATCCACCTGCGCTCCAACCGCTACGCCAAGCGGCCCAGCCGCAAGTTCGTCTCGGCCAGCACCCAGGAATACGTCTGGGCCACCTATCTGCGCGCCTGGGTGGACCGCGCCGAACGGGTCGGCAACCTCAATTACCCCGACGAAGCCCGCCGCCGGCGGCTGGCCGGCACCGTGGTGATCAACATCGGCATCCGCCGCGACGGCTCGGTGGAACGCGCCGACATCGTGCGCAGCAGCGGCGTCCAGCTGCTGGACGAATCGGCCCTGCGCCTGGCCAGACTGGCCGAGCCCTACCCGCCTCTGCCCAAGACCCGCGACAACCCGGACATCCTCAACGTCATCCGGACCTGGCGCTTCCTGCCGGAAGGCGCGCTGGTCGACGAGTGAGGCACCGCGAAACGGGCGCGGCGCTGCTGTGCGGCGCCCGCTCGGCTGCGCTTACAGCCGCTTCCAGACGAACCCCTCCCCGCTGCGGTGGTAGACCGCGATGGCGCGGCCGTAGAAGGCGTCCAGCGGCACCAGGCCGAAGCCGCGGCCGTCGAAGCTCGCGCCGCGATGGTCGCCCAGCACCAGGGCCATGCCGTCCGGGATGCGCAGCGTCTGCAGGTCCGGGCCGCCGCCGTCGGCGAGATCCAGCCGCACCTCGCGCGGGCCGATGCGCTCAACCGCCTGCACGGCTTCGGCTGGATCACGGTCGACGTCCGAACGCCGGCCCTCGACCCACAGCCGGCCGTCACGCACCGCCACGGTCTGGCCTTCGACCGCGACCAGACGCTTGATCAGCCGGGTGCCGTCCAGCGGCGAATCGAACACCACCACATCGCCGGGCGCCGGGGCGGTGCCCTCGGTCAGACGGATCTCGGTGAACGGCAGGCGCGCCCCGTAGGCACGCATGTCGACCGCGACCCGGTCGCCGGGCACCAGGGTGGGCTGCATCGATCCGCTGGGCACCTGGTAGTGGTTGGCCAGCGTGTCGCGGGCGGCGAGCAGCAGCAGGAGCGTCGCCACCAGCGGCATCCACTCGGCGAGCAGACGGCGCGACCTGGACACGGTGAGAGACGCGGCGGCGGAAGGATCGGCGGGCATGGCGGTGGCCTCGGAAGGGATGTCTTTCCCTGACCACCGCCCGGCGCGCGAGTTGCCATGACCGATGGCAGGGACGCTCTCGGGCTCTGTCCGCCCCATGCGAATTCCGGCGCCCTGCTCTGGCTGCCCGGCCCCCGACAAATGTCATCCCGAGCCGAAGGCGAGGGACCTGCTTGTATGTTTCGAGCGCAAGCCAATCGAAAAAGCAGGCCCCTCGCTGCGCTCGGGGCGACATCGGAGTGCGTCGATGCGCCGAGAGTCCGATGACCAATGCATCTGCCAGCCCGGCTCAGGCCGCTCTGCCCCTCCCCGACCCATGTCATTCCGAGCCGAAGGCGAGGGACCTGCTTGTATGTTTCGAGCGCAAGCCAATCGAAAAAGCAGGCCCCTCGCTGCGCTCGGGGCGACATCGGAGTGCGTCGATGCGCCGAGAGTCCGATGACCAATGCATCTGCCAGCCCGGCTCAGGCCGCTCTGCCCCTCCCCGACCCATGTCATTCCGAGCCGAAGGCGAGGGACCTGCTTGTATGTTTCGAGCGCAAGCCAATCGAAAAAGCAGGCCCCTCGCTGTGCTCGGGGCGACATGGGATGAGGTCTTGGTCACCGGATGGATCGCCGAGGGCAGATGCTTTCGACAGGCACTCTCGGCAAGCACTCTCGGTAGACATCCCCCGGCAGACGCTCTCGACAGACGCTCTCGACAGACGCTCTCGACAGACGCCCGCGGCACACACCCGCTCGCGGGCGCGCGCGCGCAGGCGCACGATCGCGCGCGCGAGCGCTCGCGCCGGGCATCGGCACTCGGTCGACGGTGGCCCGGCGTCATCCTGCCGGCACGTAATCCAGCGGTGCGCCCGGGCCGATCGGCAGGCCGAAGGTCACCCAGATCGCGAACAGCACGGTCCAGCCGATCAGGAAGGTGATGGAGTACGGCAGCATCGTGGCGACGATGGTGCCGATGCCGGCCTTGGGCTCGTAGCGCTGCAGGAAGGCGATGATCAGCGCGAAGTAGCTCATCATCGGCGAGATGATGTTGGTCACCGAGTCACCGATGCGGTAGCCCACCTGGGTCAGCTCCGGCGAATAGCCCAGCAGCATGAACATCGGCACGAACACCGGCGCCATCAGCGCCCACTTCGCCGAAGCCGAGCCCATGAACAGGTTGGCGGTGGCGGTGAGCAGGATGAAGGCGATGAACAGCGGCACCGCCGGCAGGTCCAGCGTCTTCAGCACGTCGGCGCCTTCCACCGCGAAGATCAGGCCGAGCTGGGTCCAGTTGAAGAAGGCCACGAACTGCGCGGCGAAGAAGGTGAGCACCAGGTACGAGGCCAGGGTCTCCATCGACTTGCCCATGCCGTTGATCACGTCCGCGTCGCTGCGGATGGTGCCGGCGGCGATGCCGTAGGCGATGCCGGTGACCACGCCGTAGACGAAGATCAGCGCGACGATGCCCTTCAGGAACGGGTCCAGGGCCTTCAGGGTCTCGGTTTCGCCGGCCTTGCGCAGGAAACCGTCGTCCGGCACCGTGCCCAGCAGCACCAGCGCGGTGACCGCCAGGCCGGCCAGCAGCGCTGCGACCAGGCCGCGCTTCTCGGCGGCGGTCATCGGCTCGAATTTCTCGCCCCCCGCCTTGGCCGGCGCGTCGGGGAAGCGTTTGGCGACCACCAGCTCGGTGACCGCGGTGCCCATCAGCGCGATCACCGGGGTGGAGGCGATCATGAAATACCAGTTGGCGGCGGCGTTGACCTCGTAGGTCGGGTCGATGATGCGCGCGGCCTCCTGCGACAGGCCGGCCAGCAGGGGGTCGATGGTGCCGAGCAGCAGATTGGCCGAATAGCCGCCGGAGACGCCGGCGAAGGCCGCGGCCATGCCGAGGATGGGGTGGCGGCCGGCAGCGATGAAGATCAGGCCGGCCAGCGGCACCAGCAGCACGTAGCCGATCTCGCTGGCCATGTTCGACATGATCCCGGCGAACACCACCACGAAGGTCAGCAGGCGGCGCGGGGCGGAGAGCACCAGCAGACGCAGCGCGGCGCCGATCAGGCCGCTGTGTTCGGCCACGCCGATGCCGATCAGCGACACCAGCACCGTGCCCAGCGGGGCGAAGCCGGTGAAGTTGGAGATCATCCCGGTGAGGATGCGCTGCAGGCCCTCGACGGTCATCAGATTGACCGGGCGCACGTCCTCGCCGGTGGCCGGGTGCTGGACCACCAGGTCGAACAGCGAGGCGAAACCGGAGAGCAGCACCACCGCCAGCGCCATCAGCGCGAACAGGGTGGTCGGATGCGGCAGGGCGTTGCCGCCGCGCTCGACGATGGACAGGAAGCGGTCGATGGCGGAACGCTTTGTAACAGCGGGGCGCCCTGCGGGCGGTGCGGAGTCGGTCATGAGCGGCTCGGCGGAGAGGAAGCCGCATACATTGCCGAAAAAAGCCCGGGGGAGACACCCCAAGCGACCTGCCCGCGGCCGGTACGGCCGGCGGCGCAGCGGCCGGGCCTCGACCACTCATGCGGTCGAATCATTATGAAATCAAAGGTTTACGGTGATTTTGATCGTCAACGATGCTGACGACACCGGGGCGCATGATCACGCGGCGCAGCGTGCATTCACGACAGTGCCGACCTGTGCGCGTGCCTGGGCGCATGCATGTGCGCGAGCCCGGGCGCCTGCCCACGCGGCGCCGCTCATCGCGCAGCGGCTGCGGCGCGGCTCGCCGCCTGCTCGTCCAGCGTCAGCGCCACCTTGTCGCGCAGATACGCCGGTTCCAGACGCTCCGCAGCCACGGTCTCGCCGCGGGCAAACGCCGCCACCGCCAACCGCGCGACATCGGCCGCACGCGGCAGTGCGTCCGGCAGCACGCTCGCCAGCTGCAGGCCGGGCTGCGCGGCCAGACGCCCCTGCAGCAGCCCGCCCTCGGCCGCCAGGCCGGTGCCGACCACATGCCAGAGTCCGCCCTTTGGACCGGTCTCTGGATCGGCTTGCGGATCGGCTTGCGGATCGGCTTGCGGAATCGCCAGCGCGGCAGGCGCTTCGACCGATTCCGGCCCCAGCGCCCTGGCCACGGCGCCGCCCGACACCGGATCGGCCGCCAGTGCGAACCGGCCGGCGTAGACCTCGTGCATGCGCGCATCGATGACCGCCAGCACCCGGCGTTCACCGATCTGTCGGTCGCCGGCCTGCCGCTCGCCGCCCTCGTGCTGACCGCCCTCGCCGGCTTCAGGCAGGCCGGCAGCCAGGGCCAGCGCCGCCAGCGTGGACACCGGAATCACCGGCAGATCCAGCGCCAGGGCCACGCCCTGCACGAGCGCCACGCCCAGGCGCACGCCAGTGAAGGCCCCCGGCCCGCGGCCCACCGCCACTGCATCCAACTGCGACCGCGCGATGCCGGCCTCGGCCAGCAAGGCCTCGGCCCAGGGCAAGGCGCATTCCGCATGCCGGCGCGGCGCGATTTCGTGGCGTTCGACGATGACGCCGTCGACCCAGACCGCGACGGAACAGGCTTCGGTGGAGGTTTCGAACGCGAGCAGTTTCATCCGCGCAGTGTACGGGATGCCCCGCGCGGCCTCCGATCCGCAGCGCCTCCGCACAAAAGCAGGCCCCTCGCTGTGCTCGGGGTGACAGGGATTGAGAGGCGTGACGAAGACCAACGTGCCCCACACCTTGTCATCCCGAGCCAAAGGCTAGGGACCTGCTTCTCAGTCTCGAACCCTTGGAAAAGCCCAAAAGCAGGCCCCTCGCTGCGCTCGGGGTGACATGGATTGAGAGACGCGATAAACACCGACGTGCCCCACACTTTGTCGTCCCGAGCCAAAGGCGAGGGACCTGCTTTTCACTCTCGTACCCCACACACAACATCGCCCGGCCGGTGGCCCGGCCGGGCGATGGGTGTGCGATGCGGCGGACGGGTGCCCGACCGGACCGCGTGGCGGTCAGCCGCCCTGCTGGGTCAGCGGCAGCACGCGGATTTCGACGCGGCGGTTCATGGCGCGGCCGCTGTCGGTCTCGTTGCTGGCGATCGGGTAGCGCTCGCCCATGCCGACCACCTCGAAACGCTCGCGCATCAGGCCCTTCCCGACCAGGTAGTTCGACACCGAGTTGGCGCGCTGTTCGGACAGGCGCTGGTTGTAGTCGTCGCTGCCCACGCTGTCGGTGTGGCCGCTGACCTCGACGATGGTCTGGTTGTACTCGGCCATGGTCGCGGCCACCTCGTCAAGCGCAGGACGGAACTGCGGCTTGAGCGCAGCGCTGTTGAAGTCGAAAGTCACACCGTCGGGCAGGTTGAGCTTGATCACGTCGCCGTCGCGGCTGACTTCGATGCCGGTGTTGGCGGTGCGACGACGCAGTTCGGCTTCCTGGCGGTCCTGATAGGCACCGACCGCGCCGCCGGCGAGGGCGCCGACGCCGGCACCGACCAGCGCACGCTGACGGCGCTCGGTGGCGTCGTCGCCGCTGAGCAGGCCGGCCGCGGCACCGATGGCCGCGCCGATCAGGGCGCCGCGCTGGGTGCGGTTGGGGTCGTTGGGGTCGTCGGTCTGGCCGGTGTAGGTGGCGCAGCCGACCAGCAGACTGGCGGCGGCGATGGCGGCCGCCAGCGGCGAGGCGCGGCGGATGGAAGCAGAGATGGACGGGGTGGACTTGTGCATTGTGGGCTCCTCGTGGCACCGGGGATGGGCCGGTTCAGGTGGCGCCACGGTAGGCCCGCCAAGCTGAACGAGGAATGGGCCGGCAATCCGCCGGGTCGACCGTGCGTTGCGCAATTACCGGCGGTTCACGCTCGCGGGCTTTGACCGGAGCGGGCCGCCATCGCAGCGACATGCACTGCGAAGACCAGGCGATCCGTACTCATCTCAGCCGGAAGCACGCAGACCCGCGAACGCCGAAGGCCCGTATCGTCAGTCCAGCATCGCCTGCGCCGACACCGAATCCAGCGGCCGCTCCCAGTCGCCCATCAGCGCCAGGTACAGCAGCTTGTCGAATTCCTCGCGGAAGCGGCGGGTGACCGCACGCGGGTCGGGGATGAGCTTGGCGTCGGCGATCAGGCCGAAATGCACCTTGCCGTTGTAGCTCATGATCGACAACCCAAGACCGATGGAACCGGTCTGCGGCACCCAGAACATCATTTCGCGGATGCGACTGCCGGCCAGGTACAGCGGCTGCTGCGGGCCGGGCACGTTGGTGGCCACGGTGGTGGCCTTGCGGCTGAACAGCTCCAGCGCCAGCTCCTGCACCGAGGACGGCGCCATGCCCAGTGCCGCCAGCAGTCCGTAGGCGACGATGGCCTGGCGCGAGGTCTTGAGCTGGTTCATGCATTCGGCCACGTGTTCCAGCCGGTGCACGGGGTTGCCCAGGCCCACCGGCAGATCGAGGAAGACCAGGCCGAAATGGTTGCCGAGCTTGCGTGCGTGTTCCAGCGGACGCAGGTTGACCGGCACGGTGGCGCGCAGGGTCAGGCCTTCGACTTGCTCGCCGCGCTCGATCATGTAGTCGCGCAGTGCGCCGGCGGCGGTGGCCATGAGCACGTCGTTGACGGTGCAGCCGCAGGCGCGGCCGACGGCCTTCACTTCCTCCAGGTCCAGGGTCGGCGCCCAGGCCACGCGCTTGCTCACCCCGAGGCGGCCGCGCAGCAGCGAAGGCGGGTCGTCCGGCAGCGCCAGGGCGTAGACCAGTTCGCGGGCGATATCGCCGCCCTCCCTCGCCAGCACGCCGGCCAGCGACGGGTCCTGCACCATGTCCATGCCCTTCTCGAGCATCTTGCTGCCGAGCTTGGCGTAGCGCTCGACCGCGCCGACGCGGTGCGCCACCTTGGCGCCGTCCTGCTTGAGCCAGGCCTCGGCCAGCGGTTTGCCCTTCTCGGGATGGGCGCTGGTGTCGGTGAGCGAGAGCAGCACCTGCACGAGTGCGATGCCGTCGGCATAGCTGTGATGGATGCGCGCGACCAGCGCGGAGCCGCCTTCGTATTTTTCGACCAGATGGAACTGCCAGAGCGGCTTGGTCTTGTCGAGCGGGCTGGAGGCCAACGCGCTGGCGAAGCGCTCCAGCGCCTTCTGATCGGCGCGGCCCGGCAGTGCGGAGAGGCGCACGTGCCAGTCGAGATCGAAATCGGCGTCGTCCTCCCAGTGCATGCCGGTCGGGCCTTCCACCGGCTTCATCCGGAAGCGCGAATAGGCCAGGAATCGCTTCTCGATGACCTTCTTGAGCTTGGCGAGGGTGACCGGCTCGGCGAACATCAGCACGCCGGTGATCATCATCGGATTGGTCGGCCGCTCCATGCGCAGCCAGGCGGTGTCGACGCGCGACATCGATTCGCGGCGCGGGCGCCTGCGTGCTTTCGTGGTTTCGGCCATGTGCCCTCCTCAGCTGCGCGAGTGAATCACGCGCAGCAGGCGAAGGTCAACGCGAACGGCGCCGGGCGCGGCGGCGCTCAATCCGCGTCGTCGTCGCGGCCGGTCTCGCGGTACGCGTCCAGCGCGGCCTCGCGGCCCTTGGAGAGGTCGACGATGGGCCGGGGCGGATAGTCCGGCGCGAGCCGCGCGCGCGCGCCGGGTTCGGTCCAGGGCGCGAAACGCTGCGACTTCGGCAATTTCGCCAGCTCCGGCACCCAGCGGGTGATGTAGGCCGCGTCGGGGTCGAATTTCTCGGCCTGCGACACCGGGTTGAAGATCCGGAAATACGGCGCGGCATCGGCGCCGGTGCCGGCGATCCACTGCCAGCCCAGGGTGTTGTTGGCGAGGTCGGCGTCGACCAGGGTGTCCCAGAACCAGCGCGCGCCTTCGCGCCAGTGGTAGCGCAGGTGCTTGCACAGGTAGCTGCCGACGATCATCCGCACTCGGTTGTGCATCCAGCCGGTGGCCCACAGCTCGCGCATGCCGGCATCGACGATGGGCACGCCGGTGCGGCCGTGGCGCCAGGCCTCGCGCATGCGTTCGTCGACGCGCGCCCAGCGGAAGTGCTCGAAACGCGGGTTGAGGTTCTGCTCGGTGGTGGACGGGAAGTGATGCAGCAGGTGGTAGGCGAATTCGCGCCACCACAGCTGGCGCACGTAGGCGCCGACCTTCTGGTTGCCGCCCGGATGCGCCTCGCGCAGCACCTGCGCGACGCGCCAGGGCGCGATCTCGCCGTGGTGCAGATGCGGGGACAGGCGTGATGTGCCGTGGTGGTCGGGGCGATCGCGCTCGTCGGCGTAGTGCAGCACCGACACGTCGGCGAAGGCCTCCAGCGCGGCGTGCGCGCCGGCCTCGCCGGGGGTGAAGTGCTCCCAGAAGCCGGCATCCCAACCCAGCGACGGCGCCAGCTCCAGATGGTCCAGCTCGACCCCGTGCGGGCCGTCCTCCACCTTGGGCAACTGGCCGGGCGCCTCGCGCGGCGGCGGCGGCGTCCACTCGGCGCTGGCGGATTTCCAGAACGGGGTGAACACCTTGTACGGCCCGCCCTGCTTGGTCGCCACCTGCCAGGGCTCGCGCAGCAAAGCGCCGTTGAAACTTTTCACGTGCAGACCCTGCTCGCGCAGGCGTGACTTGATCGCGGTGTCGCGCTTCTCGATGGCCGGCTCGTAGCGGCGGTTCCAGAACACCGCCTCGGCCTCGCAGGCGGCCGCCAGAGTCTGCAGGGTCTGCAGGCTGGGGCCGTGGAACAGACGCAGTCGCGAGCCGCGTTTGCGCAGATCGGCATCCAGCGCCTGGAGCGAGCGGTGCCGCCACGCGCGCGCGGCGCCGCCCGGCGCCCAGTCGCCTTCCTCGTCGGGAGCGTGGATGTAGACCGGGATCGGGGCGTAGCCATGATCGAGCGCGGCCTGCAGCGCCGGGTGGTCGGCCAGGCGCAGGTCGTTGCGGAACCAGACGAGTGCGTTCGCCATCAGCCCACCTTCACCGCAGGGCGGACCGCGGTGAAGCCGCCGTCCAGGCCGACCACTTGGCCGGTGATCCAGCCGGCCTCGGGCGAAATCAGGAACGCCGCCAGCTGCGCGGCGTCCTCGGCGGTGCCGTAGCGGCCCAGCGGGTACTGCGCGGCCATCGCCTTGCGCCCCAGGTCGCTGGAGACGAAACGCGCGGTGGCCGGCGTGTCCAGCAGTCCGGGCGCAACCGCATTCACCCGCAGGCCCAGCGCGGCGACATCGGCGGCCAGCGAGCGGGTCAGCGCCTCCACCGCACCCTTGGCCGCAGCCACGGCCGGGTGGTTGGCGATGCCGATCCCCGCGGCGACCGACGAAAACAGCAGCAACGCGCCTGGGGTTTCCGGCTTCGCCTTCTGCCACTGCGCGGTGTAGGCCTTGGCGAGGAAGAAGGCGGTGTCGAGATTGGCCGCCAGACACTCGCGGTACTGCGCCTCGCTGGTGCGCGCAAGCGGCGCGACCAGCACCGCGCCGGCGCAGTTGACCACGGCCGCGGGCGGCGCACCGAAGTGCGCGGCGGCGGCGTCCAGCGCTTCGGCGGCGCCGGCTTCTGTGGCCACGTCCGCGCCGATCGCCACCTCACCCTCCGCGGCCTGCAGCCGGCCCGCGTCGCGTCCGGCCAGCGCCAGTCGCCAGCCGCGGGCGCGCAGGATGTCGGCCAGCGCGGTGGCCACGCCTCCGGAGGCGCCGGCGATCAGGCAGGTGGACGACGACGGGCTTGCAGAGGTCATGCGGTGCTCCCTGGAACGGATGATGGATGGCGGCCTGTCACGCTGAACGGCGCAAACTGAACGGATGCACTACGGAACCCCGATCCACGCGCGGGCGGCGCGATGCGCGGCCATGACGGTGCCGGAAGCGCCGGCGATCCGTGCCTGCGGCGGGCTCCCGGGCAAGGATCGACTCGGGATCGCTCGGGATAGGCTGCGGATCGACTCGGGGACAGGCTCGGGATCGCCTCAGGCATCGACTCAGGTATCGGCTCAGCCATCGGACGGCACGTCCTTCGACAGGCACATGCGTTCGCGCACTTGCCCGGCACGCCGGCGGATCGCCTCCAGCCTCGCGTCTGAGAGCCGGTCCAGATTGCGCCACTGCAGCGCCGCACGCGGGTGGTCGTGGAAGCGTTCGCGGTGGCGGTCAAGGAAATCCCAGTACAGCGTGGTGAACGGGCAGGCCTTCTCGCCTACGGCTTCGCCCGGGTCGAAGCGGCAGCCGGCGCAGTGGTTCGACATGCGCTGGATGTACTTGCCGGACGCCGCATAGGGCTTGGAGACCATCTTCCCGCCGTCCGCGTACTGGCTCATGCCCAGCACGTTGGGCAGCTCCACCCACTCCACCGCGTCGACATAGACCGCGAGGTACCAGGCGTGGACCTCGCGCGGGCGCACGCCCAGCAGCAGCGCGAACAGGCCGGTCACCATCAGCCGCTGGATGTGGTGGGAGTAACCGAGGTCGAGCGTCTGGCGCAGCGCATCGCGCAGGCAGGCCATGTCGGTGTCGCCGGTCCAGTAGAACCCGGGCAGCGGCGCGTCGGCGCCCAGCGCGTTGTCGTCGAGGAAGCCGGGCATGCGCAGCCAGTAGACGCCGCGCACGTATTCGCGCCAGCCGAGGATCTGCCGCACGAAGCCTTCCACCGCCTCGATCGGCGCCTTGCCCTTGCGCCAGGCCGCCACCGCCGCGTCCACCGCGCGGCGCGGCGAGAGCAGCTTGAGGTTCATCGCCGCCGACAGCCGCGAGTGGTACAGCCAGGGTTCGCCCGACCAGATCGCGTCCTGGTACTCGCCGAACTTCGGCAGGCGGTGGGCGATGAAGTCCTCCAGCGCCTGTTCCGCCTGCTCCGCCGTCACCGGCCAGTCGAAAGCATCCAGCCTGCCGGGGTGCTCCGCAAAGCGTGCGTCGACCAGTTCGAGCACCTCGCGGGTAACCGCATCCGGGGCGAATGCGCACGGCGCAGGCAGCTTGCCCGGCCCGCTCTTGCCGAAACTGCCGCGGTTTTCGGCGTCGTAATTCCAGCGCCCGCCCGCGGGTTCGCCGTCGTCCATCAGGATGTCTTCGCGCTTGCGCAGCCAGCGGTAGAAGAACTCCAGGCGCAGCTCCTTCTTGCCCTTCGCCCAGCCGGCGAAGTCCTGCGGGCTGGCGTAGAAGTGGGTGTCCTCGCGTTCGCTCCAGTCCACCCCGGCAGCGCGGCAGACCTTCGGCAGCGACTCGGCGAGGCGCCACTCGCCCGGACGCACGGCGAGCACGCGCTCGGGCGCGAGCGTCGCCAGGTCGTCGGCCAAGGCGGCTTCGAGGGTCTCGGCCTCACGCTCGCCAAGACCGAGCTCGCCCAGCGCGCGGTAATGCACAGTGAAGCCGCGTGCACGCAGGGCGTCGCGGAAATGGCGCATCGCCGCCAGGAACACCGCGATCCGCGGCTTGCCGCTCCACACCTGGGTGGCCTCGTGCGCGACCTCGGCCATCCACACCGCGTCGCGGTCGGGGTCGAAGTCGGCGAAGACGGTGGACTCGGCGTCCAGCTGGTCACCGAGCACGATGATGAGATGGCGCAGGCCGCGCGTGGATGCGGAGCTGTTCGGGGACGAAGCGCGGGTGCGGTGGCTGGCGGGCATGCGGCCGGTTACGGGCCGGAGCGCGGCGACGGATGCAGGTCGGGCCGCTCATGTGGCCCAGCGTCGCCATCGCCGGCCCCGCCGATGTAGAGCCGGGGGATGCGCTCGTTGAGGCCGGTGAGGATCTCGTAGGGGATGGTGCCGGCGGCGGTCGCCACGTCTTCGCAGGCGATGCGCTCGCCGCTCTGCTCGCCGATCAGCACCACCTCGTCCTCGTTGTAAGCGGTGCCGTCCGGGCCGAGATCGGCCATGAACTGGTCCATGCACACCCGTCCGATAATCGGGTGGCGCTGACCGCGGATCAGCACTTCCCCGCGCGAGGACAGCGCGCGCGGGTAGCCGTCGCCGTAGCCGATGGGGATGGTGACCACGCGGGTGTCCTGCGCCGCGGTCCAGGTGGCGCCGTAGCTGACGGAATTGCCGGCCTGGACCACCTTGAAGTACACCACCTGCGAGACCAGCGACAGCGCCGGGCGCAGGTCGAGCGTGCGCTGCGCGGCCGGGTCCGGCAGCACGCCGTACAGCGCGATGCCCGGGCGGACCATGTCCAGGTGGGTATCGGGGAAGTGCAGCACGCCGCCGGAATTGGCCAGATGCCGGCGCGGCATCGGCGCGCCGATCCGCTCGAAATGCCGGCAGGCCTTCAGAAAGCGCTCCAGCTGCTGCGCGGTCATCGGCGAGGCGGGGTCGTCGGCGCAGGCCAGATGCGAGTAGACGCCGCGCAGTTCGCACCAGCGCGAGGCCGCCGCGGCCTCGATGAAGGGCCCGGCGCTGTAGCTGTGCACGCCGATGCGCTCCATGCCGGTGTCGATCTTCAGATGCACCGCCGCACGCCGCCCCATGGCCTCGGCGGCCGCTTCGACCTGGCGAAGCTTGTCGAGCGAGGACACGGTGATGTCCAGGTCGTGTCCGATCAGGTCGTCCAACTGCGGGCCGTACATGCCACCCATGACCAGGATCGGGATGGTGATGCCCGAGCGGCGCAGCAGCATGGCTTCCTCCACGAATGCCACGCCCAGCTGGTCCACGCCCTGCGCCTGCAGATGCAGGGCCACCGGCACCAGGCCGTGGCCGTAGGCATTGGCCTTGACGATGGCCATCACCGGAACCCGCGCCCGTGCACGGATCGCGCCCAGGTTGTGGCTCAGCGCATCCAGGTCGACCCGGATGCGCGTGGGGCGCCGGCTGGCTTCGGTCGGCAGGCCGTCGCGGGACAGCAAGGGGGCGTCCGGACAGGGCCGGGAGGGAAGCGCGGATGCGGAGGCTGCAGTCGAGGCGGGCATCCGCACATGGTAGTGGCTGCAAGCAGCGCAGCCCACACCGGAGGGGGCCCGGCGGCGGGGTTTAGCACGGCTTTGGCGCGAGCTTGAGCGCGCGACTCGGCGTCCGGTTCAGCGGATGACCGGAGCCGCTTGTTCCTGCGTCGGGGTCCGCGCCACATCCGGCACCGCCGGTGTCGTGGGCTGCGGCTGCGCCTTCAGGTCCTGGCCCACCTGCTCCATCGAAGGGGCCTGCGCGACATCGGCGCCGACCCGGACGCCGGGCGACTGCCCGCCGATCCAGACCTTGCCGTCCGCAACCCCGACTTCCTGCGGGTTGACCTTGGAGAAGTCGGTCATGCCCTCGTTCTTCGCCAGCAACATCGCCTGGGCGACGGCGTTGTCCGGCACCGAACTGGGCAGACGCTCGCGCAGCGCCTGGAAATAGCCGTGATCCGGATGCGCGGCGTTGCGCGGGTCGAACCCGTTCGATGCCGGCACCTGCGGCGCGGCGTCCTGCGGCGCGACATCCTGGCCCAGCCTCGGCCGGCTGCTGTCGGTGAAACCGGGAGGCAGGCGCGCGCCGGACATGCCCAGTTCGTCCAGATTGACGCGGATTTCGGGCGCCGCCGCGCGCGGGTTGGACGCGCGCGCTTCGGCCAAGGCCGCCACTTCCTCCTGACGGATCATGCCGATGGCCCGTCCCATCTCCCGTGGCGGGTAGCCGTTGGCGTCGTAGAACAGCTTGCCCATCGCCTCCAGATTCTCCGGAGTGGAAGCGATCTTGAGGTCGGCGCCGATGGTCAGCCCGGGCCTGGCGGTGTAGGTGGGCGGCGAGGCGCTGAGGTCCTGCTTGATGTACATCCGCATGTCGTCGGGCGATGCGTCATACAGGTCCTTGAGCGTGGCCTTCGGGTTCTTCGAGGTCACGTAGGAGGCCAGGGTGTTGAAACCGGCGATCTCGGCGGTGGTCTCGATCGTGCGCGAAGTGGCGTTGTAGGCCTTCAGTTCGTCGGTGTAGTCGTGCGGCGACGGCGTGCGCGCGGTGGCCTTGGCCTGGTCGCGCAACGTCTTGTCCTGGTCGAGGATGTCCTGGCGGTTGACGCCGTGCTGGATCTCGTGACCCAGGGTGAAGCGGATGCTGTTGGCGGTCTGGGTCTTGCTGGCCGCATCGTTGAGCTGATCCAGCGAGACCGCCAGCGCCTTGTTGTCGGCGTCGTAGTAGCCCAGCGGGCTGGGACCGGCGATGGCCTCCAATTTCTCGAGATTGCCCTTGCGGATCGATTCGAGGATGTCGGCCTTCAGCTGCGGCGTCTTCTCGATCAGGTCGCGGAAGTTGGCGCCTGGGTTCTCCGTCGAGGTTTTGTGCGCGGCCTCGAACTTGTCGAGCATGTCCTTCAGTTGTTCTTCGGGCGTAGGCATGTCCGTATGCTCCCGGTCAGACGTAGGTTTCGACGATCGCCATCGACACGCAGGACTGCGCATCGGAGGGATCGCGCTTGCCGCGCAGGTAGACCGTCACCCCGACCTTGTCGCGGGTGAATTCCCAGTAATCCTGCGTATCCAGCCGGTTGCGCAGCTTGCGCGCGCTGAAGCCGGCGGCCGCGAGCGGCTGCTGGAACTGCTCGATCCGCACGCAGACCGGGCTCATGTCGGCGCCCGAGTCGCTCTGGTCGCTCAGCTGGAACAGCACCCGGTTCGGCCGGTCGCTGGCATCCGGCGACATCGAACGCAGGCCGTAGTACCAGGTGCCGGTGAGCGGGCCGTTGACGCCGTAGTCGTTGGGGTCGTCAGGATTGACCTGGATCGGCAGACCGGTGGCGCGGCGCAGGCCGTCGGCGGTCAGGTCCTCGATGCCCTGGAGATTCAGGATGAGCGCGATCACGCGCTCGGCGAGCGACTGCGCGGTGAGCCCCGTGGGCTGGTCGAGCGTCGTGGAGGATGCGGTCATGGCGGCATTTTCCTTGGCCGATGGAGGGGATCCGCCCGGCGAGCTCGCACAGGCCGAAACGAGGAGTGCGCTGCACAGCGGAAGCATGTGAAGACGCGGGCAGAAGCACTGGTGGAGACGCTGATAGAGACGCTGATGGAAACGCTGGTGCACTCGCGCGCAGACCCTCGGGCGCACCAGGGCCGGGCAGGATGCGGAGCGTCCGGCGGCGGCGTTGCCGGACGCGTCGATCGCGGCCCCGTCGATCGCGGGCCCGTGGACCGCGCCCCACGGGCGGGCGGGCACCGAAGCCCGGCCGTCGGAGGACATGGAGCGCGAACATCCGAAACGCATCGGGAAGATTCTCCTGTCGAGCCCTCGTTCCGGGGGCTTTCCTTGCGAGGCCTCCTTGCGGAAGCACGCGCGTCCAGCGGGGGAGGCTTTTCGTCGGAGTTGCCGAGGGGCCGAGGGGCGCGTCGGACGACGTCGGCCCGCCTGCCATGTCGTATGTGACGGTAGATGAGGGTCCGACAGGACACAAGCCCGCGCACGCGGAAACGCCGACGCGCTGCGGCGCGCGAACCGGAGTGGTCTGGCGCGCGTTCAGGCGGGTCTGGACCGCAGCACCACTGTGGACGCGACGACCAGCGGGGCGACGATCAGCGGGTGGATGATCAGCGCCGGCATGAACAGCGAGGGGGATGAATAGAGTCGGCAATTCCAGCCGCGTGGACCAAGGGTCTGCGATCGATGCCTGCGCAGAGCGCGAAGTCGCGAGCCTGGCCGCCGGAATGGCTGGAGCGACCGGAATCGCCGCATACGCCAGATCGCAAGCCGCAACACCGCCGCGAGCACGCGGAGGTCACGTAGAGATCACGAGGAGGACAGGCGCACCTGGCGGCATCGACGGCAACGTCGAGGCCCCGCAAGCAGCCGAGTCAGTCCTGGCGGCCGGTCCCCGGCACCGGCATCTCGGTGCCGTGATGGCTGGCCGGCACTTCGCCCAGGGCCTGCAGACTGCCGATTCCGTGTCCGCGCTCTTCCAGATAGCTCAACCACTTGCCCAGAAAGGTGTTCATCCGCAGGCGATGGTCGAGGATCACCGCCGGCGGCGCGCTCATCCCCAGCACGTCCTGCCAGCGCCGACCGACGTAGCAGTGCGTGGCCTCGACCTGCCTGGCGTCGCGGTACAGACGCAGATGGGCGGAGGGGTCCGGCACCCCGGTTACCGGGTCGATCAGGGCGTAGCTCAGACGCAGTTCGTGGGTGTAAGCGTGCACCGCGATCACGTCCAGATGCAGGTCCAGGCCATCGCCCACACTGGACAGATGCCGCCCCTCGGCCAGACGTTCGGCCGCGAACAGCCGCTGCAGGCGCTGGTGATTCTCCGCGTAGAGCGCCATCAACCAGCCGAAGCGGTTGATGCGCCATTCGCTCAGGGGACGGACGAGAACTTCGGACATGCCCGCGATCCTACAGCCTCGCGTGGCGCAGCGGCAGCATTGACGGAATGCACCGCAGCGTTCACCTTGGGCACTTGCGCGAGCGCGTCCGAGGCCCCACAGCCGCTGCAGGCCGACAGGGCATCGCACGTCACATCCAGCCTCTCTCCCAGCGCGTGCACAGCCCGCCGCTTCAAGCCTCTCTCCCCTCGCGGGAGAGGGGGACAGGCCCGCCGTACACACTCCGGAGCCAGCGCGACCGCCGCGGCCGCCCTTTTCCGCACATGCCGCTGCCCGGCGCCTCAGAACATCACCCGATGCAGCCCCAGTGTGGTCAGCACTTTGCTGGCGATTTCCTCGATGGAGGTATAGGTGGTGCTGAGCGTGGGGATGCGTTCGGCGCGGAGCATGGCCTCGGCCGCGGCCACCTCGCGGCGGCAGGTGTCCATCTGCGCGTAGCGCGAATTGGCGCGGCGCTCCTGGCGGATCTGCTGCAGCCGCTCAGGGTCGATGGTCAGGCCGAACAGCTTGGCCCGGTGCGGACGCAGACGCGGCGGCAGCCGGTCGTGTTCCAGATCCTCTTCGGTCAGCGGGTAGTTCGCGGCCTTCACCCCGTGATGCAGGGCCAGATAGATGCAGGTGGGGGTCTTGCCCGCGCGCGACACCCCGACCAGGATCACATCCGCCTCGTCGTAGGTGGTGGCCACGCCGTCGTCGTGGGTCAAGGCATAGTTCATCGCGTTGATGCGGCGGTGATAGGTCTCGAAATCCACCATGCCGTGGGCCTGGCCCACCCGCGATTGGCGCTGTTCGCCCAGCTCGCGCTCCAGCGGCTCGATGAAGGGCGCGAACACGTCGAGGATCAGCGCACCGCTGCCGGCGAGGATCTCGGTCAGCGCGCCGTCGACACAGGAGCTGACCACGATCGGGCGCTGGCCGGTCACTTCCGCCGCCGTGCGGATCCGCGCCGCGGCCTCTGCCGCCTTGTCCGCGCTGTCGACGAACGAGATGCGGTCGGTCTGGAAATCCGTATCGGAGAACTGGGTCAGAAGGCTGTGGCCGATGGTCTCGGCGGTGATACCGGTGCCGTCGGACACATAGAACACCGGACGCGACTTGCTCATGCGGACTCCATACAAGTGATTGAATATCAATGGATTTCAGGCGACATGCGGAGGCCGCAAACGGCCACAACGCCGGGCTGGCCACGATCGCCATCGCAGAACCGGGCGCCGCGACCGCCGCTTGCCCTAAAATAGCCGCTTCACTTCACCGTGTCCCCCCGGCCCTGCGCCGCGCCCGCTTCGGAGACCCCACCTCTTGAACGAGAACATCCTCTGGCTGCACGCGTTGCGGCTGTCCGACCTCGCCCGCGTCGGCGGCAAGAATTCCTCGCTTGGCGAGATGATCGGCCACCTCGCCGGGCTGGGCGTGTCGGTCCCCGGCGGCTTCGCCACCACCGCCGAGGCGTTCAAGGCCTTCATCGCCCACAACGACCTGCACGCGCGCATCTACGACAAGCTGGCCACACTGGATGTCGACGATGTCCCCGCACTCACCGCCGCCGGCGCCGAGATCCGCGGCTGGGTGATCGACGCACCGCTGCAGGATGAACTGGATCGCGACATCCGCACGGCCTACGCGCAGTTGTGCGAGGAGAATGGAGGGACGCAGATCGCGGTCGCCGTGCGCTCCTCCGCCACCGCCGAGGACCTGCCCGACGCGTCCTTCGCCGGCCAGCAGGAGACCTTCCTCAACGTGACCGGCGCGGACGATGTGGTGCGCAAGGTGAAGGAAGTCTTCGCCAGCCTGTACAACGACCGGGCCATCGCCTACCGGGTGCATCACGGCTTCAAGCACGAGGACGTGTTCCTCTCCGCGGGCGTGCAGCTGATGGTGCGCTCCGATGTCGGCGCCTCCGGCGTGCTCTTTACGCTGGACACCGAATCCGGCTTCCGCGACGTGGTGTTCGTCACCGCCAGTTACGGCCTCGGCGAGAACGTGGTGCAGGGCGCGGTGAATCCCGACGAGTTCTACGTCTACAAGCCCACTCTGCAGCAGGGCAAGCCGGCGATCCTGCGCCGCGCGCTGGGCAGCAAGCAGATCCGCATGGTTTATTCCGACCAGCCGGGCGAACGCGTGCGCAACGAGGACACGCCGTCCGAGCTGCGCAACCGCTTCTCGATCACCGACGCCGATGTGCACGAGTTGTCGAAGCAGGCGCTCACCATCGAGACGCACTACGGCCGGCCCATGGACATCGAATGGGCGAAGGACGGCATCACCGGCAAACTCTTCATCGTCCAGGCACGTCCGGAGACGGTGAAATCCCGCGCCCACGCCACCCAGATCGAGCGCTACTCGCTGGAGAAGCGCGGCGAGGTGGTTGCCGAAGGCCGCGCCATCGGCCACAAGATCGGCAGCGGCACCGCGCGCGTGGTGCGCTCGCTGGCCGACATGAACCGCGTGCAGCCCGGCGACGTGCTGGTAGCCGACATGACCGACCCCGACTGGGAGCCGGTGATGAAGCGCGCCGCGGCCATC
>ERZ1066122.1345-NODE-1345-length-20244-cov-13.842835_pt1 | contig 20244 bp, 22 predicted proteins | sample MGYA00382769_ERZ1066122 | MGnify/ENA primary metagenome ERZ1066122 (study PRJEB33369, sample SAMEA5778352) | biofilm metagenome | biome: Industrial cooling water; feature: Water cooling tower basin; material: Biofilm | place: United Arab Emirates | collected... | reverse complement strand
CCCCCGCAGGTCTGGCCGGCGGCGGCGCGGTCGGCGGGGATCGCCGTCGCGGCCGCCGTGCTGGCCGTCGGCGGCGCGCTCGCGCTCGCGCTGGCCGTGGCGCGGGGCGCGCGCGCGCTCGAGGCGGCGGCGATGCTGCCGATGGCGGCCTCGTCGCTGGTGCTGGGGACGGGGCTCTTCCTCGCGCTCCGGCCGCTGGTGTCGCCGGCGGGGCTGGCGCTGCCGGTGACACTGGTGGTCAACGCGGTCCTGGCGCTGCCCTTCGCCTTCCGGATCCTGCTGCCCGAGGCGCGCGCGGTCGAGGCCGCCCACGCCCGCCTGGCCGACAGCCTGGGGCTGGGCGGCCCGCGCCGCCTCGTCCGCGTCACCCTGCCGCTGCTGCGCCGCCCCCTCGGCTTCGCGCTCGGGATCGCCGCCGCGCTGGCGGCGGGAGACCTGGGCGCGATCGCGCTGTTCGCGGCCGAGGGGCAGGCGACGCTGCCGCTGCTGGTCGGCCGCCTCGCGGGTGCCTACCGGGTCGAAGCCGCCGCGGCGGCGGCGCTGGTGCTGGTGGCGCTGGCCTTCGGGCTCTACGCGCTGGGCGACCGGGCGATCGGGGGGCGGGATGCTGACGCTTGAGCGCGTGGCGCTGCGGCTGGGCGGCTTCGCGCTCGCGGCGGACTGGGCGGCGGAGCCCGGGGCGCGGATCGCGCTGATCGGACCGTCGGGCGCGGGGAAATCCACGCTTCTGCTGGCGGTGGCGGGGTTCGTGGGACCCGCGCGGGGGCGTATCCTGTGGCGGGGACGCGATCTCGCCGCCACCGCGCCGGGCGACCGGCCGGTCAGCGTGCTGTTCCAGGACCAGAACCTGTTCCCGCACCTGACGCTGGCGCAGAACCTCGAACTCGGCCTGACGGCGGGCCGGCGGCCGGATGCCGGGCAGCGCCGCGCGGTCGGGGCCGCGCTGGCGCGCGTGGGCCTGGAGGGGATGGGCCATCGCCGTCCGGCGCAGGTCTCGGGCGGCCAGCAGGCGCGCGCGGCGCTGGCGCGGGCGCTGCTTCGGGCGCGGCCGGTCCTGCTGCTGGACGAGCCGTTCGCCGCGCTCGGCCCGGCGATGAAGGCCGACATGCTCGACCTCGTGGCCGAGGTCGCGGACGAGACGCGGGCGACGGTGCTGATGGCCACGCACGACGCGGCCGAGGCGCGCCGGCTATGCCCGCTGGCGGTGGTGGTCGAGGGGGGGACGGCCCACGCCCCGCAAAGCACCGCCCGCCTGCTCGACGACCCGCCGCCCGCGCTGCGCGCCTATCTGGGCCGCTGACGACGAAGGCCCCGCCTGGGCGGGGCCTTCCGGGTAACGCGGCTGGTACGGTCTAGGCGTCCCGGCGCTTCACGTTCATCCAGAGCCGCTTGTTCGTCAGATACAGAAGCGTCGCGAGGATGCCGAGGAAGATCACCGCCGTCAGGCCCGCGCTCTTGCGGCTGTTGAGCTTCGGCTCGGCGGTCCAGGTCAGGAACGCGCTCACGTCCATCGAGATCGAGGCGGCATCGGTCGGCGGCGTCACGCCGTCGACGGCGGCATAGGCCACGCTGTCGTCCACGATCGGCGGCGGCATCGCGATCCAGCTTCCGGGGATCGTCGGCATGCCCTCCTCGTCCCGGCAGCTCTCGGGGATCGCGCCCTTGACGAAGGCGGTGTTGTAGTAGCCCTCGAAATCCTCGGGCGCGCAGGCGGGCGGGTCGCGATAGCCCATCATCAGCCCGTAGACATACTCCGGCCCGCCCATGCCCCGGATCAGCTGGTTGATCCCGGTGCCGTAGGGGCCCGCGAACCCGGCCCGTGCCTTGGTGATCAGGCTGAGGTCGGGCGCGTTCTCGAGCTGCGAGGCCGGGAAGGCGTCGGTCGGCTCGCGCGGGCGCTCCTCGCCCGTCACCGGGTCGACCACCGGCAGCAGGATGTCGCGGGCATAGGCCCGGACCTGGTCCTCGGGCATCTGCGGGCCGCCGGGATCCGACAGCGAGCGGACGGGGACGTACTTCAGCCCGTGGCAGGCCGAGCAGACCTGGGTGAAGACCTGCAGCCCGCGCTGGAGCTGAAGGGTGTCGAAGCGGCCGAAGGGGCCTTCGTGCGCGAACTCCACATCCTCGATCTCCGGCGCGGTCGGCGCCGCGGAGACCGCCCCGGCGGACAGCGCGAGCGCGGACAGGACACCGAGGGCAAGCGTACGGATCATGGGGGACATTCCTTTCCCGTCATTCGGCGGCGACGGTCGTGGTGCCGCCGGTGTTGGGATCGTAGTGGCGGTTGAAGTCGTCCTCGATCGTGGCAGGGATCGGCAGCGGCTTCTCGAACACGCCGAGCAGCGGCAGGATCACGAGGAAGTAGGCGAACCAGTAGGTCGTGCCGACCAGCGCGATGTTCTGGTACCGCGGCTCGGCCGGCATGGCCCCTGCCCACATCAGCACGACGAAGCTGACGACGAGCCCCGCGAAGAACCACCTGAACATCGGCCGGTAACGGCCCGACCGCACCCGCGAGGTGTCGAGCCAGGGCGCCAGCGCCATCACGAGGATCGACCCGAACATCGCGAGCACGCCGAAGAAGGCCGCGTCGACGATCCCGAAGGTCAGGAACTCCACCGCCATGACGACCCAGACGTCCGAGGTGAAGGCCCGGAGGATCGCGTAGAAGGGCAGGAAGTACCATTCCGGCACGATGTTGGCGGGGGTCACCAGCGGGTTCGCCTCGATGTAGTTGTCCGGATGGCCGAGGTAGTTGGGCATGAAGCCCACGACCGCGAAGAAGAGCAGCAGGATGATCGCCAGCGCGAAGAGGTCCTTCATCACGAAGTAGGGCCAGAACGGCACCGTGTCGCGCGCCGCCTCCTCCTTGGAGCCGCGGCGCACCTCGACCCCGGTGGGGTTGTTGTTGCCCGTGGTGTGGAAGGCCCAGATGTGGACGATCACGAGGCCCAGCGTGATGAAGGGCAGCAGGTAGTGCAGGCTGAAAAACCGGTTCAGCGTCGCGTTGCCCACCGCGGGGCCGCCCAGCAGCCAGGTCTGGAGGCTCTCGCCGATGCCGGGGATGGTGCCGAAGAGGCCGGTGATCACCGTGGCGCCCCAGAACGACATCTGCCCCCAGGGCAGCACGTAGCCCATGAAGGCCGTGGCCATCATCAGCACGAAGATGAGCATCCCGATGATCCAGGTCACCTCGCGCGGGGCCTTGTAGGACCCGTAGTAGAGGTTGCGGAAGATGTGCAGGTAGACCGCGAAGAAGAACAGCGACGCGCCGTTCTGGTGGATGTAGCGCAGCATGTAGCCGCCGTTCACGTTGCGCATGATGTGCTCCACGCTCGCGAAGGCGTAGTTCACGTGCGGGGTGTAGTGCATCACCAGCACGATGCCGGTGACGATCTGCATCAACAGGGCGAAGGTCAGCACGATCCCCCAGATCCACATCCAGTTGAGGTTCTTCGGGGTCGGGATCATCAGCGTGTCGTAGAGGACGCCCGCGATCGGCAGGCGGCGGTACAGCCACTTCTCGCCGTTCGACTTCGGTTCGTAGTGATCGTGCGGAATACCGGCCATGAGCGTGGTCCTATCCGAGCTTGAGCGTGGTTTCGTTCTGGAAGGCCGCGACCGGCACCAGCATGTTGCGCGGCGCGGGACCGCGGCGGATCCGTCCGGCGGTGTCGTAGTGCGAGCCGTGGCACGGGCAGAACCAGCCGCCGAAATCGCCCGCGCCGTCGCCGATCGGCACGCAGCCGAGATGCGTGCAGACGCCCACCATCACCAGCCACTCGCCCGCCTCGTCCAGCGTGCGGTTCTGGTCCAGCGCCGGGGTGTCGGCGGCGAGGTTCCTGTTCTCGGCGTTGGGGTCGACCAGGTCCTCGACCGCGACGGCGCGGCCGGCCTCGATCTCCTCGGGCGTGCGGCGCCGGATGAAGACCGGCTTGCCCAGCCAGAAGGCGGTCAGCTGCGTGCCCGGCTCGACGCCGCTGATGTCGACGAAGATCGACGACAGCGCCTGCACGTCGGCCGAGGGGTTCATCTGGTTGACGAGCGGCCAGACCGCCCCCCCGACCGCGACGACCCCGGCCCCGGCCGTGGCGTAGTAGAGGAAATCCCGGCGGGTGCCCGGCGTATCGTCGGTCTGGGACACGAGGTCTTCTCCCTTGGCGCGGTCGTGGCCGACCCATGCGGAACGGGGCCCGCAACCGACGCGGGCCTTATCCCCGGAGTTCTAGACCTCGGTCGGCGTTTCGTCCAGCGGTCAAAGGCGCGCAGGGGGGGCGGCTAGCCCAGGTGCGGCCGCGTCGCGGCCATCGACGGGCGCGCGTCGAAGGCGGCCCACCAGTCCGCGAGGCCCGGGCGCGCCGCCTGCCAGTCCCGCGCGGCGTGCCGGAGGTCGAGATGCCCCAGCGCACAGCCCAGCGCCACCTGCCCGATGTCGAGCGGACCGCGCAGCTGCGTCGCCCCGCCGGCCTCCAGCGCATCGAGCGCGCGGGCGATCTTGGCCCATTGCCCCTCCACCCAGGGTTCGTGGCGCAGCGCCTCGGGCCGGGTCCGCGATTCGTAGACGATGAGCACGCCCGCCTCCATGATGCCGTGCGCCAGCGCCTCGAGCGTCAGCGCGGGCCACAGCGCCTCGCCCGCGGGGTAGAGGCCGAGGCCGTGGCGCGCGTCGATCCAGCGGCAGATCACGCGGCTGTCGTAGAGCGCCGTCCCCTCGTCGGTCACGAGCACGGGCATCTTGCCGAGGGGATTGCGGTCGACCGGCATCGTGCCCGCGTCGACCGGCGACCCCGTTGTCGGCACCAGGGTCACCGTGTCGGCCGCACCGGCCTCGTGCAGAAGGACCATGACGGCCCGGACGAAGGGCGAGGTGGCGGAGTGGTGAAGCTGCATGGCGGCCTTCCCTGGCGGATCGCGGCGAAGCCTAGACCCGCCCCGCCGCGCCCGCAACCCGAGCGGATCGGCCGGGGCCGGCGCGGGGTCGGGGGCGCCGGCCCCGGCCGCCTGCGCCCGCCCGTCGCCGGCGCCGGCCCCGCAAGGGAAAGGGCCGCCGGGGGTTCCCCCGGCGGCCCCGATCCCGCCGCGGCGGGGGCGTCAGCCCTGGCGGGCCTTGTAGCGCTTCTGCGTCTTGTTGATGACGTAGACGCGGCCCTTGCGGCGCACGACCTGGCAGTCGCGGTGGCGCGTCTTGAGCGAGCGGAGCGAGTTCGCGACCTTCATCGTTCTTCCCCTTCGGCGCCGAGCACGGGACCGGCGTGCGCCATGAAACCGGTGCCCATCGGGCAATGAGACTGGTGGGCGGTACTGGGATCGAACCAGTGGCCACTACGATGTCAACGTAGTGCTCTACCGCTGAGCTAACCGCCCACGCCCCGACCGCGAACCGCAGCGACCGATCGGAAGGCCGCGGGGATGCCGCGGGGCCAAACGAAAAGGACGCGGGCGGAACCGCGTCGGTTCGCAGGGCTATAAATAGAGTCGCCGGACGCTTCAAGGGGTTTTGGACATCCGCCAAAGCCTGCTATCTATGGCGCTTCGCGGAGGTCGGATTGACTGACGAGCCCTTTTTCCTGCGCCGCCCGCTTCGGCGCGACAGCCCCGTCGTCTTCGCCTCGCCCCACAGCGGGCGCGACTACCCGGCCGCGTTCCGCCGCGCCAGCCCGCTCGACGACGCGGCCCTGCGGTCGTCGGAGGACGCCTTCGTGGACGCGCTGTTCGGGGCGGCCCCCGACCTCGGCGCGCCGCTGCTGGCCGCGCGCGCCCCGCGCGCCTACCTCGACCTCAACCGCGCGCCCGACGAGCTCGATCCCGCGCTGATCGAGGGGGTGCAGCGCTCCCCCCACAACCCCCGCGTCAGCTCGGGCCTCGGCGTGGTGCCGCGGGTCGTGGCCAACGGGCGGGCGATCTACGCCGGCCGGCTGCCGCTGGCCGAGGCCGAGGCGCGGATCGCGCGGATCTGGCACCCCTACCACGCCGCCCTCCGCGGACTGATCGAGGAGAGCGTGGCGCTGTTCGGCGAGGCGGTCCTGATCGACTGCCACTCGATGCCGCACGAGGCGATCGAGGCCCATGCCCGGCCCGGCAGCCCGCGGCCCGAGGTGGTGCTGGGCGACCGCTTCGGCGCCGCCGCCGGCCGCGACGTGGTGGAGCGGGTCGAGGCCTCGTTCGCGGCGGCGGGGCTGCGGGTGACGCGGAACGCGCCCTTCGCCGGGGCCTACATCGCGCAGGCCTACGGCCGCCCCTCGCGCCGCCAGCACGTCGTGCAGGTGGAGATCGACCGCGCGCTCTACATGGACGAGACGCGGATCGCGCCGCGCCCCGACTTCGAGGCGTTCCGGGCGATGATGACCGGCGTCGTCGCGCGGATCATCGCGGATTCGCGCGGGCAGGGGGCGCTGGCCGCGGAGTAGGTCAGCGCAGCGACCGGCCCTTGCGGATCGCGTCGCCCCCGAACCGGCTGCGGATGAGGTCGGTCGCCCGTTCGGCCGCGCCGCGCCGGGCGGCCCCGGGGTCGAGCAGGTCGCCCTCGGCCCGGGCCCCCGCCGCCGGGCCGAGGTCGGCGATCCCCACCCCCGCCAGCCGCCAGGGCCCCGGGTCGGGGACGCCGTCGAGAAGCGCGCGCGCCTCGCGCCAGATGCGGTCGGCGAGCTGCGTGGCCGTGCCCAGCGCGTGGCGGCGCGTGAGCGCGGTGAAGTCGGCGCGCTTCAGCTTCAGCGTGACGGTGCGCCCCGCGAGGCCCCTCGCCTTGGCGCGGTCGGCCACCTGCTCGGCCAGCCGCCAGAGATGGCCTTCCAGCAGGTCGCGGTCGGCGATGTCGGCGTCGAAGGTCGTCTCGCGCGAGATCGACTTCGGCACCTCGTCACGCCGCACGGGGCGCGCGTCCTCGCCGCGCGCGAGCCCGTGGAGCCGCTCGCCCATCGCGCCGAAGCGGGCGCGGAGGTCGGCGCGGTCCCACCGGCGCAGGGCCTCGATCGTGCGGATCCCGGCACGGTCGAGCGCGGCCTGCGCGGCGGTCCCGACGCCCCAGAGGATCCGCACGGACCTCGGCGCGAGGAAGGCGTCGGTCTCGGCCCGGCCGATCACCGAGAACCCCCGCGGCTTGTCGAGGTCGGAGGCGATCTTCGCGAGGAACTTGTTGTGCGAGAGCCCGACCGAGGCGGTGACGCCAAGCTCCGCCTCGATCGCGCGGGCGAGGCGGGCGAGCTGCGCCGCCGGCGGCTCGCCGTGGAGCCGCGCGGTGCCGGTGAGGTCGAGGAAGGCCTCGTCCAGCGACAGCGGCTCCACCGCGGGGGTCAGCGCCTCCATCATCGCGCGGATGCGGGCCGAGACCCGGGCGTAGACCTCCATCCGGGGCCTGACCACGGCGGCCTCGGGGCAGAGCCGCAGCGCCTCGAACATCGGCATGGCCGACCGCACCCCCCGGATGCGGGCGATGTAGCAGCAGGTGGAGACGACGCCGCGGACCCCGCCGCCCACGATCACCGGGCGGTCGCGCAGGGCCGGGTCGTCGCGCTTCTCGACGCTGGCGTAGAAGGCGTCGCAGTCGACATGGGCGATGGAGAGGGTGTCGAGCTCGGGGTGGGCGAGGACGCGGGGGGACCGGCAGGCGGGGCAGCGGGATCCGCCGTCGGGGGCAGCGAGGCAGTCGCGGCAGAGGGCGGGCATGGCGCAAGCCTAGCACGCGCCGCCCGGCGCGGGCCAGCGGGGAGTTGCGCGCACCCCGCCGCCGCGCCATGCTGACCCGGCCGGACGGGGGGTGGATGGTGGACGCGAACGACATTCTGGGCGGCAACGCCGTGCTGCTGGCGGTGGCGGCCTTCGTCATCCTGTGCGTGTTCCTCGGCGTGCGGATCGTGCCGCAGAGCGAGAAGCACGTGGTGGAGCGGTTCGGGCGGCTGCGCGCGGTGCTGGGGCCGGGGATCAACGTCGTCGTGCCGTTCCTCGACCGGATCGCGCACCGGGTGAGCGTGCTGGAGCGCCAGCTTCCCAACGCGAGCCAGGATGCGATCACCGCGGACAACGTGCTGGTGAAGGTTGAGACGAGCGTCTTCTACCGCGTGACCGAGCCCGAGAAGACCGTCTACCGCATCCGCGACGTGGACGCGGCGATCGCCACCACCGTCGCCGGGATCGTGCGGAGCGAGATCGGCAAGCTGGAGCTCGACCAGGTGCAGTCGAACCGGGCCGAGCTGATCGGCAAGGTGCGCGAGCAGGTCGCGATGATGGTCGACGACTGGGGGATCGAGGTGACGCGCGCCGAGGTGCTGGACGTCAACCTCGACGAGGCGACGCGGGCGGCGATGCTCCAGCAGCTGAACGCCGAACGCGCGCGGCGCGCGCAGGTCACCGAGGCCGAGGGCAAGAAGCGCGCCGTGGAGCTCAACGCCGATGCCGAGCTCTACGCCGCCGAGCAGGAGGCCAAGGCCCGCCGGGTGCTGGCCGACGCCGAGGCCTATGCGACCGCGATCATCGCCGAGGCGATCAAGGAGAACGGGATCGAGGCCGCGCAGTACCAGGTCGCGCTGAAGCAGGTGGAGGCGCTGACGGCGGTGGGGCAGGGGGCGGGCAAGCAGACCATCCTCGTCCCCGCGCAGGCGCTGGAGGCCTTTGGCGACGCCTTCCGGATGCTGCGGGGCCGGGGCTGATGTGGGCCGTCTGGTGGGTCTGGGTCGTGGCGGGCTTCACGCTCGGGATCGTCGAGGTGCTGGTGCCCGGGTTCATCTTCCTCGGCTTCGCGCTGGGGGCGGTGGCGACGGGCGCGCTGATGGGGGTGGGCCTTCTGGGGAGCAGCCTGCCCGTCGCGGCGCTGGTCTTCGCGCTGGCCTCGCTGGCGGCGTGGATCGGGCTGCGCGCGGCCTTCGGGCGGCGCGAGGGGCAGGTCCGCCTGTGGGATCGCGACATCAACGACTGAGGCCGGGCGGCGCGCGGGGAACCGGCGGGAACAGCGGGCGTTCCCCCGCGATTCCGAATCAGGAGACCCCCATGGCCGACTATACGAACGACCCGTCGATCCGGCGTTCCGCCGGCGTGACGGAGACGCCCGTTTCCCAGACGATCCGCGCCTCGGGCACTGCCGAGACGCTGCGCACGGGCGGCAACAGTGACTACACCTCCTACAGCACGACGAGCATGGTCGACCACCGCGGCGGATCGGGTGCGGGGATCGCGATGATCGTGCTGGCCGTGTTCCTCGTGGTTGCCGTGCTGTTCTCGGTGATCGACTTCAACACCTTCCGCGGCGAAACCGCGGGCGACAGGGCCGACGAGGGCGCCACGGTCAGCGGCGCCACGGTCGAGACCGCGACCGGCGCGGGCGAGCCGCCGGTGGCCATCGACACGGGTGCCGCGGGCACCGAGGCGGGCACCGGGGAGGGCGGCCTCGCCCCGGCAGCGCCGGATGCGGCGACCGCGCCCGCCGGCACGCCGGTCGAGTGACCCGGAGCGCGGCGACGCGCGGGGGGGCGGCCCTTGCGGCCGCCCTTCCAATATCCGGCCGGTCAGTCGGTTCAGGTGAAGCGCTTGCCCGGCAATGGGATCCCGGCTGTCGCGAAGGCGGGCCGCCGCGGTGTGCTCGTGACGCTGCGCCCGGCGACCGGCGCGGCCCTGATCTCGGCCATCGTGCCGTAGCGGAGGAACTCGGCCGTCCGCACGCGCAGCCGTTCCCCCGAGATCTCGAAGCGCTGCTGGCGGATGATCTGCGTCTCGGCCCCGCGGACGCGGCCGTTGGTCGTCTCGAGGACGACGATCCCCCAGAACGCGGATATCCCTGCATCTCGCGGGGCGCGACGGGAAGGGTGAGCCGGGGGTTGTCCCGTGTCCCCTAGGTCACGCCGCTGACGTTGGGCATGCCCGCCCGCGAGATCTGGATGTCGGCCGCCCGTCCGGAGAGCGCCGGCAAGGTCAGGAGAAGCCAGTAAAGGGCCGCCCGGATCGCATTCGTCATCAGGCACCTCGTCCTCGGGTTGACTGCACGATGACGTTCGGGATTGACGGACCCGCTATCAACCGAGGTTTGCCCGACGCGCGTTGCCATCCGCGGCCGTTGCTTCCTACCGATACGGCAGGCTGTCCATGATCGCCCGCGCCGCCGCCCTGGGGTCTGCGGCCTGCCAGACCGGGCGGCCCACGACGATGTGGTCGGCCCCGTCGCGGATGGCGTCCGCCGGGGTCGCGACACGCTTCTGGTCGCCCCGGCCGCCGCCGTCGGGGCGGACCCCGGGCGTCACGATCAGCCGGCCCTGCGCCTGCGGCAGGCCGCGGATCGCGGCCGCCTCGGCCGGGCTTGCGATCACGCCGTCGGCCCCGGCGTCCAGCGCGCGGGCGGCGCGCTCCAGCACGACATCCGCGAGGGCGCCCGGCCGGATTAGGTTGGCGTCGAGGTCCGCCCGGTCGAGCGAGGTGAGGATCGTGACCGCGAGGATGCGCAAGGGCCGCCCGCCGCGCCCCTCCACCGCCGCGCGCACGACCTGCGGGTCGCCCTGGACGGTGAGGAAGTCGAGGTCGTGGGCCGCGATGCCCCGCACCGCCGCCTCGACCGTGGCGCCGATGTCGAAGAGCTTGAGGTCGAGGAACACACGTTTGCCATGATCGTGCTTAAGCTCGTTCGCCAGCGCGAAGCCGCCCCCGGTGAGCATCCCGAGCCCGACCTTGTAGAACGACACCGCATCGCCGAGCCGCTGGGCGAGGGCGAGGCCCGCGAGGACGTCGGGGACGTCGAGGGCGACGATGAGGCGGTCGTCGGGCTGCTGGCGGGCATCGAGGATCATGGGCGGCTCCGTCCGGGATGGGGCGGGCCTAGCACGGTGCGCGCGGGCAATGAAGGGACCGGCAACAGCCGGTCGGGCGGCCGGGGCCCGAGGCCCGGCGCAACGGGAAGGGGAAGGATCATGGTCTTCAAGGTTCTGGCCGGTGGGAGCACCAGCCTCGGCGATCTTTACAACGCGGCGGACAACTACGGGTACTTCGACGACGTCGTCTATTCGACGCGCGAGGAGGGCGGCTTCCGCTACGACGTCTACACCTATCGCGGCCGCGACCTGATCGACCTGCGCGACGCGGGCAGCACCATAGTCCACATCGTTTTCGCGGGGGCGGACGACGACCGCGTCCTCGGCGGGCCAGGCGCTCTGCGGGTCAATGACCAGTCGGGGAACGATCTCTACAGCCTCGGGGGGCGCGACGACTTCGTCTACGCCGGCACCGGGAACGACACGGTGGATGGGGGCGGGGGGACCGACACCCTGGACTTCACCCGGATTACCGACGACTTCGCCGCCGAGACCTTTCCGACCGTCAGCCTCCGGGTCGACCTTCGCCTGACCACCGCGCAGGACCTCGGGCTGTTCGGGCGTGACGTGATCCGCAACATCGAGGCCGTGTACAGCAGCGTCGGCGATGACGTGCTCATCGGGAACAGCGGCGCAAACACCCTGTCGGCGAGCCTTGGAAACGACCGGTTGGAGGGAATGGGCGGCGACGACTTCCTTGTCGGCGGGCTCGGCCGTGACACGATCACCGGCGGGCAAGGGATCGACCGCATCGATGCCGGAGCCTCGATGTTCGTGCCCGGGCCGGTGTCGGGCGACGGGCAGGCCGACGTCATCCGCTTCCGTTCGATCGCGGACGGTGCCCGGGGCCTCGAGGCGGGCACGACCGACACCATCCTGTCCTTCGAGGCGGGCGGGCGGGCAGGCGGGGGCGCGGCCGGCGACCGGATCGACCTGTCGCGCATCGACGCGCGGGCGGGGACGGCGCCGAACGACGCCTTCGTGTTCCGCGGGGGCGCGGCCGAGTTCACGCTGCGGCGCGGCGAGGTGCGGATCGTGGAGACCGGGGGCAGTTCGGTCGTGCTCGTGGACAACGACCGCGATGCCGCGGCCGAGATGACGATCGTCGTGCAGGGCGTGACCGGCCTCGATGCGGGCGACTTCATCCTGTAGGCCGCGTTGACAACGGCCCCCCGTTTGCCGACCGTGCGGGCGAACGGGGGCGCCATGCAGATCACCATCGCCGAGACGCGCGACGACGACGGACCCCGCTCCGGCCCCGTGACGGTGGGCTGGTTCCTGACGCAAGACAAGGGGGCGATCCTGTTCGACGCGCCGGAACGCCTGACGGTCCGGCAGACGAACAGGGCGCATGCGAAATCGGCCGCGCGCTGTCCGGCCGTGATCCAGATGGAAAGCCGGTACTTCGTCGTGCCCTGCCCCTTCGACATCCGCGTGGGCTTCGGACGCGACGAGAAGGGGCGCGCGCATCTGGTCAACCGGGCGGGGGCGGCCTCGCCCATCCGCGGCTCGAAGCTGGGCGAGGTGCTGACGCTGGTGGGCGAGGCCGAGTGGCGGTTCCCCGACCGCCCCACGGTGCAGATGGTGCTGCCCTACTGCTTCGTCGCGGACGAGCCGGTGTATCTCACGCAGCTCGGCACCTTCGCGCATTACCGGCCCGACCCGCTGCCCGGCACGATCTTCGGCGGGCGCTTCCCGATCCACGTCTGGCCGCGCCCGCTGATGTGGGCCTTCGAGTGGCACGAGCCCGCGCGCGACCTCGTGCTGCGCCGGGGCGAGCCGCTGTTCTACCTGCAGTTCGAGGCGGAGGGGCCGGATCGCCCCGTGCAGGTGGTGGAGGCCGAACGGACGCCGGAGCTTGCGGGGTATCTGGAGAAGATCACCGGCGTCGTGAACTACGTGAACCAGACCTTCGGGCTGTTCAGGGCGGCCGAGGCGGTGCGCCCCGCGCGGCTGGTGGTGCCGAAGGACCGCTGATTTCGCGGCCGGTTTCTTGAAACGCCCGCGCCGCATTTCCATCTGACGCCCGAGGCCGGTGCGGGCATGCCTTTCCGGGTGCCCGGGGACCGGCGCTTCGTGAAGGAGATCTGCCGATGAACATGGAGACGTTCACGGAACGGTCGCGCGGCTTCATCCAGGCCGCCCAGACCATCGCCGCGCGCGAAAGCCACCAGCGGCTCGCGCCCGAGCACCTGCTCAAGGCGCTGATGGACGACCCCGAGGGGCTTGCGTCGAACCTGATCCGCCGGTCGGGCGGCGAGCCCGCGCGCGTGGTCGAGGCGGCGGACGCGGCCGTGGCGAGGCTGCCCAAGGTCACGGGCGACGCGCAGCCCTTCGCTGACCCCGCGCTGGTGCGCGTGCTGGACGAGGCGGAGAAGGTCGCGAAGAAGGCGGGCGACAGCTTCGTGCCCGTCGAGCGGGTGCTGATGGCGCTGGCGCTGACGCCGAGCCGCGCGAAGGACGCGCTGGCGGCGGGCGCGGTGACCGCGCAGGGGCTGAACGCGGCGATCAACGACGTGCGGAAGGGGCGGACGGCCGACAGCGCGTCGGCCGAGGCGGGCTATGACGCGCTGAAGAAGTATGCCCGCGACCTGACCGAGGATGCGCGCGGGGGCCGGATCGACCCGATCATCGGCCGCGACGAGGAGATCCGGCGCGCCATGCAGGTGCTGAGCCGGCGGACGAAGAACAATCCCGTCCTGATCGGCGAGCCGGGCGTCGGCAAGACCGCGATCGCCGAGGGCCTTGCCCTGCGGATCGTGCAGGGCGACGTGCCCGAATCGTTGCGCGACAAGCGCCTGATGGCGCTCGACATGGGGTCGCTGATCGCCGGCGCGAAGTACCGGGGCGAGTTCGAGGAGCGGCTGAAGGCGGTCCTGTCCGAGGTGACGGCCGCGGCGGGCGAGGTCATCCTGTTCGTGGACGAGATGCACACGCTGGTCGGCGCCGGGAAGTCCGAGGGCGCGATGGACGCCGCAAACCTCATCAAGCCGGCGCTGGCGCGGGGCGAGCTGCACTGCGTGGGGGCCACGACGCTGGACGAGTACCGCAAGCACGTCGAGAAGGACGCGGCGCTGGCGCGGCGCTTCCAGCCCGTCTTCGTCGAGGAGCCGACGGTCGAGGACACGATCAGCATCCTGCGCGGGATCAAGGAGAAGTACGAGCTGCACCACGGCGTGCGGATCACCGACAGCGCGCTCGTCGCCGCGGCGACGCTGAGCCACCGCTACATCACCGACCGCTTCCTGCCCGACAAGGCCATCGACCTGATGGACGAGGCGGCGAGCCGGCTGCGGATGGAGGTGGATTCGAAGCCCGAGGAGCTCGACGCGCTCGACCGCGAGATCCTGCAGAAGCAGATCGAGGCCGAGGCCCTGAAGAAGGAGGGCGACCAGCCCTCGCGGGACCGCCTTGCGCGGCTGGAGCGCGAGCTTGGCGACCTGACGCAGCGGTCGGCCGAGCTGACCGCCAAGTGGCAGGCCGAGCGCGACGACCGCCAGGCCGCGCGCGCCCTGAAGGAGGAGCTGGACCGTGCCGGGGTGGAGCTGGAGCAGGCCAAGCGCGAGGGGAACCTGGCGCGGGCGGGGGAGCTGACGTTCGGGATCATCCCCGACCTGAAGCGCCGGCTCGCCGAGGCCGAGGCGCGCGAGGGCGATGCCATCGTGGCCGAGGCGGTGCGCCCCGAGCAGATCGCCGAGGTGGTCGAGCGCTGGACGGGCATCCCCACCAGCCGGATGCTGGAGGGCGAGCGCGAGAAGCTGCTGCGGATGGAGGAGGAGATCGGCAAGCGCGTCATCGGCCAGCGCCGCGCCGTCGAGGCCGTGGCCAGCGCCGTCCGCCGGGCCCGCGCCGGGCTGAACGACGAGAACCGGCCCCTGGGCAGCTTCCTCTTCCTCGGCCCCACGGGCGTGGGCAAGACCGAGCTGACGAAGGCCGTGGCCGAATACCTCTTCGACGACGACCAGGCGATGGTCCGCATCGACATGTCCGAGTTCATGGAGAAGCACTCCGTCGCCCGGCTGATCGGCGCCCCCCCGGGCTATGTCGGCTACGACGAGGGCGGGGTGCTGACCGAGGCCGTGCGGCGGCGGCCCTACCAGGTCGTGCTGTTCGACGAGGTGGAGAAGGCCCACCGCGACGTGTTCAACGTGCTCCTGCAGGTGCTCGACGACGGGGTGCTGACCGACGGGCAGGGCCGGACGGTCGACTTCAAGCAGACGCTGATCGTGCTGACCTCGAACCTCGGGGCGCGCGCGCTGAGCGAGCTGCCGGAGGGGGCCGATCCCGCGCCCGCCCGGGCCGAGGTGATGGAGGCCGTGCGCCAGCATTTCCGGCCCGAGTTCCTGAACCGGCTCGACGAGCAGATCGTCTTCGACCGGCTGACGCGGGCCGACATGGCGGGCATCGTCACGGTGCAGCTGCGCCGGCTGGAGGCGCGGCTTGCCGCGCGGACGCTGGCCCTCGAGGTCGATCAGGCGGCGCGCGACTGGCTGGCGGATCAGGGCTACGATCCGGTCTTCGGCGCGCGGCCGCTGAAGCGGCTGATCCAGCGCGAGGTGCAGGACCCGCTCGCGAACCTGATCCTCAAGGGCGCCGTGCCCGACGGGGGGACGGTGCGGGTCACGGCGGGGATCGGGGGGCTGGCCATCAACGGCTATGCCAATCCCGCACGCGAGGCCGCGCCCCCGAGGGCGGCCGTGCATTGAGACAAGGGGAACGGCCCGGACACAGGCTCCGGGCTGTTCTTCGTTTCAAGTGAAGATGAAGTCGGACGCGTCGAGCTGGCCGATCCGCACCCCCTGCAGCGTCACCGAGTCGCCGTCGCCGAAGTCGATGATGACCGACCGACCCTGTCGTTCGATGTCGAGGTCGGCGAAGCGCTCGATCCCCTGGCCCGCGACATTGAGCCGGTCGCCGTCGCGGAAGTCGAGCACGCGATCCTCGCCGCCCCGCCCATGGAACAGGAAGACGTCGCGGCCGCCGCCCCCGCTCAGTGCGTCGTCGCCGAAGCCACCGACCAGGCGGTCGCGGCCGGAACCGCCCGACAGGCTGTCGTCGCCGAGATTGCCGAGTAGCCGGTCGCGGCCAACGCCTCCAGCGATGGCATCATCGCCCGCGCCGCCGAGGCCCAGGTCGTTCGCGCGCCCGAGCGCGATCGCGTCGTTGCCGCCGTTGCCGTCCACGCGGTCGCGCCCCCGCCCGGTGGCGATGGCATCCGCGCCCTCGCCCCCGATCACGAGGTCGTTCGCCCCGCCAACATCAAGGTCGGCCGGCAGCAGCACGCCGTTGATCACGTGGACGATGCCATTTGCGGCCTGGATGTCGGTCGTCACGAGCCGCGGGTTGGCGACGTCGGGATCGGCATCGACGAGGCGCGTCCCGTTGCGGCCGAGATCGGTGCCGAGCAGCGTCTCGAGCTTGTCCCGGGCCAGCACCTGGCTTGCCTGCAGCGACCCCGGCAGGACGTGGTACTGCAGGATCTGCGTCAGAAGCGGGATCGGATCGCGTCCGTCCGACAGCAGCGTCAGCGCGTCGACCAGATAGGCGAAGGCGTCCGCCTCGGACGTGCCGTCGAAGCCCAGCGTCTCGACCAGCCGCAGGAAGGCCCGGTCGTTCGGCGCGAAGACGGTCAGGTCCGCCGCCGCATCGGCCAGCGCGGGCGCAAGGCCCGCCGCCGTGACCGCCTGCAGGAGGACGTCGAAGTCCTGCCCGTTCGCGTCGAAGTCGCCGCTGGCCGCGACGAGGCCGGCGATGGTGGGCGCGTCGTCGCCCGGCAGGTCGACGGGCAGCATCACGCGGTCGATGACCTGGACGATCCCGTTGTCCGCGCGCACGTCACGCTGGATGATCGAGGCGTCGATCAGGTCAGGCTCCGCATCGCCGAGGGTCGGGCCCTCGGGCGCGAGCGAGGCACCGTCCAGCAACGTCGGCACGGCGTCGGCCGACCGGATCTGCGCGAAGGTCTTCGCCCCCTCCGAGACGTGGTAGAGAAGGACGTCGCGGATCACCGTCGCGGGCAGGCTCTCGGTCAGGAAGCTCGTGACCGCCGCCTCGTCCGTGACGCTGCCAGTGAAGCCGAGGTCCTTCGCGAGCTGCCCGAAGGCCGCATCGGTCGGCGCGAAGACGGTGAGGTCGGCGTTCGCCGCGGACAGCGCCGCGACGAGGTTGCTGCCGGGAAGCTGGGTATCGACGAACTGAAGGGCGTTCACGAGAACGGTGAACCGTGCATCGCCCGTGGCGATGCCTGCGATCGTGGCCATGACTATCTACTCCTGTGGGTCAGGTGAACCTGCGCGGGATAGCGCACTGCCGGAGGGATAGGAGCCTCATTGCCCCGATCCCCCGGTCCGAGGGCGACTCAGGGGATAAGCACCTGGTCGATGATATGGATCACGCCGTTCGAGGCGGCGATGTCGGGGGTAGTAACGGTCGCGTTTCCGACGCGGACGCCGTCGCGCCCGTCGATCGACAGGGTGGACCCCTGGACCGTCGCCTGCTCGACCTGCCGGCCGGCAAGCGCGCTCGAGGGCACATTGCCCGGCACGACGTGGTAGGTCAGGATGGAGACGAGCTCCTCGCGGTTCTCCGGGAGGAGCAGCGAGTCGAGCGTGCCGGCTGGCAGGGCCGCGAAAGCCTCGTCGGTCGGTGCGAAGACCGTGAAGGGGCCGGGGCCTCGCAGCGTCTCCTCGAGCCCCGCAGCCTGGACGGCCGCGACGAGCGTGGTGAAGTTGCCCGCCCCGGCGGCCACGTCGACGATGTCGGGCTGCGTCGGGGTGATGGGGGCGCAGGCGGCGGCAAGGGTCAGGCCGGACAGGCCGGCTATGGTGATGAAATGACGGCGGAACATGGTCTCACTCCCTTCCATGTGGGAGGACGGGCACCTTTTCGGCACCCGCCCCCTTTTGGCCGGATCAGTTCGCCGGCGGCATGATCACGCTGTCGATGACGTGGATCACGCCGTTCGAGGCCATGATGTCCGGCTGCGAAATGGTCGCGCCGTTGATCTTCGGGCCGCCCTCCAGCGTGATGGTCACGTCGGCGCCCTGGACGGTCGTCGCGGTCATGCCCTCGGTCAGGTCGGTCGACATGACCATGCCCGGCACGACGTGGTAGGTCAGGATCGCGGCGAGCTGCTCGCGGTTCTCGGGCAGCAGGAGGTTCTCGACCGTGCCGGCGGGCAGCGCGGCGAAGGCCGCGTCGGTCGGCGCGAAGACGGTGAACGGCCCTTCGCCCTTCAGCGTCTCGACGAGGCCGGCCGCGTCCAGCGCGGCGGCGAGCGTGGTGAAGTTGCCGGCGGCGATGGCCGTGTCGACGATGTCGGCCTCCTGCGCGAAGGCGGGGGCGGCCAGAAGCGCCGCGGTCGAGAGCGCGGCGGCGGCGAGCGTCTTGCGGATCATTGGCTCTGTCTCCGTTTGATCTGCCAAATGGTCTTGGCGCGCTGCCTACGCCACGGCACGGGCGTCGGATGACCTTGACGATCGCGTTGGCCGGATTGACCCGCGGGCGCGGCGCGCTAAGCCCGCGCCCCGGGCCACGTCCAGTCAACATGCTGTGACCATCCGTCATCAGTCGTGACCGATTGTTTCCGGATCGGCGGGTAATTCGGAAGACGCGGCGCCCTCGCCACGAAGGCGTTGTTTCAGCCCCGTCCCGCAGACGTGATTCCTGGCGCGCCGGCGGCGAGCTATGTCAGACGAAACGGGAGGTGGTGCCATGCGAGTCTGGAAAGCGGATCTGACGGCGGCCGATGTGACGCCGCGCGCGCTGTGGCTGAACCGGCGGCGACTGATGGCGGGGGCCGGGGCGATGGCCTTCGCGGGGCCGGCCATGGCGCAGGTCTCTGCCGACGGGTTCGACGCGGGCGAGGAGTCGACCGCGCTCGAGGACATCACGGCCTACAACAACTACTACGAGTTCGGGCTGGACAAGACCGATCCCGCGCGCCTCGCCGGCGCGCTGACGACCGACCCCTGGTCGGTGGAGATCGCGGGCCTCGTCGACCGGCCCGGGACGTTCGCCCTCGCTGACCTTCTGTCCGGTCTCACGGTGGAGGAGCGGATCTATCGCCTCCGCTGCGTCGAGGCCTGGTCGATGGTGGTGCCCTGGAACGGGGTGCCGCTGGCCGCGATCCTCGAGAGGGCCGGGGTGCAGGACGGGGCGCGCTACGTCGCCTTCGAGACCCTGTTCTGCCCCGACGAGATGCCGGGCCAGCGGACGGCGTCGCTGGACTGGCCCTACCGCGAGGGGCTGCGGATCGACGAGGCGATGCACCCGCTGACGCTGATGGCGACCGGGCTCTACGGCGAGCCGCTGCCCAAGCAGAACGGCGCGCCGATCCGGCTGGTGGTGCCCTGGAAGTACGGCTTCAAGTCGATCAAGGGCATCGTGCGGATCAGCCTCGTGGCCGATCAGCCCGAGACGACGTGGAACATGCAGAACCCCGGCGAGTACGGATTCTATTCCAACGTGAATCCCGAGGTGGATCATCCGCGCTGGAGCCAGGCGAGCGAGCGGCGGGTCGGGGCGGGCCTGTTCGCGGGCCGGATCGACACGCTGATGTTCAACGGCTACGAGGATCAGGTGGCGGGCCTCTATGCCGGGATGGACCTGAAGGCGAACTTCTGATGGCGGCCGCCCTGCCGTTCGCCGCAGCGGTCAACGGGGCGCTGCGGCGCGTGCCGGTCTGGGCGGTCTGGCTGCTGGCGCTGGTTCCGCTGGGGGTGCTCGTCGGGCAGGCCGTGTCGGGCAACCTGGGGCCCGACCCGGTCCGGACGCTGGAGCGGGGGATCGGGCGACATGCGCTGCAACTGATCGTGGCGACCCTCGCGGTCACCCCCCTGCGCCGGTTCACCGGCATCAGCCTGGTGCGGTTCCGGCGGGCGCTGGGCCTGCTCGCGTTCCTTTACGTGGTCGTCCACCTGATCGTTTGGGTGACGCTCGATCTCCAGTTCCGCTGGGACGAGATCGCGGCCGACCTGACGCGGCGCCCCTTCATCATCGTGGGGATGGCGGGGCTGGTCGTGATGCTGCCGCTGGCCGTCACCTCGAACGCCGCCTCGATCCGCGCGATGGGGGCCGCCGCCTGGCGGCGCCTGCACCGCCTGACCTACGTGGCGGGCATCGCCGGAGCCCTGCATTTCGTCCTGCTGAGCAAGGTCTGGGCGGGCGACTCGCTCGTCTACGCAGGCCTGATCATCGCGTTGCTGGCGGTGCGGCTGATCCCCGAGCCGGGCGCGCGGCGCGCCCCGGCCTGACGCGGCCGCGGCCGGCCCGAAAACCCCGTGGCCCGGGCCGGTCGCGCGGGTCTGCAAAAAAAATGTCATCTTTGCGAACTTCCCTCTTGCCGTCGCAGGACGCTCCTCGTAGATACGCCTCCACCGACGACGGGTCGCCGTGATGCGGCGCCCTCTTCGGCCCGCGTTCATCGGGCGTGGTTGTGTCGACTGGAGGCGGGGCTTGG
>ERZ1066122.1344-NODE-1344-length-20267-cov-8.097566_pt1 | contig 20267 bp, 15 predicted proteins | sample MGYA00382769_ERZ1066122 | MGnify/ENA primary metagenome ERZ1066122 (study PRJEB33369, sample SAMEA5778352) | biofilm metagenome | biome: Industrial cooling water; feature: Water cooling tower basin; material: Biofilm | place: United Arab Emirates | collected... | reverse complement strand
CGCGGCGGCGGCGTGGACCAGAACCTGATTCTGCTCGACGAGGCCACCGTCTATAACGCCTCGCACTTGCTGGGGTTCTTTTCGGTGTTCAACTCCGACGCCATCAAGGACGTCAACCTCATCAAGGGCGGCATCGGGGCCGAGTACGGCGGGCGCCTGAGCAGCGTACTCGACATCCGAATGAAGGACGGCAACGCCAAGCGCGTGGCGGGCACGGGCGGCATCGGTACCATCGCCTCGCGCCTGACGCTGGAAGGCAACCTCGGGCGGCGCGGCGAGGTTGACTCGGCCGGCAACCGCGCGCCGGCCGCCGGGTCGTGGATGGTGGCCGGGCGGCGCACCTACGCCGACGTGTTTTTCGGCCTCTCGCCGAACAAAGGCGTCCGCGACTCGAAGCTCTACTTCTACGACCTCAACCTCAAAGCCAACTACCGCCTGAGCGACCGCGACCAGCTCTTCGTGAGCGGCTACTTCGGGCGCGACGCGAGCGGCAACTCGGCCTTCGGCTTCGATTGGGGCAACGCCACGGCCACCGTGCGCTGGAATCACCTCATCACCGACCGGCTGTTCTCGAACACGACGCTCATCCACTCGGTGTTCGACTACTCGCTCGGGTCGAAGGAAGGCAACTCGGCGTTTACGTGGAAGTCGTACATCCGCGACTACTCGGTGAAGCAGGATTTCGAGTGGTTTCTGAGTCCGCGCAACACGGTGCGGTTCGGCGCCATTGGCACATTGCACAAGTTTCAGCCGGGTGAGATCGTGCCTGGCCCCGACTCGTACCTCAACCGCATCACGCTCAAAGGCACCGATGCGACCGAAGTCGCTGCCTACCTCGCCAACGAGCAGCAACTCACTGACCGCCTCACCCTCACGTACGGCCTGCGCCTGAGCGGCTACGCCAATATGGGGCCCGGCAAAACCTACCAATACAACGACCCCAACAACCCCGACCGCCCGACCGATACCACGTCCTACAAGTCGGGCGAGGTCATCAAAACCTACGGCGGGCTGGAGCCGCGCTTTGCCGCCGCCTACGCCCTCTCCGACCAGGCCAGCGTGAAGGCCAGCTTCAACCGCACCCGCCAATACCTGCACCTGCTGAGCAACACCACCGCCTCGCTCCCGCTCGACGTCTGGACGCCCGCCACGGCCACCATCCCCGCGCAAACTGCCAACCAGTGGGCCGTCGGCTACTTCCGCAACTTCAAGGACAATATGTTCGAGACGTCGGTCGAAGCCTACTACAAGACGATGGACGGCCAGATCGACTACAAAGACAACGCCCAGCTCCTGCTCAACGACCGCGTCGAGCGCACCGTCCTCACGGGGACGGGCCGCTCGTACGGCCTCGAATTTCTGGTTCGCAAGCAGCGTGGGCCGCTCACGGGCTGGGTGAGCTACACGCTGAGCAAAACCGAGCGCAAAATCGGCGGCATCAACAACGGCGACTGGTACCCCGTGCGCTACGACCGCCGCCACAACGTGGCCGTGGTCGGAAGCTACCAACTGTCGAAGCGCCTCAACGTGGGGGCCAACTGGACCTACGTGACCGGCGGCGCCGTGACGATGCCCGTCGGCCGGTTCGTGTATGAAGGCACGGCCTTCCCCTTCTACTCCTCGCGCAACGGCTACCGCCTGCCCGACTACCACCGCCTCGACCTGGCCGTGACCCTCGACGATCGCCTGAAGCCCGGCCGCAAGTTCAACGGCTCCTGGACACTGAGCATCTACAACGCCTACGCCCGCAAAAACCCGTTCTCGATCTTCTTCCGCGAGAAGAAAGATAAGCCCGGCGAGACGGAGGCCGTGATGACGTACCTGTTCGGGGTGCTGCCGAGCGTGACCTACAATTTTACTTTCTGATTTCAGCCATCATCGTAGGGGCGGGCCTTGCGCCCGCCCGCACGTCGCGCACCGCGTCCTGTGCGCGGGCGGGCACAAGGCCCACCCCTACGATTCGCCACGTCGTCAAATGAAAAATATCCTGCTCATCGCCTTCGCCGCCCTCGCTCTCACGGCCTGCGAAAAGGTCATCGATTACCCGCTGAAAAGCACCGACGAAAGGCTCGTTGTGGACGGCCGCGTCACCGATTTGCCCGGCCCCTATACCATCCGCCTCACGGGCACCAAGCCGTACCTCGCCACCGGCGACGTGCCCGCCCGCGACGCCGACCTCGTGACCATCACCGACGTCGAAGACGGCACCATCGACACGCTGCGCCGCACCGCGCCCGGCATCTATCAGACCACCCCGAAGCTGCAAGGCCAGGTGGGCCACGCCTACCGGCTGCTGGTGGTGCGCGGCAGCCAGCGTGTGGAGGCCACCAGCCGGCTGCGCCCCTGCGCGCCGCTCGATTCGATCTCGTTCCGCTACCGCGCCCCCGACACCGATTTCGTCGATAGCGCCGGCTACTACACCATCATCTACTTCCGCGAGCCGGCGGGCCGCGGCGACTACTACCGCGTCAACTACTACGTCAACGGCAAGTGGCGCAACCGCAACGAACTGTTCTTCTTCGACGACGAGCTGTACGACGGCAACTACGGCGACGCCGAAATCTTCGGCTACTTCGCCCAGCAAAACGACACCGTCCGCGTCGAAATGCTCTCCCTCGACCGTCAGACGTACGACTACTACACCGGCCTCGCCAACTCGCAATTCCAGGGCGGAACGCCGTTCGACTCGCCGCCCGCCAACGCGCCAACCAACCTCAGTGGCGGAGCGCTGGGATATTTTGGCGCGAGTCAGGTGCGGAGCGTGACGCGGGTGGCGCGGTGAGAAGCGTCAAACAATCAGCGGCACACGCTCAAAGACGTCGTTTTCGTAACGCATTACCGTATTATCCCGCTGCACTTCCAGATACAGGTTCAGCGCGTCAATCAGGTTCTCACGCAACTCTGCTTCCGTGCGGCCCTGCGAAATCACGCCCGGACTTTCGAGCAGTTGCCCGACGTACCAGCTAGTTTCGGCATCGTGTTGCAGCGCAATCGTGAATTGCATTGTTATTCGAAGGCCGTTAGTGTTTTGTCATTGCGAGCGGAGCGAAGCAATCCTTGTAGGATACGTGCGGGTGCTTGGCACGTTTGCTTAGTGCATTTGCTCAGCGCGAGTGCTCAACCGCCGCACCCGTCCTACGAAGATTGCTTCGCTGTGCTCGCAATGACAAACACCGTGATAACTGAATCAATTTAGCCTCAATCCATCATATCCGCCGCGCGGGGCGGGTCCTGCACTTTGGCGGGGTTCCAGCTCAACACGTATTTTTCGTCCATCAGCTCAAGGCCCGCTTCGGTGAGGTAGAGCGGGCGGAAGGTATCGACCATTACGGCCAATTCGTGGGTTTCTTTCTTGCCGATGCTGCCCTCGTAGGTGCCGGGGTGCGGCCCGTGCGGCAGCCCGCTGGGGTGGATGGTGAAGGACGAGCGGAAAATGCCCTTGCGGCTCATAAAATCGCCCTCGACGTAGTAGAGCACCTCGTCGGAATCGACGTTGGAGTGGTTGTACGGCGCCGGGATGCTGAGCGGGTGATAGTCAAAGAGGCGCGGCACGAACGAGCAAATCACGAACGCGGCCGTCTCGAAGGTCTGATGCACGGGTGGCGGCTGGTGAATGCGGCCCGTGATCGGCTCGAAATCGTGGATCGAGAAGGCGTAGGGGAAGAAGAAGCCGTCCCAGCCCACCACATCTAGCGGCGAGAAATCGTAGTGGTAGTGGTGCAGGTGGTCTTCCTTCTGAATCTTCACGACCCACTCGCGGGCTTCATCCTCCTGAATCAGCGCCTCGGGGGCGCGCATATCGCGCTCGCAGAACGGCGAGTGTTCGAGGAGCTGCCCGAAGTGGTTGCGGTAGCGCCGGGGCGTTTCGATGGGGTGCGCCGATTCGATGATGAGCAGCCGCACCGGTCCTTCCGCCCACTCCCAGCGGTGGATGATGGTGCGTGGAATCACTACGTAGTCGCCCGGCCGAACGGCGATGGTGCCGAGCGGCGTGATGAGTGTGCCGGCGCCGTCGTGGACGAACACCACTTCGTCTTGCAGGGCGTTTTTGTAGTAATAATCCATCCGGCGCTGCGTGGGCAGGCAGATGGCCAGGCGGCAATCGTTGTTGATGAGCAGCCAGCGGCGGGCGTCGAGATAGTCGTCGCCGGTGCTTTCGCCCGCGAACGGCCGCAAGTGCGCCGGTTGCAGCGGCACGTCGGTCTTGACGGGGCCGTAGGGCGTGGGCTTGCCGAGCTTGCTCACTTTGGTGGGCGGCTGCCGATGGTAGAGCAACGACGACACGCCCGAAAACCCGAGCGTCCCGACCAGCTCTTCGTGGTAGAGCGAGCCGTCGGGCTGGCGAAACTGCGTGTGGCGCTTGGGCGGAATGGCGCCGAGACGGTGGTAGAAGGGCATTGGCGTACGGAGTGGCTGAGTGGCTGAGAGGCGTAAAAATACCGCTTCGGCGGCGAGCGAGGTGGACCGAGCCGCTGCGTTACTCGCTTCGCTCGTGGCGGGCCGGAGACCCGCCCTCCAGCTCTGCCGCCGTGGCTCGCACGGCCTTCGTGCGCCCCAGCAAAAATGTGAGCGGAATGGCCAGCCGCCGCGCCCACGCCGCTTCGTTGTGTTCGGCGCCCTCGAAGCGCCGCGTGAGGCGGCGCAAGCCGGGCGGGTAGCCGTGCTGAGTCAGAAACGTATCGACGCGGGCCTGTTTGGGCGGGTACCACGCATCGAGGGTGGCGGTGCCGAAATCGAAGTAGAGGCGCGGGGAACGCCGAAACGGCGCCGGGCGCGGCAGCTTGTCGGCCAGATACCCGAGCATCGCCGTCGTGAAGGCGTCGGAATCGTGCGCTACGCTCAGCGGCCAGTGCGTACTCAGGCAGGCGGCTCCGGCGAACACCTTCGGATATTCGAGGGCAGCGTAGAGGGAGATAAGGCCGCCCATCGAGCTGCCCGCCACCCACGTGTGGGCGCGGCCGGGGCGGGTGGCGTAGTGTTGGTCAATGTAGGGTTTCAGCTCTTCCACCAGAAACCGCAGGTACTCATCGGAAAGCGGCTCGCCGGGGCGCTCGCGAGCCAGCGCGGCGCGGGTTTCGGGGGGCAGCGCGTGGTAGGGCGCGGCGGGGCAATACTCCTGAAACCGCTTATCAGTGGACCAGATGCCGACCACGATGGCGGGCGCTACGGTGCCGTCGGCGCTGAGGCGGGCGAGGGTTTCATCGACGCCCCAATCGACGCCAAAATTGGCCGTGCGCGGGTCGAAGAGGTTTTGGCCGTCGTGCATATACAGCACCCGGTAGCGGACACCGGGCGCGGGGTAGCCGGGCGGCAGCCATACATCGGCGCGGCGCGCCCCAACGTGCTTCGACGGCACCTCGCCCAGGTGCTCGATGCGGCCGATGGAAGGCTCGGCGGGTGGTTTTGGGACGGGCATTTGCGCGGCTACGGGGCCGCCGGCAATGAACGACGACATCAATGGAGCCAGCAGAAAGCGAAGCATAGATACACCGAAACAACGACGGCCAAAGGAAGCTCCAGAAGTTCGGCTCCGCCAACCAAGCCAGCGGTCACGAAAAAAAAACGCCAACCTCACGCAACCCCCGGAAACGAAAAAAACTCAGGAAACTTTGGAACCACAAAAAGTTTCCATAGTTTTGTGCCGGAAATGGAAACTCCCAACCTCACCAGCGAAGCGACCGACACCACCCGCGACCGCATTCTGCTCGGCGCGCAGCAACTGTTTATGCGCCGCGGCATCAAAAGCGTGTCGATGGACGACATCACGGCCGCGCTCGGCATCTCGAAAAAGACGCTCTACAAGTGGTTCGAGACGAAGGACCACCTGGTGCAGGCCGTCATCAACGGCCACCTCGGGCACACGCAGGGCGACTGCGACCGGATGGCCGTGGAAGCCGAAAACGCCGTCCACGAAATCGTGCTGATGATGAAGTGGAGCAAGCAGGAGCACGCCGACGTGCATCCGGGCATCTTCCTCGAAATGAAGAAGTACCACCCGGCGGCCTACGACTGCTGGCAGCGCCACAAGTTCGACTATATCCTCGGCACCATCGAGCGCAATCTGCGACGTGGCATCGCCGAAGGCCTTTACCGCCCGGAAATCGACGTGCCCGTGATGGCGCGGCTGCACCTGGCCACCATCGACATCGCCCTCGACCCCGACCTCTTCCCGCCGCGCCAGTTCACGCTGGCGCGGGTGATGCAGGTCACGGATGAGGCATTCCTGCGGTCGGTCATCGCGCCGGCCGGCCTCAACTTACTCAACCGCTACCTCGGGCTGGCCGCCTGACAGACTAGCTGATTCTGCACCGTCATCAACAATAAAACATCCCATCAACCGACCCGCTTCGCGCACCCGCTGCCGAAACCCCTTGCGACTCTGATGCGAATTCAGTCAATTTTTCACCTTTTGCTGACGGCCGCCGTAGTGGCGACCGTTGGCGGCGGCACCCGCCCGGTGGCCGCCCAAACGCCCGCCACGGGTCAGCCGGTGGCTACCAGTCAGCCGCTGGCGCTGAGTCTGAAACAGGCCGTCGAGTACGCCGTTGCGAACAAGAGCACGTTGCAGGCGCAGCGCCTCAACGAAGAAATTGCGAAGGCGCGCGTGGGCGAGATTCGCGCTATCGGGCTGCCGCAGGTCAATGCCTCGGCGGGCGTGACGGATAATATCAAGCTCCAGAAATCGCTCGTCGATTTCAGCGCGTTTGGTGGGGCGCCGCTCAGTGGCACCACGCTCACGCCCGACCAGTTGGCGGCCGTGCAGGCCGGGCAGTCCGTGACGCTCGCGCCGGCTTATGGCGAAATCATCCGCACTGGCCCGCAGCCCATCGCGTTCGGCCTGCGCTGGCAGGGGCAGGCGGGCGTGCAGGCGTCGCAGCTCCTCTTCGACGGCTCGTACCTCATCGGCCTGAAAGCGGCGAAAGTGTATGAGCAGCTCTCGGTGAAGCAGACGCAGCAGGCGGAAATCGACGTGATCGAAAACGTGACGAAGGCTTACTACGGTGTGCTCGTGAACCGCGACCGGATGGAGCTACTCGCCCGCAACGTGGCCCGCCTCGACACGATTTACCGCCAGACCGCCGCTACCTACCGGGAAGGCTTCGTCGAAAAGCTCGACGTGGACCGCCTGCAAGTGCAGCTCACCAACCTGCGCGTGGAGCAGCAGAAAACCCAGCGTCTGGTGGACCTCACGGTGTCGCTCCTCAAATTTCAGATGGGCCTCGACCAGCGCCAGCCCATCGAGCTGACCGACCGGCTCGAATCGGCCGTGCAAACCGCGCAACTCACGGTGCCCGAGGCGCCCGGTTCCTATAACTACGGCGACCGTATCGAGTATTCGGTGCTGGAAACGCAGCGCGATTTGGCCGCTCTCGATGTGCGCAACAAGCGCGCGGGCTACTACCCACGCCTGCTCGCCACGGGCGGATACGGTTTCGTGGGGTCTGACCCCAAAGCCAACGGCCTATTCCAGTTCCGCGGCCCCGATTCGCGCTCTTCGGAAACGGGCTTCCCCAACCAAAACTGGTTCGGCTTCGCCAACGTGGGTTTGCAGCTCCAAATCCCAATTTTCGACGGCTTCCAGAAGCGCTACGCCCTCCAGCAAGCCAAGCTGACGGCGCGCACCGTGAACTACGGCTTCACGACGCTCCAACAAAGCATCGACCTGCAACAGGCCCAGGGCCGCACCGAGCTGCTTAACGCCGTCGATGTGTTCAAAAACCAGCAAGCCAACCTGACGCTCGCCACCGACGTGGCGCGCGTGGCGAAGATCAAGTTTCAGGAAGGCGTTGGGTCAAACCTCGAAGTCATCACCGCCGAAACCGATTTGCGCGCCGCCCAGACCAACTACTACTCGTCGGTGTACGACGCGCTGATTGCGAAGGTGGATTATGAAAAGGCGCAAGGCACGCTGAAAAAGTAAACGTAACGCCGAGTATCACTCGGCGTCTGCACCGCCCGCATTTGTGTAACGCCGAGTTGTGCTCGGTACCCCTCCCCTAACCGCCGTCACCGAGTGATACTCGGTGTTACATTCTCTCCCCCAATGACCCGCATCAACTCTTCCGCCGCCCTCGCTTTCGCCGCGCTTCTGCTGACGGCTTCCTGCGGCGGCTCCAAAGACGAAAAGGCTGCCGAAGGCGCCGCTAAAACAGGTGCCGCTGCCGAGACGCCCGTGGCCGCTACTGCTGCCCAAAAAGCCCTGCCGGTGGCCGTCACGGCGCTCGAAGCCAAACCCTTTACCTCGTACCTCGAAGTGCAGGGGCGCGTCGATTTCGACCAGAACGCCACCGTGCCCGCCACGGCGGCCGGGACGCTCACGAGCATCCGTGTGCAGCGCGGTGACCGCGTACGCCGCGGCCAGGTGCTCGCCACCATCGACGCGGCCATCCTCGATGCCGCCATCGGCGAACTGAAAACGCGCCTCGACCTGACCCAGATAGTGTACGACAAGCAAAAGCGCCTCTGGGACCAGAAAATCGGCACCGAAATTCAGTACCTGACGGCCAAAAACAACCTCGACGCCCTCAAACAAACCCTCGCCACGCAGCAGCGCCAACGCGAGCTCTACACCGTGACGGCGCCGTTTGCGGGTACCGTCGATGAGGTGTTTCCGAAGCTCGGCGAGGCTGCCGCGCCCGGCTCGCCCATCGCGCGGCTGGTGAGCGGCAGCGGCGCCAAAGTACTCGCCGACGTGTCGGAAGCCTACGCCGCCAAGCTCAACGTGGGCGATAAAGCCCTCGTGAAAATCAACGACCTGCGCGGCGATCAGGAGGTGCCCGCCACGGTGCGCGTGGTGGGCCGCGTGATTAACCCGTCGTCGCGCACGTTTACGGTGGAGCTGGCGCTGAAAGATGCCAAGCTGGCGCAAGACCTGCGGCCCAATATGGTGGCCGTAGTGCGCGTGCAGGACTACCAGAAAACCAACGCCGTGAGCGTGCCCGTGGATGTGGTGCAGCGCGATGAGCAAAACACGTTCGTGTTCGTGCTCGGCGAAGGCAATAAAGCGACGAAGCGCGTGGTGAAAACCGGCGCCTCCTACGGCGGACAAACCGAGATTACGGACGGCCTCCGCGCCGGCGACCAGCTCATCACGGGCGGGTATCAGAGCCTGAGCGAAGGGCAGGCCGTGGCGCCTTCGGGGGCTAACGCGCCGAGCTAACGCGGATTCACGCAGTGTCCGCAGTGTTTGCGCAGTGCTGACACAGCGAGACACTGCGCAGACACTGCGGACACTGCGTGAAATCAAACCATCAACCGCATCACCCCCAACCATCACGATGCAGGACGTCGAAAAAGAATTCAAGCCCACCAGCTGGTCCATCGACAATAAAACCAGCATTTACATTGTCACGCTGATTATCACCATCGCGGGGATTTTCACCTATCTGAAATTGCAGAAGGAGAATTTCCCGGATATCGTGATTCCGCGCATTATCGTGTCCACGATTTATCCGGGCATCGCGCCGTCGGATATGGAAAATATCGTGACGCGCGTGATTGAGAAAGAATTGAAGTCGCTCAACGGCGTCAAGAAAATCTCTTCCTCCTCGAACCAGGATTACGCCGTCATCGACGTTGAGTTTAATGCCAACGTGAAGGTCGATGTAGCGAAACAGCTCGTGAAGGACGCCGTGGACAAAGCCCGCGCCGACCTCCCCAACGACCTGCCCGCGCCGCCGAACGTGAAGGAAGTCTCGTTCTCGGAATTTCCGATTATGTACGTGAACCTCAGCGGCAACCTGCCGCTGGTGGATTTGAAAAAGTACGCCGACCAGATTCAGGATAAAATCGAGAGTCTGCCGGAAATTACCCGCGTCGATATCGTCGGCGCGTTGGAGCAGCAGGTGAACGTCGATGTGGACCTCTATAAGCTGCAAGCCGCCGAGTTGAGCTTCAACGACGTGGCGGGCGCCATTCAGCAGGAAAACCTCAACATCTCGGGCGGCTCCGTGACCGTGGGCGAGCAGCGCCGCGCCGTGCGCGTGGCGGGTCAGTACGCGAAAGCGGCCGACATTGCCAACATCTACGTCACGAACGCGGGCGGCGCGGCCATCCGCCTCGGCGACGTGGCCACCGTGACCGACGGCTTCAAAGACCGCGAATCGTACGCGCGCCTCGACGGCAAGCCCGCCATCACGCTCAACGTGATCAAGCGCGCGGGCGAGAACCTGATCGATGCGTCCGACAAAATCCGCGCGATGCTGGATGAGTCGCAGAAAACCACGCTGCCGAAAGAGCTGAACATCACGCTCACCGGCGACCAGTCGAACGACACCCGCGTCACGCTTCACGACCTGATCAACACCATCGTCATCGGCTTCATCCTCGTGACGGTGATTCTGATGTTCTTTATGGGCACCACGAACGCCATTTTCGTGGGCCTGTCGGTGCCGATTTCGATGTTCCTGGCGTTTCTGTTTATGCCGACGCTCGGGTTCACGCTCAATATGATCGTGCTGTTCTCGTTCCTGCTGGCGCTCGGCATCGTGGTCGATGACGCCATCGTGGTCATCGAGAACACCCACCGGATTCTGCACGACCACCCGAACCTCGAAACGCCGCAAGCGGCCAAGTTCGCGGCGGGCGAGGTGTTCATTCCGGTGCTCGCGGGGACGCTCACCACGGTGGCGCCGTTTATTCCGCTGGCGTTTTGGCCGGGCATCATCGGGAAGTTTATGTACTACTTGCCGATTACGCTGATTGTCACGCTGATGTCGTCGCTGGTGGTGGCGTTCATCATCAACCCGGTGTTCGCGGTGAGCTTTATGGAGCGCGAAGACCACCACAACGAGCCGGCCGGCGCGGCGCCGACGCGCAAATTCTGGCTCTGGACGGGCGGTATCGCGTTTCTGGGCGTGCTGGGCCACCTGGGCGGCTCGGCGTTCTTCGGCAACCTGATGCTGTTTCTGGCGGCGTTCATCCTGCTCAACCACTATGTGTTGAGCCGGGGCATTGCCTACTTCCAGACCCGCACGCTGCCCGCCTTCCAGCACGGCTACGCCGATCTGGTGAGCTGGGTGACTTCGACGCGCTGGCACCAGTGGGGCGTGTTGGTGGGGATGGTCGTGCTGTTTGTGTTGAGCATCGTAGCGGTGGGCATTCGCTCGCCGAAAGTCGAGTTCTTCCCCTCCGGCGACCCCAAATTCATCTACACCTACCTGCGGATGCCCGTCGGGACAGACGTGGATGTTACCGACTCACTCACGAAAGTGATTGAGGAGCGCATGTACAAGGTCATCGGCCGCAACAACCCCGACGTGGAATCGGTGATCTCGAACGTCGCCATCGGCGCCAACGACCCGCAGGAGGGCACCTACGCCGCGCAAAGCCACCTGGGCAAAGTGGCGGTGGCGTTCAAGGAAACTTCCGAGCGCGTGGGCAAGCCGACCGGCGAGTATATGAACGACATCCGCCGCGTGGTGGCGGGCATTCCGGGCGCCGAGATTTCGGTCGATAAAGAGCAGAACGGCCCGCCGCAAGGCAAGCCGATTGCCATCGAAGTATCCGGCGACGACTACGCCACCCTCGCCAAAGTGAGCAAGAAAGTCGAGCGCTACGTCGATTCGCTCAACATCGGCGGCGTCGAAGACCTCCGCACGAACCTCGAAGACGCAAACCCCGAAATCGCGTTCGTCGTGAACCGCGAGCGCGCCAACCGCGAAGGCGTGAGCACCGCCCAAATCGGAATGCTCGTCCGGACGGCCATCTTCGGCTCCGAGGCCAGCAAGTTCAAGACCCCCGACGACGATTACCCCGTGCAGGTGCGCTACGCCGGCCCCTACCGCAAAAACATCGACGCCCTGATGGACGCCCCGCTGACCTTCCGCAACAACCGCGGGCAGCTGCGGCAAGTCCCGCTGTCGGCGCTCGTCGATATCGACTACGGCCGCACGTTCGGCTCGATCAAGCGGCAGGATTTGAAGAAAGTGATCACGATTTCGTCGAACGTCATCACGGGCTTCCCGGACGCCGAAGTCATCGCGAACGTCACGAACGTGCTCCCGAAAATCCCGATGCCACCCGGCTACTCCGTGACGATGGGCGGCGCCTCCGAAGACCAAAAGGAAACGCAGGACTTCCTCGGCCTGGCCGGCATCCTGAGCATCGGGCTGATTTTCCTGATTCTGGTGACGCAGTTCAACTCCCTGAGCAAGCCGCTCATCATCCTCTCCGAGATTCTGTTTTCGATTATCGGCGTGCTCTTCGGCTACGCCGCGACGGGGATGACGATTTCGATTGTGATGACCGGCGTAGGGGTAGTGGCGCTGGCGGGTATCGTAGTAAAAAACGGTATCCTTTTGATTGAATTTGCCGACATCCTGCGCGCCCAGGGAATGCCCCTGCGCGAGGCCATCGTGACGGCCGGCCGCACGCGCCTCAACCCCGTGATTCTGACGGCCACGGCCGCCATTCTGGGGCTGATTCCGCTCGCCATCGGCCTGAACGTGGACTTCTACACCCTGTTCGCCGAGGGCGACCCGAAGTTCTTCATCGGCGGCGAGTCGGTGGTGTTCTGGGGCCCGCTGGCGTGGACGATCATCTTCGGCCTGGCGTTCGCCACGATTATCACGCTGGTGGTGGTGCCGGTGATGTACCTGATTGTTGAGCGCCTGAAACTCCGCATTAAGGGGACGCCTGATGGCACTCAGCCCGAAAACTCTTCCGACGACGATGCAACCCCCGTGCGTGGCACGGTCATCGTAGAGCCGGCCCGGCCGCACGCGCGGCCCGAGCCGCAAACTGTCTAACGCCCTGGTCTCTACTACCTCAGCCTCTCACGCGTATGAATCCCGCGTCCGTCCCCGCCATCGCCCGTGAGGTGATGCGCATCATTGTCCGCCGCAAGCGGGTGCGCCCCGAGCGCATCCGCCCGCGCACCCGCCTCCACGAAGAGCTGCACTTCGACCAACTCGACGTCGTGGACGTGATTCTCGACCTCGAGAAGCGTTTCCACCTCACCATCCCCGACGAAGTGCCCCTGGCCACGGTCGGCGATTTCGTGAAGTACGTCGCCCGCCACCAGCCAGTGGAGGCGTAAGCGCCCCGACCTACTTTCGGATTAATCGGCATCCGCCCCGCCCGCCCGTCTCTGCTGAGAAGGGTAGGCGGGGCGGTTTTGTGTGGAGTGGCTGGTTGCGGTGGTTGGAATGGACCGCGAACCTCCGGTTCGCTCGCGGTTGGGGAAGGCAGCTGGGTGAGGCGGTTAGGTTGGACCGCGAACCTCCGGTTCGCCACCACAGCATCAGCAGCGGATATTCGGAATTTTCCTAGCCATACCGAAAGGACAGTGGTCTAGGGCGGTGTGGCGGCTAGCTGTAGCGCGGACTTCAGTCCGCCGTTGGAGAGCCACTAAACGGCGGACTGAAGTCAGCGCTACAGCCCGGCCTCACTCCGCATTGGACCACTGCCAACGAAAGCACCTTACCCCCGCTTCAGCTCAATCACCGTAATCTCCGGCAAAAATCCCACGCGCCCCGGATAGCCGATGTAGCCCAGCCCCGTGTTGACGTAGAGCCGCTGGCGGCCTTTCTCATACAGCCCCGCCCAGTGCTTGTAGGCGTACTGCACGGGGCTCCACTTGAACTGCGGCAGATTCACGCCGAACTGCATTCCGTGGGTGTGGCCGCTGAGGGTGAGGTCGATGTCCTGAAACCGCTCCGTCACCTGGCCCTCGGCATCCCAGTGCGAGGGGTCGTGCGAGAGCAGCACCTTGAACGGCACCTCTTCGGTGCCACGGTGGGCGGCGGCCAGGTTGCCGTAGCGCGGAAAACCGAGGCGCGCGCCCCAGTTCTCGACGCCGAGTACCGCGATGCGCTCGCCATTTTTTTCCAGAATGCGGTGCTCGTTGAGCAGCAGATTCCAGCCGGCGGCCTTGTGGTGCGCTTTCAGGGTGTCGAGGTTGTGGCGCTTGGCGCCGGGCGTCTCCCACTGCACGTAATCGCCGTAGTCGTGATTGCCGAGGATGCTCAACAACGGGTATTTCGACCGGATGCGCGAGAGCGCATCCAGATGCGGCTCGGCTTCGGTGGCCACGTTGTTGACCAGATCACCCGTCATCACCACCAGGTCGGCGGCTTCCTGATTGATAAGGTGCGCGGCACGGAGCAGCGGCTCCTGATTGTCGTGGTAGGAACCGACGTGCATATCCGAAATCTGGAGGATGCGGAAGCCATCGAAGGCCGGCGGCAGGTTGGGGTAGCGCAGCGTCAGGCGGCGCACCCGAAAATCGGTGGCGCCCTTCACCATTCCCCACACCAGCGCCCCGAATGGAATGGCCGCCGCCCCCAGCCCCAGCAGCGCCAGAAAGCGCGACCGCGACGGGTCGTACGGCCCCGGCCCGCTCGCCACAGCGTTGAGCGCCACTTTGCCCAAGCGGATGAGGTCATCGGCGAGCAGAAACACCACCACCACGATTTTGGAAAGCCACAGTGCCAGCAACGACGCGAAAGCGTAGGTGGTCCAGGGGGCCGGGGCGGCGCCGCGCCCGCGCATCGTGGCCAGCAGCAGCACACCCAGAATGGTGGCGCCCGTCAGGCCCCAATAGCCCCAGGCAGCCAATCGTTGGGCGCCTGCACTCCACGGCGCGGCGGCCGTCCGCACGGCCTGAAATACGTACCATTCCACCGCCAGCAGCACGGCCATCGTAAGCAGCAATCGGGTCATAAGAAGAAAAAAGGCGTCAATCGGCGCCGACGACGGATAACGTCGCATCGCCCCACAAAGGTTGACGGTAGTTGCCTTGTCGATAGTCGGGCACGGCGGTTCAATATTGTCGGTGCGCGAGCCGACCTATATTCGCCGTCGGTATGTCTGTTCACGCTGGTTTCGGCCCGCCACCGGTCGGTTCCCGGCCCTTTCCCGGCACTATTCTGCTGCCCCGCCAATGGAGACTTCCGACCGCACTCCCATTCACGCCTGGGCTGAGGATGACCGCCCGCGCGAAAAACTCCTCACCAAAGGCCGCGCGGCCCTTTCCGACGCCGAACTGCTGGCGATTCTGATCAACTCGGGCACCACAAAGCTCTCGGCCGTGCAGGTGGGGCAGGAGGTGCTGCGCCGCGCCGGCAACGACCTCAACACGCTCGCGCAGCTCACGGTCAAAGACCTGCAGAAGGCCCCCGGCATCGGCGAAGCGCGGGCCATTACCATCGTGGCGGCGCTCGAGCTGGGGCGCCGCCGCAAGGCGGCGCCCAAAGCCGTGCGGGTTTCGATCACTTCCTCGGCCGATTCGTACGAAGTGCTCAAGCCGCACCTGCTCGACGTGCCGTACGAAGAATTCTGGGTGCTGCTCCTCAACCGCGCCAACCACGTGATGCGCGTCGAGAAAGTGAGCCAGGGCGGCGTGGCGGGCACCGTAGCCGACCCGAAAATCATCTTCAAGAAAGCGCTCGACCATCTGGCGTCGGCCATTATTCTGGCGCACAACCACCCGTCGGGCAACCGGCGGCCGTCGCAGGCCGATATATCGCTGACGAGAAAACTACGAGAGGCCGGCACCCTGCTCGATTTGCCGGTGCTCGACCATTTGATTTTCACCGACGACGGGTATTACTCGTTCGCCGACGAAGGAATGCTGTAGCGCGGACTTTAGTCCGCAGTTTACCTGAAAAACGCGTTAGTTTACACTATCATTTAGTGCAGCAACTGCGGACTAAAAGTCCGCGCTACAGTTCAGTGTGACCGACTACGACCGCCACGCCCTCATCGACCTCCGCCAGTGGCAGCAGCAGATGCGCCGCCCGCCGGGCCTTTTCGACCACCTCACGCGCGGCATTCAGACGCGGGTCAACCGGGTGATCCCGGAGCGAATCCACGTCGCCATCACGGCGGCCATCAAGGCAATGGTGCGGGGCGTGTTGTTCGGGTCGGAGGTGGTGTCGGCGCTGCCCGTGTCGCACACGTTGAGTTTGGCCGCGCGCGAGATGGAAGTCGAGCGCTGCATCGAGCGTTTTCGCCGCCTGGCCACCGTAGAGGGCGCCGCCACGGGCGCGGCGGGCTTCGTGGTCGGGCTGGCCGATTTCCCGCTCCTACTCAGCCTGAAGCTGAAAATGCTCTTCGAGATTGCCGCGCTCTACGGCCACGACGCCCGCACGTTTCAGGAGCGTGTGTACCTGCTCTACGTCTTCCAGCTTGCGTACTCGAGCCAGCACGGCCGCAACGCCGTCTTCCGGCACCTCGACGACTGGCCCGCCACCGTGGCCGCGCTGCCGCCCGACGTTCACGGCCTCGACTGGCGCACGTTCCAGCAGGAATACCGCGACTACATCGACCTCGCCAAGCTCGCTCAGCTGCTGCCGGTGGTGGGCGCGGCCGTGGGCGCCGTGGCGAATTACCGCCTCGTCAACCACCTGGGCCGCACCGCGATGATGGCGTATCGGCTGCGCTACTTCACCCCAACCGATGCGGTGGCGGTGCCGGCGCCGCCGCTGTAATCCGGCGCTTACCGTAGCGCGTCGGCCACCTCCACCACCTCTAACGCCGGATTCGACTCACACAACGATTTGATCAGCGGAATGTGGCCCTGCCCAAACACCAGCACCACGGTGCGGTCGGTGGGGCGAATGGCGCGCAGCAGGTTGGCGTAGATGTGCAGATTCGTGTCGAACCAGCTACTCACCAGCTCGACGCCGGGATACTCCTTGCCCTCGCCGATGCGCGCCACGTAGCCCGAATAAAACGCGGCGTTGGCGTTGAGCTGCGCCGGAGAGTTGAGCCACACCAGAAAATCGCGCAGCGGCAGGTCGCGCATTTTGGCGTTGGCGTTGGCCATAAACCGCTGGGCGTGGGCGTCGAGGTCGGTCATCACGGCCTGCTGCGCGGGGTGCGCCTTGACGAACGCCGTCACGGGCTCCATATCGAAGCCGTTCTGGTAATTGACGGCCGTCACGCGCGGCAGGTTGAGCTGCTTGGCGGCCCGTAGCGCAAACTGGTCGATTTCGTCGGATTGCAGCTCGTAACGCCCTGCGCGGTACGCCGCATACACGCTATCGAGCTTGCCCTGCTTCGTGGCGGGCCACTCGACGCAAATCTGGTCGGGCCGCAACGCCGCCAGCTGATCGACCACCGCCTGCACCTGCGGCCGGCGCTTTGCCGCCGTCAGATCGACGGCCTCGTTGGCGTACACATCCGTGGTAGAAGGCGTAAAATGCATCACGCCGACCAGGATGATGCGGGTGCGTTGGCGTGCCTGGCCGTAAACGTTGAGGACGTTAGTAAGCGCCGCTACCAGCAGCAAGGCAGGTATAATCGAAAAAGCAGTTCGCAGGCGAGATGGCAAAGGCATAGCGGCGTAGAGGTGCGTGGTGCTGGTTGAGCGGTAGAGCCAAAGACTTCGGCAAAGGTTGCTGGTGGTGGACCAAGCGGTAGCGCCAACACAAGAAGATGGAGAGGTGTCGAAGCGTATAGCATCAACTTGGACGCACGGTATTCACGCGGGGCTCCGGCCCCGTGCGGCCTATTGGCAGGTCTCCAGACCTGCGCCACAGCCCGCGCGACCTAACTGCCTCACCCCGCCGTGTTACGCTACGCGTGCGGGGCTGGAGCCCCGCGAATAGCTTGCACGGGGCAGAGCCCCGCGCAGTTTAGTAGCGTTGTAGCGTCACCAGTCGGCCAGCGGCAACAATAGCTCTGGGGCGGCACTGCTCAGAGCGTAATGGCCAGCGTCGTATACATAGCCCGCCTTCACGGGGTTTTCGTGGATATATCGCCGCGCGCGTTCGGCGAGTTCGGCACTATCGAGGGCGATGTAGTGGCCTCCCGGCTGCCATACTTGGTGCGCTTGCCCTGCCGCTCGGCCGAAGTATTGGAATAAATGCTGTAGCCACTCGCGGCGGCTTTCTTGCGGGTCTTGGGCAATATGTGCCAGCAGTTTGCGGGTCGTGAAGCTCTTCACGTCGCCCAGCACATCGCCCAGCCGTTGGCCCGGCGGCACACCAGCAATGATGTGCAGAAGACTCGGCATCAGCACCCACGCCCACACGCTCAACTCTTTGTTGGCAATGCTGTAGCGCAAGCTATCGAGCACCACATCGGCGCACGCGCGGCGGGTAAACAGATCAATCCACCCCACCAGCGTCAGCGTCGCGAAGTACGCCCACCCGTCCGGCCAGGATTTATAGTATTCAGGCATTCACCAAATCTACCAACCCAACCCCGTTTTCACGGCTTCGCCCCATCCGCGACATTCACGCGGGGCTCTGCCCCGTGTGGGCTATTCGCGGGGCTCCAGCCCCGCAGCCGAAGGCTTTCGCGCCTTGTACGACGGCTGATTGCGCGTAACCGATTGCGGCGCGGTGGCTCGCCTTCGGCTCGCGCGCGGGGCTGGAGCCCCGCCAATAGTATGCACGGGGCGGAGCCCCGCGCGGAGGGGATAAGGGTGGGGTCTGATTATGACGCTCGTCGGAAACGAGTACAACCTCGATTTGCCCGTCACGCCGCTCACTTGCGAGGGGTTGAGTGCGGCTAATCTAGCGCATTTTCCAGCGCGCTAACTAGCCTTCGGCTCGCGCGGGGCGGGAGTGGGGATGGATACTTATGGGTATTTCGACTGCTGCCGAGCTTGATGCGTCTGGATCAGGAAACTTGCCATCGATCCAGCTAAATTTACTGCTAGCTCCGCGTGTCTAGGGGAAGGCTTGAAATGTGTACTATTTTTTCCGTGAGAATCACCCAATTGATTTCTTATCGCGCCTAACCCATTTACTACGGACGCACACCCTCCAAGCACTTGTTTAAAGATTTCCTCGCTGTGTTGGCCAGGCGAGAGTGTAAGACATCTTGCCGTTTGCTTATAAAGCGATTGAATATCAAAGGCGTGTTCACAAGATATTTCGTGTTCTTCCAAAATATGCTTACACACTGACTCCAGTAAAGTTCGGGCTATTGTGATAGCTCCTGCGGGGTCTGTATGACTACGACTAGTGGCTTTTTGCCACTCTTGACTGACATAATTGGCTCCGAAAGCAGCTATCTGGCGCGAAACAGGAACAGTGTTCTGATTAAGAATTTGTTCTTCGCAGAAAGTGATCAGAGGCGAAAATGTCCGCCAGATAAACTGCCGGCGCTCTGCGTAAGTCCCATACTGACTTTTGATCCACTGCCAGAACTGGTCTAAACTTCTACTCTCTAATACGCAGGTAGGAACCAAATTTTTGGCAACAGGATGCGCAATTAACTCGCGTCGCAACGAAACGTATTCATCATCTTCTGATGGCCTACCTGTAGCATGATTTATAAGAATGACTTGTAGTCGCTCTGACTGTTCAAAGATTTCTCTCATTTTTTAATTAGGTAAAAACCAGAATGGGAAGCAAATCTGCTTCCCATTCTGGTTTTTTTGATGTCTTACGACCCACAAGCCTCACACCCCTCCGGGTTATCCAACGAGCACGCCAGCGCCTGCTGCTCATTATACACCGGCTCCAACGTCTCGGCGGCCTGTTTCTCGACGGTGAATTTGATGGCATCCGCCGCGGCTTTGGTGCGGAGGTAGTACATCCCGGTTTTGAGGCCGCGCTTCCAGGCGTGGAAGTGCATACTCGTCATTTTGCCGGCGTTGACGTTTTGGACGTGCAGGTTGAGGCTCTGGCTTTGGCAGATGTAGGCGCCGCGGTCGGCGGCCATATCGATGATGGTGCGCTGCGAGATTTCCCAGACCGTCTTGTAGAGGTCTTTGATGTGCTGCGGGATGCGCGGCACGTTCTGCACCGAGCCGTTGGCGGCGATGATCTGGTTTTTCATCGTCTCGTCCCAGATGCCCAGCGCGATGAGGTCTTTCAGCAGGTGCTTGTTCACGACCATAAACTCGCCCGACAGCACGCGCCGCACGTAGATGTTCGACGTGTACGGCTCAAACGCCTCGTTATTGCCGAGGATTTGCGACGTGCTCGCGGTCGGCATCGGCGCTACCAGCAGCGAGTTGCGCATTCCGTGCTCTTTTACCTGGGCGCGGAGGCTGTCCCAGTCCCAGCGGCCGCTGCTGGGGGTTACGCCCCACAGGTCGAACTGGAATTTGCCTTCGCTCATCGGCGAGCCGGGGAAGGTTTCGTAGGCGCCGTCTTTTTTCGCCAGCTCCATCGAGGCGGTGCAGGCGGCGAAGTAGATCGTCTCGAAGATGTCTTTGTTGAGGCCGGCGGCTTCTTCGCTCTCAAACGGCATCCGCAGCGCGATGAACGCGTCGGCCAGCCCCTGTACGCCCAGCCCGATGGGGCGGTGGCGGCGGTTCGAGCGCTCGGCCTCGGGCACGGGGTAGTAGTTGGCGTCGATGA
>ERZ1066122.1342-NODE-1342-length-20279-cov-10.256230_pt1 | contig 20279 bp, 10 predicted proteins | sample MGYA00382769_ERZ1066122 | MGnify/ENA primary metagenome ERZ1066122 (study PRJEB33369, sample SAMEA5778352) | biofilm metagenome | biome: Industrial cooling water; feature: Water cooling tower basin; material: Biofilm | place: United Arab Emirates | collected... | reverse complement strand
TGTTCTATCTCGTGTCGGTGGACGGCCAGCGTCGGCGCGAGCCGTTCGAGCCGAACGGTCCGGCCTCGCTGCTTCGCCGAGCGGCCGAGCTCGATCGTCAGGCCGACGCGGCCGCGCCGGCCGACGCAGGAGCGCTGAGGACGCAGGCGACGCGCGCCCGCGCGACTGCCGACTCGCTGGGCCGGTTCTTCAGCATCTTGCAGAACAACTACGGCATCAGCGATCCGGCCGCAGCGTACGAGGAGTTCGCCACCCGCAACGACGTGCTCACGCTCTTCGCGCGCGTGGATTGGAACATCAACGACCGTCACCGCCTCTCGCTGCGCAACAATTGGTCGAACTACGACAATGGCAACGAAACGTTCGGTGGGAGCGCCATCGGTGGCCTGTCGCAGACCGAAGCGTTCGAGAATCGTACCAATTCACTGGTCGGTGAACTAACCAGTGCACTCGGTGAACGCGTGTCGAACGTGTTCCGCTTCCAGTATTCGGCCGAAGACCGGCCGCGTGTCGGTGCCGATCTCAAGCCGCAGCTTCGCGTCAACAATGTGCTGAGCGGCACGGCCTACGCGTGGGGCGGCAACAGTCTCGCGTTCCGCAACCGGCTGATCGAAGACAAGATCCAGATCGTGAACAACACCACGATCGAACTCGGCAGCCACACCCTGAAGCTCGGCACCAACAACATCTTCTCGCACTACGAGAACGACTTCTGGAATCAGGGCTCGGGCTTCTACACGTTCGACAACCTGCAGGCCCTCGAGGAGTTCCGGCCGCTGCAGTACACGCGCAATGTGCGCTCCGACGGCGGCGTGCCGCGTGCGGTGTTCGACGTGCAGGAGTACTCGGTGTACCTGCAGGATCAGTGGCGCGTGACACCGCGCCTGCTGGCGACGCTGGGTGCGCGCTACGACTACTCGCGCTTCGGTGATGCGCCAGGTCGCGTGATCGACGCCGAGCGCGCCTTCGGCATCCAGACCGGCGTGGCGCCGATCGACCGCAACAACTTCTCGCCCCGTCTTGCACTCGCCTGGGACCGCAAGGGTGACGCGAGCGAAGTGTGGCGCGCCGGTGCGGGTCTCTTCTACGGCCGTCTGCCGGCGGTGCTCGGATCGAACGTGGGCATCACCGATGTACCGCTCCAGAATCTCGCCTGCACGGGCAGTGCGGCCGATGGCGACCTGAATGCGCCGCCGTCGGTGCGCAACTATCGTGACTGGGCCGCCGACGGCAGCGACAACCCGTTCAACTGCGCGGGCGCGGCGGGCATTGGTGGCATCCCGGAGTTTTCGTTCTGGACGAGCGGCTTCGAGATCCCCGAGACGTATCGTGCCAACATCGGCTACGAGCGTGAGCTCGGCCGTCGCACGCGCTTCTCGGCCGACTACCTGTACACCGTGACGGGCAACCTCTATACGGTGCGCAACGTGAATCTGCGCCAGCCGCTCTTCTCGCTCGCGAACGAGGGCGGACGGCAGATCTTCCAGCCGGTGGCCGACTTCCGTCCCAACGCGGCAGGTGGCAACCAGCGGTTGCTCAACACCGACTTCGGCAACGTCTTCCAGAACTTCTACGACGGTCAGGCGCGTTCGCAGGCGCTCACCTTCAACCTCGATCATCGCCTGGGCGCCGAATCGTCGATTCGGGCCTCATACACGTGGACGACGGCCGACGACAACAGCTCGTTCTCCTGCTGCACATCGTTCGCGGGTTGGAGCGACACGCGCGTTGGCGCGACGGGTCCGAACGATATCGGTGGGGTGGGGGATACCGACCGCGCGTGGGGCCCGTCCGGCTTCGTGCGCAATCACACCGTGATCGTCTCCGGCTTCACCCGGCTGCCGTTCGGCTTCCAGCTCAGCGGTATCTGGCGCCTGCAGAGCGGCACGCCATGGGGCCCGGAGCAGGGCGGTGACCTGAACGGTGACGGTCTGAGCTTCAATGATCGTCCGTTCATCTTCGCCCCCGAGGACTTCCCCGTCGCGGTGCCCACGAACATCGCCGGCACGGCGGGGCAGGATGCCTACATCGCCGAGCAGCGCGAGATCTACCGTGGCCTGCTGAATGCGAATCCGTGCGTTGGCGACTATGTGGGGCAGATCATCCCGCGCAACACGTGCCGCCAGCCGTGGTTCAATCGCCTCGATGTGTCGCTGCGCAACCGTGTGCCCACGCGGGCCGGTCAGAACATCGAGATCTCGCTCGATCTGTTCAACGTGCTCAACGGCCTCAACAAGAACTGGGGTCGCTATGAGTCGGTGTCGGCGGCTCGTCGCAACCTGATGGTGCCGGTGTCGTACGACACGGCGAGCGAGTCGATCCGCTACAACCTCACCGACCTGTTCGGTGATCGTACGCCGCTCGGCGCGAACCTGCTGCTGCAGTTCAGCGCGCAGCTCGGTATTCGCTACTCGTTCTGATGCACACAGCACAGAGGGGCCGCCGAGCACTGCTCGGCGGCCCCTCTGTTGTGTTCAGGATCAGTGCGCGCGCCCTGCGGCTCCGCCGCACCATGCACGGTGCGGTGCGTCGATCAGTTCAGCGCCGGTGCCGGCAGCAGATCGAGCAGCTCCGGCCAGTCGATGAACGGATTGCGATTGCCCTGCGCGCGCTGCACCCCGTCATTGCGAGCGCGCTCCCACGAATCGGGCGCGTCTTCGCGCGCCCACGCCAGCAGCAGATCACGCTCGAAGGCGAAGTTCGTGAGACTGTAGCCGGCCGGCCGATCGGTGTGGTAGCGCAAGTGGAAGTAGAGCAGCGCCCGCGCGATGTCGCCGCGCACGGACGGCCGCGGTTCGAAGACAATCGCGCCGGTGTTGCCGTTCGCGTAGCCGAGTCGGCTCACGTCGCCGGGCGTGCGCGGGTTGGGGCTGGTCCACAGGACGGTACCGCGCACCAGGCCGAACGGGAAGTTCGAGCGCTGCGCGTTTGCCGCCTCGTCGGAGGAGAAGAGGTGGTGCAGATCGCTGAGTGCCGGATCGACTTCGGCACCGCGGCTGCGTGGCCAGAGGTGCTCCGTATTGATGCCGGCGGCGGCGGCGGTGGCGCGCGTGGTCACGCTGGCGACAATGCGACCGGTATAGGCGTCGATGATGGCGGGTCGATCGCCACGATCCACAAACGCGTACAGCGAATCACGCGCGGCCGTGTAGCCGAGCAGTCGCTGGCCGCGGACGAGCTGCTGGAGCGTCGTGAGCAGGGCGGTGCCGCAGCGATTGCGCGCGGCCGCGTAGTAGGTGGCCTGCGCCGTTGGCGGCGCGGTCGTGCAGGTGTTGGGCGGCGGCGTGGGGCCCGTCGTACCAGCCCCCTCGCCCCCACCGCAGCCGATGCCGCCAAGCGCGATCAGTCCGGTGGCAAGCAGTGCCCGCGAAGCGGCGCGGCGGTCGGACCGATGGGTCGTGCGTGTCACACCAACAGCCATGTCAGAACACTCGCAGATTGATGTAGCGGCGCGGATTGGCCTTCACGTCGGCCGCGAGCGAGTCGAGCCGAAGGAGCAGCGTATCGAGTCGCGCGTAGACACTCGGATCGTTGAGCAGCTTGCCCGCCGTACCGGTGCCGTTGTCGAGCTTTTCGAGAATGGAGCGCACCTGTGTTTGTGCGTGACGCAGTTCTTCGGTGACCGCGGCCACGTTCGCACTGCTCGCCTGGAACGCACGCATCGTGGAGTCCACGACGCCCGAGTCGATGGCCGCGAGGGTCGAGCGCAGCTGACGCTGCGTGCGCGTGAGCTCCACCGACTGCGCCTCGGCGATCGAACTCAACTGCGTCACGAGCTTCGCCATGTCAGCCGTGACCTGCCGCAGGTTGGCCAGGCCACCGCCGTCCACGAACTCGGTGCGCAAGGCGCCCGTGAGCGCTTCGACATCCTTGGCGATGGAGTCGCCCTTGGCGAGCAGGTCGCCGGTGGTGGGCGTGCCCTTGCCGGTGGGAATCGTGTCGCCCTTCGCCATGTAGGTCGTGACGGCACGCTCGGGCTGCAGCGCGATCAGCTGATCGCCGAAGATGCCGTTGGGGGCGACGGCCGCGGTGGTCCCCTCGGGTACCTGATACTCGTTGTTGATGGCGAGGGTGACCACGAGCGTCCCGTTGGGATCGAGCTTCACAGCCTTCACGAAGCCGATGTTCACACCGGCGAGCAGCACGGGCTGTCCGTTCTTGAGGCCCGCGCCCCACGGGAAGCGCACGTACATCTCGTAGCCGCTCGAGAGGCCACCGCGGGCAAGCCACACGGTGCCCGCGACCCCGACGGTCACGGCCACGATGAGCAGCAGGCCCACGAGCACTTCGTCACGACGTTTCATGCATCCGATCCATTGAGGTCACGGGGAGGAGCAAGCCATCAGGCCTGGACGAACGGGGCGAATACAGCCGCCACGATCGCATCGAGAGTGAGAATGGCGACCGACGTGATCACGACCGCGCGCGCCGTGGCCTTGCCGACGCCTTCGGCACCGGCTTGCGCGATGTAGCCCTGATACGAACAGACGAACGCGATGGCGCCGCCAAACGCCGTCGCCTTGATGAGACTGTAGATCACCTGGAACGGAATGAACGCGATGCGCAGTCCGTCCACGAAGTCCACGGTGCGGACATCGGTGGCGAGAATGAGCGTGAGCCACGCGCTGCCGATGGCCGCCACGTTCGCCAGCATCACGAGCGCCGGCAGCATCACCAGTCCGGCGAGCAGTCGCGGCAGCGACAGAAACGCGACGGGGTCATAGGCGAGTGTCTCGAGCGCGTCGATCTGCTCGGTGACGCGCATGGTGCCGATTTCTGCGGTCATGCGAGCGCCCACGCGGCCGGTGAGCACGAGCGCGGTGAGCAATGGCCCCAACTCGAGCACGATACTCTGGCGGGCGATGAGCCCGACGGCGGAGAGCTGCACGCCCGGAAAGAGCTGGAAGCGTGTCTGGAAGGCTGTCACGCCGCCGAGAAATGCCGCCACGATGATCGTGAGCAGCACCGATTCGACACCGATCACGCGCATCTGGCGAATCGTTTCCCGCGGCCAGGTGTCGGTCTCGCTGATCGCGCGCGCGATGTCGCGCAGGTAGTAGCCGTGCGCTCCGATCTCGCGGAGCACCGCTCGCGTGCCCTTGCCGAGCGCGCGCCAGGTGGCAATGAGTGGCACCGGTCAGGTCCGCACGCGCGCGAGCAGGATCAGCGCCACCGACCCGACGAGCAGATTGGGGAACCACGCCGCGAGTTCGGGCGGTACGACGCCGGATTTGCCAATGGCCTTGGTGACCTGAATGAGCAGCAGCACGAAGATGGTGGTGGCGAGACTGATGCCGATGCCGTACGCGGTGCCGCCACGTTGCGTGCTGGTGGCGAGCGGAGCGCCGAACATGGCGATCATGAGACACGTCACCGGAATGGCGATCTTGAGCATGAGCTCCACGCGCAGTCCGCGCACATCGGAGCCCGCGCGTTCGAGCGTCCCGATGAAGCGGGCGAGCTGGCCGTAGGTCATCTCCTCGGAGGTCTTCTCGCTGGCCCGCAGTTCGACCGGTGTTTCGACCATGCGGCGGTCGATGAGGGAATCGAACTCCATCACCACATCCTGCGAGCGATCGGGGATGACGTGCAGGTGGCCGTCGCGCAACACCCACCCGCGGTCGGCGGTCCACGACCCGCCTTCCGCCGACACGAGTTGCGTGGGCGTGAGTGAATCACCACGCTGCTCGGTCTCGACTTCCTGCAGTCGGGCTTCCTGCACGTGCAGGAAGGTGGCGCGCACGATGCGGCCGCCTTGTCCACCGAACACGAAGTTGTAGCGCGTCACGGCCGACTCGTTGCACACCGCGCGTCCGCCCGAGGGCGACGTGGCGGCCAGGCACGATTCACGCAGCAGCGACAGCCGCTTCGAATTGGCCGGTGGTGACAGCTCGCCGATCACCATCGCCACCACCGCCGCGAGTGCCGCGAGCACGAAGATCGGGCGCACGATGCGATGGAAGCTCATCCCCGACGCCTTGGCGGCGGTGAGTTCCGCATGGCGCGTGAGATTGCCCACCGTGAACACGGTCGCGAAGAGCACGGCCGCCGGAAACACCTTGTACATGGTGTCCGGCAGGAAGTACCAGTAGCTCAGGGCGATGTCGGCCGGCGGGATGTTGCGCTCGGTGTACTTCCGCAAGTTGTCGACGAGGTCGACGATGAACACCAGCAACGGAAAGCCGAGGCAGGTGACCATGAAGATGCGGAGAAACTCGACCGCGACATAGCGATCGAGCGGCCGAATCAGATGGCGACGCCGTGGGGCAGGGTGTGTCGCGTCGCTCATGCGCCGGCCTCGCGCGTCGGCGGCGCCGATGAGGGCGCGAGCCGCAGTCGGCGTCGCGCACGGCGATCGGCAAACCACTCGCGAATGCCGCCGCTGCGTGAGCTGTCGGCGGTGCGTTCAATGCGGAGCAGCAGCACGATGCCGGCCAGTGTGAAAAGCACGTTGGCGGCCCACATGGCGATGACCGGATCGATCTTCCCCTTGTCGCCCAGCACCTCGCCGGCCATCAGGCACACGTAGTAGGCGCCGAACACCACGAGCGACACGCCGATGGTGACCCCCACGCCGCCGCGCGGGAATCGCAGCGCGATGGGTGGGCCGAAGAGCACGAACACGAAGCAGGCGAGCGAGAGGGCGAACTTCTTCTGCACCTCCACCGCGTACGAGCTCATCGACACGAGCGCTTCATTGAGGGCTTCCGGCGTCACGGCGAAGACGGCGGGCGGCGGCAGGTTGGGGTCGCGGACGGGCACTTCACCACGCGCAATGCGCGCGCTGTCCTCGACGCGCAGGATGCTGTCGCGGCGCAGGCTGTCCTGCCGCGCGGCTTCGGCCACGACGCGCGCGATTTCCGCGCTGTCCTGCAGGACGCGCACATCCTGCGTTTGCGGTACGATCGAATCGGGGCGCGGCGCGGCCGGGGTGGCGGGTTGCATCTCCACCGGCGCTCCGGGCTGCGTCACGACCGGAGGGGGCACGGTGGTGGGCGGCTGCGTCGTGGCCGGCGGCTGCGACGACGCGGGGGGCTGCGTCGTGGCCGGCGGCTGTGGTTCCGCCGCTTCGGCGACCTTGGGCTGAAAGAGTGCGGGGATGGTGGTGCAGTAGAGCCGCGCGAGTCCGCCGTGCGCGGGGCGAGGTCTGGGCACCACGAGGACGGAGTCCGGCCCGCCGGCAGCTTCGGCGCGCAACTGCGCGATCCACCGCTCGCGTCGCGATTCGTACTCCTGCGCGCGTGCTTCGTACTCACGCTGCAGTTCGCAGATGCCCTGCTCGCGTTCACCCTTGAACTGCCCCTGGGCGCCGGTGGCGCTGAAGCCCCGCGCCATGTCCTGCACCTTGAGCACCTGCTGGCGGAAGCTGGTGCGCTGCAGTTTGCGCGCGTCGCCCTGCGGAAACTCGAGCGTTTCGCCGTCGAAGAGCACCAGCTGCAGATCGACGCTATCGGGGGAGAGCGTGAACGTGCCGCTGTCGGCCCACACCGACTTGCGCTGCGCGCTGTTCGAGACGTCGTGGATCTCGACGTTCTTCATGCGATTGGACGCATCGTCGAGCCAGCCGGCCTTGATGTAGAACGTCTCGGTGACCTTGGTGAGCGACTGCGGCCGAAGACCGACCGTGGGGCGGACGCTCACGATGTCGGTGAGCAGGATGCTCAGTCGATGGTTGGCGCGTGGCAGGACCTGATCGTTGAAGAACAGCATGAGCGCCGACAGCACCAGGCTCGCGCCGAGCACCGGGCGCATGAGGGTGCGGACGCGCACGCCGCTCGCCTTGAAGGCGGTGACCTCGTGTTCCGATGCGAGGCGACCGAAGGCGTGCAGCGTGGCGACGAGCACCGCCATGGGCAGCGTCATCGCGATGGTGAAGGGGAGCGACAACAGGAGGAACTCGCCGATCACGCGCCAGGGCAGCCCCTTGCCCACCAGCTTGTCGAGCTGGCGGGCGACGTATTGCAGGAGCAGCAGCGAGGTCAGGGCGGTGAGCGCGAACACCAACGGCCCCGCGTGTTCGCGCAGGATGTAGCGGGAGAGAATCCTCACGACGTCGGGGTCGATGTCTGGAAGGTGCCGCGGCCGGACGACCCGCCGTCGTCGACCATCGTGCATGGCGGGCGCCGCCGCCGCTTGAGCGACCGGGCACGTCCCGTTCTATTCATCTAAATTCCCCTGTTTGCCCCATCGGAATCAAGGGACCACGTCGGTCGATTGTCCCGTCGTCTGCCTGGAGTTTGCCGTTACGGTCCCGCGTCCCGCCTTGCTACCCCGCCTCCGCCCAATCGTGCGTCGCCTCGTCGCGGCCGCGCGGGTCGGCCTGTTGGCGGCTGGGCTCACCCTCACGACCGCGCCCTCGCTGGCCGCGCAGGGGGGCGTGACCGCCGACACCACCCGGGCCGGCGGGGGCGCGCCTGTGGGGCCGCGTCGTCCGCCGCCCGACTTCGCCGATCTGCGCATCGAGCTCGACGCCCGGCTGGAGAGCAAGGTCGTCCGCTCGCGGAACGAGATCTGCACCGCCGCGCAGCGGGTGACGTTCGGCTCGAACTGCGTGGCCACCTGGCTGCCCGGCTTCGACTTTCAGGTCAATCTGAGCTCGAAGGGCACCGTGGGTGAGCGGGTCGGGGTCGATGTCACCTACGATTCGCAGAATCAGTTCGACGCTTCGAACACGATCTCGCTCACCTACACCGGCAAGCCGACCGACTTCTTCTCGCGGCTCGCCCTGGGCAACGTGAGCTTCGACGCCCCCGCGTCGCGCTTTCTTACCGCCGGCATTCCAGCCAACAACTACGGCATCCTCGCGGGCGGGGCCTGGGGCCCGATGCGCTACGAGGCCATCGTGGCGCGACAGCGAGGCAACGTCTCGCGCAACAACGTGTTCACGGTGGGCGAGAACGCCGTGCAGCAGGTCGAGCGCGCCATCGAGGACATCCAGATCGAGTCGCGCCGGTTCTTCTTCACGATCGACCCGCGCCAACTCCCGGGCTTTCCCAACGTCGACATCCTCAACCGTCAGGCGCTGCAGCGCGCGGCCCAATCGCTCCCCGATTCGATTCGCCCCGTGCGGGTCTTTCTCTATCGGCAGCTCATCAACGCGCAGAACCAGAATCCCTTCGGCCCGCAGTTCGCCGTGCGCGGCGCACGCAATCCGTCGCGGCAGATCTACGAACTGCTGCGCGAGAATGTCGACTACTACGTCGATCCGTCGCAGCTCTGGATCGCACTCGTGCGGCCACTGCAGCTCAACAACGAACGGCTCGTCGTGGCGTACGAGGTGCTCGTCAACGGGCAGCCCGGACGCAATCCGAACACCGGCGGTACGCCGGACATCCAGTTCACGGCCGAACCGCAGTTCGCCAACCTGCTCTGGGAGCCGGAGCTGCAGCCGAATGACTCCGCGTACTTCCTGCGCGAAATCAAGTCGGTGTATCGCCTGGGCGGTGAGGAGCTGCGTCGCGAAACCGTGAACGTGCGCATCGTCACCAACACGAGCGGCGATCAGGAGCAGCCGCCCGATCCGTCGCGCGGCGCGACGTATCTGCAACTCTTCGGGTTGTCCGAAGCGACGAACTCGGCGCAGTTCGATGTGGAGAATCGTCTCTGGCCCCGACCCAACGACCCGAATCGTGCGGCCACGGGACAGGTGGGGCAGCCGCTCATTCGCGATTATTTCATCGTGTTTCCGTCGTTGCAGCCGTTTGCTCGGGCCGGTCTGGCCCAGCCGATGGCGAACCCTGCCAACGATACGCTCTATCGCTTTCCCAACGAGTATCTCTACTCGGCGCAGCGCCCGCAGTCGATCTTCCGCATGCTGGCCACGTACGAATCGCGCAGCGACGGCGACGCCGGCGGGATTTCGCTCGGCACGACGCAGCTGCGTCCCGGCTCGGAGCGGCTCGAACTCGACGGCATTCCACTCGTGCGCGGACGCGACTACGAGGTGCTGTACGAAATCGGTCGCATCACGTTCAATAGGCCCGACACGCTGTTTCTGCGACCGCGCACGGTGACGGTGCGCTACGAAGAGAATCCGCTCTTCCAGCTCGCGGCGACCCCCACCACGATCCTGGGCCTCACGACGCGCTTTCCGGTGGAGGCGGGACTCTTCACGTTTACCGCCATCTCGCAGGAGCAGCGCTCGGTGTCGAATCGACCGGCACTGGGCTACGAATCGGTGGGCTCGCTGGTGGCGGGCCTCACCAGCGATCTCGCGTGGGAGGCGCCGCAACTCAGTCGGCTTGCTTCACGCTTCGGGCTGGGGAGCGATACCGCGCGCTCACGGGTGGCGCTCATCGGTGAGTTCGCCATGAGTCGGCCGCGCCCCAACGCGGCGGGGCAAGCCTTCCTCGAGAGTTTCGAGGGCGATGCCGGGGTGCAGGTGCCACTCGGTGATGCGCTGTGGTACTTCGGCAGTCGTCCGCAGCGCACCGAACGCATCCCGTCGCTCAACGGGATCTTCTCGCCGGAGCGCGCGAGCACACTCGCCTGGCAGAACACGGGACTCACACGCGCCGGCTTCAATCTAGTGTACACGATCGATCAGATCGATCCGTCGGCCCGCTTCACGCAGGGCGGACTGCAGCCGCCCGAGCCAGTGCTCTTTCTCACCCTCTATCCGCAGCGGGCGGGTGGCTTCCTGTCGTTCGACCAGGCCACCGGCGCGGCCGTTCCGCAGTGGAGCATCGGAGGCGTCGGATCACCGCAGGTGCCGAACGGTCGCCGCTGGCGCAGTGTGCGAACGGTGCTCAATCCGAGTGGCACCGATCTGACGCGCGTCGAGAACCTCGAGTTCTACGCGCTCGTGTACACCGATCCCGCGCGCGCCGCGCGCAACCCGACGCTCATGTTCGATTTTGGTGAACTGAGTGAAAACAGCGTGGTGTACGCTCCGGACACACTGGTGCTGCGTTCCGATGCGGCGCGACCCGGTCGTGTCGACTCGCTCTTTCGCGGGCGCACGCTCGCCGGTTTCGATCGGCTCGACAGCGAGCGCGATCCACTCACGCGCGCCTTCAACGCGCTGGTGGACGACCGCGGCTTGCCGGGCAGTCGGGTCGAGCGACTCGTCGTGATCGACTCCACCGGTGCGACGCCAACCGTGGACGTCCGCACCGATGTGTCGATCTGCAGCGGCACCGCGCAGGCCCAGCAGCGGCTCGGTGACAGTCGCGCCAACTGCACGGCGCGCAACAATCGCCTCGACGAAGAAGACATCGATCTCGACGGGCAGCTCAATATGCCCGACGCCGTCGCGCGCGATCAGGAGCGGTTCAAGCGCTTCGTGGTGGATCTCGCCGATCGTCGGACGTGGACGCGCATCGGTCGCTGCCAGCGCAACGCGCCGCTCGACGCGCCAGCCGATTCCGCCGAGCAGTGCTGGGTCCAGGTACGGCTCAACTGGCGGGCACCAACCGATTCCGTGGGGGCGCAGAACGATCGCCGCGTGCGCGCGTTGCGACTGTCCATGATCAGCAACGGCCAGGCGGCCGACACGTCGTTCGTGTCGACGGCCATCGCGCGCCTGCGCCTCGTGGGCGCCCCCTGGCTCAAGCGCACCGAGCGACCCATCAGCGGTCTCGCTGGTGATTCGCTCGGCTCGCTCACCGGCGGGTACGTGCTGGCGAGTGTGATCGGTTCGCTCGATTCCACTGATCGTGTGCCGTACCAGCCGCCGCCCGGTGTGTCGGAGGTGCCCGAAGATCGCCTCACCGGACTCGAGGCGAGTCGCGTGCAGGTGAACGAACGTGCGCTGCGACTGCAGGCCGGTGGCGCCATGGGGCAGACCTTCCGTCCGTTCGATCGTGCCGAGGCCTATTTCCGATTCCCTGAAGGCCTCAAGAGCTTCATGGGGTATCGCACGCTGCGCCTGTGGATGCGCGGACGTGGGAACGGCTGGGGGCTCGATGGCGAGCTCAACGGTTTCGTGAAGATCGGTCGCGACGAACACAACTTCTACGCCTACCGCACGCCGGTGAACGCTGGCGATTCGCGCAATGCGTGGGAGCCCGAGGTCCGCGTGGACCTGCAGCGCTTCCAGACGTTGCGCGCACGGCTCGAGAATCTCTTTCTGCAAGGCAGCGCCGATTCGATCGCGTGCTCGGGGGCCGACCTCGAACTGGTGCGTCGCTCGGGACTGCCCAGCACGGGGACCGTGCGACGTTATGCGGTCTGCGAGGACGGCTACATCGTGTACACCACCGATCCCACGGTGACGCCGCCCAACCTGGCTGGTGTGCAGGAGCTGGCGGTGGGGTTCGTGCGTGTCGACTCCATCGCGCGCGGTGCGACGGCCATCACGCCGAACGACACGCTCGAACTGTGGATCAACGATGTGCGCCTGAGCGACGTGGTGAACGACCTCGGCTTCGCCGGCGAACTCGGCCTCACCTTCAATGCGGGTGAGTTCATGGACGTGCGAGCGTCGGTCCGTCGCCGCGATCCCAACTTCCGTCAGCTCGGGGAGGCGCCGAGCTTCCTCACGGAAAACGGCTATACGATCGGCACCACGTTGCACCTCGAGCGCGCGCTGCCGCAGCGTCTCGGACTCGCCATGCCGCTCAACATCGACTACACCGGCAGCGACGCCGAGCAGCTGTTCGTCAATCGCAGCGACATCCGGGCCGATGGCATTCAGGGGCTCCGCAATCCACGCATCGGTCGCGTCAACTACGCGTTGAGTATCCGACGTGCGGAGCCCATGGCCGGCACCTGGTACGCACCACTCGTGAATGGTGCCTCGCTCAATGCGGCGTGGGGCAGTGGCACCTCGCAGAGCGCGTTTCAATCGGGTCGCTCGTCGTCGTACCTCGTGAATGCGACACTCGACTTGAGTGGTGGCTCTCGCTTCGCACCGCTCCCCACATGGCTCACGGCGCCATTGCGCCTGCTCCCCGACTCATGGCAGTCGAGTCGCCTGGTGCGTGGGTTGCGCGACACGCCGCTCGAGTGGAGTCCCACCACGCTGCGCCTGGTCAGCGGTCTGTCGCGGCAAGCGGCGCGCACCACCTCATTCCTCAAGCCGGCGAACGTGGTTGGCGACACGGGGCAGGTGGCGACGGCGCTGTTCCACGCGTGGACGACGTCGGCCGTGCTCGAGTTCACACCGGTGAGCGCGGTCACCGCGCGCGTCGACGCGCGACACGTGCGCGATCTGCGCGACTACGACGCGCTGCTGACGCGCCCGGACAGCATCGATCGGCGCGATGCCTTTGCCGTCGAACGAGCACGCTGGCTCGGAGCGCCCGTGGGGATGGAACGCGAACGCGTGCTCACGAGTGCGTTGCGGATTGCACCGAACGTGCTCACGTGGCTCAAGCCACGCGCCGAACTCTCCACGGGCTTCTCGTTGGTGAAGGACCCGAACGCTCGCGCGTTGCTTCGTGTGTCCGACAGCAGCGCGCGTCTGCCGCGACGACTCGGGGCGACACAGGATGTCTCCGGTGGTGTCACGTTCGACCTGTTGCAGCTGGTGGGGACGAATCAGCCGGCCGCGAGCTTTGCCGGTTGGTGGGCACGTGCGCTGCAGCCGCTCGATGTGACGTGGAGTCGGACACTCGATTCGAACTACGACGCCATCGGGCAGCTGCCTGGGGGTGGCTATCAGTTCGGCTTCGGGAGTGTGGAACTCTTCCGCGGACTCGACGGTGTGCTCGCCACCGCTGCCGGACGCGCGCGTCGCCTGATTGTGTCGGGTGGCCTCACGCTACCCCTCTCGCTGTCGGTCACGTCTCGTGCGGAGGTTGGGCGCACGGAAACGTGGACGCGTCGCGGTCGGGATGGTGCACAGGCGCTGATGCTCGGCGAGCAGGAGGTCTACCCCGATGTGAAGCTGCGCTGGAACTGGCGACCGACGCAGCCGTTTGGTGTGCTCGCCGGGATTGGGGCCAGTGCCGGGTACGCCATCAATGCGCAACGCGTGGATGCGCCCAATGATCGCGGTGGCTTCGCCGATCGCAGCCGAGGGCGCGCCGAAACGACGCCGCTGAGCGCAAGCCTCACCTGGTCGATCTTCGGACCGTTCGTGACGTCGGCGTCGTACAGCCTCACCGCACGCGACGACGAACGCCCCGGCGCGCTCACGCGCAGTCGCGCCGAAGATCGGACGTTCAGCCTCGCGCGCACCTTCCCCTTGCCAGCGGAGTGGAACCAGCGGAGCGGACTGCGCACGCAGCTCACCTACCAGCGGCAAGGGTCGCGCAGTGTCGTCACCAACGATGTCCCGAATCTGCTCGACGCCGGCGACGCACCGGGCACGTCCACCCGGCCGCCCTTCACGTCGGTGCTCGCGGATAACGGGCGCGAAGCGTGGAGCCTCAACGCCGACACCGACCTGTCGGAGACGATGACCTTCTCGCTGGCCGGCACGCGCGTGCTCACGTTCGACCGCACGTTCAATCGGCGGTTCTCGCAGTTCACGTTCAGCGCGGTGCTGCAACTGCAGTTCTTCGGCGGCGAGCTGCGATAGCCGCGAACGTCGCGGCGCGCTCACGATGCGGCGCGCAAGCATTTGGTGACGGTTCGTGGCGCCGATGGTGGCATTGTGCGTCCATGCCCACACCCGCCGAACGCCAGGCCATCGCCTTTCTTGCCCTCGTGGCCGCCCTCGGGGGTGGCGCACGATTCGTGCAGGCACGCGCGTTCGAACAGGCGCTCGTCGGGAAGGCGCCTCCGGGGTCGGCCGCATCGCTGGCCGCACAGACCGCCGCGGTCGACAGCCTGCGCGCCGCCGAGGACGAGGCGCCGCGCCGCCGGTCCCGGCGTTCCGCCAACGCCCCGTCAGCCGTCGCTCGGCACACCGACGCCGATCCGGTCATCGTGAACCCCGACCTCGCCAGCCTCGAGGAACTCGACCGTTTGCCGGGGGTCGGTCCCGCGCTCGCGGCTCGCATCGTGGCCAGCCGCGATTCCCTCGGTCCATTCGGCTCGCTGGAGGGGTTGCAACGCGTCCGTGGCATCGGTCCGGCCACCGCCGCGCGGTTGGCCGAGCACGTGACGTTTTCCCCCGGGTTCCGTCCATTACACGGCACATCCCGTGTGGCTGCGACCCCCCGCTAGGCGGGCGCGCCGTACGGGGCCGCATCACCACGCCTCGATCCTTCCGTCCATGGCTGCTCCCGTCGTCCCGAAACCTGCCGCCGCCCCCGATCGGCTGGGTGAGCTTCTCGTGCGCGAGGGCGTGCTCAACCATGAGCAGCTCACCAAGGCGCAGCAGGAGGCCACCAGTGGTGGGCAGCGCCTTGGCTATACGCTGGTCAAGCTCGGTTTCGTCACGGAAACGGCGATTCTCCGGGTGCTCGCTCGACAGCACCGCATGCCTGCGGTGGACTTGTCGCGCTTCGAGGTGGACACGCGGCTGCTCAAGCTGGTCCCGGCGGATGTGGCGTCGAAGCATTCCGTGCTGCCGCTCAAGCGCGACGGGCGCCAGCTCACGGTGGCCATTGCCGATCCCACGAATCTCGGCGTGGTGGACGACCTCAAATTCATCACCCGCTACGACATCGTGCCGGTACTCGCCGGTGAGTTCTCGATTCGCACGGCGATCGAGAAGCACTACGAGGCGAACGACCAGCAGATGCAGACGCTGCTGCAGGACATCGCGGGCGCGGAAGACGACGTCGAACTGCTGGAAGCGCAGGAGCAGGAGGCCGATGTCAGCGCGCTGGCGGCGGCCGTCGAGGATGCGCCGGTCGTCAAGCTGCTCAACGCGATCCTCTCCGACGCCGTGACGCGAGGTGCGTCGGACATTCACTTCGAGTGCTTCGAGCATGAACTCCGGGTGCGGTACCGCATCGACGGTGCGCTGCAGGAGATCATGAAGCCGCCTGCGAAGATGAAGGCCGCGCTCATCTCGCGCTTCAAGATCATGGCCTCGCTCAACATTGCCGAGCGCCGCGTGCCGCAGGACGGCCGCATCAAGCTCAAGGTGGGCAGCAAGGTCATCGACTTCCGCGTGAGTACGCTCCCGACGCTCTTCGGCGAAAAGGTCGTGCTGCGAATCCTCGACAAGGGGAACCTGACGCTCGATCTCGAAACGTTCGGCATCGAGCCGCGCGCCGAGCGCGAGTTCATGGAAGCCATCTCCAATCCGTACGGCATGGTGCTCGTGACGGGGCCCACAGGGTCGGGCAAGACGACGACCCTGTACTCCGCGCTGTCCAAGATCAATACGATGGACACGAACATCATGACGGCCGAGGATCCGGTCGAATACAACCTGTTCGGCATCAATCAGGTGCAGGTGCGCAACGAGATCGGCATGACGTTCGCGGCCGCGCTCAAGGCGTTCCTGCGGCAGGACCCGAACATCATCATGCTCGGCGAGATTCGTGACCTCGAGACCGGCGGCATTGCCATCAAGGCCGCGCTCACGGGGCACCTCGTGATGAGTACGCTGCACACGAACTCGGCGCCGGAAACGCTGACGCGTCTGCTCGACATGGGGCTGGAGCCATTCAACGTCGCGTCGGCCCTCAACGCGATTCTGGCGCAGCGTCTCGTGCGCCGCATCTGCCCGAAGTGCAAGACAAAGTACGAGCCCGACGACGCCGAACTCACGGGCGCGAAGGTCACGCGCGAGACCACCATGCGCGACCTCCGCTTCACCGAGGAGGCGCTGCAGGATGCGAAGCGCAAGGCCACCAAGGAGGCGGTGCCGTTCCTCGAGAATCTCTCGCTCGACACGCGCGTGGCGGAACTCCCCTTCTTCAAGGGGCGCGGCTGCGATGCCTGCAACGGCACCGGACTCAAGGGTCGTCAGGGTCTGTACGAGGTCATGTTCATGACCAACCACATCAAGAAGCTCGTGGTGCAGAACGCCGACTCGCAGGTGCTGAAGGACGAAGCCATCAAGGAGGGGATGCTCACCCTCCGCATGGACGGCTGGCTCAAGGTGCTCAAGGGCCTGACCACGTTGGAGCAAGTGATTCGCGAAACGAGCGCGTGAAACGGTTCGTCGCGCCGGTGGTTGACGCTGCGGCGTCACACTGGCGGACGAGCCCGTCACGATCCCTGTCGTCAGCCGTGTCCGGGCGTTTCCCGGTCCCCGACTGCTCGTCAATGCCACGGACCCGGCGCGACGCTGCGCCACGACCTGAACGCCCCGCATGACTGCTGCCGCCACTGCTCCCGCCATCTCGCTTCGCAGCCTGCTCGACGAAATGATCGAGCGGGACGCCTCCGACCTGCACATCACGGCCGGCGACCGTCCGAAGCTGCGCATCGACGGCGACATCGTGAACTCGGCGGTGGAGCACGTGCTCCAGCCGCGCGACACGCTGACGCTGGCCTACTCGGTGCTCACGGAAAACCAGAAGAAGCGGTTCGAAATGGAGGACGAGCTCGACTTCTCGTTCGGCATCCAGAACCTCTCGCGTTTCCGTGGCAACGTGTTCCGGCAGCGTGGCTGCGTGAGCATGGTCATCCGTCAGATTCCGTTCCAGATCAAGACGTTCGACGAACTGCAGCTGCCGGCGGTGATCGGCTCGATGGCCGAGAAGCCGCGCGGCATGGTGCTGGTGACGGGCCCCACGGGCTCGGGCAAGTCCACCACGCTGGCGGCGATGATCGACAAGATCAACACCGAGCGGCGCGGTCACATCATCACTGTCGAAGACCCGATCGAGTTCATCCACCGGCACCGCAGCTGCATCATCAACCAGCGTGAGGTCGGGGCCGACACGAAGAGCTTCGCCTCGGCGCTCAAGTACGCACTGCGCGAAGACCCCGACGTGATCCTGATCGGCGAAATGCGCGACCTGGAGACCATCCAGGCCGCGCTCACCATCGCCGAAACCGGTCACCTCGTGTTCGCCACGCTGCACACCAACAGCGCGGCCGAGGCGATCAACCGCATCATCGACGTCTTCCCGAGCCACCAGCAGTCGCAGGTGCGCGCCCAGCTTGCGTTCGTGCTCGAGGGGATCGTGACGCAGACGCTGCTCCCGAAGCTCTCGGGGCGCGGCCGCGCGATGGCCGCCGAAATCCTCGTGGTGACGCCCGCGATTCGCGCGCTCATTCGCGATGACAAGGTGCACCAGATCTACTCGCTCATGCAGTCGGGCAAGAAGTTCGGCATGCAGACGCTCAACGACGCGCTGTACCAGCTCTACATCTCGCGGCAGGTGAGCGCCGACGAGTGTGTGCGGGCGTCGAGTGACCCGAACGAGTTTCTCCGCCTCATCGGCAAGTCGCCCTCGGATGATCTGGGCGCGGCCCCGCCGCGTCCCGCCGTTGGCGCCGCCATGGCCGGCAACGGCCGTCGTTGACCTTCACCCGGTAGTCTGCGATGCCCACGTTCACGTATACCGCGCGCACCAGCAGCGGCGAACTCAAGTCGGCCACGATCGACGCCACCACGCGTGATGACGCGGTCGCGCAGCTCAAGCGGCAGCGCCTGACCATCGTCAAGGTCGACGAGAACAAGCCGAAGAAGGCGCGTGGCAGCATCGGCATGCGTGACATCGTGATCTTCACGCGCCAGTTCTCGACGATGATCAACGCCGGTCTGCCGCTCGTGCAGGCGCTCGACATCCTCGCGCGTCAGAGCGAGAACAAGGCGTTGGCGCAGACGGTGCGCGAAGTCGTGTTCGATGTGGAGTCGGGACACACCGTGGCCGACGCCATGCGCAAGCATCCGAAGGCGTTCACCGATCTGTACACGAACATGGTGGCGGCCGGTGAGCAGGGTGGTATTCTCGACACGATTCTCGGACGACTGGCCGTCTTCCTCGAAAAGAACGACGCCCTCGTGCGCAAGGTGAAGGGCGCGATGATCTATCCGTCCGTCATCATGGGCGTGGCGGTGATCGCCATCATCGTGCTGCTCTGGAAGGTGATTCCCGTCTTCCAGGACATGTTCGCGAGCGTGGACCTCGAGCTGCCGGGGCCGACGAAGTTCGTGATCGGCCTCTCGGACCTGCTCAACAACTATTGGTGGGCGCTGCTCGCCGGCGCTGTGGGTGCCGCCTTCGGCATCAAGCAGGCGTACGGGACACCGGCGGGACGTCTGGCCATCGACAAGTTCCTGCTCAAGGTGCCGGTGCTGGGCGACGTGATCCGCAAGTCGTCGGTGTCGCGCTTCACGCGCACGCTCGGCACGCTGATCTCGTCGGGTGTGAGCATCCTCGATGGCCTCGAAATCACGGCCAAGACGTCGGGCAACCGCGTCATCCAGGACGCCATCATGGAATCGCGCGCCAGCATCGCCGGCGGTGAGAGCATTGCCGCGCCGCTGCAGAAGAGCCAGGTGTTCCCGCCCATGGTGATCTCGATGATCTCGGTGGGTGAGCAGACCGGCGGTCTGGATGAGATGCTCAGCAAGATCGCCGACTTCTACGACGACGAAGTGGACGCCGCGGTGAGCGGCCTGCTCAGCCTGCTGGAGCCGATCATGATCGTGTTCCTCGGCGTGGTGGTGGGCGGCATGATCGTCGCGATGTACCTGCCGATCTTCGACATGGTGAATGCGGTGCAGTAAGGTGCCGTGATGTGGGGGCTCACGCCGATTGGCGGGGGTTTGGCTCACACTCCGTGGCAGGATTGGCTCACGCCGATTGGCAGTGAGCACAGAAGCGGGGCCGGTCGAGAGACCGGCCCCGTTTCGCTCTTGTGGTAGGCCGTGCTGAGGGGCACCTTCTGGCCATCGGAACGGTCAATGTCAGCCCTCCCCTCCAGGGTTTGCGTATGACCCAATCACCATTGTCGGGCGTCGCGCACGCCCAGCGGCTCTGGGCCCGGAATGCCGGGCTCCAGGTCGACGACCGGGGCTATCTCCCCGATGTGGACCAGAACCTGTTCGGTGGCCTGTCCGCCGCGGTGAAGGCCGAATTCGAGCAGGCTGACGGTGCCGAGTTGGTTGACCGGGACGAACGGCCCGCCAAAATGCGCTCCGTCATCTCGTCCTCCGCACTCGCCGTGAACGTGTTTCAGCACTGGAAGCTGAACGACGCAGCCCCTATCGGGCGGGCGCTCGGTCTCCCCGCGTTGGCGACGAGCATCGCCTTCGAGCAGCGCATGCGTACGGGGGCCGGCGGTACGCCGCCCAATCTCGATGTGGTCATCGGGACGTCCGACGGCGGGATTGTGGGCATCGAGAGCAAGTTCACCGAGTGGATGACGGGCAAAACCGGGCAGGCGGCGAGCATGGCGCCGTACTTCAGGAAGTCCGAAACGCTCTGGGGACTCGCCGGGCTGACAGAGTGCGAGCGGCTCGCGCGGGACATCAGGTCAAGTGCCGATTTGTGTGTACTTCGTCCCTGGGTGAAGCGGTGCGATCAGCG
>ERZ1066122.1341-NODE-1341-length-20291-cov-14.049516_pt1 | contig 20291 bp, 20 predicted proteins | sample MGYA00382769_ERZ1066122 | MGnify/ENA primary metagenome ERZ1066122 (study PRJEB33369, sample SAMEA5778352) | biofilm metagenome | biome: Industrial cooling water; feature: Water cooling tower basin; material: Biofilm | place: United Arab Emirates | collected... | reverse complement strand
GGGCTGGCGGGGGGGCCGGCGCCCGACAGCCGGTGGCCCGCCGTCTTCCCTTCCTTCGCCCGAGCGCTTGGGCGGCCTTGTCCTTGGCCTCGGACGTCCCCTCGGCCTCCCCCGTGGCGATGCGCGCAACCTGTGCCGCATGCCCGATGGCGTCCGCCGGACGCTTCTCCCCGTTCGGTCCCTTGGGCATGGCTTCTCGCCTATGCTTCGCGACAAGCATATAGGCGGCGGGACGCCCACGCGATGGAAGCGCGTCAAGCCCCCCGCTCTTCAAGTTGAGACACGACCGCCCTGGGGCCCGAGCATGATCGTCGCAGAGGAGACGGCCGACGACTGGTGGGAGGTGGAGGCCCTCCTCGACCTGTGCTTCGCGCCGGGGCGCGAGGCGCTCTCCTCCTACCGCCTGCGCGACGGCGTCCCGCCCGTCGCGGCCCTCTGCCTCACCGCGCGCGACGCCGAAGGCACGCTGGCCGGCGCCATCCGCAACTGGCCCGTCAGGATCGCCGCCCCACGGAGGCGCCGCTGGGCGCTGCTCCTCGGCCCCGTCGCCGTGCACCCCACGCACCAGGGCGAGGGCCTGGGCGCGCGCCTCGTCCTCAAGGTGCTGGAGGACGCCCGCGAGGGCGGCTGGAGCCGCGTGCTGCTGGTGGGCGACCTGCCCTACTACAGCCGCTTCGGCTTCCGGCGGCTCGACGGCGTGCTCATGCCGCCCCCCACCAACCCCGAGAGGGTCCTGGGCCTGGCGCTGCGCGAGGGCGCCTGGGACGGCGTCGCCGGCCCCGTCGAGAAGGCCCTGCCGGGGGACGATTGAAACCGCCGGCCCGCCGCCCCATCCTTCCGCCCCATGGACCAGGTTCTCAAGGACGTCACGCCCGACTCGCGGCCCCCCGCGCTGACCGACGCGGCGCGGGCCGAGATCGCGGCCCTCGCCCGGCGCCAGCGCAAGGCGGGCGGGCTCCTGATGAAGGCCGTCAACTTCGTGGGCACGGGGGTGGAGGACGGGCTGAAGCTCCTGCCCGCCCCCGCGCGCGGCGCCATCACGCGGGCGGCGGCGCAGGCGCTCACGCGCTCCTACGACCTCGCCGCGCGCTCGCGGGCGGGCGGGCGGGGGGGCCTGCGGGCGGCGCTGGCCCGCGCCGTGAGGGGCGACCGCGCCCACAAGGTCGTGGCCGCCGCGACGGGCGCCATGGGCGGCGCGGGGGGGCTCGTCACCACCCTCGCGGAGATCCCCGTGGCCACCGCCGTCATCTTCCGCGCCGTCCAGGGCGTGGCCGAGGCCCACGGCGAGGACCCCGGCAGCGAGGAGACCCGCGCCGAGTGCCTGCGCGTCTTCGGCGCCGGCGGATCGCAGGCGCCCGGCGACGCGCTCGACACGGCCTTCCTGGGGGCGCGGCTGTCGGTGACGGGCGTGGCGCTCAACCGCCTCGTGTCGCGCGTGGCGCCGCGCTTCGCGGCGGTGCTGTCGCAGAAGGTGGCGGGCCAGGCCGTGCCGCTCCTGGGCGCCGCCGCCGGCGCCACCACCAACTGGGCCTTCATGGACTACTACGTGGAGATGGCGCACGTGCACTTCGGCCTGCGCCGCCTCGCGCGCGAGCACGGCGAGGCCGAGGTGGCCGACGAGTTCCACCGGGTGCTGGCGGGCGCGCCCGCCAGGGCCGCCTAGCCCAGCGCCCCCGCCAGCGCCTCCCAGGCGGCCGCCACGCGGGCGAGGCCGCGCAGGTCCTCGTGGGTCACGAGCCAGGCGGCCATCGGGATGGCGCCGGGCAGGACGGCCTCGAGCCCGTAGCGGGCCGCGAGGCCCGCTTGCGCCACCCCCACCCCGATCCCCGCCCGCACCGCGCCGAGCTGCGCCAGGCCGCTGTCGCTGCGGAAGGCCAGGCGCGCGGGCCGGGGCCAGCCCATGGCCGCGAAGCCCCGGGCGATCAGGTCGCCCCGGTCGTCGCCCACGAAGGCGTGGCGCGCGGCCAGGTCGTCGGGCGAGGCCACGGGGCCCGCCCGGCGCAGGTAGTCCGGCGACGCCACCAGGCGGATGGGGATGGGCCTGAGCCGCAGCGCCACCAGCGCGTCCTGGGCGGGGGGCGCGAAGCGCACGGCGAGGTCGGCGTCGCGCCGCAGGAGGTTCTCCTGGCGGTCGTCGGCCACGACCTCCACCCGGAGGCCCGGATGGGCGGCAAGGAGCGGGGCGAGGAGGCCGGGCAGCACCTCGGCGCCGAACACGGCGGAGGTGGTGATGCGCAAGGGCCCCGCCACCAGGCGCGCGTCGCCCTCGGCCGCGCGGCGGAAGGCGGCGGCGGCCGCCTCCATGGCCTCGGCCTGGGCGCGCAGGCCCGCGCCCGCGGCCAGCGGCGACAGCCCCGAGGCCCCGCGCGCGAAGAGGGGGCCGAGCTCGCGCTCCAGCGCCTCCACCTGGCGGCGCACCGTGGGCTGCGACAGGCCCAAGGAGCGGGCCGCGCCCGACAGGCTGCCCGTGCGGCACACGGCGAGGTAGGCGGCGATGCGGTCCCAGTCGGCGAGAGGCGAGGTCATCGCTTCCTTCTAGCCTGGGTGCCTGTCCCTGCCAATTCCTTTCAGGGCGTGGCGCGCCCAGGTCAGAGGGGCGGCGCGATGGGCGCGCCTCTGGAGACAGCCATGACCCCCGACGCAACGAACGCCGGAACCCCTACCGGCACGCCCCTCCTGCTGCTGCGCCTCGAAGGCGCCGCCACGCTCCTCGCCGCCACGGCCGGCTTCGCGGCCCTGGGGGGGAGCTGGTGGCTCTACGCGGCCCTGATCCTGGCGCCGGACCTCGCCATGCTGGGCTACCTCGGGGGGCCGCGCGCCGGCGCCGCGCTCTACAACGCGGCGCACGTCACGCTGGGGCCGCTCGCGCTGGGCGCCCTGGCCTGGGCGCTGGGCTCGACCGTCCTCGGGGGGATCGCCCTGGTCTGGCTCGCCCATGTGGGGCTCGACCGCATGGCGGGCTACGGGCTCAAGTACGCGAGCGGCTTCGGCGCCACCCATCTGTCGGTCATTGGGGCGCGCGGGCCAGCCACCCCGTGAGCGCCGGCCGCGCCGTCTCCGCGCCCCCTGCCAGCGCCTCGTCCATCACCGCCCGCGCCTCGTCGAGCCGGACGCGCCGGATGAGGTGCTTGACGGGGCCGATGCTGGCGGGACGCATGGACAGCGTGCGGAAGCCCAGCGCGGCCAGCGCCACCGCCTCCACGGGCCTCCCCGCGTCCTCGCCGCAGAAGCTCAGCGGCGTGCCGGCCTCCGCGCAGGCCTGGACGATGCGCTGGAGGAACAGCAGGAAGGCCGCGTCCAGCACGTCATAGCGGCGGCGCACGCTCTCGTTCTCGCGGTCGGCGGCGAAGAAGAACTGCTTGAGGTCGTTGCCCCCCACGCTGAGGAAGCCCACCTCCTCGAAGAAGGACGGCGGCGCGAAGGCCAGGCTCGGCGTCTCCAGCATGGCGCCCACCTCGACGGAGGAGGGCAGCGGGTGGCCCAGGATCGCCTCGCGCTCGACCGCCTTCCTGAGCTCCGCGCGCGCGGCGCGGTATTCGGCGGGCGTCGCCACGAAGGGGAACATGAGCGCGAGCGGCCGCCCCCGCGCGCCCCGGATCAGCGCCTGGAGCTGCATCCTGAGCACCCCGGGCTTGTCGAGCCCCACGCGGATGGCGCGCCAGCCCATGGCCGGGTTGGGCTCGTCCTGGGGCTTCATGTAGCTCAGGACCTTGTCCGAGCCGATGTCGAGCGTGCGGAAGGCCACCCTCTTGCCATCGGCCGCGTCCATGACCCGCGCGTAGAGCCGCGCCAGCTCGCCTCGGCGCGGCATCTGGTTGCGCGCCAGGAACTGCAGCTCCGTGCGGAAGAGCCCGACCCCCTCCGCCCCCGAGCCCCTCAGCGAGGGCAGGTCCGCCATGAGCCCCGCGTTCATCTGCAGGTGCACCTCCGTGCCGCAGAGCGCCCGGGCCGGCAGGTCGCGCAGGGAGGCGTAGCGCTCCTGGGCGCGCGCCAGCATCGCCACCTTGTCCTCGAAGGCCCGGCGCACGGCGTCGTCGGGCCGCAGGTGCACGACGCCCGTGTCCCCGTCCACCAGGACCACGTCGCCGTTGAGCGCCTCCGTGGCGATCCCCTCGGCGCGGATCACGAGAGGGACGGCCCAGGCGCGCGCCACGATGGCCGCGTGCGAGCCCACCGACCCCTCCTCCAGCACGATCCCCCTGAGCGCCCCCTTGCCGTAGTCCAGAAGCTCCCCCGGGCCGATGCTGCGCGCCACGAGCACCGCGTCGGGCGGAAGCTCGCCGTTGTCCGCCCCCTGGCCCGTCAGGATGCGCAGCAGGCGGTTGCTGAGGTCGTCCAGGTCGTGGAGCCTGTCGCGCAGGTAGGGGTCGGCCGCCTGCTCCATCCGCGTGCGCGAGAAGCCCTGCTCCTTCTCCACCGCCGCCTCGGCCGACAGCCCCGAGCGGATGTCGTCCTCCATGCGGCGCAGCCAGGAGCGCGAGTTGGCGAACATCCGGTAGGCTTCCAGCACCGCCACCTCGTCGGCGTCCACGGTGGTGGCGGTGGCCAGCAGCGCGTCCACCTGCTCGCGCAGGCCGTCTATGGCGGCGGCGAGCCGCGCCAGCTCCCGCTCCGGGTCATCGGCGATGGGGTTGGTGACCACCACCCGCGGCTCGTGGAGGAAGACGCGCCCGATGGCGGCGCCCTCCTGCCCCTGGAGGCCGCGGAACAGCGCGGGCCTCTGGTGGCGGGGGCTCAGCGCCGGCCCGTCGCCGCCCACGAAGGCGCCGAGCTCTGTCATCTCCGCGAGCACCATGGCCACGATCTCGAGCGCGTAGACCTCGTCGGCGGTGAAGGTCCGCGCGGCGCGGCTCTGCACGACCAGCACGCCCAGCGCGTCCCCGAGCCGCTGGATGGGCACCCCGCAGAACGACGAGAACCGCTCCTCCCCCGTCTCCGGCATGTAGCGGAAGCCCCGCTCCTGGGGCGCGTTGGCGGCGTTGACGACCTCGCGGTCGCGCGCCACGCGCCCCACCAGCCCCTCGCCCAGCCGCATCCGCGTCTGGTGGACGGCCGAGGGCAGGAGCCCCTCGGTCGCGCACAGCTCCAGCGTCTCGGGGTCGCGGAACAGGTAGACCGAGCAGACCTCGCAGCCCATGCTCTCGGCGACGACGCGCACGATGCGGTCGAGCCGCGCCTGTCCTTGGGCGGACTCCGCCAGGGCCGCGCGGAGGCGGCCGAGCAGCTTGCGGCTCTCGCTCTCGATGCGGTCGGCCATGGCGCCCCAGAGGCGCCCCAGCCCCGGGGGCGCCGGACCCCTTAGACCACAGGGGGCGGGCGAAGCAAACGCTCCGTCGCAGGCGCCGCGCCCGGACGCGGCCGGTGCCGTCGGCGTGACCCGCCCTGGCCGCGCCCCCGGGCGCCCTCTACCTCTGGACGGGGCCAGGGACGGGGCCAGGGACGGGGGCAGGGATGGGGCGGCAGGGCGACGGCGTGGACGTGGCGGTGGTGGGGGCGAGCTTCGCGGGCCTGACGGCGGCCCTGTTCCTGGCGCGCGGGCGCCGCAGCGTGGCGCTCTTCGACACGGGCGAGACGCGCAACCGCTTCGCCCCGGCCTCGCACGGCTTCCTGGGCCAGGACGGGGCGGCGCCCGACGCCATCCGCCTGCGCGGCCGCGCCGAGGTGCTGGCCTACCCCACCGCGACGCTGCGCGAGGCGCGGGTGACGGCCGTGGAAGGCGGCCCCGACGGCTTCCGCCTGACCGCCTCCGACGGCTCCGAGACCGGGGCGCGGCGGGTGATCCTGGCGCACGGCATGCGCGACGTGCTGCCCCCGGTCGAGGGGCTGGACGCCTGCTGGGGCGTCTCGGCCGTGCAGTGCCCCTACTGCCACGGCTACGAGCTCGCCGACCGCCCGACCGGCGTCTTGATGTCCTCGCGCAAGGACGCCTTCCACCATCTCGACCTCCTGCGCGACTGGACGGGTGACCTGACGCTCCTGCTCGACGGGGGCCCGCTGGCCGAGGAGGACCGCCGCGAGCTCGGGCGCCGGGGCGTGCGCGTGGAGCCCGAGCGCGTGGCGGCGCTGCGCCACGAGCGCGGACAGATCGCGGCCCTCCGCCTCGCCTCGGGGCGCGAGCTGGCCTTGGGCGCGCTCTACCTGGCGCCGCGCACCGAGCCCGCCTCGCCCCTGCCCGCCCTCCTGGGCCTGCGCATGGCGGCAGAGGACCAGGGCCCGCACGTGGCGGTGGACGAGGCGGGGCGCACCTCGGCGCCGGGCGTCTACGCGGCCGGCGACCTCGCCCGGGACGTGTTCGGGGCGGCGGCCGCGGCGGCGGACGGGGCGGCGGCCGGCATCGCCTGCCACCGCTCGCTCCTGGGCATGGACTGAGGCGCGGCCCTCAGCCCGCCCGCTCCAGCCCGAAGGCGTCGTGCAGCGCCACCACCGCCAGCTCCATGTACTTGCGGTCGATCAGGACGCTGATCTTGATCTCGCTGGTGGTGATGACCTTGATGTTGATGTTCTCGGAGGCCAGCGCCCTGAACATCCGCGCGGCCACGCCCGCGTGGGATCGCATCCCGATTCCAACCACGGACACCTTGGCCACGCCGCCGTCCTCCACCAGATCGGCGAACTGGTAGTCGCCCCGGGCGCGCGCCTCCTCGATCGCGCGCCTGGCCCGCAGCACCTGGTCCGTGGGGCAGGAGAACGTCATGTCCGTGCGCCCGTCCTCCGAGATGTTCTGCACGATCATGTCCACGTTGACGCCGGCCTCCGCCAGCGGCCCGAAGATGGCCGCCGCGATGCCGGGGCGGTCCAGCACGCCCAGCAGCGTCATCTTGGCCTCGTCGCGCGAGTGCGCGATCCCGGCCACGGCGTTGCTTTCCACGATGTCCTCCTCCGGGCAGACCAGGGTGCCCTCGTGCTCGCGCTCCTCCAGCGACGACAGGACGCGCAGCTTCACCCCATAGCGCATCGCCAGCTCGACCGACCGCGTCTGGAGCACCTTGGCGCCCAAGGACGCCAGCTCCAGCATCTCCTCGAAGGCGATGCGGTCGAGCTTGCGGGCCTTGTCGCACAGGCGCGGGTCCGTGGTGTAGACCCCGTCCACGTCCGTGTAGATGTCGCAGCGCACCGCCCCGAAGGCCGCCGCGAAGGCCACCGCCGTGGTGTCCGACCCGCCCCGCCCCAGCGTCGTGACGCGCCCCTCGGGGCTGATGCCCTGGAAGCCCGCGACCACGGCGACCTTCATGCCCTCGCCGAACTTCCTCAGGACGTTGTCCGTGGGGATGGACTCGATGCGCGCCGACCCGTGCGCGGACGTGGTGTTCACCGGCACCTGCCAGCCCTGCCAGGACCGCGCCGGGACGCCCATCTCCTGGAGCCTCAGCGCCATGAGCCCGGCCGTCACGTTCTCGCCCGACGACGACACCGCGTCGTATTCCCGCGCGTCGTAGAGCGGCGAGGTCTCCTGCACCCATCCGACCAGCTTGTTGGTCTCCCCCGCCATGGCCGACACCACCACGATCACGTCGTGCCCGCGCCCGACCTCCAGCGCCACGCGCTTGGAGGCCCGCGCGATGCGGTCGAGGTTGGCGACCGAGGTGCCGCCGAACTTCATGACGAGGATGGACAAGGCGGCCCCCGGGGTTCGGGCCGCCCTCTAGCGGGGCCAGGCGGGGGCTTCAATGCCGCCACGGCACGGTTGCCAGGGAACGGGGCGGGAACGTAGACGCATCCCCCCATGCACCCGACCCCGACCTTCGCGGGCTTCGAGAACGCCCGCCTCCACTGGAACGGCCACGACCTGCTCGAGAGCACGGGCCACGTGCCCTGGCGGCACATGGCCGACCACTACCGCGCCGCCATGGCCGAAGGGGTGGCCAACTTCCGCGACGGCCTGCCCTGGCGCCACGACGCGCGCGCCCGCATGGACGCCGTGCCCCCCGGCGCCCGCGTCGTCTGGGACCTCGTCCACTTCGACAAGCCGCGCGAGCGCGTCGGCCACGCCCGCCGCCACGCCGTGGAGACCTGCGCGCTCCTGCCCCCGGGCTCCGAGGTCATCGCCGTCAACGAGCCCTCCGTGGGCTGGCGCGTGTCCGGCATGACGCGCTCGGAGGGCACGCGCACCGCTCTCTCCATGATGCGCGCCGTCGCGCGGGCCGGCCTGCCGGTGCGCTGGGTCACCTCCGACCCCTTCCACCACCTCCACCCCGAGGTCTTCCGCGCCACCGACCGCCTGGTCGAGACGGGCCTCGTCTGGATGGTGGGCGTCAACTACTACCCCCACCACGCCCACGTGCCGCTCGCCGACGTGCTCCACGCGGTGGCCGAGCGCTACCGCCTGCCCATGATGATCGCCGAAACCGGCTTCCACGATGGCCACCGGGGCAACAGGCGCCACTTCCGCCACATCGGCGGCCGCCGCCAATGGTGGGAGCACGTGCACCAAGAGATCGCCCGCTCCGGCACGATCCTCAACGGCGCCTGCTGGTATCCCTGGCTCGACATGCCGCCCTGGAACCACCCGGGCGGGCGCCGCTGGCCCTGCGGCTGGCCGGGCCGCGCCGAGGCCTTCGCCTAGTTCGCCTTGCGCGTGGGCAGGAAGGGCAGGGGGGCCACCGGGATGCCGTCCTCGATCAAGGCCCGCGCCTCCTCCGGCCTGGCCTCGCCGTGGATGCTGCGCTCGGGCGCCCGCCCCTCGTGGATGGCCCGCGCCTCCTGGGCGAAGCTCAGGCCCACGTAGTCGCTCTCCCGCTCGATCCTGGCCTTCAGCTCGCGCAGCGCCCTCTCGCGCGCGGCGCGCGCGGCCTCGGCCCCCTCCGCCGTGGCGACCCTGGGCGCCATGGGCGCCTTCTCGACGGCGGCCGAGCCGCACTCCGCGCAGGCCAGCAGCCCCCGCCCGGCGAGGTCGTCGAAGGCGGTGGCGGAGGCGAACCAGCTCTCGAAGGCGTGGCCCTCCCCGCAGCGGAGGCTGTAGCGGACCATGGCCCTTCCCCGAGGCGTCCCGCCAAGATAGGCTAGGCACGCCGGCGCGCAATGGCCCGCGGGCCGCGCCGTAGCGCCTTGGCCTGACAGGCTCTCCGCGCTAGCCTCGCGCGAGGCGGTGGAGGGACCCATGTCGCACCCGGCCCTGGCGCTCGGCCCACGCGCGGCGGCGCAGCCCTCCCCCGCCCCGGCGCCCCCGTGCGCGGGCAGGGGCCGCGCCCGCGTCCCAGGCGGCGACGGCGGAGGGACGGCGTCCGCCCAGGGTCCGGACCGGGAGGCGGCCCTCGCCCCCTGAGCCCCTCCTCCTGGCCGCGCCCATCTACCGGGGGTCGAGCTACGGCCCCTGGCACCCCTTGCGCATCCCGCGCGTGTCCACCGTCGTGGACCTCGCCCGCGCGCTGGGCTGGCTGCCCGCCCCCGCCTACCGCACGTCCCCCCGCGCCAAGCCCGCCGCCCTCCTCGCCTGGCACACGGCGCCTTACGTGGCCGCCCTCCAGCGCGCCGAGGCCACCCAGCACGCCACCGGGGAGGACCGCGCCCGCCACGCCCTCGGCACGCCCGCCAACCCCGTCTTCCCCGAGATGTACCGTAGGCCCGCCACCGGCGTCGGCGGCGTCCTCCTGGCCACGGGGCTCCTCAGGGACGGCGGCGCCGTCCACGTCCCCGGCGGCGGCACGCATCACGGGATGCCCGACCGCGCGGGCGGCTTCTGCTACCTCAACGACCCCGTCCTCGCGATCCTCGCCCTCAAGGCCCAGGGCCTGCGCGTCGCCTACGTGGACCTCGACGCCCACCACCCCGACGGCGTGGACCTCGCCTTCCGCCACGACCCCTCCGTCCTGCTCGTCTCGCTCCACGAGGAGGGCCGCTGGCCCGGCACCGGCGCGCTCGACGACGAGGGGGCGGGCAACGTGTTCAACCTCCCCCTCCCGCGCGGCGCCCACGACGACGACGCGCTGCGCGCCCTCGCCGAGGTGGTCGTCCCCGCCGTCGCCAGGCACCGCCCCGACGCCCTCGTCCTCCAGGCCGGCGCCGACGCCGTCGCCGAGGACCCCCAGTCCCGCCTCGCCTGGGGCAACGGCGCCCACGTCGCGGCCCTGGACGCGCTGCGCCCCCTCGCCCCGCGCCTTCTCCTGCTGGGCGGCGGCGGCTACAACCCCTGGAGCGTCGCGCGCTGCTGGACGCGCCTGTGGGGGCGGCTCCGCGGCCAGGACGCCCACGGCCTGCCCCCCGGGGCCGCCTCCGTCCTGCGCGCGCTCCGCTGGGACAGGCGCGGCGGCGGCCGCCCCGTGGCGCCGCCCGAGGCCTGGCTCACCACCCTCGCCGACCCCTGGCGGGGCGGCCCCCCCACGGAGGGCGTCCCCGCCCGCGTCGCGCGCCTGCGCGCCCGCCTCTAGCGCAGGCTGCGCCCCTTGACGATCGCCCCCTCGCCCCAGCGGGCGCGGATCGCGTCCGTCGCCCTCTCCGTCAGGAGCCTGCGCGCCGCGCCCGGGTCCAGGAGGTCCCCCTCCGAGGCCGCCCCCGCCTCCTCCAGCTCCGCGATCCCCACGCCCAGGAGCCGGAACGGCCCCGGCTCGGCCACCCCCTCCAGGAGCCCCCGCGCCGCGCGGTAGATCGGGTCCGCCCCCTGGGCCGGCGCGCGCAGGGTCACGCGGCGCGTGAGCAGCCGGTGGTCGTGCCTCTTGAGCTTGAGCACCACCACGCGCCCCGCCCGCCCCTTGGCCTTGGCCCGCCCCGCCACCTTCTCGCTCATGCGCCACAGGTGCCCGTCGAGCACGCCCCGGTCGGCCGTGTCGGCGCCGAAGGTGGTCTCGTGGCTGATGCCCTTCTCGTGCTCGCGCCCCGCCACCGGCCGCGCGTCCTCGCCGCGCGACAGCCGCCACAGCCTCTCCCCCATGTCCCCGAACCGCGCCACGAGGTCGCGCCTCTCCCAGCGGTGCACGTCGCCGACGAGGCGCAGGCCCGCCCGCGCCAGCGCGGCCTGCGTCGCCGGCCCGATGCCCCAGATCGCCCCCACCGGGCGCGGCGCCAGCGCCGCCACGGTCTCGGCCCGCCCGATGACGGAGAACCCGCGCGGCTTGTCCTGGTCGGAGGCGAGCTTGGCCAGGAACTTGTTGTGCGACAGGCCCACCGACCCCGACAGCCCCAGCTCCCGCTCCATGCGCCGCGCGAGCCCGGCCATGAGCGTGGCGGGGCTCGCCCCGTGCAGCCGTCGCGTGCCCGACAGGTCCAGGAAGGCCTCGTCGAGCGACAGGGGCTCGACCCGGGGCGTCAGGGCCTCCATCATGGCGCGGATGGCGCGGGACGCCTCCGCGTAGGCCGCGAAGCGGGGCTTCACGACCACCGCCCCGGGGCACAGGCGCAGCGCCTCGAACATGGGCATGGCGGACCGCACGCCCCTGATGCGCGCCAGGTAGCAGGCCGTGGCCACCACGCCGCGCCGCCCGCCCCCCACGATCACCGGCACGTCCCGCAAGGAGGGGTCGTCGCGCTTCTCCACGGCCGCGAAGAAGGCGTCGCAGTCCAGGTGCGCCACCGCCAGCTCGTGCAGCTCGGGGTGCGCGAGCACGCGCGGCGAGCCGCAGAGAGGGCAGCGGCGCGCGCCCTCGGGCGGCGCGGCCAGGCAGTCGCGGCAGAGCGGCGGCATGGGCCGAGCCTAGCGGCGCCCGGCGCGATTCTCTACCCTGTTCGCATGGCGTTCCGCTCCCGCGACCCCCAGCCCTTCCACGGCGCCAAGGCCGCGCTCCTCCTCGGCCCCCGGCTCCTGATCCTGCAGCGCGACGACCTGCCCCACATCGGCCACCCGGGCCTCTGGGACCTCCCCGGCGGCGGCCGCGAGGGCCGCGAGTCCCCGCGCGAGACGCTCGCGCGCGAGACGCGCGAGGAGGTGGGCCTCGACCTCGCCGACCCCGCCCTCGCGGCCGACTGGCTGTGGGAGGCGCCGTTCCCCTCCGCCACCCGCGCCGGCACGGTCAGCTGGTTCTTCGTCCTGCGCCTCGCCCCCGGGGCCGAGGCCCGGATCGCCCTGGGCGACGAGGGCCAGGGCTGGCGGCTCGTCACGCCCGCCGCCTTCCTCGTCATGCCCGACGCCGTGGGCTTTCTCCAGGACCGCCTGCGCCTGGCGCTCCGCGCACTAGGAGAGACGCCCTTCTTGGCCTAGTCTCCTCCTCGCATGAACCCCACGGTGCCCTCCATGAACCCCGACGACCTCCAGCTCCCCGTGAGCGGCATGACCATCGTGCTGGTCCTGCTGGCGCTGCTCATCATCCTGGCCATCTTCCGCGGCATCCGCGTCGTGCCCCAGAGCGAGAAGTTCGTGGTCGAGCGCTTCGGGCGCCTGCGCGCCGTGCTCTCGCCCGGCCTCAACCTGCTCGTGCCCTTCCTCGACCGCGTGGCCCACCGCGTGAGCATCCTCGAACGCCAGCTCCCCACCACCAAGCAGGACGCCATCACCTCCGACAACGTGCTCGTGGCCGTGGACATCTCCGTCTTCTACCGCATCACCGAGCCCGAGAAGACCGTCTACCGCATCCGCGACGTGGACGCGGCCATCTCCACCACCGTGGCCGGCATCGTGCGCTCGGAGATCGGGCGCATGGAGCTCGACCAGGTGCAGGCCAACCGCTCCTCGCTCATCATCGCGGTGAAGGAGCAGCTCGCCGACCAGGTGGACGACTGGGGGATAGAGGTCACGCGCGCCGAGATCCTCGACGTCAACCTCGACGAGGCCACGCGCTCGGCCATGCTCCAGCAGCTCAACGCCGAGCGCGCGCGCCGCGCCCAGGTGACCGAGGCCGAGGGCCGCAAGCGCGCGGTCGAGCTGCAGGCCGACGCCGACCTCTACGCCGCCCAGCAGCAGGCCCAGGCGCGCCGCGTGGAGGCCGACGCCGAGGCCTACGCCACCGGCGTCGTGGCCGGCGCCATCGCCGCCAACGGCCTTGAGGCCGCCCAGTACCAGGTGGCGCTCAAGCAGGTGGAGGCGCTCACCACGCTCGGCAACGGCCCCGGCCAGCGCACCATCGTGGTCCCCGCCGCCGCGCTCGAATCCTTCGCCGACGCCTTCAGGATGTTCGGGCGCAGGTCCACGTGATGGGCTGGCTCGCGCTCTGGTGGGTGTGGCTGGTGGTCGCCGTCCTCTTCGGCGCCCTGGAGGTGATGCTGCCCACCTTCGTCTTCCTGGGCTTCTCGGCCGGCGCCGTGGCCACGGCCGTCGTCACCGCCTTCGCCGACCCCGGCCCCGGCTGGACGCTCATGCTCTTCGCGCTGGTCTCGGCCGGGGCCTACGTCCTGCTGCGCGTGGTGCTGGGCAGCGCGGCCGGCACCGCCCGCATCGTCACCCGGGACATCAACGACCACCGCTAGGGACGCCGGCGGCGCGCCCCCCGGGGGGACGCGCCGCCCTCGCCTCGCGGGCCACGGACGCGAGGCGCGCCCGGCGCCTTCGGTGAAGGCGGGCGGGGCCTGGGAAGGCCGGGCCGGACCGGCGCGCCGCCCCGATCCCCCCATCCTGCCCCTCCTGCAACGACCGGCGCGCCCCGAAGGTTGCAGGCGGCGCTCCGCCGGGGCCGAAGATTTCGCCGGGAACGCCCCGCCGCCCCGGGCGTTGCCCCTGACGCGAGCGGGCCGCCGGCCCCTCCGCCCCGACGCACCCAACCCACGGAGACGACAATGGCGCACGTGACCACGCTCGCGGAGGCCTTCGAGGCCACGCTCAAGGACATCTACTACGCCGAGAACGCCATCCTGAAGGCGCTGCCCAAGATCATAGACAAGGCCGGCGCCCCCGCGCTCAAGCAGGCCCTGGAGTCCCACCGCCAGGAGACCCAGGGCCAGGTCCAGCACCTGGAGCACGTGTTCCAGAGCATCGGCGTCAAGCCCTCGGGCGAGAAGTGCAAGGCCATCGAGGGCATCCTCGCCGAAGGCGAGGAGCACATGGGCCACGCCACCCAGCCCGCGCTCGACGCCATCATCGTCGCGTCCTCCCAGGCCGTGGAGCACTACGAGATCACCCGCTACGGCACGCTGATCGCCTGGGCCGACGAGCTGGGCTACCGCCAGGCCTCCCAGATGCTCCAGCAGGTGCTCCAGCAGGAGAAGTCGGCCGACCAGAAGCTCACGGCGCTGGCCGAGGCGCAGATCAACGACCGCGCCCAAGGCGGCGCGCAGGGCGGCCGGCAGATGGCGGCCCAGGGCGGCCAGGGCGGCCAGACCTACTGAGGCCCGGTCCCCGGACCCGCGGGGGGGAGGCCAAGGCCTCCCCCCTCCTCACGGCAGGGCGGCCAGGATCGCCAGCGCCGCCGCGCGCGGGTCCGCCGCCCGCCACACGGGGCGGCCCACGACCACGTGGTCGGCCCCCGCCCGGACGGCGGCCCCGGGCGTCGCCACGCGCTTCTGGTCGCCCCTCTCCGCCCCCTCGGGCCTGACGCCCGGCGTGACGATCAGCCGCCCGGCCGCCTCGGGCAAGGCCCGGACCGCGGCCGCCTCCCAGGGCGAGCAGACCACCCCGTCCGCCCCCGCCGCCAGCGCCCGCCGCGCCCGCTCCAGGGCGACGGCGCCCGCCTCCCCCTCGCGGATCATGGCGTCGTCCAGGTCGCCCCGGTCCCAGGACGTGAGCACCGTCACGGCCAGCACGCGCGTCCCCGTCCCGGCCGCCCCCCGCGCCGCCGCGCGCACCACCTGGGGGTCGCCCTGCACCGTGAGCAGGTCCGGCGCGACGGAGGCGAGGCCCCGGACGGCGGCCTCCACCGTGGCCCCGATGTCGAACAGCTTGAGGTCCAGGAACACCCGGTGCCCCGCCTGCCGCAGCTCCCGCGCGAGCCCGAGCCCTCCCCCCCCGAGCATCCCGAGCCCCACCTTGTAGAACCCGCAGGCGTCCCCCAGCCGCAGGACCAGCGCGCGCGCGGCCTCGGCGTCCGGGAGGTCCAGCGCGACGATCAGGCGGGGGTCCATGGATGCGGCTTGGGGCCGGCGGGGCAGGGGAGTCAACCCAGGCCTTCACCTCCCGTTCACGCAGGTTGACGCTTCCCTACCCCATCGCGCGGTGGGGTCACGCCTCCTCAACCTCTTGCGGCGCAAACTGCGACTCACCACATCCCGGCCGAGGCCCGAAAGCCCCGCGCCGTCAGGGCGGGCACAGCAACGGGCGCTTGAAAGGACGACCCCATGAACCTCGAGAAGTTCACCGAACGCGCGCGCGGCTTCCTCCAGGCCGCCCAGACGATCGCCATGCGCGAAAGCCACCAGCGCGTCCTGCCCGAGCATCTGCTGAAGGCGCTGCTCGACGACCCCGAGGGCCTGGCCGCCAACCTCATGGACCGCGCCGGGGGCGCCTCCGCCCGCGTCCGCGAGGCCGCCGACGCCGCCGTCGCGCGGCTGCCGCGCGTGTCCGGCGACGCGGGGCAGGTCTATGTGGACACGCTGCTCGCCCGCGTGCTCGACGAGGCCGAGAAGGTCGCGCAGAAGGCCGGCGACAGCTTCGTGCCCGTCGAGCGGCTCCTGACCGCCCTGGCGCTCGTGAAGTCCAAGGCCGAGGAGGCCCTCAAGGCCGGCGCGGTCACGGCCCAGGCCCTCAACGCCGCCATCAACGACGTGAGGAAGGGCCGCACGGCCGACTCGGCCAACGCCGAGGCGGGCTTCGACGCCCTCAAGAAGTATGCCCGCGACCTCACGGAGGCCGCGCGCGACGGCAAGATAGACCCCATCATCGGGAGGGACGACGAGATCCGGCGCGCCATGCAGGTGCTGTCGCGCCGCACCAAGAACAACCCGGTCCTCATCGGAGAGCCCGGTGTGGGCAAGACGGCCATCGCCGAGGGCCTCGCGCTCAGGATCGTCAACGGCGACGTGCCCGAGAGCCTGCGCAACAAGCGCCTCATGGCGCTCGACATGGGCGCGCTGATCGCGGGGGCCAAGTATCGCGGCGAGTTCGAGGAGCGCCTCAAGGCCGTCCTCAAGGAGATCGAGGCCGCCGCCGGCGAGGTCATCCTGTTCATAGACGAGATGCACACGCTGGTCGGCGCGGGCCGCGCCGACGGCGCCATGGACGCGGCCAACCTCGTCAAGCCCGCCCTCGCCCGCGGCGAGCTTCACTGCGTGGGCGCCACCACGCTCGACGAGTATCGCAAGCACGTGGAGAAGGACGCGGCGCTGGCGCGGCGCTTCCAGCCCATCATGGTGGCGGAGCCCACGGTCGAGGACACGATCTCGATCCTGCGCGGCATCAAGGAGAAGTACGAGCTGCACCACGGCGTGCGCATCAGCGACAGCGCCCTCGTCGCCGCCGCCCAGATGAGCCACCGCTACATCACCGACCGCTTCCTGCCCGACAAGGCCATTGACCTCGTGGACGAGGCCGCGAGCCGCCTGCGCATGGAGGTGGACAGCAAGCCCGAGGAGCTGGACGCGCTGGACCGCTCCATCCTTCAGATGCAGATCGAGCAGGAGGCCCTGCGCAAGGAGGACGACGCCGCGTCCAAGGACCGCCTCGGCCGCCTGGAGAAGGAGCTGGGCGACCTTCAGGAGCGCGCCGACGCCATGACCGCCCGCTGGCAGGCCGAGCGCGCCAAGCTCGAATCCTCCCGCACCCTCAAGGAGCGGCTGGAGGGGGCCCGCGCCGACCTCGACCGCGCCAAGCGCGAGGGCAATCTGGCCAAGGCCGGGGAGCTCGCCTACGGGGTGATCCCCGGGCTCGAAAGGGAGCTCTCGGAGGCCGAGGCGCAAGGCGACGTCATGGTCGAGGAGGCCGTGCGCCCCGAGCAGATCGCCGAGGTGGTCGAGCGCTGGACCGGCATCCCCGTCAGCCGGCTGCTGGAGGGCGAGCGCGAGAAGCTCCTGCGCATGGAGGAGGAGCTGGGCAGGCGCGTGGTCGGCCAGAGGGCGGCGGTGCGGGCCATCTCCAACGCCGTGCGCCGCGCGCGCGCGGGCCTCAACGACGAGAACCGGCCCCTGGGGAGCTTCCTCTTCCTCGGCCCCACCGGCGTGGGCAAGACCGAGCTGACCAAGGCGGTCGCCTCGTTTCTCTTCGACGACGACGCCGCCATGACCCGCATGGACATGTCGGAGTACATGGAGAAGCACTCGGTGGCGCGCCTCATCGGCGCCCCCCCGGGCTACGTGGGCTACGACGAGGGCGGCGCGCTGACCGAGGCCGTCCGGCGCCGCCCCTACCAGGTCGTGCTCTTCGACGAGGTGGAGAAGGCGCACCCGGACGTGTTCAACGTGCTCCTCCAGGTGCTGGACGACGGCCAGCTCACGGACGGGCAGGGGCGCACGGTGGACTTCAAGCAGACGCTGATCGTGCTGACCTCCAACCTGGGCGCGAGGGCGCTGTCGGAGCTGCCCGAGGGCGCCGACGCGACGGCGGCCAAGCGCGAGGTGGAGGAGGCGGTCAGGGCGCACTTCCGCCCCGAGTTCCTCAACCGCCTCGACGAGCAGGTCGTCTTCGACCGCCTCCTGCGGTCGGACATGGACGGCATCGTGGAGATCCAGCTCGGGCGCCTGGAGGCCCGCCTCGCCGCGCGGGGCATCACGCTCGACCTCGACGCCTCGGCCAAGGCCTGGCTCGCGGACGAGGGCTACGACCCGGTCTTCGGGGCGCGCCCGCTCAAGCGCGTGATCCAGAGGGCGCTGCAGGACCAGCTCGCCGAGATGATCCTGGCGGGCGAGGTGCTCGACGGGGCGAGCGTCCCGGTCACGGCCGGCCCCGACGGCCTCATCGTCGGCAGCCGCGTCGCGGGCTCGCGGCGCCACAAGCCCGCCGAGGCCGTGCTGCATTGAACCGAAGGGGGCCGCGAGGCCCCCTTCGCCCAACCAGAGGAGGATGAAGTCGGACTCGGTGACGGTGGAGGCGCGCAGGCCCATGAGCTCGATGCGGTCCCCGTCGAAGAGCTCCACCAGCGTGCCCCCGCTCCTCTGGCTGATGGCAAGGTCGGCGAAGGTGAGCCCCGTGGAGCCGAGGTCCACGAAGTCCCCCCTCCCCAGAACCCGGCGATACGGTCCGTCGCGTTGCCCGTCCGATGAGGGGCGGGTCCACCCTATGCGCCCGGAGCACCCGGGCCGGCGCGTCCAGGGGGACCTGCGTGGTGAGGAAGGCCGTGACGGCCGCCTCGCTGGTGACGTCCACCCGCGCCCCCGGGTCCTGCGCCAGCCGGGCGAGGGCCGCGTCGGTGGGCGCGAAGAGCGTGAGGTCGAGCGCCGGGTCGAACAGGAGCTGGCGCTGGCCGAAGCCCGTCCCCTTGCCGTCGTGGAGGAAGGTGACGAGCGCGTCGAAGCGGTCGTCCTGGCGGACGGCGTCGGCGATGGCGTGCATGATCGGTCCCCCGGCAGGGATCATGGGACCCGAGCGCGGGTTCCGTTGCCAGGAGGCGGCCCGAGAGGCCCGTTCGGGGGCGTCGCTCCCGCCCCCCGGGCTCGGGTTCTGTTCGCCCACGGCGAGGACGCCAATCGGGGCCAGCACCGCGCCATCGCGCCGCGCCTCGTGGCCGAAGGCTTCGAGACCCTGGCCATGGACCAGCGGCTGGGCGGGGCGCTCTTCATGGCGCACGACGAGACGCTGGAGGGCCTGGACGCCCCCGCCATGGACTTCGAAGGACTGGGCCTCGGCCCAGGAGCCGCCGCCCCCCGTCCTGCTCTGGGGCTCGGGCTGCTCGGCGGGCCTCGCCATCGGCCTGGCCGCCGAGCGCCCCGAGGGCGTGGCGGGGGTGCTTGCCTTCTCGCCCTCCGACCGCTCGCGCCGCCACCCCGTGCGCGAGGCGGCCGCGCGGCTCGCGGCGCCACTCTTCGTCACCTGCGGAACCGGGTCGCGCGCGAGAGGCGCGAGGCCAAGGCCATCGCCGGGGCCGCCCCCGGGGCCGAGCTCTGCACGCCCGCCGTGGGCGCCTTGGGCTCGGCCACGCTGCTCCCCGACCGGAACCCGCGCCGCGCCTCGGCGGCCTGGGCCGCCCTGGAGGCCTTCCTCGCGCGCGTCGCCCCCCGAGGCCCTACGTCAACGTGACGCGCCTCCGCTGGCCCGCCGCGCTAGGCTGCCTAGCTGAGGGACCGACACTTCGAGGGGAACGGCATGGCCCGGCGCTGGACCAACGACCTGACGGGGGCGGACGTCACGCCCAAGGCCCTGTGGATGAGCCGCCGCGCCCTGCTCGCGGGGGCGGGGGCGGCGGGCGCGCTCGCGCTGCCCCTGCGCGCGCAGGGCCTCGAGCCCAACACGATCGAGGAGATCCGCAACTACAACAACTTCTACGAGTTCGGCTACGGCAAGGAGGACCCAGCCGCCTATGCGGGCGCCATGCGCACCTCGCCCTGGAGCGTCAAGGTGGACGGGCTCGTGGACCGTCCCGGCGACTACGCGCCGGCCGACCTGCTGGATGGTCTGGAGGTCGAGGAGCGCATCTACCGCCTGCGCTGCGTCGAGGCCTGGAGCATGGTCATCCCCTGGAGCGGGGTGGAGCTGGCGGACGTGCTGGCGAAGGTCGGCGTGCAGGAGGGCGCGCGCTACGTCGCCTTCGAGACCACCGTGCAGGAGGACGTCATGCCCGGCGTCCAGCGCCGCGTGCTCGACTTCCCCTACGTGGAGGGGCTCCGGCTCGACGAGGCCCTGCACCCCCTGACGATCCTCGCCACGGGCATCTACGGCGAGCCGCTGGCCAACCAGAACGGCGCGCCCATCCGGCTCGTGGTGCCGTGGAAGTACGGCTTCAAGAGCATCAAGAGCATCGTGCGCATCAGCCTGGTGGCGGAGCAGCCGCCAGCCACCTGGAACCTGACCAACCCCGCCGAGTACGGCTTCTACTCCAACGTCAACCCCAACGTGGACCATCCCCGCTGGAGCCAGGCCAGCGAAAGGCGCATCGGCGGCGGGCTCTTCTCCTCGCGCCAGCCCACGCTGATGTTCAACGGCTACGACGAGGTGGCGCCGCTCTACGAGGGCATGGACCTCACGGTGGAGATTTGACGGCCGCCCAGCGGGCCAACGGCTGGCTCCGGCGCGTGCCGGCGCCGCTCGTCTACCTGGCCGGCCTCCTCTACGCGGCCTGGCTCTTCTGGCGCGCGCTCTCCGGCGCGTCGGTGGAGCCGGTGAACTGGCTGGAGAGGGCCTATGGGCTCACGGCGCTCCGGCTGCTCGTCGCCACGCTCCTGGTGACGCCGCTGCGGCGCTGGACGGGGGTGAGCCTCCTGCGCTTCCGACGCGCGCTCGGCCTCACCTGCTTCGGCTTCGTCGTCGCCCACGTCGCCGTCTGGGCTCTCCTCGACGTGCGGTCGCTCGGGGCGGTCTGGGCCGACATCGTCAAGCGGCCCTACATCACCGTGGGCATGGCGGCGCTCCTGCT
>ERZ1066122.1337-NODE-1337-length-20325-cov-6.586236_pt1 | contig 20325 bp, 12 predicted proteins | sample MGYA00382769_ERZ1066122 | MGnify/ENA primary metagenome ERZ1066122 (study PRJEB33369, sample SAMEA5778352) | biofilm metagenome | biome: Industrial cooling water; feature: Water cooling tower basin; material: Biofilm | place: United Arab Emirates | collected... | reverse complement strand
GAACAAGGGCCGGAGCGCCACGGCGCTGCGGCCAAGCCACAGCTCCCTGCTCGGCAGGTGGAGCGCCGCAAAGGCCGCGTCGCCGGTGATACGATCGAGCAACTGCTCCCGCCAGCGCAGCCAGGCACGCAGCAAGAGCTCCTGATCCGACAGGGCCAATTCCTCGCCGCAGTCGATCCCGAGTTCACGAAGCAGGTTGCGGCGAGCGTCGACCCGAACGCTGCCCGCGAGCAGCCACTCGCCATCGGTCGAGCGGCACGGAGCCGGTCCGCCGCGTGATCCGAGCGCCGCCTCGTGCGAGCCGGCGATAACCGTGGCACCGCTGTTCCAGAGAGCCAGCGCCGACAGCATGGCGCCGCAGTCTTGCCGGGCATCGGAGCGGCCGCTCCGGCTGACCACGCCGGCGATCACCGGCAGCATGCGATCAGGTCCGCGCGATCTGCAGTCTCAGGACTTGCGGTTCCCCGCCCCAGCACCGTCCGCGACCCTGCTCTTGGGGCCGGCCTCGGCCGAGCCGGCGACAATCTGGCGCAGTTCCGGCTTCGTCCACGGCCGCTTGCCGTTGCTGTTGTTCGTCATCTCGTTCCCAACCCCCTGTTGGGCGATTCTTGACCGTCCCGGTGCAGCCAAGTCAACCGCACCTACTCATTTCACCTCGGGTGTTGCCGCCTTGCTCTCCGCGATGAACGCCCGCACCTGCTCCTCCAGCGTCGGCAGCGGCACCGCGCCCAGCCCGAGGATCAGGTCGTGAAACCTGCGGATGTCGAAGCGCGTCCCAAGCTCCCGCTCCGCCTCCGACCGCAGCCGCCGGATGGTCAGCTCGCCCAGCTTGTATGACAGTGCCTGCCCTGGCCAGCTGATGTATCGGTCGACCTCCGTCCCGACTTCGTGCTTGGACAGCGCGGTGTGCTCCGCCAGATAGTCGATCGCCTTCTGCCGCGACCAGCCGTAGCGGTGGATGCCCGTGTCGATCACCAGCCGCGCCGCCCGCCACATCTCGTAGCTCTGCTGCCCGAAGCGCTCGTAGGGCGTGCGGTAGATGCCCATCTCGCGGCCGAGCCATTCGACGTACAGGCCCCAGCCCTCACCATAGCCCGAGAAGTAGAGGTTTCGCCGGAATCGCGGCAGCGCCTTGCCTTCCTCGGAAAGCGCCGCCTGGAAGCTGTGCCCCGGCGCGCACTCGTGCAGGGTCAGTGCCGGGATGTTGTAAAGCGGCCGGCTCGGCAGGTTGTGCGTGTTCATCTGGCAGCTCTCGAGCCCGCCGCGTCCCGCCGTGTAGAAGGGCGCCAGCGCTTCAGGTACCGGGATGATCGTGAACCGCCGCCGCGGCAGCGTGCCGAAGTAATCGTCCAGCTTCCCGTCGACCCGTTTCGCCACATAGGACGACACGCCCATCAGCTCGTCGGGTGTCCGGGCGACGAACTGCGGGTCGGTGCGCAGGAAGGTGATGAACTCGGGGAGCGTGCCCTTGAACCCGCTCTCCGCCATCGTCGCCTGCATCTCGGCCTTGATGCGGGCGACCTCCTTCAGGCCGATGTCGTGGATCTCCTCGGGCGAGAGCTCCAGCGTCGTATATTCCCGCACTTCCGACCGGTAGTAGGCGTCGCCGTCCGGCAGGTCGCGCGCCGAAACGGTCTTGCGCGCGCCGGGCACATAGGTGTCGCGGTAGAAGGCCAGCAGCTTGCGGTAGGCCGGCACCACGGCCTGCTCGATCGCTGCTCGTCCTTCCGCCCGCAACTGGGCCTGTTCGGCCGGCGCGATGGTCCCCGGCATCTGCTTGAACGGTTCGTAGAAGGCGTTCTCATCGACCGGCTTGATGAACGAGGCGATCGAGCCCTCGCGCCCGGCCAGGGTAATCGCGGGCGGGGTGAACTTTCTCGCCAAACCCGCGCGCATGTTGGCCATTTGCTCGTCGAAATAGCGAGAAACGTCGCGCAAGCGAGCGATATAGCGGCGGTATTCTTGGGCATTTGCAAGCGTCCCGCGCTCGTGCAGGTAGGTCCAGAAGTTGCTGTCGCTGTTGACCGGCATCTCCCATTCCCGGAACCGCCCGTCCGCAATCCCCTGCTCCAGCACCGTGCGCACCACCGACGCATTCACCCGCTCAGGAGCCGACAATCGCGTCACCGGGATGGAGTTCAGCCGCTGCAGAAAGCCCTGAAGTTCGCCAATCCTCCGCCGCTGCGAAGCCGCATCGACCCGCGGCAGATAGCCTGCCTGCTCCGTCTCCCCCGCGGCGTTCTCGATATACCCGAACTCCTTCGCGCCCCAGGCCGCATAGGCGTCGTAGAGCGCACGAAGCTGCCGGTCCTCCGGGGAAGGCTGGACCACGCCCGCCGCACTCGCTTGCGCGCCGGCGCTTGCAGGAACTAAGGCCAGGCAAAAGGCTGCAAAAGCAAGGTTCTTGAAGCTTGACATGCGCGTCAGACTAAACGTCCCAGCCTCAAGAGCAACGCCCAGCTGTGTTCGTCAGGCCACATGAGTTGCGCCAACGTGGGACCTTGCATCGTTCCGGCTCCACAAGTGTTTGCATGACGATGATGTCTCTCCCGGAAAGCCGCTGGTTACCGCCGCGGCACCGTCTCCTGACGTATTGCGCACTGCTCGCCCTCGTTCCGGTCTCCCCCGCCCTCGCGCAGACCGCGCCGCCGCTGCCTCCGTCCACCCAGCCACCCGCCGAGCCGATCATCTCCGAAGAGGAGCTCCAGCGTGAGGTAGCGCCGCTCGGGCCCGACGACCCGCAGCTCAACCAACCTCTCGAGAGCGTGGAGGAGTTCGAGCGCCGCCTCAACGCCGGCGAGGGCACCGTCGCGACGGTCGCGCCCAGTGCCGATCCGGAGCTCACCCAGCCCCTGCCCCCGCTCAACCAATTCGACGTGCGCGAGGTCGAGCTTGCACAGCCCGCGCCGGACCAGGAGGCGATCGAGCTTCGCTATGCGGTTCGGGTCGATGGACTCGCGGCTGCCGACGCGCTCACCGACAAGGACCTGCAGGACCAGTTCAACGACCTCTCCGCGTTGCGCGACGCGGATGGCCGGGCGGCCAACGAGGCCCAGCTCTCCGCGCGCCTGACGGAGGACAGCCGCCTCCTCCAGCGCATTCTGCAGGCGGAAGGCTGGTATGACGTGCGGGTGGAAACACGCATCGACCGTGCGCCCGCGGAGCGCCAGCCGGTCACGGCCGTGCTGCAGGTCGTGCCGGGCGAGCGATATCGGCTGGGCACCATCGCCGTGCAGGCCGACCCGACCGTGCCGCCCGGGCTGATCGAGAAGAACCTCGCGCTCAACCCCGGCGAGCCGATCGTCGCCGAGCGCATCCAGGGCGCGGAGGCGAACGTCGCCGTCGTGCTGCCGCAGGAGGGCTACCCGTTTGCGGAGGTCGGCCAGCGCGACGTGCTGCTCGATCCCGAAACGCACCTCGGCGACTATACGCTGCCGATCACGCTTGGCCCGCGCGCCCGCTTCGGCGGCTTCCGCACCACGGGCGACCTGGCGTTCGGGGCGGAGCATGTCGCGGTTCTTGCGCGTTTCGACCGGGGCGAGCTGTACGACAGCCGCGACGTCGACGACCTCCGTCAGGCGCTCGTCGCCACCGGCCTGTTCTCCACCGTCGCGGTCACGCCCGAGCGGACGGGCCAGGTCAATCCGGACGGCACCGAGACCGTGACCATGCTGGTGACCCAGGATGCCGGGCCGCCCCGCACATTGGCCGCCAGCGCCGGCTATGGCACCGGCGAGGGTTTCCGCGTCGAGGGCAGCTGGACCCACCGCAACCTGTTTCCGCCGGAAGGCGCTCTGATCGCCAGCGCGGTTGCCGGAACGCGCGAGCAGGGCGCGAGCGTTGCCTTCCGCCGGTCCAACGCGGGCAAGCGCGACCGCACCTTCCAGGTCGGCATCGAAGCGCTGCGGCGGCGCTTGAAGGCGTTCGACGCGCTGACCGGCCGCCTCTACACGCGGCTGAGTTACGAAAGCACGCCGATCTGGCGAAAGCCGCTGACCTGGGCCATCGGAGCGGAGGTCATCGGCACCATCGAGGAGGTGTTCAACCTCGACATCGGTGCGCGCGAGGACCGGCGCTTCCTCATCGGCGGCCTTACCGGGCAGATCGGGATCGATCGCACGGACAGCCTGCTCGATCCGACCCGAGGCTTCCGCGCGCAATTGCTGGTGCAGCCGGAAGGTTCGCTCAGCGACGGGTTCCGTCCCTATCTGCGCAGCCAGCTGGACGCGAGCGGCTACTATCCGGTCGGCGACAGCCTGGTGGTGGCGGGACGCGCGCGGGTCGGCACGACCATAGGGATCGAGCGCTTCAACCTCGCTCCGTCGCGCCGGTTCTACGCCGGCGGCGGCGGCTCCGTGCGCGGCTTCGCCTATCAGCAGCTCGGTCCGCGAGCGCCGGACGACCGGCCGTTTGGCGGATTGAGCCTGGTCGAAGGCGCGGCGGAGGTGCGCTATCGCTTCGGCGACTATGGCGTGGTCGGCTTCGTCGACGTCGGCCAGGTCTACAGCGACCGCGTGCCCGGCTTCCGCGACCTGCGCGCGGGCGTGGGCATCGGCGCGCGCTACTACACCAGCTTCGGGCCGCTGCGGGTCGATGTGGCGACTCCGCTCGACCGCCGCTCGGGCGAGAGCCGGATCAACGTCTACGTGTCGATCGGGCAGGCCTTCTGATGAGCGAGGTCGCGGCAACTCCGGGCGAGGTCCCGCGGGACGAAGGGCACGAGAGGCTGATCGTTCGCCGCCATGTGAACTGGCCGGTGCGCATCGCCAAGTGGCTGCTCGGCCTGGTCCTTGGACTGCTGGTCCTTGCGGGTCTCGCGATCGTCGCGATCAACACCGATCCGGGCCGCCGCTTCGTCGCCGAACGGATCGGGGGGCTCGAGTTCGCCAATGGCATGAAGATCGGCGTCGGCGAGATTGAGGGCTCACTCTACGGCGCGATGACGATCCGCGGCTTCACCTTGTCCGATCCCAAGGGCGTGTTCTTCTCCTCGCCCCTGGTCCGGCTCGACTGGCGGCCGTTCGATTACCTCAACAACCATCTCGACATCCGCAGCCTGTACGCGCCGACTGCGACCCTGCGGCGGCTGCCGGAGTTTCGCGCCACCCCACCCAGCGAGGGTCCGCTGCTGCCGGACCTCGACATCGACATCGGCCGACTGAAGATCGATCGCCTCGTGATCGAAGCGCCCGTCACCGGTGAGCGCCGCGTCGCCTTCGTCGACGGACGCGCCAGGATCGCCGACCGCCGCGCCCAGGTCGCGCTGCAGGCTGCCGCGATCGGCGGCGAGGGTCGCGCCGGCGGTGACCGGCTTTCGCTCCTGCTCGACGCTGTGCCAGACGACAATCGCCTGGCGCTGAACGCCTTCCTGAGTGCGCCCCGCGGCGGCGTTGTGGCGACACTCGCGGGGCTCGAAGCGCCTCTCACCGTCCGCGTGCTCGGCCGGGGCGACTGGCGCAACTGGAACGGCCGCCTGCTTGCCGACCTCGACAACTCCCCCTTCGCGAGGCTGGCGCTGAGCGCCCGCAACGGGACCTTCGGGGTGCGGGGACCGACCGGCGTCGCCCGCCTGTTCGAGGGACCCACCGCCGCACTGCTCGGGCCGATCGCCAACGTGGCGCTGACCTCCACCTGGGAGAACCGCCGTGCCGACCTCAATGGCCGCGTCTCGAGCGATGCGTTCACCTTGGTGGCGAACGGCGTGGCCGACCTTGGCCGCAATCGGCTGAGTAATCTCCAGCTTAACTTCGCCCTGCTGAAGCCGAGCGTTCTGGCCCCGAACCTCGGCGGCCGCGACCTGCGCGTGCTGGCGACGCTGAATGGCGAGATGCGGCGGCCGACGATCGACTATCGGCTGACCGCCACCACCCTCGCCTTCAACGACATGGCGGTGCAGGGCCTCGACGCGCGCGGCGTGGCGCGCTTCCGGCAAGACTTCATCGCGGTGCCGGTTGCCGCCCGAGCCCGTGCGATTACTGGCCTCGACACGGTCGCCGGCGGCACGATCACGAACGTCCGGCTCGACGGCGACCTTGCCGTCGACTGGCCGCGCATTCTCTCCGAAAACCTGCGCATCCGCTCGGACCGGATCGACGCAACCGCCATCGTGCTCGCGAACGTGTCCACCGGCCTCTACACCGGGGCAGTCGAAGGCCGGGTCAACGATTACCGGATCGACAGCGTCGGCATCTTCAACATCGACACGAACGCCGACCTGCGCCGCGAGGCGAACGGCGGGATCAGCCTGGTTGGCCAGGTCAGGGCGCAGTCCACCCGGCTGTTCAACGAAGGCGTGCGAAACTTCCTCGGCGGCAACCTCGTCGCGTCCAGCGATGTTGCCTACGGCTCAGACGGCGTGATCCGCTTCTCCCGCCTGCGCCTGACCGCACCGGAACTGCGGGTGACGGACGGGCGCGGCAGCTATGCGCCCGATGGCCGGATCGACCTCACCGCGCGCGGCATATCGCGCCAGTACGGACCCGTCGGAGTACGGGTGACCGGCACGGCGTCGAGCCCGCGTGCCGTCGTCACGGCCGAGCGGCCGGGTTTCGGCCTCGGCATCGCCGGACTGCAGGCGGAAATCCGAAGCGCAGGCAACGCCTACATCGTGCAGGCCCGGGGGCGGAGCGATTATGGCGACTTCACCGCGGATGTCGCCGTGCAGACCGCCGCCGGTCCGCTCACCATCGACATCCGCCGCGCCAGCATCGCCGGCATCGACGTGCGCGGCCGTGTCCGCCAGGCGCCAGCGGGACCATTCGTCGGCCAGCTGCAGGCGAGCGGCAATGGCCTGAACGGCATCGTCCGGCTCGCCGCCGCCGGTCGCTACCAGCAGGCCGACGTCAGCCTTCGCGCGAACAACACGGTGCTGCCGGACCCCGCCAACATCGCCGTGGGCACCGCCATCGTCGATGCGCGGGTGATCCTCTACGACCAGCCGGAGGTCGTCGCCGACGTGCAGCTCGCCGATGCGCGGCTCGGCAGCACGGACATCAACGCCATGCGCGCGCAGGTGAACTATCGCGGCGGCCAGGGCTTCGCCCGCGGCATCGTCGAGGGCACGTCGGGAGTTCCCTTCCGCCTCGCGCTCAACGCCGACCTGCAGCCAAATCTATGGCGCGCGGCGCTGCGTGGCCGGGTGAGCGGCGTCGACCTGCGCACCGACGCGCCCGCGCGCATCATCCCGCGCGGCGGCTCCTACGAGCTGCTGCCGACCCGGCTGGTGTTCGACCAGGGCAGCGTGCGGCTGTCCGGGACCTATGGAGACGGCATGCGCCTGCAGAGCCGCATCGACAATCTCGACCTCGCCTTGCTGAACGCGTTCACGCCCGACCTCGGGCTCGGCGGCAGCGCGACGGGCAGCGTCGACTTCGTCCAGGCGGGCGGCGGGCTGCCCCGGCTCGATGCAAGCCTGGCGATCCGCAACTTCACCCGCACCACGGCCGCAACGGTCAGCCAGCCGCTCAACATCAACCTGGTGGCGCAGCTCGATGCCACGGCGGCACGGCTCCGCGCCGTCATGCGCACACGCGGTACGGTAGTCGGCCGCATCCAGGCCTTCGCCGACCCGCTCGGCCCCGGTGCCGGCCCGTGGACCGAGCGGATCGCCGATGCGCCGCTTCAGGGCGGCATCCGCTACATCGGCCCGGCAGACTCCTTGTTCTCGCTCGCGGGCCTTGCCGACCAGCGGCTGGCGGGCACCATCGGGGTCGCAGCCGATTTCGGCGGCCGCGTGTCGAGCCCGAACCTCGCCGGCATCGTCCGCGGCCGCGGGCTCACCTACGAAAACGCAACCTACGGCACCCGCCTGACCAATATGGTGCTGGCCGGACGCTTCACCGGCGACCGCATCCAGATCGAGCAGCTGACCGCCAGTGCCGGGAACGGCACCGTGGCCGGCCAGGGATACATCAGCTTGGCGGCCTCGCGCGGCTACCCCGCGGACATTGCCCTTACCCTCAACAATGCGCGGCTTGCCAACAGCGCCGACCTGCGGGTGGCGGCGACCGGGAACGTGCGGCTGCTGAAGACAGCGGGACAGAACCCGGTGCTGACCGGAACCGTCCGCCTGCCCGAGACGCGGTACCGCATCGTCCGCCAGGGCGCAGCGGAGGTGCCGGTGCTCACGGGCGTGCGCTTCAAGCCGCCGCGCGGCCGGCCACGGGTCACGGGCGATGCTCCGCCCCAGACCGGCTCCGCCTTCGGCGACGTGGCGCTCGACCTCAACATCGTCGCGCCCAACGAGCTGTTCGTGTCGGGCATGGGCCTGGAATCCGAGTGGCGGGCCGACCTCAAGCTCACCGGCACCAGCGCCAATCCTCGCATCGCCGGGGACATCAGCCTGGTCCGCGGCACGCTCGGCTTCGCCGGACGCTCGTTCGAGCTGCAGGAAGGCCGCATCCGCTTCCCGGGCGGCGGCACCGACGACGCGCGGATCACGCTGGTGGCGCAGGAGGAGATCGAGGACGTGCAGGTCACCATAAACGTAACCGGCTCCGCGCTCGACCCCCGCATCACCTTCTCCAGCTCACCGGGGCTGCCGCAGGACGAGATCGTCTCGCGCATCCTGTTCGGCAATTCGGTCGGGCAACTGTCCGCCATCCAGGCCGTCCAGCTCGCGGCCTCATTGAACAGCCTTCGCGGCGGCAGCGGCGGGCTGAACCCGCTCGGCAAGCTGCGCCAGGCCGCCGGGTTCGACCGCCTGCGCATCCTCGGCCCGGACGACGCCAGCGGCCGCGGCACCGCGCTGGCGGCCGGGCGCTACATCGGCGACGACATCTACCTGGAGGTGGTCACCGACGCCCGCGGCTTCACCGCGACGCAGCTCGAAGTGACGCTGTCGCGCAGCCTGTCGATCCTCAGCCAGGTCGGCGGGTCCGGCACCACCAACGTCAACGTGCGCTACCGGAAGACCTACTGATGCGCCTGGCCCTGCCTGCCTTCGCCCTGCTGCTCAGCGCCTGCAGCGACCGGCGCCCCTTCGACGAGCGCTACAACGACACGGCACGGAACATTGAGGAGCGCGCGGCGGCGATCGACAGCAATCTGACGGCAGCGACGGAAGAGCCGGGCGACAAACCGCAACCTGAGCGCTGACGACCGGACAGCAGTCTCCGACGAGCCCGCCGATCGCCTGCTACCATTCAGGCCGGTCCCTCAGGAACTTCGCGAGGAGCGGCCCCACCTCGTCGGGTCGTTCGACCACCAGATTATGGCCAAGGTCGCCCAACACGTGGGCTTCGGCCTTCGGATAGGCCTTCAGCAACGCGTGGTGATGTTCGGGTCCGAACAGCGGATCCTTGCCGCCGGTCAGGATCAGCACCGGTGACCTGACGTCCGCGGCCTGGCGGGCGACCGGAAAGTCCGTGAGTTCACGGATGACGCTTCGCCAGACATGGGCGGGCACGTCCTCCATCTCGTCATCGAAGTAGCGCACGAACGTGGCGTCGACAGGCGTCGGGCTCGCCGACGGGCTCCACTCCCTCAGGAACTTCGTGTCGCGGTTCGCCGGTCGCTCCAGGCTCGTCAGGGCCGACCAGAGCGGCTGCTCCCGCTTCATCGGCGACAGGGCCGTGGAGCCGGCGAGAACGATGGCTGCCGTACGCTCCGGATGTTCCGCGGCGAACAGCTGCGCGACCATGCTGCCCATGGACGATCCGACAATCGCTGCCCGCCGGACTTGCAAGGCATCGAGGAACAAGCCCAGATCGTGAGCGAAGTCCGCCGGCGCGTAGCAGCAGTCGGGCTTGCTCGACTGGCCGTGCCCACGCTGGTCCGGAATTAGCAGCCGGTGACCGGCCAGATAGGGCGCGACGATGGTCCAGACACGGCTGGTGTCGGTGTAGCCGTGGAGCAGCACCACGGGGGAGCCTTTCGGATCGCCCATCTCGACATAGGCCAGATCGATCCCGTTGCTCAGCCGGACAACCTTCTTGCGCGATGCCCAGCCTGCCTGTTCGATGGCTTCGACCTGCCTGGCAGCGGCGACGGCCGGCGGAGCGGTTCCCGATGTCGCCAGGATCGCAACCACCGCGCCGAGCAAGGACAAGGACACACGAAGGCGGTTCGCTGGCTGCTTTTTGCGCACGGGCGCAGTGCACCGGCCGAAGTGCAACCAGGATGGGCTAGCTTCGTAACCAAGCATCTCGATTATCCCCTTGTCGCCTTGGCTCAGGGCCGCGCTTCAAGCACCATGTTGAACGGCGTTTCCGTGGCGCGCCGAACATGGGTGAAGCCGGCCTCGGAGAGCACCTCCCGCAGCCTGCGTTCGCCCGCCTGAGCGCCAAGGCCGAGGCCGACGTCCTGCGCCAACGAGGCGGGCGTGCAGATCATCGTCGACGCCGAGTAGTAGAGCCTGCCAACCGGATTGAGGTTGTCCTGCAGGCTGTCGCCCGCGAGCGGCTCGACGATCATCAAGGTACCGTGCGGCGCCAGAGCGTTGCGGATCTGCCGTGCCGCGCCGACCGGGTCACCCATGTCGTGCAGGGCGTCGAAGATCGTGACCAGGTCGAAGCCGCCGCCCGCGAAATCCTGCGCGCTGGCCACCTCGAATTGCACGCGGTCCGCGACCCCGGCCTTCTCAGCCGCTGCTCGGGCATGCTCGATCGACCCGTCGTGATAATCGAAGCCGGTGAAGGTCGAGTTCGGAAAGGCCTCAGCCATGATGATGGTCGAGGCACCATGGCCGCAGCCGACGTCCGCCACCCGCGCTCCCGCGTCCAGCCGCTCGACCACGCCGTCCAGCGCCGGTAACCAGTCGGCGACCAGATGGGCGAGGTAGCCCGAGCGGAAGAAGCGCTCGCAGCCGCAGAACAGCATCTGGTCATGTTCGTGCCAGCCGACGCCCCGGCCCGTACGAAACGCTTCCTCGATCTTGGAACGATCGAGAACGGTGGAGAGCAGCGTTTCGAACGCGCCGACGAAGAAGGCCGGACTGTCGCTGTCGGCCAGCGCCATCGCCTGCTCCGGACCGATGCCGAAGCGCCCGCTCTCCTGATCGTAGGAGATGTAACCCGCCGCCGCCTGGGCCGAGAGCCATTCGCGAACGTAGCGTTCGTGCGTGCCCGTCGCGGCCGCAAGCTCGGCCGAGGTCATGGGATCGTTGTCGGCCAGCTCGCGGTAGAGACCGAGCCGGTCTCCGAGCAGCACCAGCGGCGCAGTTGCCGCCGCTGCCGCATCCCCCACCAGCTTGCCCATGAACTCCTGCAGCTTGGCCTCGTCGATCTGCGGTGTCGTGGTCTTGAGCATTTCTGTTCCCCTGCTGCTCGAAGCGGAGAGGCGGCGGTCGTCGACGGCTGCCCCGGATGACAGGCGCAGGTGATCGTCCAGCCAGTAGCGATCGAACAGGTCGGCGAAGCGCTTGCGGCACTGCGCCAATTGCTTGTCGCGATCGGGCGTGGTTCGTTCCAACGCTCCTGCTCCTCTCGTCCGACTGATGACTGGTCTGCGTCACCGCTCGACGTTGCGGGACCCGCAAAATGGTCACGATTGTAACAGCGCGGCCTCTGCCCATTGGAGCTTGCCGCCCTGACGCGTTACAATGGCGTGAGCAGACAGGGGCCTGCCTCATGCAACTTGCCGAGATCGTGGTCGAACCTTCGTCGGAGGGTGACCTGCCGTTCCGCCAGCTGGCCGATCATCTGCCCGCCCTGTGCTTCATGGCCGATGCGGAAGGCAGAGCCCTGTGGTGCAACCGGCGCTGGTACGATTACACCGGTACTGCTGAGGGTGCAGACCTCAGCGAGGTCTGGCCGACGCTGCACGATCCCACCATGATCGAGGAGATCGAGGCGCGCTGGAGGGAGTGCGTTCGCGGCGAGCAGGCCGGCGAGATGCTGGTCTCCCTCAAGGGTGCCGACGCCCGCTACCGCCCCTTCCTGACCCGAGCCGAGCCGGTGCGCAGCGCGAACGGCAGGATCCGCTGCTGGCTGGGCACGATGACCGAGATCGGCGAGCAGCGCGAAGCGGAGCAGAACCAGCGCTTCCTCGTCGAGCTGGGCGATGCCCTGAGAGACAAGAGCGATCCCGCGGAAATCCTGGTGATCACCGGGCGGATGCTCGGGACGCATCTCGACGTCCTGCGCGTCGGCTATGGCGAGGTCGGCCCGGACGAGAACGAAGTCTTCGCCGGCGCCCGCGGCTGGCAGGCCAATGATGAACGGCGCCTGCCTGCGGCCGTCCAGCTCGACATCTTCGGCAGTGGCCTTGCCGGCCAGTTGCGGCGGGGAGAGGTGTCGATCGTTTCCGACACGCTGTCCGATGCTGCCGTCGGCGACTGCGCGGCAAATCACCTCCGGTTCGACATTCGTGCCAGCATCACGGTTCCGCTTGTGAAGAGCGGACGGCTTGCCGCTTTCCTATATGCGCACGCGGCCACCGCTCGTGCTTGGCGCAACTCGGAAGTGCAGCTCGTCCGGGACGTGGCAGAGCGGACCTGGGCGACGCTGGAGCGGGCCCGTGCCGAGACCGCGCGCCGCACCAGCGAAGACAGGCTGCGACAAAGCGAGGCCCAGCTCCGCGCCATCGTCGATGCAACGCCGGAGTGCGTGAAGGTGGTCGCCCCGGATGGCTCCATCGACCACATGAACGCAGCGGGCATGCGGATGCTCGAAGCCGATTCGAACGTCATCGGCAGCAACGTTCTGGGCGTGATTGCCCCCGAGCACCGGGACCTCTGGCGCGAGAACCACAGGAGGGTGTGCGCGGGTGAAAGCCTCGTGTGGGAATTCGACGTCATCGGACTGAAAGGCCGGCGCCGGCGCATGGAGACGCATGCCGTTCCGCTGCGGAACGCTTCCGGGGAAGTGCAGCAGTTGGCGGTCAGCCGCGACGTGACCGAGCGGAGGGCGGCGCAGGTCGCACTGGCCGAAAGCGAAGAACGATTCCGCAGAGTGATCGAGACCGCGCACGAGGGCATCTGGCTGGTCGATGCCCAGGGTGGAACGTTGTTCGTCAACGACCGGATGGCGAGCCTGCTCGGCACCACTCGCGACGAGATGCAGGGCAAACCCGTCCTGGACTATTGCTTTCCCGAGGACCTGGACGCCGCGCGCGAGCGCATCGGCAACAACCTCGCCGGCCGGCGCGAGCAGTTCGAGTTCCGGTTCCGGAAGAGCGACGGCAGTGCGCTTCCGGTGCTGGCCGCGAGTACGCCGCTGCACGACGGCGATGGCCGGGTCATCGGCGCGGTGGGCATGTTCAGCGACCTCACCGAACGCAAGCGTGCCGAGGAAAAGTTACGCGACAGCCAGACGCTGCTTGCCGCCTTCCGCAACAATGCACCCATCGGCATGTACATGAAGGACGCCGACGGGCGCTATCTCATGCTCAATCCCGAGATGGAGAAGGTCTTCGGCAAGCCGGTCGAGGAGGTGCTGGGGCGCACCGCCGGCGATCTCTTCGGCCCGGAGGAAGCAGCGATGATCAGCGCTTCCGACCGCGAAGTCCTGCGAACCGGCCAGCCGCGCAGCGTCGAGGAGTTCCTGCCCGGCCACGAGGAATATGCCTGGTCGCTGGTGGTCCGTTTTCCCATCGTCCTGCAGGACGGAGAGCCGACTCGCATCGGCGGCTTCGACATCGACATTAGCGACCTCAAGCGGGCGGAGGCGGAACTGCAGCGTTCCCGCGAGGCGCTGTACCAGTCGGAGAAGCTGACCGCTCTGGGGAGCCTTCTGGCGGGAGTCAGCCATGAGCTGAACAACCCGTTGTCGGTAGTGCTGACTTTGTCCGAGCTGTTGCAGCAGAAAGCCACGGGAACCCCCTTTGCCGAACGGGCGGCGAAGATCCACGCGGCCGCCGCGCGCTGCGGCAAGATCGTCCAGACCTTCCTTGCGATCGCGCGGCAGAAGGCCCCGGTGCGCAGCCGCGTCGATGTGAACGAATTGATCAAGGGGGCGCTGGAGCTGACCGGATACAGTCTGCGGACCGGCGGCATCAGGGTGGTCGAAGACCTCATGCCCAAGCTCCCCGCGATCGAGGCGGATCCGGACCAGCTCGCCCAGGTGCTCGTGAACCTGCTGGTGAACGCGCAACACGCGCTGCTCGAGCGGGATAACGATCGGATACTCACCGTCCGCACCGCCGCAGGTGCCAAGCAACGGTCCGTCCGGATCGAAGTCGAGGATAATGGCCCCGGAGTAGCGCCGGAGATCCGCCGCCGGATCTTCGATCCATTCTTCACCAGCAAGCCGCTGGGTCAGGGTACCGGCATCGGGCTGACCTTCAGCCTGGGGGTCGTGGAGGCACACGGCGGCTCCCTTCGACTGGACGACCCGCCCGGCGGCGGCGCGCGCTTCATCATCGAGCTGCCGGCGTCGGCCGAGGCCATCCGGGCGGCTGCTGAAGGTTCCTCCGCTGAGTTGCATACGCGCTGCGGCCGGGCGCTGGTGATCGACGACGAGCCGGACCTTGGCGACGCGCTGGCCGAGATGCTGTCCGACGAGGGCTACAAGGTCGACGTGCTCCGTTCCGGCGAAGAGGCCAAGCAGCTCCTTGCTTCCCACGATTACGACGCGATCCTGTCCGACCTCCGGATGCCCGGAGTGGACGGCCCCGCGCTGCTCGACTGGCTGGAAGAACATCATCCAGGCAAGGTCGACCGGCTCGCCTTCATCACAGGTGACACCCTCGGCCCAACGGCCGCCCGCTTCCTCGAGCGAGCTCGACGGCCGACACTCGAGAAACCTTTCGACCTGGCCGATCTCCGGCGTCTGCTGACCGAACTGCCGAACCGATGCAATGGCTGACGAGGTCTCGCCCGCACACATCGTCATCGTCGACGACGAAGCGGACCTTCGCGACGCAGTGCAGGAGTATCTGCTCGACCATGGTTATGCGGTCAGCAGTGCCGATGGCGGCCGAGCCCTGCGCGCCATGATGAGCGAACGTGCCGTCGATCTCGTCATCCTCGACATCAACATGCCCGAAGAAGACGGGCTTTCGATCGCGCGGTATCTCCGCAGCCTCGGTCCCATCGGCATCGTCATGCTGACCGCCAATCGCGATACGGTCGATCGGGTTGTGGGTCTTGAGGTCGGCGCGGACGATTACATTGCCAAGCCGTTCGAGCTGCGCGAACTGCTTGCCCGGGTACGCGCGGTCCTGCGCCGTGTCTCCGCACCCCAGGCACCCGCCGCGACCATGGGACATGAGATACGCTTCGGCCGCTGCATGCTGAACCTGGAAGCGCGGCGGCTCTACGATCTCGCCGGCGAGGAAGTGGCGATCACCGCCATGGAGTTCGACCTGCTCCGGACCTTCGCCGAACACCCCGGCCGGGTGCTGACCCGGGATCAGCTGCTCGATCTGGCGCACAATATGGAAATGACGCCGTTCGATCGTTCGATCGACATGCGGATCGGCCGCCTTCGCCGGAAGATCGAGCCGGATCCGAAGCTCCCAAAAACACTCAAGACCGTACGCGGTGCAGGCTACATGTTCGTGCCGGCGAGCGGGTGACGGCCTGTGTTACAATCGTGACCATTCTTGTGAACCTGCGAAATCCTGTTGTGAGCGTCAGGGCGTAGTCAGCCTCCGAACGACGAAATGGAGGTAAAGATGAGGGAACAGGATTTCATTCCCGCGCGGCCCCGCTTGCGGGACCGGCTGCTGTTCGTGTCGGCCGAACTGCGCGCGGCCGCAGCAGCAGGAGCGTCGGCGGCCGCGCTGGCGGTGTTCGCCTTCGTGGTTGCGGTCATGCCGCCGATCCATGCCGCGAGCATGCTGGCGGCAGCAGAAGGCTTCAACGCCGCCGGCGCGCTAGCCTGAACGACGGAAGGGAGATCGGTTATGTTGCGGATGCTCATGATCGGCGTGATAGGGGTGGCGCTCACCAGTGCCACCCCGCCCCAGCGTGCGCTGCCGCCGGACGCATTGCAGTTGCTCGACCCGCTGCAGCAGCTGCGGTTCCGGTGCGGCGGCGGGCGGGAGAGAGGCGCCCTCATCCGGGCTCGCCTTCAGCTGGCCATGGCAGCCGGAACGCTGGCGAAGGACGCCTCTCCCCTGGCCACGCCGCTGGTCGAGGGGCTCGGTGCCGTTCGCTACCCGATCACCACCGCCAATTCGCGAGCGCAGGCCTACTTCAATCAGGGCCTGGCGCTCGCCTACGGGTTCAACCACGATGCCGCGGTTCGCGCCTTCCGGGCAGCGCAGGCGCTCGATCCCGATTGCGCCATGTGCTTCTGGGGCGAGGCCATCGTCCGCGGACCCAACATCAACGCGCCGATGGACCCGGATGCGAACGCCAATACGCTGGCTGCCCTGAACCGGGCCATGGCGCTGCGCCAGCGCGCTTCCGAACGGGAGCAGGCCCTGATCGAGGCGCTGGCTAGCCGCTACAGCGCTGATCCGAAAGCCGACAGGGCAGCGCTCGACCAGGCGTACGCCGACACGATGGACAAGGTCGCCCAGCGCTTCCCGAGCGACGACGACATCGGCGTCCTCGCAGCGGAAGCCGCCATGAACACGCAGCCTTGGGACTATTGGGAGAGCGACGGCCGCACTCCGAAAGGGCGCATCGGCCCGACGATCGCGAAGATCGAGCAGGTGCTGGCCCGCAGCCCCAACCACCCCCAGGCGATCCATCTCTACATCCACCTGCTGGAAGCGTCGGCCACGCCGCAAAGGGCCGAGGCGGCCGCGGATCGTCTCGCCAGCCCGCTCGTTCCGGCGGCCGGCCACCTCGTCCATATGCCGGGCCACCTCTACTACCGGCTCGGGCGATTCCGCGACTCGATCCGGGTGAACGTCGCGGCCGCCGAGGCAGACGAGGCGTACCTCCGCACCGCGGACGACAAGGGCATCTACCGTTACGGCTACTATCCGCACAACGTTCACTTCATCGTCGCGTCCGCACAGATGGGCGGCGACAAGGCCACCGCGATCGAGCAGGCCCGGCGCCTGCAGAAGGTGCTCGGCGTCGACGTCGCGCTCGCCATGCCGTGGGTGCAGGCCATCTGGGCGGCGCCCTACTTCGCTCACGCCCAATTCAGTGCCCCGGAGGAGATCCTCGCGCAGCCGGCGCCGGATACCCGCATGCCTTACGTCACTGGCATGCGGCACTATTCGAGGGCCATCGCTTACGCACTCCGCCGGGACGCCGCCGGCGTGGAGCGGGAGCTGACGGCCCTCCGAACCATCCGCGAGAAGACGGATTTCGGCGCCATGACGTCCGGCGGCGTTCCCGCCCCGGACCTCCTTCACCTTGCCGAGCATGTCGCCCGGGGCCGCCTCGCCTTCGCCCGAGGCCGACCGGCCGATGCCATCGGCCACTACCGTGCGGCGATCGCGATCGAGGATCGCATCCCCTACATGGAGCCGCCCTACTGGTACTACCCGGTCCGGCAATCCTTGGGCGCTGCCCAGCTGGCGAGCGGCGACGCCGCGGGAGCCCGCCAAACCTTCCTGGAAAGCCTGGCGCGCTCGCCCAACAACGGCTGGGCCCTGTACGGCCTCGCCGAAGCGCAGCGACGCCTTGGCGAACGGATCGGGCGGCAGTCGACGATCGCTGCCCTCCGAAAGGCATGGATGGGCAAGCCTAGCGATCTCAACCTGTCCCGACTCTGAAAAGCTCGGACAACGTGGACAATGACGGTTCTACACCGCCCCATCGCGGCGAACAGGCTCATCGATTCAGGGATGCTGGCTGGGGCGGCAGGATTCGAACCTGCGAATGCCGGTACCAAAAACCGGTGCCTTACCACTTGGCGACGCCCCAAGGCCGGGCGGGCTTATAGCTGCGTTGCGGCCTCGGGGAAGGGCTAATCTGCCTCGTTCGGATCAGGCGGCGGAGGGCCGGCGGGCACTGTCCGATACGTCGAGTTCAGGAGGCGCAGGCAGGCTCGGGCGGCCGAACAGGTAGCCCTGGAGCTGACCGCAGCCCAGCTGCTTCATGGCCAGCGCCTGGGCGTCGGTCTCGACCCCTTCCGCGGTGACCTCCAGTCCCATGCCGCGCGCGAGCGTCAGGACGGACTCGACAATCGCGCTGGCCTCGCGGCAGCCGCCAGCCGCGGCGCCGACGAACCCCCGGTCGATCTTCAATTTGGAGAAATGGCCTCCCACCAGGCAGCCATAGCTGCTGTAGCCGGTACCAAAGTCGTCGAGCACCAGCCGTACTCCGATGGAACGAAGCCGCGCCAGTTCCTCCCGCGTCCGTCCGTCGTCGGCCAGGAAGATGCTTTCGGTCAGCTCCAACTCGAGTCTGTCCGCCGGCAGGCCGCTGCCGGCCAGCGCGCTCAGGACCGTGGTGGCAAGACCACCGCCGGCAAGCTGCGCCGCGGAGATGTTGACGGCGACCCGTGCGCCATCGCTCCAGGCAGCCGCCTCGCGGCACGCTTCCCGAAGAACCCAGTTACCGACCGGGACCATCAGTCCGACATCCTCGATGACGGGCACGAAGACCGAGGGCGGGACGTCGCCCCGGTCGGGGTGCGACCATCGCAGCAGCGCCTCGCGGGCGAGCACGCGGTGGTCTTTCGAGTCGACGATCGGCTGATAGGCCAATTGCAGCTCGCCGTCGGGCAGGGCACGCCGAAGGTCGGATTCGAGCTGCCGTTGCGCCGCCGCCGCATCCGCCATCCACGGTTCGAAGAACTTCCACCCGCCGCGGCCGGCCGCCTTCGCACCGTAGAGCGCAAGGTCGGCGCTTCGGCTCAGCGCTTCCTGGGTCATGCCATGATCCGGCGCCGCGGCGATCCCGATCGTCGCGCCGACGTTCAGCTGCGCCTCCCCGATGCTATAGGGCGCGGAGAGACGGGCGATGATCTGCTCGGCGAGCCGCGCCAGCGAGTCGGCGCCCTCGGCATGACTCACGACGATGGCGAACTCGTCGCCGCCGACGCGTACCACCTCGTCGGACCCGGCAGCCGCTTCGAGCCGGTCCGCCACTTCGCACAGCAGTTCGTCGCCGACCGCATGGCCAAGCGTATCGTTGACCAACTTGAACCGGTCGAGGTCCACCAGCAGCAGCGCGCAGCTGCCGCGCCCGCGCGACTGGCGGAGCAGCGCCTCCTCGAGCTGCTCGCGAAGCAGGAGGCGATTGCCAAGGCCCGTCAGCGGGTCGTGACGCGCGGCACGGAGGGAGTCATTGCCGGTAAGGCGGACCGCGGTGACATCCGAGCCCACACCCCGCCAGCCCGCGAAACTGCCGTCGGGATCGAACAGGGGCTTGCCGGAGAAGCTCCACCAGGCGCGGCCGTTCTTCACCGGGACGGCAATGTCGCGGAACGGCTCGTTCGACTGGAGGGCGCGGATCAGTTCGCGCATGCCGAACGAGACTTCGCTGACCCGCTCGCCCGGGTCTAGAAACTCAAGCACCGGTACGCCGAGAAGCTGCGTCGCCGGCCGGCCTGCCGCCTGCGCCAAGTCGCGCGAGAGGTGACGCATGCAGAGGTTGGCGTACAGCTCCCACAGCCAGTCGCTTCCGCTCGCCTCGAACTCGCGCAGAAGCGAGAGCATGGTGGCCTGTTCCTCCACCTCGATGCGGGCGCGCAGGTGGCTGACGAACTGGCGGGCGTTCCACAGGCTCGCCCTCGCCATGGCGGTCCCGAACACCGCGGTCAGGAACACGCCAAGGCTGGAACCCAGATGGTGCATGGCCAAGCCACAGGCAGCCGTGACGATGAGGAGGTAGCAGATCGCGGCGACGGGCACCGACGACAGGGTTCCGCTCGCGCCGCTGATCAGCCCTAGGAGCACCATCACGATCAGCACGTCGTCGTTGACCGGCGCCTGCGCAAACCAGGCGAAAGGCGGGACCACCCACAGGAGGCTGAGGAGCAGCACGGGCGTCATGATGGTCCGCAGCGTCGGCGGCTTGCGGCGGGCATAGTCCGGGTCGCTCCGCAGCCGCCATGCCCTGAAAAGCCGCAATGTGCAGAGCGTGAAGATCATGCCGAACCAGGCGATCAGTCCGGCGCGCCCCACATGCGCCAACAGCGCTATCGTGATCGCACCCGCGGCAAGCAGGTTCGCCGTGACGGTGTAGGGTACCAGGCGAACCAGCGCGCCGATCTGGGCCTCACGCACCACTCGGGAGATGAAGTCGGACGGTGGCCTGAGCAGGCATAGCTCGCCCAGCGGAACACGAGCCGGCACAACCAGCCGCTCGCCCGCGGCCTTCAACTCCGCCGCACCGCTATCGACGCCTACCCCCACGAGCGTCCGTTAGCAGCAGCCCTGCCAAGAAAGTATGAAGAAACGGTCGGCGGCGGAGGAACCTACCTTCTGTGCCCGGCGCGCAACGCGGCTCAGTCGAGCGGCTTGTCGTAGGTCTCGGGCAGCCAGATGGCGCTGACGACGAAAGCCATGGCGACCACCGCGATCGTGTAC
>ERZ1066122.1336-NODE-1336-length-20348-cov-10.764549_pt1 | contig 20348 bp, 20 predicted proteins | sample MGYA00382769_ERZ1066122 | MGnify/ENA primary metagenome ERZ1066122 (study PRJEB33369, sample SAMEA5778352) | biofilm metagenome | biome: Industrial cooling water; feature: Water cooling tower basin; material: Biofilm | place: United Arab Emirates | collected... | reverse complement strand
GAGCCGCTGGAACAGCTCGGGATAGCGGAGCGGCAGCTCGACCATCTCGCGCAGCTGATCGATCGCGCCCGCCAGGCCGCCGATATCGTCGTAGGTGACGTCCGCCCGGCGCGCTTCCTTCGGCTCCTCATATTCCGGGCGCAGCTCGACCTCGGTGTTCTCGTCGATATGGACGATGCCCTTGGGCGTCGAGGCGACCACCGCCAGCCGCACTTCCTGGAGCGCGTAGGCGGGTGCAGCCAGCATCTGGCGCAACTGCGGCGGCATGCCGTCCGGCACGACCCGCTGCTGGCCGGCCGTGGCGACCGTGTCGCCGGCCGTGAGCGGCCGGCCGTAGAAGGTCCGCTTCAGTGCCTGGGACGAGCCCTGCAAGCGCAGATTCTGCTGGGCAGGCGCGAACACCACCCGGGTCGCCGGCCGCGATTCGGCCTTGCGGAGCTCGACGAAATCGCCGGAACCGACGCCGGCATTGGCGCGCTGCAGGCCGTCCAGCCGAGCGATGTCGAGCCCCTCGTCTTCCTGATAGGGCAGCACCGCGCGCGCTGCCGTGGACCGTTTGCCGACGATTTCCACGACATCGCCCTCGGCCAGCCCGAGCCCCGCCATGATCGCACGCGGAATGCGGGCAAGGCCGCGCCCGCTGTCCTCCGGCCGGGCATTCGCCACCTGCACGCGCCGCGTCGCAACTTCACCGTCCGCCATGTTTTCGATCCACCACCCGATAAACTCGTCGGCGAATAGCTGGGGGCGCGCTTTCGTTCCCGCAATCCCGCACCCCTGCCGGCAAGGGGCGTGCTGGCAAGAGCCGGCCGCCGGAGACAAAAAAAGGCCGGTCACAAGGACCGGCCGGAAAAGTTTTTAGGAGAGGATGCCTGAAAGGCGCGCCCTATGTGCGGCGCAACAGATTATTGTGCAAGTGCGAAGAGCGAAAAGGCTGTTGCAGCATTTGCAATCCTCGTATTCAATATGTTGCCGCGCAGGGGCTGAGGCGCTCCGGCGCCGCAACCGGCCTGCTGCGCCGCACAAAAGAAGGGACATGATGTGCGTCGCTTGCCGCCGCTGACTGCGATCGAGGCGTTCCTGCAAGTGGCGCGACTCGGCTCCGTGAAGGCCGCGGCGGAGGAGCTTGCCCTGTCGTCGCCGGCGCTCAGCCGCCGTGTCCAGTCGCTCGAGCGCTTCCTTGGACGTACGCTTTTCGATCGGCTGCCCCAGGCGATGCGGCTGACCCCGGATGGCGAGCGGCTGATGGAAGCGGTGGCGCCGCACCTGGGCGGCCTCAGCGACGCGATCGACAGCTTCACGTCGAGCCGCCCGCTGCTGCGCCTGCGCCTCGGCGTGCTGCCGCTCTTTGCGACGCAGCAGCTCTTCCCGCTCCTCCCGGAACTGCGCCAGGCGCATCCGGAACTGCACATCGATATCGACACCGGCGCCCACAGCATCGCGCGGCTGGGCGACGGCCTCGATGCGGCGATCACCCTCGCCCGGGACATCGATCCCTCGCTCTACGCCTACCGGCTCGATCGCAACCAGCTGTTCGCGATCGGCGCGCGGAGCCTGACCACCGGGCCGGATGCGCTTCGCAGCCCGGCCGACCTCGCCCGGACCACGATCTTCCTGCACCGCGATCTGCCCGATGCGTTCGACGCCTATTGCTCGGCGCTCGGGCTGGAAGCGATCGCGCCGCTCGCCGTCGATCACTATGATTCGGGCCAGCTGATGCTTGAGGCGGCCGCGCAGGGCCTCGGCGTCGCGATGATGCACGGCAGCCATCTGAAGAATGCGAACGACCCGCGGCTGGCGCCGCTGTTCGGCCTTTCCGTCGAAAGCCCGTACAGCTACTGGTTCGCGTGCCGCGCCCGCGCGCTCGAGAACCGCGCCGTGCGGCTGTTCCACGACTGGCTGGTGACGCGCTTCCGCGATCCGGACGCGCGCGCCGCCGCCTGAGCGCTCAGGCGGCGCGGCGCTGCGTGGTGCTGAGCCAGGCCCGTGCCTGGCGCTGCGCTTCGGCGATCTCGCGGGCAGTCATTTCCTCGGCGATCTCGGCCCGGCACTGCTGCGCCCGGAGCGACCCGGCGAGCGCCGACAGGTTGAACCATTTGTGCGCCTCGACCAGATCGACGTCGACCCCGCCCGTCCCTGCCGAATAGGCAATGCCGAGATCGAAACAGGCGTCGGCATCGCCTTTCGCTGCATCCGCCAGCCGTGATTCGATCAGGAACGCCGCACTCTTGTAGCTGCTGCCCATCACAGCCCCCTTGTCTGCTGCGGGGCGAGCTTGCCGGGGCGGCCGTCAAAAAATGGTTAACGGCGCGGCAGCCATGACGATCAGTGCGGGGTGACCGGAATGTTGTCGATCAGCCGAGTGTTGCCGATGCGCGCGGCCGCCAGCAGGCGGGCCGGCCGGTCGAGCACGGCAAGCGGCTGGAGCGTCTCCGCATCGGCCAGTGCGACATAATCGACGGCGGCAAAGCCGGCGCGCAGCAAGGCGGCCTCCGCGCGGGCGAGCGCCTCGGCGACGTCCGCGCCTTGTTCGATCGCCGTCGCCGCTTCGCCGAGCGCCCGCGGAAGTGCGCGCGCCTGCGCCCGCTCCTCGTCGAGCAGATAGACGTTGCGGGACGACAGGGCGAGGCCGTCTTCCTCCCGCTGGGTGGGGACGCCGACGATCTCGATCCCGAAATCGAGATCGGCCACCAGCCGGCGGATGACCGCGAGCTGCTGGAAATCCTTCTCGCCGAAGAACGCGATGTCCGGCCGCACCTGGTTGAACAGCTTCGCGACGACCGTCGCCACGCCCTCGAAATGGCCGGGCCGGGCAACGCCCTCCAGCGGCGCGCTGACGCCCGCGACGGCGACGGCGGTCGCGAAATCCGCCGGATACATGACGTCGGTCTCCGGCGCCCACAGGATCGCGCAGCCGGCCTCCGCCAGCATCGCCGAATCCTTCGCCAGCCGGCGGGGATATTGAGCGAGATCCTCGTCGGGGCCGAACTGGCGGGGATTGACGAAAATCGATGCGACGATGTTCGGCGTCCGCTTCCGGGCGGCATCGACAAGCGCCAGATGGCCCGCATGCAGCGCGCCCATGGTCGGCACGAACGCGATCGGGTTGCCGTCGGCGCGAAGCTCGGCGACCGCCGCCCGCAGCGGCTCGAGGTGACGGATGGTTTGCACGCTCAGTCGGGCTCCGATATGGGCGGCGCTGAATAGGGGGCCGGCCGGCGCCCTTCAAGCCTGTCAATGTCCGGATCCGCGCCCATGCCCTCCGACCGCACCCATGTGATTGTGTTCGCGAATGAAAAAGGCGGCACCGGCAAGTCGACGACGGCCGTTCACGTGGCGGTCGCGCTGGCCGCTCAGGGGCTGCGGATCGCCGCCATCGATCTCGATCACCGGCAGCGCACCTTTGCCCGATATCTTGAGAACCGCGCCGCCACCGCGCGCCGCCGCGGCATCGCCTTGCCCGGCCCGACATTCACCGTGTTCGACAGCGGCGACGAAGCGGCGTTCGATGCGCGGCTGGACGACATCGGGGCCGGGACGGACTTCCTGATCGTCGACACTCCCGGTCGCGACGATCCGATCGCGCGCCGGGCGGCCAGCCGGGCGAACACGCTGGTGACGCCGATGAACGACAGCTTCGTCGACTTCGATCTGATCGGCCAGGTCGATCCGGAAAGCTACAAGGTCAGCCGGCCGAGCTTCTACTCGGAGCTGATCTGGGATGCGCGCAAGGCTCGCGCCAAGGCGGACGGCACGACCATCGACTGGGTTGTCCTGCGCAACCGCATGCAGCACATCGAAGCGCGCAACATGCGCCGGGTCGGCGAAGCGCTGGCGGCCCTGTCGAAGCGCGTCGGCTTCCGGCTGATCCCCGGCCTTGGCGAGCGCGTGATCTACCGGGAGCTGTTCCCGTCCGGCCTGACCATGCTCGACATCAATCAGATCCCCGACATCGGTCTCGGCCATGTCGCGGCGCGGCAGGAGCTGCGCGAGCTGGTGTCGGGCCTGGCCCTGCCCGAACGGGCGGCCGACGCCGCTGCCGCCTGATGCCGGCGCTGATCGCGATCGCGGCCGCCGGCGCCGTCGTGCTGTTGTGGCGCCGCGGCCGCGCCGAGCGGCTGAAGGGCGCCAGCGCGGTCGCCGATGCGCGCGCGCTGCTCGGCCTCTCCGCCGATGCCGACGCAGCCGCCGTCCGCGCTGCCCATCGCCGGGTGATCGCGCGCGTGCATCCCGATGCCGGCGGCACCGCGGAACTGGCACGGCGGGCGAACCAGGCGCGGGACGTGCTGCTCGCGGAACTTGCACGGTTGCGCAATGATTGAGCGTTACCGGGCGGCATGCCGGACCCGGACAGCGGAGGACCAATGAGCCATTCTTTTCACCCAACCTGCCTGCGCGAATACGACATTCGCGGCATCGTCGGCGAAACGCTCGGGGCGGACGATGCCCGCGCGATCGGGCGCAGCTTCGCCACGCTGCTGCGCCGGGCTGGCGGCACCCGCGTCGCGGTCGGATGGGACGGGCGGGACAGCTCGCCCATGCTCGCCGACGCGCTTGTCGAGGGGCTGACGGCAAGCGGCGTCGACGTCGTCCGGGTCGGGCTCGGGCCGACGCCGATGCTCTATTATGCGGAAGCGGTGCTCGAAGTGGACGGCGGCATCCAGATCACCGGCAGCCACAATCCGCCGCGCTACAACGGCTTCAAGATGGTGTTCCAGCACCGCGCCTTTTTCGGCGCGGACATCCAGGAGCTCGGCCGCCTCGCCGCTGCGGGCGATTGGGAGACGGCCGAGACGGCCGGCACGGTCGGCGATTTCGACATTCTCGACCAATATGTCGGGCGACTCTCCGCCGGCTATCAGGGCGGCGCCTTCCGGGTCGCGTGGGATGCGGGCAACGGCGCTGCCGGCCCGGCGATCGAAAAGCTGGTGCAGCTGCTGCCAGGGGAGCATCATTTGCTCTTCACCGATGTCGATCCTCGCTTTCCGAACCATCATCCGGATCCGACGGAAGAGAAGAATCTGGAGGCGCTGAAGGCGGCGGTCCGCGATCACGGGCTGGATTTCGGCATCGCGTTCGACGGCGACGGCGACCGTATCGGCGCGATCGACGGCGAAGGCCGCGTCGTGTGGGGCGACCAGCTGCTCGCGATCCTCGCCGAGCCGGTGCTGAAGGCCGTGCCGGGCGCGACCATCATCGCCGATGTGAAGGCCAGCCAGGCGCTTTACGACCGGATCGCGGAGCTGGGCGGGGAACCGCTGATGTGGAAAACCGGCCACAGCCTCATCAAGTCGAAGATGAAGGAGACCGGCGCGCCGCTGGCCGGCGAGATGAGCGGCCACATCTTCTTCGCGCACGACTATTACGGCTTTGACGACGCGCTCTATGCCGCCGTCCGCCTGCTCGGCGCCGTCCGGCTCGCCGGCAAGTCGCTGACGGAGCTCAAGTCGGAAATGCCGGCAATGGTGAACACGCCGGAGATGCGCTTCCAGGTCGACGAGAGCCGCAAATTCGCAGTCGTCGAGGAAGTGCTCGATCGGCTTCAGGCGGAAGGGGCGGACGTCAACCGCACCGACGGCGCCCGGGTGAGCACCGCGGACGGCTGGTGGCTGCTTCGCGCATCGAACACCCAGGACGTGCTGGTCGCCCGCGCCGAGGCCCGCAGCGCCGAAGGGCTGGATCGGCTGCTTGCCCAGATCGACGCCCAGCTTGCCCGCTCGGGCGTGACCCGGGGGCCGCAGGCGGGGCACTGATCGGCCCCTCCCCCCGGGGCGCGGGGCGTCACGACAGCGCGATCAGCACTTCGTTGCGGCGGAGCGCGCCCGGCACGAACGGGCTGTTGTAGAAGGCATGCTCGACCTGCCCGTCATTCGGCAGGCCGCGCGCCGCCAGCCATGCGCGCAGATCGGCTTCGCGCCGGCCGAGCACGGCATCGTCGGGCGTCCCGTTGAAGCGGAGCGCGGCGACGCGGCGCGCGGGCACCCGGGCGATGGCGACGCCCGCCTGCGGTGCCGGCAGCGTCGCTTCCTGATAGCTGCCGGGCATCACGAAGCGGGTGCGCCAGCCCGCCTCCGCTGCCGGAGCGGAGAGCACGGGCGCGGTCATCGCGATCCGTTCCCCGCTGCGCCGCTTGGCGAAGATATAGTCGGCAAGGCGCGCAAAGCCCCGGTCGAGCGCAACGCGGCGCGGGCCGGCCGCCACCGTTTCCGCGACCAGCAGCTCCGGATAGTCGCGCAGTTCGATGGCGCCGTCGCGCTCGACCACGCGGTAGATCGGCTGTTCCGACATTTTCTCCCGGCGCACGAACAGCGCATAAGCGGCTCCAGCGGCCACCAGCGCGCCGCCCGCCGCGGCCCATCTGCCCCATTTCGCCATGTCAGTCGTCCTCGTCTTCATAGCCGAGAATGTCGAGTGCCCGGGCGGTCATCTGACGCGTCCCGCACCAATGGATCAGTGCGTCCTCCCGGCCATGGGTGACCCACACTTCGCGCGGCGCGATCTCGGTGATCGTCGCCGTCAGCTCGTCCCAGTCGGCGTGATCGGAGATAACAAGCGGCAGCTCAACATTGCGCTGCCGCGCCCGCTGCCGGATCCGCATCCAGCCGGACGCCATGGCCGTGATCGGATCGGGCAGCCGCCGGCTCCAGCGATCGTTGAGGGCGCCCGGCGGGCTGATGACGATGCGCCCCGCCAGCTCCGCCTTGGCCACACCGGTCGCCGGCCGGAGCTCGCCCAAGGCCACGCCATGGGCGGCATAGAGGTCGCAGAGCCGCTGCAGCGCGCCATGGATGTAGATGGGATCGTCGAGGCCGCGCGCGCGCAGCTCTCCGATCACCCGCTGCGCCTTGCCGAGCGCATAGGCGCCGACCAGCACGCAGCGGTCCGGGTTGGCGCGGAGCGCGGCGAGCAGCTTGTCGATCTCGTCGCCGGTGTCCGGGTGGCGGAAGACTGGCAGGCCGAACGTCGCCTCGGTCACGAACACGTCGCACTCGACCGGTTCGAACGGCGGGCAGGTCGGGTCCGGCCGGCGCTTATAATCCCCCGACACGACGATCCGCTCGCCGCGATGCTCGAGCACGATCTGCGCGGATCCCAGCACATGGCCGGCCGGCACGAAGCGGATGCCGACCTCGCCGAGCCGGATCGACTCGCCATAACCGACCGGCACCGCGCGCTGGCTTCCATAGCGCGCATCCATGATGGCAAGTGTCTCGGGCGTCGCCCAGACGGCACCATGACCGCCGCGCGCATGATCGGCATGGCCGTGCGTGACGAGTGCCCGCGGCTTCGGCGTCGCAGGATCGATCCAGGCATCGGCGGCGGGAATGTGAATCCCGTCCCGGTGCGGCACCAGCCAGTCGCCGAGGCGGCTCACGTGCCCTGCGGCGCAGGCCGGCGCGCCGCAAGCGCCCCGCCGATCAACGCCGCGCCGAGCTTCACCGCATAGGCAAACAGCACGGAACTCAGGTCCAGCCTTCCTGCCTGGCCGACGATGGCGATGACGATGAGGTCGAGCGCCAGATAGAGGATTCCGGTTGCGGCCGCCGCGACGAATGCGGTCCTGCCGGCAAATGGCCGCGCCGCCAGCCAGCCGCAGCCGAGCATCACCAGCCCGCCGACCACCAGATCGACCGGCAGGGCGAGCGCGGCTGCCTGCTGCTGGAAGGCCGCGACGCGATCCGCCGCATCGGGAACGCCGACCAGAGCGAGCAGCGCGAGGGCGCTGATCGTCGCGATTGCCACGAGGCCGACAAGGGCGAAGCCGCTCGCCCGAAGCACGATTTTTCCCATGGCGCGGAGGCTAGTCCGGGCAATGCCGGATCGCAAACCGTTCCTGCGTCGTTCTGTCTCTCGACTCGAACCGACCGAACGGAGATACACGTGGGAAACCTATGGTCGCTGGCGACATTCCTCGGACCGATCCTGCTGGCGGCGGCCATCCTCTGGGCGATCACCCGCAACCGGCGCCAGCGCCCGTCGGAGATCGAGCGATCGGAACGCGCGGTCCATGAATTCCGGGACCGCGAAGACCAGGACAGCCGCCGACACGACGTCAACCCCTGACTCTGCCGGCGCCGGGCTGCCGCCGCCGCTCGGGGACTGGTTCGCGCGCCGCGGCTGGCGGCCGCGCCGGCACCAGCTCGACATGCTCGCGGCCGCGCGGCGGGGAGAGCATGCGCTGCTGGTCGCGACGACGGGGGCAGGCAAGACGCTCGCGGGCTTTCTCCCCAGCCTCGCGGAGCTGATCGAGGCGCCGAGCGAGGGGCTCCACACGCTCTACGTCTCTCCGCTCAAGGCGCTGGCCGTCGACGTTCAGCGCAACCTGCTGAAGCCGGTGGCCGAAATGGGCCTCGGCATCCGCATCGAGACGCGGTCGGGCGACACGCCGTCCGACCGCAAGGCCCGACAGCGGGTGCGGCCGCCGCACCTGCTGCTGACGACGCCAGAATCGCTCAGTCTGCTGCTCTCCTATCCGGACAGCTTCGCGCTGTTTCAGGGCCTCCGCACCATCGTCGTCGACGAAGTCCATGCGTTTGCGACCGGCAAGCGCGGTGATCTGCTGGCGCTGGCGATGGCACGGCTGCAGCGGATCGCCCCGCGGCTGCGCCGCGTGGCACTCTCGGCAACCGTTGCCGATGCCGACGGCTATCGGGCCTGGCTGGCACCGGACGGCGATATCGAGCAAGTGACTCTGGTCGAGGGAGAGCCCGGCGCACCGCCCGCAATCTCGATCCTGCTGCCCGAAGACCGGATCCCCTGGGCCGGCCACAGCGGCCGCTACGCCGCCGCCCAGGTGATGGCGGAGATCGAGGCGCGGCGGACCACGATCGTGTTCTGCAACACCCGCAGCCTCGCCGAGCTGATCTTTCAGGATTTGTGGTCGGTCAACGAGCAGAAGCTGCCGATCGGAATCCATCACGGCAGCCTCGCGATCGAAGCGCGCCGGAAGGTGGAAGCCGCGATGGCCGAAGGGCGGCTGCGCGCGCTGGTCGCCACCGCCTCGCTCGATCTCGGCGTCGACTGGGGCGACGTCGATTGCGTGATCCAGATGGGGGCGCCGAAAGGCGCCTCGCGCCTGCTGCAGCGCACCGGCCGCGCCAATCACCGGCTCGACGAGGCGTCGGAAGCGATCCTGGTGCCGGGCAACCGGTTCGAGTATCTGGAAGCGCGGGCCGCGCTCGACGCGGTTGCCGATGGCGAGCTCGACAGCGAGCAATTCCGGCCCGGGACCCTCGATGTGCTCGCGCAGCACATCATGGCGTGCGCCTGCGCGGCCCCGTTCGAGCCAGCCGCACTGCTCGACGAGATCCGCTCCGCGCTCCCCTATTCGGCATTGACCGACACGCTGTTCGAACGGGTGCTCGGCTTCATCGAGTCGGGCGGCTACGCACTCCGCGCCTACGACAAGTTCAGGCGCCTCACCCGCGATCCGGACGGCCGCTGGCGCGTCAGCCATCCCCGCTTCGTGACCCAGCACCGGCTGAACGCCGGCATCATCGTGGAAGCAACGATGCTGGCGGTGCGCTTCAAAAATGGCCGCACGCTCGGCAAGGTCGAGGAAAGCTTCGCCGCGACCCTGGCGCCCGGTGACACCTTCTTCTTCGCCGGGCTGACGCTCGAGGTCGAGCGGATGAACGCCGAGGATCTGATCGTCCGCGCGACCGCGCGGCCGGCGCGGATCCCGACTTATGGCGGCGCCCGGATGCCGATTTCGTCCAACCTCGCCGACCGCGTCCGCCGCTTCCTCGCCACGCCCGGCGAATGGCGGCGCTTCCCGGCCGATGTTCGCGAGTGGCTGGAAATGCAGGCGAAGCGGTCGGCGCTTCCGCAGCCGGGGCAATTGCTGGTGGAAACCTTCCCGCGCGAAGGGCGACACCATATGGTCGTCTACAGCTTCGAAGGCTGGAACGCGAACCAGGCGCTCGGCATGCTGGTCACGCGGCGGATGGAATCGATGGGGCTGAACCCGATCGGCTTCGTGGCCAGCGATTATGCGCTGGCGGCCTACAGCCTCAGCCCCGTCACCGATCCGCGCCCGCTCTTCTCTCCGGACATATTGGAGCATGAGTTCATCGAATGGGCCGAACAATCGAGTCTGCTGAAGCGCGCCTTCCGGGAGGTGGCAGTCATTGGCGGCCTCGTCGAGCGCCAGCATCCGGGCAAGCGCAAGACCGGCAAGCAGGTCACCTTCTCGACCGATCTCATCTACGATGTCCTGCAGCGCTACGAGCCCGATCATCTGCTGCTGCGCGCGGCCTGGGACGATGCACGCGCGCGGATGACCGATGTCGGCCGATTGGCCGGGCTGCTCGAGCGCGCGGGAGCGACGATGCTGCACATCGATTTGCCGCGAGTGAGCCCGCTGGCCGTCCCGGTGCTGGTGCTGATCGGCCGCGAACGCGTGGCGCCGAAGGGCGGCGCTGCGGACGACATGCTGTTGATCGAAGCGGAATCGCTGGTCGCCGAAGCGATGATGGATTGAGTCACCGATCTGTCATCTCTAGCCTCGCGAGAGGAGTATGCGAGATGCGTAGGATTCTGTTCGGCCTGATGCTGGCAGGGAGCGCCACGATGGCGAGCGCGGCAAGCCCGCCGCTACCCGCGGGCCCGGCGCCCGCGGCCGCGGACGGGGCTGCCGATTCGGCCGTGACGCTCGGCACCGACCGCGTCGAGCGGATGACGGTCCCGGTGTCGATCGCCGGCATCGACGGCATCCGCTTCGTGGTCGATACCGGCGCGGAGCGGACCGTGGTCTCGCGCCAGCTGGCAGACCGGCTGGGTCTGGCGACCGGCCCGATGCGGCGGCTGGTCTCCGTCACCGGAACGGACACCGTCGCGACCGTGATCGTGCCGACGCTCCAACTGTCCGGAACGCCCGTTGCGAGCATCGAAGCGCCGGCCCTCGACGCCGCGCACATCGGCGCGTCCGGCCTGCTCGGCCTGGACAGCCTTCAGTCCCGGCGCGTGCTGCTCGACTTCAAGCGCAACCAGATGACGATCTCGCCCGCCCGTAAGCGCGAGGAACGGTGGGACGACGACACGATCGTCGTCCGGGCGAAGAACCGCTACGGCCAGCTGATCCTGGTCGATTCCAGCATCGGCGGCCAGCGCATCCAGGTGATCATCGACACCGGCGCCGAAACCAGCATCGGGAACATGGCGCTGCTGAAGAAGCTGGCCGGCCGCCGTCGGCCGCCGCCGCTCCAGCCAGTGACCATCACCAGCGTGACCGGGCAGACGATCGTCGCCCAGTACAGCCAGATCCCGGAGATCAAGATCGGCGGCGTGACGCTCAACAACCTGCCGGTCGCCTTCACCGATGCCGAGCCGTTCCGTCGCTTCGGCCTGGCCAGCCGGCCCGCACTCCTGCTGGGCATGGACGCGCTGCGCCTGTTCGACCGCGTATCGGTCGATTTCGCCAACCGGCAGGTGAAGTTCCTGCCGCCGGACATGTCGATGTCGCCGGCGCGGACGCTGCTTGCGTGGCGGTGACGGCCGCGGCACCGGCGCGATGATCGCCGGCCGCGTCGCGCTGGCGCTGCTGCTCGCCGCGGCGCCCGCTGCCGCTGCGCCGGGCGAGGCGCCATCAGCGGCGGCCGCCGCGCTGCACGAGCGGCTGCTGACGCTCGACACCCATCTCGACACGCCGGCGCAGCTGGGCCGACCCGGCTGGCGCTTCACCGAACGGCACGGCTATGCGGAGGATCTGAGCCAGGTCGATCTGCCGCGGATGGAGGAAGGCGGCCTCGATGGCGGATTCTTCGTCATCTACACCGAACAGGGGCCGCTGACGCCGGCCGGCTATGCCGCCGCCACGGCCCATGCCTGGCAGCGCGTCGGTCAGATCAAGGCGATGGTGGCCGCCGCACCGGACCGACTGGGCCTGGCGACCGGCGCGGCAGAGGTGGAGCGCATCGCCGCGTCCGGCCGGCGCGTGGTGCTGATGTCGATCGAGAACAGCTATCCGCTCGGCGATTCGCTCGACGAGCTGGCGCAGTTCGCCGCCGTGGGCGTGCGCATGGCAGGTCCGGTCCACAATGGCGACAATCAGTTCGCGGATGCGGCGTCGGGCGGCGCGCGCCGCCATGGCGGGCTGAGCCCGCTCGGCCGACGCTGGGTGGCGGAGATGAATCGCCTCGGCCTGCTGATCGATGCAAGCCATGCGTCGGACGAAGCCTTTGACCAGATGCTGGCCCTGTCCCGCGCGCCGATCATCCTCTCCCATTCCGGCCCGAAGGCAGCCTTCGACCATCCCCGCAACATCGACGACGCGCGGCTGCAGCGGCTGGCCGCCAAAGGCGGCGTGATCTTCGTCAACAGCATCTTCCTGGCCCCGACGGACCGCAGCCCGGAACGCGCGGCGCTGTGGACCCGGCGCGAGGCGATGGACCGGCTCGATCCGGAGGCGCAGCGTGCCGTCGCCCGCGACTGGGCGGCACTCGATGCACGCCAGCCCTACAATCCGGCGACGTTCGAGCAGTTCATGGCAAGCCTGCTCCATGTGCTGCGACTGGTCGGCCCGGATCATGTCGGCATCGGCGCGGATTGGGACGGCGGCGGCGGCGTGCAGGGCATGATCGACGTCGCCGCCCTGCCCCGCATCACCGCCGCCCTGCGTGCTGCCGGCTATTCGGACGCCGCGATCGCCAAGGTGTGGAGCGGCAATCTTCTGCGGGTGATGCGCGCGGCCGAACGTGCCCGCGGCCGCTGATCGGGCGCCGCTGCGGCGGGATTGATCGCGGCCCGGTGCTCGCCTATCGCCAGACCATGGTTCCCTTTTCGTTCGCCGGCCATGCTCTGTTCGCCCTGCCGGAGGGGGCGCTGTTCTGGCCGGCGCGCCGGGCGCTGCTGGTTGCCGACCTGCATCTCGAGAAAGCGAGCTGGTTCGCGCAATGGGGCCAGCTGCTCCCGCCCTATGATTCCCATGCGACACTGAGCGGCGTGGCCGCGCTCCAGGCGCGGGTCGATGCTGAGGAGGTCTGGTGCCTCGGCGACAGCTTCCACGATGTCGAGGGCTGCGATCGCCTGCCGGGCCCGGCGCGCGCGCTGCTCGCCGCGCTGACCGCCCGGACGCGCTTCGTCTGGATCGTCGGCAACCATGATCATGGCCTGGTCGATCGCTGCGACGGCGAGGTGATGGCGGAGGCGGAGGTGGACGGGCTGGTGCTGCGTCACGAAGCCGCCGCCGACGAGATGCGGCCGGAACTGTCCGGCCATTTCCATCCGAAACTCAGAATCTCGATCCGCGGCCGGAGCGTCGCCCGGCGCTGCTTCGTCGCCACCGATCGCAAGCTGATCCTGCCGGCGTTCGGCGCGCTGACCGGGGGGCTGGATGCCGACCATCCGGAGATCGTCCGCGCCGTCGGCGCAAGGGCCCAGGCGCTGGTGCCCCTGGCCGACCGGCTGCTGCGTTTTCCGCTGGCCGCGTGAGCCGCGCCAGCCGCGTTACTCCCTCCAGAGAGCCGGGAATTCCGCCTTCAGCGCGGCAAGCTTCGGCAGATCGTGCGCACGGACATAAGGGTGCGTCGGATTGCGACGCATGAAATCCTGGTGGTGCGGCTCGGCCGGGAAGAAGCGGCCGGATTCGATCCGCGTCGTCAGCGGCTTGCCGAAGCGGCCGCTCGCGTCGAGCTGCGCCACATAGGCGCGGGCCACGCGCGCCTGCTCGGAGCCGATCGGAAAGATCGCCGACCGGTAGCTCGGGCCGACATCCGGTCCCTGCCGGTTCAGCTGGGTCGGGTCATGCGCAACGGCGAAATAGATGCGCAGCAGCGCGCCATAGCTGATCTCGGTCGGATCGAAGACGATGCGGACAGCCTCTGCGTGGCGAGTCCGTTCGGACGAGACCGCTTCATAATTGGCTGTCCGCGCATCGCCGCCCGCATAGCCGGAGGTGACGCTGCGGACGCCCCGAACATGCTCGAACACGCCTTCCATGCCCCAGAAACAGCCGCCGGCCAGCACCGCCGTCTGGAGACCGCGGCTGCCGGCGACGTCGATCCGGGCCGGCGGGACGGAGACGATCGCGGGTGACCGCGCGCCGAGCGTGGTCGCCACGCCCGCCCCGGCGACTGCGAGGACGAGAGCGGTGACGCCGAGACGAAGCTTCGGCGGCATCGGTCAGAGCTGCTCGGCGACGGCTTCCACGCGATCCTTGAGCGCAGCGCTCTGATCGGCGGGCTGCAGCGCGAACAGAGCCACTGCACCGAGCACGAAGCCACCAAGAAAGTTACGGACCAGGTCCGACCGGAAAAGGGCACGCATGATTCTTCTCTCTTGCAACCGGCAGCCAGGACCAGCGGGGGGCTGCCCCATCGATCCGGCCGCGGAACGGTCTGTCAGATGGCGTCTGTCTCGTCAGTGAACCAGATCACCCGTCGAGAAAAATCCGATCAGCGTGATCGAATTTGCGGCGAAGATGCAGCGTGCCGGTCAGCGGAGCGCGGCGCAGGCCTGCTGGATCCGGCCGCAGGCGTCCCGCAGCACCGCGTCCGACGTGGCATAGCTGACGCGAAACGCGGGCGAGAGGCCGAATGCGGCCCCGGCAACGGCCGCCACCCGCGCATGATCGAGGAAATAGCCGATCACGTCGTCGTCATTCTCGATCCGGCGTCCGTCCGGCGTCTGGCGGCCGATCAAGCCGCTCGCGTCCGGATAGACGTAGAATGCGCCGTCCGGCACCGGGCAGCGCAGCCCGGGTGCGTCGTTCAGCATCGCCACCACCATGTCCCGCCGGGCCCGGAACGCCGCCTGGCGCTCCGCCAGGAAATCCTGCGGGCCGCTCAGCGCCGCCGCGGCGGCCGCCTGGGCAATCGAGCAGGGATTGCTGGTGGACTGGGACTGAAGCTTTCCCATAGCCTTGATCAGCCACTCCGGACCGCCGGCAAAGCCGATCCGCCAGCCGGTCATCGCATAGGCCTTGGAACAGCCGTTCACGGTCAGGATGCGGTCGGCGAGATCGGGGCAGAGCTGCGCCATCGTGACGAAGGCGAAGTCCGCGTAGAAGATATGCTCGTACATGTCGTCTGAGAGCAGCATCACGTGCGGATGGCGGCGCAGCACGTCGCCCAGCGCCGTCAGCTCTGCCGCCGAATAGGCGGCACCGGACGGGTTGGAGGGGGAGTTGAGCAGCACCCAGCGGGTGCGCGGAGTGATCGCCCGATCGAGCTGGTCCGGCGTGATCTTATAGTCCTGGTCAGCACCCGCCGCGATCACCACCGGCGTCGCCCCGGCATAGGCGACAATGTCCGGATAGCTGACCCAGTAAGGCGCGGGGATCACCACTTCGTCGCCCGCCTCGCAGGTCGCAACGATCGCGTTGAAAATGGTGTGCTTGCCGCCGACATTGACGCTGATCTGGCTCGGCGCGAAATCAAGGCCGTTGTCCCGCCTGAACTTGGCCGCGATGGCCGCCTTGAGCTCGGGCGTGCCGTCGACCTGGGTGTATTTGGTGCGGCCGGCGCGGATCGCCGCGATCGCGGCCTCCTTCACGAAGTCCGGCGTGTCGAAATCCGGTTCGCCCGCCGAAAGCCCGATCACGTCGACGCCCTGGCGCTGCAGATCGGCGACCCGTGCGGTCATCGCCAGCGTCTGAGACGGCTGGATCCGGTCGAGCGCGGCGGACAGTCGGGGCATCTCCACTCCCTTTGCGGTGGCACGCCGCCGGCTATAGCGAAGGAAGGACCGCCCGCAACAGCCCGCGCACGGCATTGCCGATCAGGAAGCCGTCGGCCAAGTCCTCCGCCGTCAGTTCCGCTTCGCGCGCCTCGCCGCGCTCGATCAGCTCCGCGCGGAGAATGCCGGGCACGAGCCCGAGCGCCAGAGGCGGCGTCAGCAGCGTGCCGTCGCGTTCCACAAACACGCTGGTAAAGCTGCCTTCCGTAAGGCGACCGGCGCGATCGGTGAAAACGACCTCGAACCGGCCTGCGCGGCGGCGGGCCTCGTCGTAGAAGTGGCGATCCGTGGTTTTGTGGCGCAGCCGCCAGTCCGCCGGATCGACGGGCAGCGGCACGATGCCGGCCACGACCGGTTCAACCGGTGCCGGCGGCCGCGGCCGCACTTCGATGGCGAGGCTGCCGGCCGCCGACGCAAGCAGCCGCACCTTGGCCGGCGCGCGCAGCCGGAAGGTCGCCGCCTGCAGCTCGTTGCGCGCGGCATGGCGGTTGAAGGCGAAGCCCAACGCCTCCGCGCTGGCCTTCATCCGCGCCAGATGGCGATCGAGCCGCAGCAGCCCCTCTGTCGGATCGAACGCGATCGTCTCGATCAGGTCGAACCGGCCGGTTGATGCCACGAACGCTCCTTTCGCCTCGCATTCCCGCCACTCGGCGGCGGGATCGGAATCCGCGACGATGCCGGATCCCAGCCCGATAACGGCCATGCGCGCGCCGGGCTTCAGATGCAAAGTGCGAATGGCGACGTTGAACGCCGCATTGCCGTCCGGACCAAGCCGGCCGATCGCGCCGGTATAGAGGCCGCGCGGCGCCTGCTCGATCTCGGCGATGAGCTCCATTGCGCGGATCTTCGGGGCGCCGGTGATCGATCCGCAGGGGAAAAGGGCGCGCAGCGTGTCGACCGCGTCGTGCTCCGGGGCGAGCGTCGCTTCGACGGTCGACACCATTTGCTGGACGGTCGGGTAGCGTTCGACCCGGAACAGCTCCGGCACGCGCACCGATCCGGGGATGGCGACGCGGGCGAGATCGTTGCGGATCAGATCGACGATCATCAGGTTTTCGGCGCGCTGCTTCGGATCGCCCGCGAGCAGGGCGGGGTCGGCATCCGGCGCCGCCGTGCCTTTCATCGGTCGCGCGGTCAGCCGGCCCTTGTCGAGCGTGAAGAACAGCTCGGGAGAGAGCGACAGGATCCAGTCCGCGCCGGTAAAGATCAGCGCGCCCCAGCCGGCCTGGGCGCGGGCGCGGAGCTGCGCATAGAGCGCGCGCGGATCGCCCGCGACCGGCACATCGGCGGGAAAGCTCAGATTGGCCTGGTAGATGTCGCCGGCGGCGATCGCCTCCTTCACCCGGGCGGCACGGGCGAGATAGTCGGCCCGCGCCACGCGCGGCTGCGGGTGCCCGGCCCAGGCGCCGGCCGGATCGGGCAGCCAGGCGGCAGCATCGACGCGCTCCTCCCGCGCGAAGGCGCCGAACCAGAGCAGGGGCAGATCGCCGCCCGCCGGCCCGGCCAGTCCCGCCAGCCGCGGCTCGAGCGCAAGGCCGGCCGGATAGGTGACGAAGCCGGCGAGCGACCGGCCGCGCAGGCGATCGAGCGCCGCCGGCACATCGCCCGACGTCGCCGCGCTGACCACCTCCGTCAGCCCGGTCAGCAGCGTCGCCTGCCCGCGCCGGGCATCGTCGAACAGGATGAACGGAGACACGCCCCCCTGAAGCGCGCGTCGCGTCGGGATGCAAGGCCAGTCTGCCCTGTGCCGCGCCGAGGCGCCGAGCCCGGACCGCGCCCGCCCTTGCCGGGCCGGCCGCGAGGCGCCATGTCCGCGCCATGGCCACTCCCCCGATGAAAGCGGCAATCGTGCCGGTCACGCCGCTCCAGCAGAACTGCACGCTCCTGTGGTGCACGGCGACCAACCAGGGTGCCTTTGTCGATCCCGGCGGCGATCTCGACCGGCTGAAGGCGGCGGCCCGGCAGGCCGGCTGCACGATCGAGAAGATCCTGATCACCCATGGCCATATCGATCATTGCGGCCAGGCCGGGATGCTGGCGGCCGAACTTGGCGTCCCGATCGAAGGCCCGCATGACGCCGACCGTTTCTGGATCGCCCGGCTGGAGGATGACGGCCGCCGCTACGGCATCGAGGGTAAGGCGTTCGAGCCGGACCGCTGGCTCGCGGATGGCGACCGCGTGACGGTCGGCCAGCTCGAACTCGACGTGCGCCACTGCCCGGGGCACACGCCCGGCCATGTGGTGTTCCACCATGCGCCCTCGCGAGTCGCGATCGTGGGCGACGTGCTGTTCCAGGGATCGATCGGCCGAACCGATTTTCCGCTCGGCAACCATGCCGACCTGATCGCCTCGATCACCGGCCGGCTCTGGCCGATGGGAGACGACACCCATTTCGTCCCCGGTCACGGCCCGATGTCCACCTTCGGCCATGAACGTCGGACCAATCCCTTTGTCGCCGACTCGGTGCTGGCGGGATAAGCTCCCTTCGTTAAGGGCGGGGCTTCACTGCAGATCCTCCGCCACGAATGCAGCGCACCGCTCGCCGATCATGATCGTCGGCGCATTGGTGTTGCCGCTCACCAGCCGCGGCATCACCGACGCATCGGCGACGTAGAGCCCGTCGACCCCGCGCAGCCTCAGCCGCGGATCGACGACGGCGTCCGGATCGCTGCCCATCCGCGCCGTGCCGACCGGATGATAGACGGTGTCGGCGCGGTTGCGGATGATCTGTTCCAGCCGGGCATCGTCCTCGATCCCGGCAGTATGGCGATCGCGGCCGCCATAGCGGGCGAGCGGCGGGGCCTCGAGAATCCGGCGCATCAGCTTCACCCCGCGCAGCAGCACCGCCATGTCCCGGGGATCGGTCAGGAATTGCGGGTCGATCAGCGGCGCGGCGCGGGCGTCGGGGCTGGCCAGCCGCACCGTCCCGCGGCTTTCCGGCCGGAGCACGCAGACATGGCAGGAAAAGCCGTGCTGCTTCACCTTGGTGCGGCCATGATCCTCGAGCAGCGCGGGGACGAAATGGAACTGCACGTCCGGAACCGGCACGTCGGGCGCGGTCCGCGCGAAGCCGCCCGCTTCCGCATAGGGCGTGGTCAGGCCGCCCTCGCGGTGACGGAGCCACTGCACGATGGCCTTCAAGCTGGACCAGGTGCCTCGCAGCGATCCGCCCAGGAAATCGAAGCCGATCGTCTCATAGCCGGAAACATAATCGATATGGTCCTGGAGATCGGATCCGACGGCCGGGCGGTCCACCACCACCGGGATGTCGTGCGCCCGCAGATGATCGGCGGGGCCGATGCCGGACAGCATCAGCGTCTGCGGCGTGCCGAAGGCGCCGCCGGCCAGGACGATCGCGCCCCGCGCCCGCACCGTTTCGCGGCGGCCGCCGCGCCGCAAATGAACCGTGCGGGCGCGGCCATTCTCGATCCCGATCCGCTCGACCAGCGTGTCGGTCCTGACCGCCAGCCGGCCGGCGGCGACCTCCGGCTCGACATAGCCGCGCGCGGCGGACCAGCGCTCGCCGCGATGCTGGGTCACCTGATAGAGGCCGACGCCTTCGAAGCGATCGCCGTTGAAATCCTCGGTGCGCGGCAGCTGCAGCGAGGCCGCCGCGTCGACGAAGGCGACGCTGCCGGGATGCAGCCATTTCTGGTCGGCGACGTGAAGCGGGCCGGCTGCCCCGTGCCACGCGTCCTCGCCGCGCACGTTGCACTCCGCGCGGCGGAACCAGGGCAGCACGTCGGCATGGCTCCACCCGGTCGCGCCGAGTTCGGCCCAGCGATCATAATCCCAGGCGCAGCCGCGGATATAGATCATGGCGTTGATCGCGCTCGATCCGCCCAGGCCGCGGCCGCGGGGCTGAAAGCCGCGGCGGCCGTTCAGGCCCGGCTGCGGCACCGTTTCAAAGCGCCAATTGGCGGCCTTCGGAATGAAGGGCAGCATGCCGGGCGCGCGGATGCGCCAGCTGGCGTTGCGCCCGCCCGCTTCGATCAGGCAGACGCGGTATCTGCCGGTTCCGGCAAGCCGGCCGGCGACGGCGCTGCCGCCGGAGCCGCCGCCGACGACGACGATGTCATATTCTTCCAAGCCGCTCTCCTCTGCCATTTCTCGCGGATGGTCTCGCTGGTGTCGCGGCTGCCGTCATGGCTCCAGCCGGGCGGACCGAAGGCATAGCCGAGCTTCGCCGCCAGTCCCGGCGCGCGCCAGACATCGCGGGCGATGCCGACCCATTCGTGGAACGCCGCCCAGATGAGGTTGAACGTGCCGATATTCTTGACGAGGCCGTAGCGCGGCCGGTCATCGTCCCGCTCCGGCGCGAACGTGCCGAACATCCGGTCCCAGACGATGAAGACGCCGGCATAATTGCGATCGAGATAGCGGGCGTTGGTCGCGTGGTGGACGCGGTGGTGGGACGGGGTGTTCATGACCGCTTCGAACCAGCGCGGGCAGCGGCCGATCACTTCGGTGTGGATCCAGAACTGGTAGATGAGGTTCAGCCCGGCGCAGAAGAACACCATCGCCGGCGGGAAGCCGATCAGGAACAGCGGCAGGCGGAACAAGAAGGACAGGCTGACAAAGCCGGTCCAGGTCTGCCGCAGCGCGGTCGAGAGATTATAGTGCTGGCTCGAATGGTGGATGACATGGCTCGCCCAGAACCAGCGCACCCGGTG